>VFQO010000668.1_pt1 | contig 33164 bp, 38 predicted proteins | sample 3512331 | NCBI WGS metagenome assembly VFQO01 (sample SAMN10412371, study PRJNA504923) | tailings metagenome | isolation source: Replicate 3 from Balatoc abandoned mine | place: Philippines: Itogon, Benguet | collected 2017-08-28 | reverse complement strand
AACGAGTTATCTTCATTCAACAAGCTTATCATTTAAGCTTATCTACTACAGCCCCTATTTTTTTAACGCATCACGAATTTCACGCAGCAGGAGTACTTCTTCTGCTGTCGGCGCTGGTGGCGGTGGCGGCTCGGATCTTTTCAGGCGATTCATTTGTTTCACCAGCATAAAAATCACAAATGCCAGAATGACGAAATTAATCACAATGGTTAAAAAGTTACCGTAAGCCAGCATCGGCACACCCGCAGCTTTTAGTGCAGCATATGTGCCCGCGTTATCAGCAGGAATATCTGCAAGCGCAATAAACATATTACTAAAATCCACACTGCCGATAATCATGCCGATGACCGGCATAATCATGTCCCCTACCAATGAATCTACAATTTTGCCAAATGCCGCACCGATAATGACACCAACCGCAAGGTCCATGACATTGCCGCGCAGGGCAAATGACTTAAACTCAGATGCAATACTCATAGCCACCTCTTATTTATTAAAGTTAATGAATAATTACGTGACGAATATAGAGCTTAGCGCCTATGGGTGTCAATCAAAGCACCAACATTATTGCTAAGTTGCCGATTAAATTTTCGAATCGACCTATTCTCACGCTACAATTCAGACCATGCAGGCATCTAAAAAAACATTCCTAATTACCGCGCTAACAGCTTTCGCAGGCGCTTTCAGTGTGCTTGGATTCGCACCTTACTATTATTACGCAGCCTCTTTTGTCGGTCTCATCGCTTTGCTGTACAGTTGGCAGCAGTGCGAAACAGCCAAACAGGCAGCACTGGCTGGCTTCATGTACGGCCTAGGCTTATTTGGCGTTGGAATCTACTGGATTTATATCAGCCTGCACATCTACGGCAACATGCCCTCAGTCATGGCGGCCATTTCAACGTTCCTGCTGGCCGCATTTCTAGCGCTGTTTCCGGCAATGGTTGGCGCAATCAGCAAACATCTTACGCGTGGACAGCAACATACGTTTCTATTAACCGCAGCTGTTCTCTGGGGTTTATCTGACTGGGTCAGGAGCTGGATTTTTACCGGATTCCCTTGGCTCACCATGGGTTACAGCCAATTACCACATAGTCCGCTCGCCGGCTTTATTCCGGTCGTTGGCGTGTATGGAGTTTCCGTGATTACCGTATTTTTAGCAGGTTTAATTCACAGCCTGCTACAAACATCACTGCATGTTGCGTGCAAGCGCGGGGCGCTTGTCATGTTAGTGCTGACTCTGACCACTGGGGAGCTACTGAAACATATCGATTGGACACAGCCCAGCGGTAAAGCAGTTTCTGTGAGTTTGTTGCAGGGCAATATTGACCAGACCATCAAGTGGGCACCAGAAGTTGCAGAGCGCACGCTGCGGCAATATCTGCAAATGGCGGAACAGAGCACTGCCAAGCTGATTGTGCTGCCGGAAACGGCAATGCCGGTGCTATCAAGTCACATTCCGCCAGCACTCATCGAACGTCTAAAATCGCATGCGTTTAATAATCAGGGTGATGTGCTGGTGGGGATGGTAGAACTGGAGAACGGGGAATACTTCAACAGTGTACTCAGTTATGGCAGCAGTGAAACCGCCACTTACCGCAAATCACATTTGGTACCTTTTGGCGAATTCATTCCTTTTAAAGTCATTTTCGGCTGGATCTATCGTGATTGGCTGAATATGCCACTCAGCGATTTATCACGCGGTAGCATTTATCAGCAGCCAATGCCGGTTGCCGGTGAAAAAGTAGCCGTCAACATTTGCTATGAAGATGTGTTTGGTGAAGAAATCATTCGCCAACTGCCAGCGGCCACACTTTTAGTGAATGTGAGCAACGATGCCTGGTATGGCAATTCTTATGCGGCAGACCAGCATCTGCAGTTTTCACAGGCGCGTGCGCTGGAAACCGGACGCATGATGCTGCGTGCTACCAACACTGGCGCGACGGCGATTATCGACCATAAAGGTCATGTAATAGCTCATGCCCCGCATTTTGTCACGACCTCATTGGACGGCAAGGCACAAGGCTACACTGGTAGCACGCCTTATATCGTTTGGGGAAACTGGCCATTCATTATCCTGAGTTTGGCGGTACTCATTTTAATCATGCGCCGCAAAACAAGCATTCACAGATAATGCGTCATACACCGACAAAACCCTATTGTTAGCTACTAAAACCAAGTAAAATTGCGTTTTTTGCCAACACACTATCACTCATCATGGCTTTAACATTTCAAGAGATTATTCTCACCTTGCAGCAATATTGGAGCGACAAAGGCTGTGCCTTGCTGCAACCTTATGACATGGAGGTCGGCGCGGGCACATCACACACGGCCACATTTCTGCGCTCACTCGGCCCTGAACCCTGGAAAGCGGCCTATGTGCAACCAAGCCGCCGCCCTAAAGACGGTCGCTATGGCGAAAACCCAAACCGTTTGCAGCATTACTACCAATATCAAGTGGTGTTAAAACCTGCGCCGGATAATATTCTGGAGTTGTATTTAGGTTCGCTGGAAGCGCTGGGTTTTGATCTCAAGAAAAATGATATTCGCTTTGTTGAAGATGACTGGGAAAACCCAACACTAGGCGCATGGGGCTTGGGTTGGGAAGTTTGGCTCAATGGCATGGAAGTCACGCAATTCACTTATTTCCAGCAGGTAGGCGGCATCGACTGCAAGCCGATTACCGGCGAAATCACCTATGGTTTAGAGCGCCTGGCAATGTATCTGCAAGGTGTAGACAACGTCTACAACCTGACCTGGACAGAAGGCCTGAGCTACGGTGATGTGTATCTTCAGAATGAGCAAGAACAAAGTGCTTATAACTTTGAGCATTCAGATGCAGACTTTTTGTTTACGGCATTCACTGCGCACGAAAAACAGGCCAAACACCTGATGGAAAATCAGCTTGCTTTACCTGCTTATGAGCAGGTATTGAAAGCTGCTCACACATTCAACCTGCTGGATGCACGCGGCGCTATTTCCGTCACCGAACGTGCAGCCTACATTGGCCGCATTCGCAACCTTGCACGTGCTGTTGCAGCCAGCTATCTGGATAGCCGTGCACGATTGGGCTTCCCGATGGCACCAAAAGACTGGGCAGAGGAAGTATTAGCAAAGCTCGAAAAAGATAAGAAGGTTGCTTAAAAATGTCGCGAAATAATCTGTTAATAGAACTATTTGTAGAAGAATTACCACCAAAAGCATTAAAAAAGTTGGGCGAGTCATTTGGTAAAAATTTATTTCAAGGACTTGAAGACAATGACTTTCTTGAACCTGAATCGAAGCTAACAATTTACGCTTCTCCACGCCGATTAGCTGCTCATATAACTAACGTCCTTGATGTCTCTAGAGCAAAAAGTCGACGGATAAAGCTAATGCCTGCTTCTGTGGGGTTAGATGCCAATGGACAGGCAACACCTAGCTTAATTAAAAAGTTAATTAATTCGTGCGGTTATCACAATGAAGTAAATTTTGAATCGATTATCAAAGAACGCGTAACTAAAGAAATCGAAGATAGCAAAGAAATTCTATTTCATACAGATATTGCATCCGGCACTCAGCTATTTATTGGACTTGAGGGCGCTTTAGAAAATGCTATCGATAATTTACCGATTCCCAAAGTCATGACTTACCAATTAACGGATGGCTGGACTAGCGTGAATTTTGTGCGCCCGGCACATGGCTTGGTTGTTTTACATGGTAACGATGTTATTGATATCAGTGTGTTAGGTTTAAAGGCTGGCAATCAAACGCAAGGCCACCGTTTTGAAGCAACAAATCCAATCGTTACCATTACCAACGCTGACACCTACGCTGAGCAGCTGAAAACCGAAGGTGCAGTAATTGCCAGCTTTGCCGAACGTCGTGCCGAAATCGAGCGCCAATTAAGCGCCGCTGCAGCCAAGCAAAATCTAAAACCGATTGAAGATGATGCGCTGCTGGATGAAGTGACGGCATTGGTGGAGCGCCCGAATGTGTTGTTGGGTCAATTTGAAGAAGCCTTTTTGGAAGTTCCTCAGGAATGCTTGATTCTCACCATGAAGGCCAACCAGAAATATTTCCCTTTATTAGATGCCAGCGGCAAACTCACCAACAAATTCCTGATTGTGTCCAACATCAACCCTGCCGACCCCAGCGCCGTCATTGGCGGCAACGAGCGCGTGGTGCGCCCGCGTCTGGCTGATGCCAAATTCTTCTTTGACCAAGACCGCAAGAAAACACTGGAGTCACGTATCGCCAGCCTGGATAAGGTGGTGTACCACAATAAATTGGGCTCACAAGGTGAGCGTGCTCAGCGTGTGAGCGCAATTGCCATTGCCATTGGCAAACAACTAGGCGGTGCGGAGCTGGCGAACAAGGCTGGTTTGGCTGCACAGCTCGCCAAAACCGATTTGGTGACCGACATGGTGGGTGAGTTTCCTGAGCTGCAAGGCATCATGGGGCGTTATTACGCTCAGCATGAAGGCTTGGATAATGATGTGGCGTTCGCGATTGAAGACCACTACAAACCGCGTTTTGCAGGTGATGATTTGCCGCGCAGCATGACCGGCGTGACCATCGCACTAGCAGATAAACTGGAAACCTTGGTCGGTTTATTCAGTATCGGCGAAAAACCTACAGGCGACAAAGATCCGTTTGCATTGCGCCGTCAGGCCTTGGGCATTATTCGCATGCTGATTGAGCATAAACTGCCATTGCCGTTTACTGCACTGATTGAAAATGTGTTGTCTGTGTTTGGTGATTTAACCAAAGATACCAATAAAGATAAATCAGGCACAATTCAAGCGATTAGCGAATTCTGCTTTGACCGTCTCAGTGTTAACCTGCGTGAAAATGGCGCAACGCCACAAGAGGTGGATGCCGTGTTATCACTCGCCCCTGCTTTGTTGAGCGAAGTGCCACAACGCCTTGCTGCCGTGCGCACTTTTGCTGCCTTGGCTGAAGCCCCGGCACTTGCCGCCGCAAATAAACGTGTCAGCAACATTCTGAAAAAAGTGGAAGGCGAAGTTGCAGCTAAAGTTGACGTCAGCCTGTTGCAAGCGCCTGCAGAAATTGCACTGAATACTGCGCTCAGCACATTGAAGCCGAACGCAGATAAATTATTTGAGAATGGTGACTACACCTCCTCACTGCAAACATTGGCAGCACTGAAAGCACCGGTGGATGACTTCTTTGATCATGTGATGGTGAACGCGGATGACCCAGCCCTTAAAACCAACCGTTTAGGTTTGTTGGCTACGCTGCATCAAACCATGAACCGCGTAGCCGATCTCTCCAAACTGGCCAGTTAATGATTGGAGTAACAGGATAAAATGAAACTGGTAATTTTAGATAGGGATGGCGTCATCAATCAGGATTCGGCCAATTTCATCAAGAACCCGAATGAATGGATTCCGGTTCCGGGCAGTCTGGAAGCGATTGCGCTACTCAATCAGTCCGGCTATCGCGTTGCAATCGCCACCAATCAATCAGGCGTGAGCCGAGGTCTGTTTGATATGGCCACGCTCAACAGTATTCATGAAAAAATGCACCGTGAGCTTGCCAGCGTTGGCGGTCGCATCGATGCCGTATTTTATTGTCCGCACTCTGCAGACGACAACTGTGACTGCCGCAAACCCAAAACCGGCATGATTAAGGAAATTGCCAAACGCTTTTCAGTGGAGCTGGATAAGGTGTATGCCGTGGGCGATGCACTGCGTGATTTGCAAGCCTTTGCCAATTCCGGCTGCAAAACCATCTTGGTACGCACCGGAAAAGGTGAAGAAACCTTGGCAAAAGGCGGCTTGCCCGAAAACATCATGGTTTGTGCTGACCTCAACGAGGCCGTCCAATACATCATCGCAAATCAATAAATTCAGTTTATTATTTTCAACCCAGTGATTGAATTCAATATGCTATTTCTGCGTTCAAGTTTATTCTTTTTAGGCCAGGTCATCACCGCGCCGATATTTACACTGATTGCATTTTTGGCATTACCGCTTAATCCAGTCACGCGCAACGTACTGATTTCTGGCTGGGCGCGCAGCATGATCTGGTGGCTACGCATCATCTGTAATATTCGCCACGAAATCACTGGTTTAGAGAACCTACCCAGCACACCCAGCATTATTTTGAGCAAACATCAATCGGCCTGGGAAACGCTGGCATTTCAATCGATTTTCCCTACACAGTCTTACGTGCTGAAACGCGAATTATTATGGATTCCGATTTTCGGTTGGGGTTTGGCCATGTCTTCTCCTATTGCCATTGACCGCAGTGCGGGACGTGAGGCTCTGAAAAAACTGGTGAGTAAAGGCCAGCGCAGGTTAGAACAAGGCTTGTGGGTAGTAATATTTCCTGAAGGCACGCGCAAAGCCCCTGGTGAAAAGGGCAAATATCAAATCGGTGGCGCATGGCTGGCCACGCATACACAAACGCAGGTAGTACCGGTAGCCCACAATGCCGGCCACTGCTGGCCTAAAAATTCGTTTCTTAAAAAACCAGGCGTCATTCAAATCCATATCGGCAAACCAATTCAAGCCGCAGGCCTAAAGGCAGATGCTCTGAATCATCAGGTTGAAGCTTGGATAGAATCTGAAATGCCCTTGTTAGAAAAACAGCATTAAGCAATGCAGCACACTCTGTTGCTCAACTCCGGTGAAACGATTCCATATCAGCTGGAACGTCGCATACGCCGCACAGTAGGTTTGAAAATCACACCGCAAGGGCTGGTGGTGCATGCGCCCAAGCGCATCGCGCAATATCAGCTTGAAACCATCCTTAATCAGAAAACTGACTGGATACTCAAAAAACTCAAGGCGCTGCAGCAAAACCAGCTGCCGCCACCGCAATGGCAACATGGCGAGCAGCTGCTATTGCTTGGTAATCAGATTACTTTGAACATTAAGCATGACCTGCGCAGTAGAGCAGTGCACCACAGTCCTGGCACACTGCATCTTGCACAACCCAATCTGGATGCGACTGCAATTTCACGCAAGGTACTGCAATGGTATAAAAAACAGGCCGTTGAAGATTTTGCCAGAAGACTGGAGATTTTTTCGACGAAGTTGGGTGTCGCGCTGCCAAAACTGCTGATTTCCAGCGCCAGAACGCGCTGGGGTAGCTGCAATTCCAAGCGGGAAATTCGCTTGAACTGGCGCCTGCTGCAGGCTCCACCGCATTTGATTAATTATGTAATTTGCCATGAACTGGCACACCTTAAAGAGATGAATCACTCTGCCCGCTTTTGGGCAGTGGTGGCCAGCATTTACCCCGATTATAAAAATGCAGAAAAAGAACTTAAAGCTTGGTCACCCAAGCTGCATTTAATGTAACTACGTTTAACTCACTCCATACATTACAACAGCTTTTTGATGTCAGCGGCCAATGCTTCGGGCTTGGTGCCATAATCTACATATAATCTAATTTTTCCTGCTTTATCATAGAGATACAAGCCTGCACTGTGATCAATGGTGTAGCCACTTTTACCGCTATTTTCTACTTTAGCGGCAAAGATTTTGAATTCTTTGCTAACCGCTGTCGTTTGCTCTGGCGTGCCATATAACCCAATAAAGCGCGCATCAAAACCCGGCACATATTGCGCCAGTAAATCCTGCGTATCGCGCTCAGGGTCTAGCGTAATAAACAATACCTGCACTTCATCTGCATCGTCACCCAACAGTTTCATGCTTTGCTTCAAATCAGTCATGGTAGTGGGGCACACGTCGGGACAGTGTGTATAGCCAAAAAACAAAGCCACTACCTTGCCATTAAAATCTTCAAGGGTACGAGCTTTGCCAGTGTGATCAGTTAGATTGAAAGTTTTTGCAAAATCAGCACCGCTGATATCTGTTGCAGAAAACCCTGCCTGATCTGCAGTCGGTTTGCATGCCGCAATAAACATCAAAAAAAGCGCGATAAAAAAATATTTAAGTTTCATCATTTCTGAATTGCCGGACTATTGATTGAGATATTGAGTGGATTCTACCATGCATAATAAATTCAACATCTTGCAACAAAAATTTATAGCCGACACGCATAAATTCCTGCAAAGGCTACACACACTCGTTTACAATATCGTTTTTGCAAAACTTTAAGCATTTTAAGGACATAGCATGGCGAACCCTGCAGTAACTTCTGGCGGTATGGCAGACCGCGACGGCGTAATTTGGTATGACGGTAAAATGGTGAACTGGCGTGATGCCACAACCCATGTGCTGACCCACACCCTGCATTATGGCATGGGCGTGTTTGAAGGCGTACGCGCTTACAAAACCGACAAAGGTACCGCTATTTTCCGTCTGCAGGATCACACCGACCGACTGTTTCGCTCGGCACATATTTTGGGTATGAAAATGCCTTACAGCAAAGAAGAAATTTCAGCCGCGCAGTTGGCTGCAGTCCGTGAAAATAATCTTGAATCAGCCTATTTGCGACCAATGGCATTTTACGGCGCCGAAGCGATGGGCATTTCTGCAAAAACACTTTCTACACATGTGATTGTAGCGGCTTGGAAATGGGGCGCATACATGGGTCAGGAAGCATTGGATCACGGCATTCGTGTTAAAACGTCTTCATTCTCACGTCATCATGTGAATGTCACGATGTGTAAAGCCAAAGCCAACGGCAACTACATGAACAGTATTCTTGCGCATCAGGAAGCCGCACAGGACGGATACGAGGAAGCTCTGTTGCTCGACGTAGACGGCTTCGTTGCTGAAGGCTCTGGCGAAAACGTATTTATCGTCCGTAATGGCAAAATTTACACACCGGACTTAACCGCTGCATTAGAAGGCATCACCCGCGACACCATTGTGCAACTGGCAGGGGAACTGGGAATCCCTGTGATTGAAAAACGTATTACCCGTGACGAGGTTTATGGCGCGGATGAAGCGTTCTTCACCGGCACAGCAGCAGAAGTGACGCCTATTCGTGAACTGGATCGTCGCAGCATTGGTGCCGGCACTGCTGGTCCAATCACCAAACAACTGCAAAAAATGTATTTTGATGTCGTGCATGGCAGATCTGCTAAACATGCAGATTGGCTGACATTGGTATAAGTTTTAACGCGTCATTCCCACACTAACGGGAATGACGGCAAAGAGAAAAAATATGTCAAACACACCAGAAATTGAAGTAAGCGCTAAAGATTTGCCTCTGCACTGCCCTACCAAAGAAGTAGCGTTATGGGCATCGCACCCTCGAGTATTTTTAGACGTGGCGCAAACCGGGCATGTGGCATGTCCTTACTGCGGCACGCAATATAAACTCAAAGCCGGCGAAGTTATTGGCCATCATCACTAATTCAGCTTATCGATTAGCGATTTAAAAATCATTAAACCTGTACAGTAATTTGTGCGGGTTTACCCCATAACATTTCAATAACGACTTTAGCTTCAGCAGCAGTACTATTTGTCCAGAACCTGACCTCGCCGTTTTGAGTTTTATCTGCCAGCAGATTCATGACGGCCAATCGGTTTTGCAAGTGTCTGGCAACGGCAGCACCAGTGTCAATCAGCGTCACCTGATCACCTACAATACGCTGTATATCTGCTTTTAAAAATGGATAATGCGTACAGCCCAACACCACGGTATCTGCCCCCTCATCAAGCAAGGGCTGGCAATATTGCTGCAGCAGATTAAGTGTATGCTCCGTGTTTAATTCTCCGCGCTCTATACACTCCACCAAGCCCACACAGCCCTGCGTCACCACCTCAACATTGCGCCCATAGCTTTCGAGCAAACCTGCAAACTGCGCACTTTTTAGCGTACCGACTGTGGCCAGCACACCTATAATGCCATTTTTGGAAGCCTCAGCAGCGGGTTTCACCGCTGGCTCCATGCCGAAAATTGGCAATGCATATTGGGCTCTCATGGCATCTATCGCAGCAGCTGTTGCAGTATTGCAGGCCACCACAATCGCCTTGGCACCTTGTTCAATTAAAAAATCTGTAATCTCAAAGCAGCGCGACTGAATTTGTTGCGGGGTTTTATTGCCATAGGGAGCGTGCTTGCTGTCTGCAAAATAGAGCAGATGCTCGTGTGGCAACAACTGATGAATATGCTGCAGCACTGAAATTCCGCCCACACCGGAGTCAAATACACCGATAGGCTGTGCTGTCGGATTCTGTATTTGCGCTGGAGTTGGTGACTGACTGTTTTTATTCATATCAGGCTGAAATTGAGCGGTCATCGCAAGGTCATCATCAGTTACAATAGCTCGATTATAAAGGTTTTAGTTTAGAGGATTTCTAAAATTGATTTCTGAGCTGCCGCGCATCTAGCATGCAGTTGTCCAGCGTCATCAATTTTTAAGGCAAAGTTATGGGAAACAGATTAAGCAAATTATATACACGCACCGGCGATGATGGCACAACAGGCTTGGGAGACGGCAGTCGCATCAATAAAGACAGCCCGCGCGTCAACGCCATGGGCGATGTAGACGAACTCAATTCAGTGATAGGCTTGATATTGACAGAAAATCTGCCCAAGCATGTGCTGACTTTGCTCACTCAAATTCAGCATGATTTATTCAATATTGGCGGTGAACTCTCGATTCCCGGCTATATTTTGCTAAAAGAAGAACGCATTAGCGATTTGGAAACAGCGATAGACCAATATAACGAGCAGCTGTCACCACTTAAAGAATTTATATTGCCCGGCGGTACCAAAGCTGCTGCTTACTGTCACCTGGCACGCACAGTTTGCCGTCGTGCTGAACGTGAACTGATGCAACTGCATCATGCTGAAAACGTGACAGAAACCTCAAAAAAATATCTCAACCGCCTGTCTGACCTGCTATTTGTGATGTGTCGCATCATCAATAAAGAGGCCGGGGTAAGTGATGTGCTGTGGGATAATCAAGCTCAATAAGGCTTGAGTCGCTTATTGAGACCGCTTGGCAACTGTCTGTCATGATTAAAATTTAAGCTATAATTTCGCATGATAAAAAAACTGTTCGAAAAAATTTTCAGGTCCAGTAAAAAGCCTGTTGACCATGAAAAAGCAAGCCATCGCGCTACGCAAGTCAAGGCAGAATTCTCATCCAAACGCAGCATCCTAACGACCAAAAAAACGGCAAAATCCAGCGCACGCAACCGCGACAAAGCGGAAGTCATTGCGTTTAAGCAACACAAAATCAACCGCAGCCTGCTTAGCAATGCTGCACTCAGAACCATAGATGGCCTGCAAAAAGCTGGGTTCGAAGCTTATATCGTCGGTGGCGCGGTGCGCGACTTGCTATTGAATCGCAACCCTAAGGATTTCGACGTGGCGACGGATGCCACGCCAGAAGAAGTCAATCGTATTTTTAGACGCTCACGCATCATTGGCCGCCGTTTCCGTTTGGTACATGTCATGTTTGGTGACGAAACCATCGAAGTCTCTACTTTCCGCGGGCATCACCAAGCCAGTGGTGACGCACAAACCAATGAAAGTGGCCGTATCACCCGAGACAATGTATTCGGCAGCCTGGAAGAAGACGCTACGCGCCGTGACTTCACGGCTAACGCGCTGTATTACGACCCCAGCAGCCAGGAAGTACTGGATTTCCATCATGGTTTTGCCGACATTCAAGCTGGCATTTTGCGCATCATCGGCAACCCGGAACAACGCTACATCGAAGATCCGGTACGCATGCTGCGTGCGGTGCGCCTATCTGCCAAGCTGGGTATGAAAATTGACCCGGCTACACAAACACCTATCGCCAAAATGGCCGACCTGCTGCAAGACGTGCCGCCCAGCCGCTTGTTCGATGAAATGCTGAAACTGTTTTTATCCGGCCACGCGATTGAAAGCGTCAATGCACTGCGCGCGCAGCATTTACATCATGGCCTGTTGCCGATGTTGGATGTAGTACTGGAGCAGCCAATGGGAGAGCGTTTTGTCATGCTCGCGCTAAAAAATACCGACACCCGTATCCTATCCGGTAAATCAGCGAACCCCAGCTTCTTGTTCTCTACTTTGCTCTGGCATGAAGTGCTGGCAGCTTGGGAAACTCACAAAGCGCACAACCCGCCTATCCCTGCACTGCATCTAGCCATGACCGATGTGCTGGCAAGTCAGGCCGAAAAACTGGCGATCCATAATCGCTACACCGCCACCATGCGCGAAATCTGGGGCATGCAGCCACGCTTTGAACAGCGCGCAGGCAAACGTCCGTTTGGGTTGCTGGCACACCCGCGCTATCGTGCCGCCTATGATTTCCTGCTGCTGCGCTGTGAGTCCGGTGAAGCACCGGCTGAATTGGGCGAATGGTGGACCACATTTGCCGATGCGGATGCCGAAACCCGCGCATCGATGCTGCAGCCAGACACCAAACCCAAAAAACGCAGAAAAAGAAAACCTAAAAAAGCGCCAAGCGCTGAATCTGCAGCATGACAATGTATCAAGCGTTTGTAGCGTTAGGCAGCAATTTGCAAAACCCGGTGCAACAACTGCATAATGCATTTGATGCAATTGCAGCGCTCCCTGATACGCAGCTGGTTAAAAAATCTTCACTCTATCAAACCGCGCCTGTTGACTGCCCCGAGCTTGGTGCCGAAAAAGTACCAGATTTCATCAACGCAGTGGTTGAAATTCAGACTGCACTGTCACCGCAAGCGCTATTACAAGCACTGCACGGCATTGAAGATAAAGCGGGCAGAGAGCGCCCTTATATCAATGCACCACGCGTGCTGGATTGTGACTTACTGCTCTATGAAAATCGCATTATCCACAGCGAACAGCTCACGCTGCCGCACCCGAGAATGCATATGCGCGGTTTTGTGCTGCTGCCATTATTTGAAATCGCACCGCAGTTATCTATGCCTATTCATGGCAAAATAGCAGAACTCATTAACGCGACTTTATCCAAAGACATTACAAAGCTAAACTGAAATCTCATGAGCATTTTCAATAAATATCCTTATATCGTAGTGGAAGGCCCTATAGGCAGCGGTAAAACGACGCTGGCCAAAATGCTGGCAGATGCGTTTCCCGTGGATTATTTATCCGAAAAGGCCGAAGCTAACCCCTTTTTACCGCGCTTTTATCAGGATGCGCAGCGCTACAGCCTGCCTACACAGCTGTTCTTTTTATTTCAGCGCGCCAATCAAATCAAGGATATCAGTCAGCGTGACATGTTCGCCAACCCGATTGTGGCCGATTTCTTTCTGGAAAAAGACCCAATATTCGCACGCTTGAATTTGGATGATGAAGAATATGCGCTCTATCATCAGATTTATCACCACTTACAGCTCAAAGCCCCTAGGCCTGATTTAGTGATTTATCTGCAAACACCAATCGACGCATTGATGGAACGCATTGAAGAACGCAACGTGAGTTATGAACAGGAAATTCCACGCGAATATATCGAGCGTCTGGCGAATGCTTACAGTGAGTTTTTCCATAATTACGATGCCTCGCCTGTGCTGATCGTGAATAACGAAAAGCTTAACATCCTCAAAAACAAAGCAGCCTTTGATTTGCTGTTAAGCCGGGTTGATCAGATTAAAAGTCAGCGCGAATATTTCAATCCGAACTTTGAGTAATGTCCAAACCCAGCCTTAATCAACTCATCAGTAGTGGCGAAAAAATTGCCATGCTCACCTGCTATGACGCCAGCTTTGCCAAGTTGAGCGCTGCCGCAGGCGTAGACATATTGCTGGTGGGCGATTCGCTGGGCATGGTGCTGCAAGGTGCTGAAGACACATTAAAAGTCACCATGCAGGATATGCTGTACCACACGCGCTGCGTTGCTGCGGGCGCACCTGACACTTTGATTATGACTGACATGCCATTCGGCAGTTATGAACACAGCCCGGAATTAGCACTGCAAAATGCCCGGCAATTAGTGGCGGCCGGTGCTGACATCATCAAAATCGAAGGTGGTGGTGATATGGTCAACACCGCCCACTATTTGGCAAAAAATGGCATCAGTGTTTGCTCACATTTAGGCTTCACCCCACAATCCGTAAAACAGCTGGGGGGCTATAAAATTCAGGGTAAAACCGAAGACAGCGCCAGACAGATTCTGCAGGACGCCGCAGCGATGAGCGCAGCAGGCGTCGATATGCTGCTACTGGAAATGGTGCCTTCCACATTGGCCAAGCAAGTGACCGACAGCGTCAACATCCCCACCATCGGCATAGGCGCAGGGGCCGATTGCAGCGGACAAGTACTGGTGCTGCAGGATTTGCTGGGCATTTATAACGGCAGCGCAAGCAAAAATCCGGCAGACTACAAAGCACCACGCTTTGCCAAAAACTTTCTGATCGAGACCAACAGCGTACAGCAGGCCGTTATCCACTATGTGCGAGCAGTAAAAAATAAAAGCTTTCCTGCTGCTGAACACAGTTATTAATGGATTGCTGATTCATGGAAATCTTACATACTGTTGCCGAATTGCGTGCCAGACTCAAAGCTGAAACCCAGGTTGCTTTTGTACCCACCATGGGCAACCTACATGCCGGCCATCTGCATTTGGTAGAAATCGCCAAACAACATGCTGCCTGTGTAGTGGTGAGTATTTTTGTGAACCCCCTGCAGTTCGGTGCTAACGAAGACTTGGATAATTACCCACGCACTTTGCAAGCTGATTGTGAAAAATTGCAGGCCACAGGCGCACACATTGTATTCGCACCCGGCGTTACAGAAATGTATCCCGACGCAAATGCCAGCTCTCTGGGCCAAACCATGATGGTCATCGCCCCACCGATTGCCAATACCTTATGTGGCGCCAGCCGTCCTGGGCATTTTGACGGCGTAGCCACTGTAGTGATGAAACTCTTTAATATCGTACAGCCGCAGTTTGCCGTATTTGGCAAAAAAGATTTTCAGCAGCTGTTTATCATTCGTGAGCTAGTTAAGCAGTTCAATCTACCTATTCAGATCATTGCAGGCGAAACCGTACGTGAAAGCAACGGTCTCGCCATGAGTTCACGTAATGGCTACTTGTCGACCACCCAAAAATCCAGTGCCGCACAGCTGCAGCAAATCTTGCAGGATATCGTTGATTCCATTCAGGCAGGCAATCGTCACTTTGCAGCATTAGAACAAGCGGCAACACAACAGCTTAATGACCATGGCTGGCAAGTCGATTATGTGAGCATTTGTTCAGCTGCCACACTCAACAAGGCAGAAGTGCAAGACCAGCATTTGGTCGTACTAGCCGCAGCAAAACTGGGTAATACCCGTTTGATTGACAACATTGAATTTCAGGCCAATCATAGTCATGAATGATTATTCATTTGGCGCTTATATAAAGTCAATATTTGCGATGCAGTAAAAGGCGCACGCAACGCGGGAATCGAGATAGTATGGGGTATACAGCGAGATTGCGAGTACCGCGTAACGAAGTAATGCGCTCAAAGATTGAATTTATATCAGTGTTCAATTGGAATAAGTGCTTGAAAAGACTATAATACGTTCCCTTTTCAATAACGGTTAAGCACATGCAAAGAACCATGCTTAAATCTAAATTGCACCGCGTGCATGTGACTCACTCCGAGTTGCATTACGAGGGCAGCTGTGCAATTGATGAAGCGCTGCTCGAAGCAGCCAACATTTTCGAATACGAACAAATCAGCATTTATAACGTGACGAATGGTGAACGTTTCACCACTTACGCCATTCGTGCCGAGCGCAATTCCGGCATTATTTCCGTGAATGGCGCTGCTGCGCACAAAGCTCACCCACAGGATATTATTATTATTGCCAGTTTCGCGCATTACACTGAAGCCGAACTTGCAAACTACAGTCCGCAACTTGTGTATGTTGATCAGCATAACCGCATACAATCCCAACGCAACGCAATTCCAGTACAGGCAGCTTAAATGACAACAACCACCCCCAAAATCGCTTCTGATCAAGACACAGTAGAAGCGATGAAACTTGCAGTCGTCGACGCTATCGAGGACATCAAGGGCTTTGATATCTCAGTGATGGATGTGCGCAAGCTCACCAGCATGACCAATTACATGATTGTCGCATCTGCCAACTCCAGCCGTCAGGCCAAAGCCATTGCCGACAATGTGCGCGAAAAGCTGAAAGAAAAAGGCTTTGCTATCCGTGGCACCGAGGGTGAAAAAGAAGGCGAATGGGTATTAGTTGACCTAGACGACATCGTAGTACACATTATGGTGCCAGCCACACGCGCCTATTACAACCTGGAACAACTGTGGGGCGAAGCAGAAAATCGCCGAAGCCACATCAAAGCTGAAGAATAATTTACGCTATGAAAAGTATTGATGAAGCCCTAAATCAATACTTTTCAGTCTTCAATGGATAACCGCATTGAAATTACGCATTATTAGCGTTGGCCACAAAATGCCGGCATGGGTAGAAAGTGCCTGTGCCGATTTCACCAAGCGCATGCCGCGTGAGCTTGCAATAGAAATCGTCGATATCAAACCCGAAAAGCGTGCTGCCGGCAACAGTACAGAAAACATTCAACTGATTGAAGCCAAACGTATTTTAGAAGCCGCAGGACGTGATTTTTTAATTGCCTGTGATGAACGCGGGCAGGAAGTCACCACGCTGCAGCTAGCGCAAAAAATGCAGTCCTGGCAAACCTTGGGGCGTGATGTCAGCATCATCATCGGCGGAGCCGATGGCTTGCACGCCAGCCTGAAACAGCAGGCTGACTGGCTATGGAGCTTGTCCAAGCTGACACTGCCGCACGCTTTTGTGAGGGTGTTGCTCACCGAGCAGCTCTATCGCGCCTACACTGTTATACAAAATCATCCATACCACCGCGAATAGCACAAACTAATCCATAAGCTGGCACGCTAAATGCTAAGCAATTAAGTGTATAAACCAATTTCAGTTAGTTTGGCAATTTCATGCACCACAAGCTGGCTGAATTAAAAATCAATGCACTTTTTTGGGAAATTGAAGGGCTATTTTTATGGATAACCAATGTTTAATTCTGCTCTCTAAATTTTCAGTCGCTGCCAGACCCATAGTAGGTTCTGTGAATTCAGCCAAAATGCTGCGTGACAGTGCCTATGCCAGCGAAATTTTTGAGCAAGTAGACGCAATTGGTAATGAAGAATTAATTTTATTGTCACTGGATTTGCAAAATATGCTGGGGCTGCTTGCAGCCCCACCTGAAAAGCCCGATGAACAGATTGCTGCACCTAAATACATGTTTGGTGCGCGTGGCTAATCGGTTTTATTCCATCATCACCGCTGTTTTCAAAAACTATTTGCTAAACTGTAAGACTAAGCTTCGGAGTCTTACAGTTCATGCAAATTTCATCGACATATACCCAATCTCTGGTCTGGTTCAGGCGCGACCTGCGTGATTACGATCATGCCGCACTCTATTACGCATTAAAAGCATCCAAGGCGGTTTATTGCGCTTTTGTGTTTGATACTGAAATTCTGGATCTACTGTCCGATAAGCATGACCGGCGCGTAGAGTTTATCTGGGAAAGTGTGAACGAACTTAAATCAGCGCTGCAGGCCAAAGGAAGCGATTTAATCGTTCTACATGGTAAAGCCAGAGATGAGATTCCCAAATTAGCCAAGCAGCTCAATGTGGAAGCGGTATTCAGCAACCATGATTACGAGCCATCAGCAATTGCGCGCGACCAGTGCGTAGAATCAACTTTGCAATCCCAAGGCATCGCTTTTCATCACTTCAAAGATCAAGTGATTTTTGAAAAAGATGAAGTACTGAGCATGAGCAATAAGCCTTACACCGTATTTACACCCTATAAAAACATGTGGCTGAAAACAGTCAATGATTTTTATCTCAAGCCCTACCCAGTGGATCTTTATACGGATAATCTGGCAGCGACCCCTGCAGATATTTCATCAGACCTGATATCCCTTGAAGCGATGGGCTTCGCGCGCACCAATCTGGCACAAATGCGCCTACCCACCGGCATGTCAGGTGGCAAGCAATTGTTTGATGATTTTTTAGAACGCATCGCCTTCTACAAAGAAAAACGGGATTTTCCCGGTGTTAAAGGGGTGTCTTATTTATCTGTACATTTGCGTTTCGGCACGGTTTCCATACGACATTTGGCACGCAGTGCAATGCAAGTTGGCGGGGTTGGCGCACAAGGCTGGTTAAATGAACTGATTTGGCGCGACTTTTACTTCCAGATTCTGCATCACCAACCCTATGTGGCAGATGGAAAAGCATTCAAAACTGAATTTGAACTGTTGCAGTTTCCCAACAACACAGATTATTTTAATGCGTGGTGCCAAGGTAAAACCGGCTATCCCCTAGTGGATGCCGCGATGCGTCAGCTCAACAATACTGGATTTATGCACAATCGTCTGCGTATGGTAGCGGCCAGCTTTCTGGTCAAAGACTTATTGATTGACTGGCGCTGGGGTGAACGTTACTTTGCTGAAAAACTCATTGATTTTGACTTCAGTGCCAATAACGGTGGCTGGCAGTGGGCAGCTTCAACCGGATGCGATGCGCAACCTTGGTTCAGGATTTTTAATCCGGTGACGCAAAGTGAGCGCTTTGACCCCCAAGGCAAATTTATCCGCAAATACATACCGGAACTCAACGCCTGCAATGACAAAGAAATTCATGCACCGTGGTTAATAAGTGCACAACGACAAACCGCACTTAAACTTAATCTTGGGCAAGATTACCCGGCACCTATCGTTGATCACGCCACCCAGCGCGAACAAGCACTGGCTTTATACAAAAACATATAACCCACTGAATTTAATAAATAAAATTGTTTATTTTCAGCATCACAAAGCGAATCATATTGCGACAAATTTAACTTAGAAATATGTTGCATTAATACAACATATCGTTTATTTTACATTTAGTCACAAATTATATTCATGGACAGAAATTGCCGCCTCATGAATAATCTCGACTTGTGGTGAATGCAATCGGTTAATGCAATTTATAAATATTAGAAACACATTAATAAGAAATCGAAATGTATAAAAATTTATTGAAATTACTTACAGCATGCGCACTAGCCCTTTCGCTTATAGGCTGCGCAAGTCAAGCCAATAAAGATCCTCTAGAAAGTTTCAATCGCGGCATTTATAAATTTAACGACGTTACAGACAAAGCAGTAATCAAACCGGTTGCCAAAGGTTACAAAGCCGTTGCGCCAACACCAGTTCGCACCGGCATCAATAACTTTTTTAACAACCTGCGCAGTATCACATACGTTTTAAATAATCTTCTGCAGTTCAAATTTGCCAATGCGTTCAGTGAAGCCGGCCGCTTTGTCATCAACACTACGTTTGGTTTAGCAGGTTTTATTGATGTTGCAGGCATGGACAAAATTCCGGTTCACAAAGAAGATTTCGGGCAAACCCTTGGCCATTGGGGTATGGGCAACGGCGCATATCTGGTGCTGCCATTTTTAGGGCCATCTACCGTGCGCGATACGGCAGGTTTGGTTGTAGATACTATCAGCAGCGATCCTATTACCTACACTCACAATATTGGTGAAATTCGACTGCACAATCAATTGCGTGCTGCACAGTTCATAGACAAACGCACTGAACTGCTCGATGCAACAGATATTGTGGACGAAGCGTCATTGGATCCATATGCATTTATGCGTGATGCCTATCTGCAGCACCGTGCCAGTGCAGTTCAAGACGGTGCGGATTCAGGTCAGGAAAACCTGAACAAAGACGAGTTTGACGAAGTAGACGCTGAACTTAAAAACTAACTGCTCATACTGACGAAGTACGAAAAACTAAAGCCCCTGAATGGGGCTTTAGTTTTTTCTATCTAATCAATAAGATATCAGACTAATCTGCAGCTACCGTCATACGCTCAATCAAAATAGAACCAACTTGCTTGGAGCCTTGCACCAGTACATCATTGCCTATACCTACTATCATTTTAAGCATATCGGCCATATTGCTCGCAATGGTAATTTCTTCCACTGCATGCACTATCACACCATTTTCCACCCAAAATCCTGCTGCACCCCTTGAATAGTCACCGGTCACCATATTCATGCCATGTCCGAGCAATTCAGTGACCACCAGACCTGTGCCCATCTGTTTGAGTAATCCATCAAAATCATGCGGGCCGGATTTAACCAGCAGATTGTGATTACCGCCGGCATTGCCGGTGGTTTTCATACCCAACTTACGTGCAGAATAACTGGACAGCACATAGCCCTTCAGCACTCCGCTGTCTACCAGCTGCCGTGCCGAAGTCGTCACGCCTTCATTGTCAAACGGGCTGCTAGCCAGACCTTTTTTGATGAAAGGGTCTTCATAAATAGACAGCAAAGGTGATGCTATCTGCTTACCTAAACTATCCAGTAAAAAGGAAGATTTACGATACAGATTACCACCAGAAATAGCGCTAATCAGACTGGAAATCAAACCACTTGCCAGCGGCGCCTCGAATAAAACCGGTACCTGACAGGTTTTAATTTTTCTGGCATCCAGCCTACGCACAGTTCGTTCACCGGCGATTCTGCCAATTTCAGATGCAGACTGTAAATCAGCAGCATCACGCGCAGTGCTATACCAATAATCACGCTGCATATTCTGATTGGATTCAGCAATCACCGAGCAGCTGATGCCATGTCTGGAACTGGCATAACCGCCGGTAAAACCATGACTGTTGCTATATGAAAAGAAACCATGCCCATTAGAAACACTGGCACCTTCAGAATTGCTGATGCGTTTATCTACATCTAATGCAGCTTGCTCACAAGTTTTTGCCAATGCGATTGCTTCATCTACGCCAATATTCCAAGGATGATTCAAATCAAGATCCGGGACATTTTTTGCCATCAGCGCAGCATCTGCCAAACCACAAAATGCATCTTGTGCGGTATATTTTGCAATGTTGCATGCCGCAGCCACGGTGTCCTCCAGTGCCTGACGACTTAAATCTGAAGTGCTGGCATGCCCTTTCTGCTGTCCAAAATATACAGTGACCGACATGCCTTTGTCTCGGTTGTACTCGATATTTTCAACCTCACCCAGACGCACCGAAACATTTTGCCCGATACTTAAACTCAACTCCGCCTCAGCCGCGCTCGCACCCAATCGCTTGGCTATTTTGAGCACATCCTCTGACATCTGCTTGATTTCATCTATCGAATAACTAAACCCTGAATCTGACATAACGCTTTCTTCTATCAATATCTACAATAAAATCCATACTCCAAGGCTGTTATAATACAGCAGTATGAAACCTAAAAAGACAACATATGGCGCTGAATTAAGCCATCAGGCTGACTCAGATGCTGATTTGCCACCCAGTAAAACCCAACTCAAAGCGGAGGCAGATGCGCAGCAGGCGCTAGGCGTGCGCTTAACCGAGCTTTCAAAAGACAAACTTCTCAAATTAAATCTCCCTGAAGAAGTCTTTGAAGCAGTACTGGAATCCAGAAAAATCACTGCCAATGGTGCAATCCGCCGACATCGCCAATATTTAGGCAGACTGATGCGCGAAATTGACACGGCACCGATTGTCGAACAGCTTGCGCGCTGGGATGGCAAACACACTGCCGAAAATGCTTATTTTCATGGCCTGGAACGCTGGCGTGATCGCCTGATTAATGACAGCAACGCAATGTCAGAATTCATGGCACTGCATCCTTCAACTGACAGCCAGCAGCTGCGCACTTTAATTCGTAATGCACAAAAAGAACTTGCTGCGAATAAGCCACCTAAAAGCAGCCGAGAGCTTTTCAAACTGTTGCGTGAGATCACCAGCGCTGAGGACCCCGATGCAGATACCAATTTTTCAGAGCCTGAATCTAATTAGTTACTAACAATCAATACATTATCTAAAAATCAATACAGAGTGGCCGGAAAGCACACACGAAATCACTATAATAAATGAGGAGTAAACAATGAGCCTAGACTACGATGTACTGCTGGATGTGCGCCATGAGGACAGCCCTATCCCAACCATACGTGCTAAAGAAGTACTGGATAATATGCACCAAGGTCAAATCGTTAAGGTCATTACCAGTAAAGAAAGCACAGTCAAAAATATCAAAACACTGGTGACTAACAATCCATTCAATTTAGTTGACCACGGCAAAACCGAAGAAGGTTTTGTGTTCTACATTGAAAAACAATGACCTTCGTTCATTAAAAAAGCCACTGCATGCAGTGGCTTTTTTATGTCTCCAGCGCTACTTCCTGGCGTTTAAAGCTACGGTGACCTTTTCAGCAACACCTTTACGCTCCAGCTCTACGGTGACACTCTGACCTGAATATTTTTTCACCGCCGTAAACAAATCTTCCACTTTATTCAGCGTCACATCGCCCATTTTAAGCAATGTATCACCACGCACGATATTAGCCTTGGCAGCCGCTGAATCATTAATGACCGCAACGATTTTCAAGCCTGGCAATTCTTCTATGGTTTTAACATCATCAGCAGGATTGGTGTTGGTATTTAACTTCAACTTAATCACATGCACACCAAAAGTTGGCGCAGGCAGCTTTGCCCAGTAGCTGGCATAAAACGCATATTTCGTTGGTTCTTCAATCAACTCCTCTGCATCAAGCTCACGACCCGTTTTAGCCGCTTCTCGCACCAACTCCAATTTGGAGCCTGTGACTTTTGCAGAATCATATTTTTTGTAAATCAGCACTTTGTCAGCTTTGATCGCCTTGCCATGCTGCAATGCCAAATCGGGCGATGCATCTTCTGCAGAAAAGCCGGATGAACCTATCATGTCGTAGCCTTCTTCCAGCATCTTGATGTTGTCTTCATCCTTGTGATTGCTGAGCAGAATCTGCGTATCAGGATTGGGATTCATCGACTTGAGTTTGTTGGTATTTTGCTCTTTATAGTTTTTTTGAAACGGATTCTCGGCCGCTTGAGCCTGCTGAATCAGCATAAAAAATAATAGACTTAAACCAGTCATCGCAAGCAACGCCAATTTGCTGGTATTGCGGATTGAAACTGCTGTCGCTTTCGGATTTATTTGAACTGAACGGGGGTGCATGAAAACATCCTTTATGTTGGGGAATGGTATGATTTAACCTTAATTCAGTACTAATGACAGAGCAATGACAAAACAATTCCTTAAAATCGGATTAATTTCTATCAGCGACCGCGCAAGCAGTGGTGTATATGAGGATAAAGGCATCCCCAGTCTGAAAGAGTGGCTGAATAATGCACTTATCACCCCGTTTGAAGTAGAGGCCAGATTGATTGCCGATGAACAATCATTGATTGAAGCAACATTGATTGAGTTGGCAGATGCATATGGCTGCCATTTGATTCTCACCACCGGCGGCACAGGCCCCGCATTGCGCGATGTCACACCCGAAGCAACTTTGGCTGTGGCCGATAAGGAAATGCCCGGGTTTGGTGAGCAAATGCGTCAAATCAGTCTCAACTTTGTGCCCACTGCCATATTGTCGCGACAAGTCGCTGTCATCCGAAAACAGTCGTTAATCATCAACTTGCCCGGCCAGCCCAAAGCCATCGCACAAACCTTGGAAGGCCTGAAAGATGAAGCGGGCAACACACTGGTGCATGGCATTTTTGCTGCCGTACCCTACTGTTTGGATTTACTGGCAACCGCCGATAAGCCCATGCCGTATATCGAAACCAATGAAGCGATTGTGAAAGCGTTTAGGCCAAAATCTGCTGTAAAACCAGGCTAATATCAAGTTAATCAAACATAAACCCAATGTCAGAATTTAACCTCATCCACGAATACTTCACCAGAAACGCAGAGAATGCAGATTTGGGCGTGGGCGACGATGCAGCTTTATTTAGAGTCAGCCCCCATCATCAGCTGGCGGTTTCTGTAGATATGTCCGTCGCCGGCACACATTTTTATGCGGATGCCGCACCTTATGACATTGGCTGGAAAAGCATGGCAGTCAACATTTCCGACATGGCCGCCATGGGTGCAACGCCCAAGTGGGCAACACTGGCGATTGCCTTGCCTGATATCAATCGAGAGTGGCTGGCCGAATTCTCACGCGGGCTGTTTTCCTGTGCCGATGCATTCAAAGTGCACTTAATTGGCGGCGACACCACGCGTGGCGCCCTCAACATTAGCATTCAAATCATGGGGGAAGTGCCAACAGGCAAGGCGCTACTGCGCAGTGGCGCAAAACCTGAGGATGACATTTGGGTGTCCGGCCATTTGGGCAGCGCAGCATTAGGTCTGGCACAGCTGCAAGGCAAAATTGAACTGCCGGCCGAAGTACGTCAGATATGTTTAGCAGCGTTAAACCAACCCAAACCCAGAGTCAATTTAGGCTTAGCGTTGCAAACTTTTGCTCACAGCTGTATTGATGTTTCCGATGGCCTGCTGGCAGATTTAGGGCATATTCTGCAAGCTTCAAACTTGGGAGCAAGTATAGATTTAAGTCATATCCCTTGCCAGACCCATCTACAATCACGATTAGATAACCCACTCATCAGACAATGCATATTAGCCGGGGGCGATGATTATGAGCTGGTTTTCACGGCGCCCGCATCACAGCGTGCAGCGATAAAATCACTCAGCGAGCAACTCAACCTGCCGCTCACCACCATTGGCCACACCACAAAAAACTTGGGCTTATCGGTGCACTACCAAGGGCAGATATTGGAAATTTCACAAAAAGGGTTTGATCATTTTGGCTAATTCAACCTCTCCTGATTTCAAACTGCTCGTGGCGCATCCTGCATACTTTTTGGCACTGGGGGCGGGCACCGGTTTAGCTAAAAAAGCGCCCGGCACCTTCGGAACGCTACTAGGTTTACCGCTATTTTTTCTGATTGCTCCACTGCAGATTTATTGGCAAATTTCAATCATCTTCATCCTGTTTTTAGTCGGGATTTATTGCTGTGAAAAAACAGGTCAAGCACTGGGGATTCCTGATCATGGCAGCATCGTTTGGGATGAAATCGTCGCCATGATGTTAGTGCTCACTTTCACACCGCTTCAATGGCAATGGTGGTTGGCTGCCTTTACGCTATTCAGGCTGTATGACATCTGGAAACCGGTACCGATACGTCAGTGTGATGCAAAAATCAAAGGCGGATTAGGTGTCATGATGGACGACATACTGGCTGCTGTTTATGCAATTTTGAGTTTAAAACTCTTGTTATGGCTGATTTAGATTCTGAAATTAATACCTTGGCGGCAACACTTGGCGTTGCACTCAAAGCACATGGTAAAATGCTCACACTGGCGGAGTCATGCACCGGTGGCATGGTCGCCAGTGCCATCACCAGCATTGCAGGCAGCTCTGTTTGGTTTGACCGTGGTTTTGTGACCTACAGCAATGCCGCAAAAATTGAAATGCTGGGCGTGAGCGCAGACACGATTGAAACCAAAGGTGCAGTGAGTTTGGAAACCGCAGCGGAAATGGCGCAGGGCGCGCTTGCGCACAGTGCGGCGCAAGTCAGTGCCAGCATCACCGGGATTGCCGGGCCGGATGGCGGGAGTGCTCAAAAACCGGTTGGCACCGTTTGCTTTGCCTGGATGGGTTCAAATATTCAATTAAAAACCAGTATTCAACACTTCAAAGGTGACCGTCATGCGGTGCGTCAGCAAGCCACGATTTACATCATGACTGAACTGTTAAACGCACTTAGCTTGCCTAATTGACTTGTCAGCTTACCCATTCACGCATCTAGTTAACGATGGCCTCTGTGGTGTCCATGTCCACGGTTAAAATGGCGATGGCCGCCATGATGGCCGTAGAAACTGTGTGGCCTTGGTGCCGGATGGTAATAACGCGGGGCACCATAAAAAACATCACGATGCACTATTACTGGCGCTGGATGATAAATTCTGGGCGCATGGTAAACCACTGGTGGAGCCACATGATAACCAACGGCAGGATAGCCATAGGGTGCAAATCCACCAATGTTAATGCCGATATGAAACGAATCATGCGCCTGCGCAGTTGAAACAGTCGCACTCAGGGCGATTGTCACCAAAAAAACACGCAATAATTTCATCGAAAATCTCCAATCTACATTGACGCTTGTAATGGTTTCAACGACTAAAAAACCAAGCACGTTGACTTTATAAACAAAAATATTTACAAATCGAAAAAAACCCAGATAAATACTCGCTCCCTGACCCTGCAGAGCTTACCTTAAAACATAATTTGTGGAATAATTGCTTGTTAATTTAAGCACTTCAAAATAAAGGTAAAAATCCATGGATGACAATAAAGCTAAAGCCCTTTCTGCGGCTCTTTCGCAAATTGAAAAACAGTTTGGCAAAGGTTCCATCATGCGCATGGGCGATAGCGACATTGGTGAAGATATCCAAGCCGTTTCTACCGGCTCACTGGGTCTGGATATTGCCTTGGGTATCGGCGGCCTGCCACGCGGCCGTATTGTTGAAATCTATGGCCCTGAATCCTCTGGTAAAACGACGCTGACCTTATCCGTCATTGCCGAAATGCAGAAAATGGGCGGTGTGGCAGCATTTATTGATGCAGAGCATGCATTGGATCCGCAATACGCAGCGAAACTCGGCGTTAACGTACCTGATTTACTGATTTCACAACCTGATACCGGCGAGCAGGCACTAGAAATTGCTGACATGCTGGTACGCTCCGGCTCGGTGGATATCGTGGTGGTTGACTCCGTGGCGGCACTCACCCCACGCGCTGAGATTGAAGGCGAAATGGGTGACTCGCACATGGGTCTGCAAGCGCGCTTAATGAGCCAGGCCTTGCGTAAACTGACTGGGAACATCAAACGCACCAATACCCTGGTCATCTTCATTAACCAAATCCGCATGAAAATCGGCGTCATGTTCGGCAATCCGGAAACTACCACTGGCGGTAATGCACTTAAATTTTATGCGTCTGTACGTTTAGATATTCGCCGCACCGGCGCAATCAAGAAAGGTGATGAAGTGACCGGTTCTGAAACCCGCGTAAAAGTCATCAAAAACAAAGTGGCGCCACCGTTCAAGCAAGCTGAATTTGACATCATGTATGGCGAAGGCATTTCACGTTTGGGTGAAATCATTGAGTTAGGTACTAACATCAAACTCATTGAGAAAGCGGGTGCTTGGTATAGCTACAATGGTGAAAAAATCGGCCAGGGTAAAGAAAACGCTAAAGAATTCTTGCGTGAGCATCCGGAGATCGCTCAAGAGCTAGAAGCAAAAATTCGCGCAAATGCCAAGCAACTGAACGAAGTGATGGCTGCACCACGCGGAGAAGATGACTAAACAGATATTTCGGTTGGCAAATGTCGGCTCCTGAAAAATCTTTGCGGCAGCGCGCACTCGATTATCTGGGCAAGCGTGAATACTCATACGTAGAGCTGTGGCAAAAACTAAAACCCTTTGCCGAAGAGACTGATGACATTCCAGCCTTGCTTGAAGACTTTAAAAAACGTGGCTGGCTTTCAGATGCAAGATTTACTGAACAGATGGTACACGCTAGGCAGCACAAGTTTGGCAGTGCACGCATTGCATACGAGCTGCGCGAAAAGGGTGTCGCCGAGCATCTGATTGAAGATGCGATTGAGCAGGTGAAAGACACTGAACTTGAAAACGCTACTGAAGTGTGGCGTAAAAAATTTAAGAGCAGCCCAAACAGCCGCGAAGAATGGGCGAAACAAGCCCGTTTTTTACAAAGTCGCGGCTTTGGCTTTGATTTGATTAAGAAAGTATTAAGTAATAAAAGCAAAGATGACTTGTAGTCGTCATTCCCGCGGAGGCGGGAATCCAGTTGAAGTATTGAATTGCCTAAATTCCTGCCTCCGCGGGAATGACCAATATCACTTTTTGTTTTGATACGATATTCGTATAAATTATTTGAAGCTTAAGAATGACCATTAAACTCAGCAACAACCCCAGCAGCAACGAAATTCGCAAAGCTTTTTTAGACTTCTTTGCCTCCAAAGGCCATGAAGTTGTCAGCTCCAGTTCTCTGGTGCCACATGGCGACCCTACCCTGCTGTTCACCAACGCAGGCATGAACCAGTTCAAAGATGTATTTCTGGGTTTCGACAAACGTCCATACACCCGTGCAGCATCGAGTCAAAAATGTGTGCGTGCCGGTGGCAAACACAATGACCTGGAAAACGTAGGTTACACTGCGCGTCATCACACCTTTTTTGAAATGCTTGGCAATTTCAGCTTCGGCGACTATTTCAAAAGAGACGCCATCAGCTACGCTTGGGAACTGCTGACTGAAGTCTTCAAGCTGCCAAAAGATCGCCTCACCGTCACGGTCTATGCAGAAGATGATGAAGCCTACAACATCTGGCTCAACGATATCGGTGTGCCTGCCGAACGCATTATCCGCATTGGTGACAACAAAGGTGCACGTTATGCCTCTGACAACTTCTGGATGATGGGCGATACAGGCCCATGCGGCCCTTGCACCGAGATTTTTTATGACCACGGCGCACATCATTTTGGCGGCCCTCCGGGCAGCCCGGATGAAGACGGAGACCGCTTCATCGAAATCTGGAACAACGTGTTCATGCAGTTCAACCGTGATGAAGCCGGTGTCATGCACCCGCTGCCAAAACCATCGGTCGATACTGGCATGGGCTTGGAGCGTATTTCTGCAGTATTGCAGCATGTGCACGCCAACTATGAAATTGACTTGTTCCAAACACTCATCGCCGCAGCAGCACGCGAAACCAAAGCTGCCGATTTAAACAGTCCATCACTTAAAGTGCTGGCCGACCACATTCGTGCCTGCTCTTTCCTGATTGCTGACGGCGTGATTCCCGGCAACGAAGGTCGTGGTTACGTGTTGCGCCGCATCATCCGCCGCGCAATTCGTCATGGTTACAAATTAGGCGTGCGCAGTGCGTTTTTCCATCGCTTAGTGGCTGATTTAGCTGGCGTCATGGGTGGTGCTTATCCGGAATTGGTCAGCAACCAAACCCGAATTACCGATATCCTGAAACAGGAAGAAGACCGCTTCTTTGAAACTATTGAAAACGGTATGGCGATTTTGGAAGCCGAATTAAGTATGCTTGCTCCCGTTCGCCCTGAGCCTGTCGAAGGGCAAGCTGCTCATGGTTCGACAAGCTCACCACGAGCGGCCACTTCTGAAATGGTTGTTTTTAATGGTGAAATTGCCTTTAAACTACACGACACCTACGGCTTCCCGCTAGACCTCACCGCCGACATCTGCCGTGAGCGCGAAGTGAAAGTAGACACCGCGGCTTTTGACGCAGCCATGGCGCGCCAGAAAGAACAAGCACGCTCTGCAGGCAAGTTCAAAATGGCAACCAACCTTGAGTATGACGGCATCGCCACCACGTTCTACGGTTACGAAAAACTTGAAACTGCAGGCCAAGTGACCGCGCTGTACAAAGATGGCGTGGCGGTAACACAGCTGAACGAAGGTGAACAAGGTGTGGTGGTGCTGAACAACACGCCGTTCTATGCTGAATCTGGCGGTCAAATCGGTGACTGTGGCGAAATTCGTGGCGGTAATGGCATTTTTGCTGTGGAAGACACGCAGAAAATTCAGGCCACCGTGTTTGGGCATCATGGCGTACTCAAAACCGGCACGCTGAACGTAGGCGACCACATCACTGCGCGTGTTGACGCGCAGGCGCGCACCAACACCATGCGCAACCACTCCGCCACTCACCTCATGCACAAGGCTTTGCGCGAAGTGCTGGGTGAGCATGTGCAGCAAAAAGGCTCATTGGTCGATGCCGACAAAACACGCTTTGACTTTGTGCACAACGCGCCAATGACCGATGAAGAAATTGCCAAAGTTGAGCAGATTGTAAACGCAGAAATTCTGGCCAACGCGGCTTGTCAGGCGCGCGTGATGGATATTGAATCTGCAAAAGAAACCGGCGCCATGATGCTGTTCGGTGAAAAATATGGTGATGAAGTGCGTGTGTTGGATATTGGTTCATCACGTGAGTTATGCGGTGGCACGCATGTAAGCCGCACCGGTGATATTGGCCTGTTCAAAATTACCTCTGAAAGCGGCGTGGCAGCCGGTGTACGCCGTGTTGAAGCCACCACTGGCGAAGGTGCGCTTAAGCTCATCAACGCACAACAGAACTTGATTTCACAGCTGGCAAGCGAGTTAAAAGCCCCGGTGGCAGAAGTCGCCAGCAAAGTTGCGCAGTTATCTGACTACGCGAAATCGCTGGAAAAAGAACTGGCACGCCTGAAATCAAAACTGGCGTCTTCACAGGGCGATGATCTGGCAACGCAAGCTTTGGAAATTGCCGGCATTAAAGTGCTGGCAGCCACTTTGGATGGTGCAGATGCCAACACCCTGCGTGAAACTATGGACAAACTGAAGGATAAATTGAAATCAGCAGCCATTGTGCTGGCAAGTGTGAATGACGGCAAAGTCAGCTTGGCTGCAGGGGTCACCTCAGATTTAATTAATAAAATAAAAGCCGGTGAATTAGTTAATTTTGTTGCAGGGCAAGTGGGCGGCAAAGGTGGCGGCAAACCGGATATGGCAATGGCGGGCGGCACTGATGCCAGCCAATTGCCAAAAGCGTTAACAAGTGTAGAAAACTGGGTAAAAGAGAGAATTTAATTAAATGGCACTTATCGTACAAAAATACGGCGGCACCTCGGTCGCCAATCCAGAGCGCATTCGCAATCTGGCACGCCGCGTGGCACGCTACAAAGCCATCGGCCACAAAGTTGTGGTGGTGGTTTCTGCCATGTCAGGTGAGACCAACCGCTTAATCGCGCTGGCAAAGGAAATTATGCCTGACCCAGACCCACGCGAATTAGATGTGATGGTCTCAACCGGTGAGCAAGTCACCATCGGCATGACCGCGCTGGCCTTGATGGAGCTGGGTATTAAAGCCAAAAGCTACACCGGCGCACAAGTCAAAATTCTGACCGATGACGCATACACCAAAGCACGCATCTTGAGCATTGATGAAACCAACATCAAAAAAGACTTGGATAACGGCTATGTAGTCGTTGTGGCAGGTTTCCAAGGTGTCGATGCCAACGGCAACATTACCACGCTTGGCCGCGGCGGCTCAGACACCACAGGCGTGGCATTAGCAGCAGCACTTAAAGCCGATGAATGCCAAATCTACACCGATGTGGATGGCGTTTACACCACCGACCCACGCGTAGTGCCGGAAGCGCGCCGTCTGGACAAAATCACTTTTGAAGAAATGCTCGAACTGGCCTCACAAGGCAGCAAAGTGTTACAGATTCGCTCAGTAGAATTTGCCGGCAAATATAAAGTTAAATTGCGTGTGCTCTCCAGCTTTGAAGAAGAAGGCGAAGGCACATTGATCACATTTGAGGAAGAAAACAACATGGAACAACCCGTCATCTCAGGCATCGCATTTAATCGCGACGAAGCCAAAATCACTGTGTTAGGCGTGCCGGATAAACCAGGTATTGCTTATCAAATTTTAGGCCCGGTGGCTGAAGCCAATGTAGACGTGGATATGATTATCCAAAACACCGGCGCTGATGGCACCACTGACTTCACTTTCACCGTGCATAAAAACGAAATGAACAAAGCACTGAACATTTTGCGCGACAAAGTACAGAGCCATATCGGCGCACGCGAAATCAGCGGTGATGACAAAATTGCCAAAGTATCCATTGTTGGCGTAGGCATGAAATCGCACGTGGGCATCGCCAGCAAAATGTTCCGCATTCTGGCGGAAGAAGGCATCAACATTCAAATGATTTCCACCTCAGAAATTAAAATCGCCGTTGTGGTCGATGAAAAATATCTTGAGCTGGCAGTGCGTGTTCTGCACAAGGCATTTGAATTGGATGCAGAATAATTCACTAAGAACAAAGTTACAATTCTGCAAACAAGTTAACATTGATTTTTGAGAGGGTTTCGCGTAGTATCACGCCCTCGCAAGCAGTGAAATCGGCAGTTTAGATAATCACTGAATGTCAGTTTACTGACATGCACTGTAAGTAACACGGAGAGCTGGCCGAGTGGTCGAAGGCACTTCCCTGCTAAGGAAGCATACGGGCTTAAATCTGTATCGAGGGTTCGAATCCCTCGCTCTCCGCCAAATATAAAATAACGCATATTTTACTTATAAAACAATAAGTTAAAAATATGCGTTTTTTATTTTCACCACATGTTTTCACCACATGTCATTTCAGCAATTCTTTCAAGTCTAATTTTGGCATTATTATGATAGTTGTCGTCCATCAGACGATATAAAGTCGCCAACCCAAATTTCTCAACACGTCTTTTTTTACCTTTTGAATCTGTAATTTCTTTCTTCCACTCCATATCAAATTCACGTTTAAGTTGATTGTGAATATAACGAATTGACCATTTAACCGTTTTACCGTTATTTTCAGATAACTCACAGTCTCGCATTGCTTTGTACTCTAAGATCCTTTCAAGTATTGCCTTGTCACGTTCATCAACAACTTGAATCTGCTTCCTGCCGACTTTTCTGACAGTAAATCCCTTTTCTTTACGACCACCCCGATAGAGTGATTTTTCACGTTGCTGTGTTTTTACTTGTTTATTACGTTTAGAGATTCTTTCTGACTGCCATTCCGTGACTTGCTTAATGACGATTGGCAATAAATCACCTAATAGACTGAATGTAATCTTTCCATCACCTATAAATGCTTCAAACTCAACCACATGTAGTTCAATCCACTGTGATTTAAGTAATTCCAATCCTTCTATCGCATCTTTGCCTGTATTAAACAGGTCTCCTAGACGCTCCACGACAATAATGTCATTTAGTTGAAGTCTATCTATTGCTATTGGTGTTTTAACGAACTCCAAAAGTCCCAAATGACGCTTTTCAGCATACGCAGTTAAACGGTTCTTGGTATTTGTATTTTTGGCATAAACATAAGTTGTCATAACTGAATACTACAAATGTTTCGTTGCAAACGCAATGAATAATGTAAGTTATTGATTTATAACATTTTATATTTACATAAAGTCCATATTTTGCTATAATTGTCAACATATTCAGTAGTAAATGAATATAAATTTTTAACCTTAAGAAAGTGAGTAAATTATGAAATACGCAGTTGATATTAAAGTTAGTAGTTATGTAACCGTTCTTGTTGATGCCGATTCCCCTGAAGAGGCAATGGATTTTGGTTATGATGATTTTGGTCTGAAAGTCATCAGTGATTATTCAAGACTTCATGACAGTGAACCATGCTCAGTTGAAAAAGTAATCAAAGCAACTGAATACGCTGAAGAGCACATCTAATCAAAACGAAATTTAGTTTTAACTAAATACATATACTGGACTACCCACGGTTTGGTAGACACCTAGCCTTGTTTGCGCCAGACATCTTCAA
>VFQO010000666.1_pt1 | contig 33299 bp, 47 predicted proteins | sample 3512331 | NCBI WGS metagenome assembly VFQO01 (sample SAMN10412371, study PRJNA504923) | tailings metagenome | isolation source: Replicate 3 from Balatoc abandoned mine | place: Philippines: Itogon, Benguet | collected 2017-08-28 | reverse complement strand
GATCGGGCTTGCCGCTCTTGGCGATGAAGCCGACCCGGCTCGGCAGATCGAGCGGGGGGGACTGATCGGGCATCAGCGCAGCGCGGGTGATCCCGCCGAAATGGAACGCCGGCTTGTCGACCGCGAACACCCCGAAATCGACGAGGCCGGGCGCGGCGAGCTTGCCTTTGGCATCGATCACCGCATCGCCCTCGGCCGGAGCGACTCCGCTGCCGACGGCGGCAATCACGCCCTCGGCGCAGCGCAGTGCGCCGGTGACAAGGCCGTCCGGCGTCACCAGCTGCGCATTGGTGATGGTGAAGGCCTGTGCCTGCTTCATGCCCAGCCCTCCACACCGCGCGCTTCGCGCGTCAGGATATCGAGGCACGCCATGCGGATCGCCACGCCCATCTCCACCTGCCGGGTAATCAATGATCGGCCCGCCAGATCAGCAACCTCGCTGTCGATCTCGACCCCGCGGTTCATCGGCCCGGGATGCATCACCAGCGCACCCGGCGCGGCGAGCGCGAGCCGATCCAGCGTCAGCCCGTAGAGGTGGCGGTATTCGCGCGGGGACGGGATGAACTGCCCGCTCATCCGCTCGTTCTGGAGGCGCAGCATCATCACCACATCCGAGCCCGCAAGCGCGGCGTCGAAGTTGTGGAACACGCTCACCCCCATCGCCTCGACCCCGGCGGGCATCAGCGCGGGCGGCGCACAGACGCGCACATCGGCACCGAGCGCGGTGAGGCTGAGGATGTTCGAGCGCGCCACCCGGCTGTGCAGGATATCGCCGCAGATCACCACCTTGAGGCCGGTGAAGTCCTCGCTCGCCTCGCCCCGCTCGGCCAGCGCATGGCGCAGCGTCAGCGCATCGAGCAGCGCCTGGGTGGGATGCTCGTGCTGCCCGTCGCCGGCATTGAGCACCGGGCAATCGACCTTGTCGGCAATCAGCCCCGTCGCGCCGGATGAGGCGTGGCGGATCACGATCGCATCGGCGCGCATGGCGTTCAGGGTGATCGCGGTGTCGATCAGCGTCTCGCCCTTCTTCACCGAGCTTTGCGCGGCGTGCATGTTGACGACGTCCGCCCCCAGCCGCTTGCCCGCGATCTCGAAGCTCAGCAGCGTGCGGGTGGAATTCTCGAAGAAGGCGTTGATGATCGTCAGCCCGGCCAGCAGATCGCTGTGCTTGGCGCTCTGCCGGTTCAGGGCGACCCACTGTTCGGCCTGGTGCAGCAGATAGAGGATTTCGTGCCGCGCCAGCTTGCCGATGCCGGTCAGATCGCGATGGGGAAAGGCCATGCGGCCTGCCGGAAAGCGGCCCGAAGCCGCAGAAGTGTCGCGCGCATCCATCAAGCCCATGCCCCTAGTCGAGCCGCATCCGCCGCTCAACCCATGGCGTAAGCTTTCCGATAGAAGTTCCGGTGCAAAGCACCTAGACATTGGCCGCCAGGCAACAAGGCCAAGCAACAAAGGGCGTGGGAATGAGTTTCGTAGGCAGAGTCTGGAAAATCCTCGTCGGGATCAAGGACGGCCTCGTGCTGCTGTTCATGCTGCTGTTCTTTGTCGGCCTGTTCGGCATTCTCTCCGCCCGCCCCAGCCCCGGCGCAGTGCAGGACGGGGCATTGCTGATCGAGCTGTCGGGCCGGGTGGTCGAGGAAAAGTCGGTGCTCGATCCGATCGAGACGCTGATTTCCGGCACCGCCCCGGTCGAGGAATTCCGCGCCCGCGATCTGGTGCGCGCGCTCGACGCCGCAGCCAAGGACGAACGCATCACCGCCGTGGTGCTCGATCTCACCACCTTCATGGGCGGCGGGCAGGTGCACCTCACCGAAATCGGCGAGGCGATGGACCGCGTGCGCAAGGCCAAGAAGCCGGTGCTGACCTTCGCGCTCGGCTATGCCGATGATCACCTGCTGCTGGCCTCGCACGCCAGCGAGGTGTGGCTTGATCCGCAGGGGGCCGCGCTGGTGACGGGGCCGGGCGGGAACAATCTCTATTTCGCCGATCTGCTCCAGAAGGTCGGGGTCAACGCCCGGATCTACCGCGCCGGCACCTTCAAGTCGGCGGTGGAACCCTATGCCCGCTCGTCGATGTCGGACGAGGCGCGCGAGAATGTCGGCGGCGTCTACGAGGCGATGTGGGCCGAATGGCAGGCCAATGTGAAGAAGGCCCGGCCCAAGGCGCAGCTGGCGCAGGTGACGGGCGATACCGCCGGATGGCTGGCAGCCGGTGGCGGCGACCTTGCGGATGCGGCGCTCAAGGCCGGGCTGGTGGACAAGCTGGGGGACCGGGTGCAGTTCGGCAACCGCGTCGCCGAGGTCGCGGGCAAGGACCGCGCGAGCGGATTGCCGGGCGCCTTCGCCGCGAGCGAGTACGACGCCTACCTCGCCGATATCGGCCCGGCACGTTCGGGCAAGGCGATCGGCGTGGTGACCATCGCGGGCGAAATCGTCGATGGCGAGGCGGGCCCGGGCGTGGCCGGGGGCGACCGGATCGCCGATCTGCTCGACGAGGCGCTGGCCAATGATTTTGCCGCGCTGGTGGTGCGGGTCGATTCGCCGGGCGGCTCGGCCACCGCGTCCGAACAGATCCGCCGCGCCATCCAGCGCTACCGCGATCGCAAGATCCCCGTCGCTGTCTCCTTCGCCAATGTCGCGGCAAGCGGCGGCTACTGGGTGGCGACCTCGTCCGACCGCATCTTCGCCCAGCCCGAAACCATCACCGGTTCGATCGGGGTGTTCGCGGTGGTGCCGACCTTCGAGCCGGTCGCCGCGAAGCTCGGCGTGGCTGCCGATGGCTACAAAACCACGCCGCTGTCGGGCCAGCCGGACATCGTCGGCGGTTTCTCGCCCGAAATCGACGCGGTGCTGCAAGCCGGGGTCGCCTCGACCTATCGCGATTTCCTGACGCGGGTATCGAGGGCGCGGCGGCTGCCGGTGGCGAAGGTCGACGGCATCGGTCAGGGCCGGGTGTGGGACGGCGGCACGGCGCGGCAAATCGGGCTTGTCGACCAGTTTGGCGGGCTGGACGACGCGCTGGCATGGGCCGCAGCCAAGGCCGGCCTGAAAGAGGGCGACTGGCATCCGGTGTTCCTCGGCGCGCAGGAGGACAATTTCGATCCGCTGATTCGCCAGCTGCTCACAAGCGACGCGAGCGGCGGGGCAGCGATGGCGCATGGCGGCGATCCCTTCACGCTGGTCGCCCGGCGGCAGGACGCGCTGGCGACGCGCCTGCTGCGCGATGCCGAACGGCTGATGGGCACCAGCGGGGTGCAGGCCTACTGCCTCGAATGCCCCGGCCGCCCCCTGCCCGCCCCCGCGCGCCGCGCACCGGCCAGCGGAATGGCGGGCCTGATGCGGCTGCTGCTGGCCGAATAAGCGGGACGCACGCGAAAAAGTCGCCGCACGAGGGCGCGCAGGCGCTTGCCAAGCGTCACCGACCCCATTAAAGGCGCGCCCCTGTCCCGGCCTCACGGCCCTTTCGGACGGGCGCGTAGCTCAGCGGTAGAGCACACCCTTCACACGGGTGGGGTCACAGGTTCAATCCCTGTCGCGCCCACCATTTTTCCTAAGGTTTCAGAGGCTTTTATCTCTGTCGGGAAAATGGCGGTTCTGCTTGATGCGGAACATTACGCGAAAATGCAGGCCGATGCGGGCCGAATCCGTACAAACCCCGTACAAGCGCGCGATAGAGATTCACGGAATGTTCCTGCAAGGCGCTGAATTACCGAAGCATCTTCCCTGCCGGCGGAAATTCAAGTATCGGCGGCGAGAAGGGGATGCGCTTTGACTGCTGAACAAACTCGTGAGGGGCCGATCAACTGCCCGCGGTTCAACTTCAACGGTGTTCAAGTTTTTGCGACTTCGACCGAGGTTACCATTCTCTGCACTTCGCAGGTGATTGGCGTTGGCGGTGCCGGAGACGTGCAATTGGGCTCGGTGCCGACCGTTCAGCTGTCAGTAAGTCCAGCAGTCGCTAAAGAGATGATCGCTGTATTGCAGCACATAGTGACGGAGCATGAGCAGACTTATGGCGAACTCGTCACCGAGTTTCTGCAATCGCGCAAGCCCGAGTAGACGTATTGAGCAAGCCGCCGATCCTCTATGCTCGGGTTAGCCCGGCGCCGTCCAAGGTGCCCGGGACCATAACGCTGTACAAGCACACGTGGGAGGACCATATCTCGGCCGGGCACGCCGAGGTGGACTTCTTCCATGTGAAGAACGCGATCGATAACCCCTGTTATGTTTGCGCGAGCGCGACGGTGCCAGGCTCGCTGGTGCTCGTGAATGAGGTTGACACAAACGAGAGTGGCCATGCGTTGCGCGTTCCGATCAAACCTGACGGCGCCAACAATAACATCGTAACCACTGCTTACTATAGTAGCGCAAAGTCCCATGGGACGATCATCTGGACACGCGGCGATGATGAATAATCCTGCGCAACCGAGCGTGAAGTTGAGCTACGATTCTGTGGCGGACGTCTTGTATCTGAGCCTTGGCCAGCCTGAGCGGGCTGCTCGGTCCGATGAAGATGAGTTGGGCATCATCTGGAGGTTCAGCTCCGACGGCAACGCTCGTGGCGCCACCGTACAGGCCTTTCACCAGCTTTGGGATGGGAAAGTCGCCGAGCTGACGGAATTGCTGGCGTCGCGCTTGAAGCTGTCGCCGACCAGCCTGCAGAAAGAACTCTTAGACGCTTAGCATAGCGGCGCAGAGCTCAGCCCGCCTTGCGCTTCGGCCTGGCGGTGCTCAGCTTGCCCCCTGCCCCGGCCTGCAGCTGCAGCCCCGTCGCCGCCTCGGCGGCGCGCAAGCCTGCGTAGAAGGCGCTGTGGACCTTCTCGACCGTGCCCTCGGCGTGAGTGTAGGTCCGCCGCATCAGGTTGGTGTCTGACCACCCTCCCCATGCCCCCGCGGCCTTCTCGTCCAGGCGCTGGCGCACGTTCATCTCCTGACCGAAACCGTGCCGGCCGGCGCTGTGGAAGGGGATGAACTCGATGCCGGCGCGTTTGCAGGCCGTCTCCCAGCCCTTGCGCGGTCCGCTCCTCGAGCTCCACCCGAAGACGCGCAGGTTGTCCTTCTTGCGCTCCCAGTCCCGCGGGTAGAGCGGTGGCAGGTTTGCCAGCTCGACCACCAGTTCGGTTGGGATGTCGAGCCAGCGATCGGGCGCGCCCTTGGCGCCGGGGATGCATGCCTTGCCGTTCTGAAGATCGAGATGCTTGCCCGGGTGCATCTCGCACGCCTGGCTGATACGCGCGCCGGTGCAGAACATCAGCAGCGCGAGCGCGCCGTGGCGGGCGCTGGCGTGCTGGCGGAAGGCGAGTAGCCATTCCCAGCTGCCAGGCGGGTAGCGCTTGCGGCCGGTACGGCCGCGCGCCTTGTCCTGCGCCACGGCCTCGGCCTTCGAATAGCCCTTGATCCGGATCGGCGGGCATTTGCCCAGATCGTGCGCGTTGTTGATCACCGCGCGGATCGGGCTGATCACCTGCCGCGTCCAGGTGGCGGTGCCGTTGTCGGGATAGAGATCCGCGCCGAGCTCGCGCACAAAGCGCGGGGTGATCTGGGTGACCAGCATCTCGCCGATCTTGTCGATGATGGGGAGCAGGTATTCGGCGGTCTTTGGATCGGCCTCGTAGAGCAGCACCGCCTCGGAGAAGGTCAGCCCCGCTTCGTCGCCGAGAAGGTGACGACGGATCCGGCGGGCTTCCTCGTCGCGGATCCACGCGCGCGCGCCGCCTTCATCAGATGTTCCCGTGCTGCAGCGGTAGTATTCGGTGATCGCTGCGCCCTGGTGTTCGATGCGGCCGCGAACCCAGAAGGTGTCCCCGCGGCGGTAGAGTTCGAGCGGCATGTTGTCTCCCCTTGGCCCGCCTGGAGGATCGCCTCCATCTGGGCGGGCGTGATCAGCATCGCGCGGCCGATCTTGATCCGCTGGCCGAGGCGGTTGGCGCGCTCGCGCAGGGTGCGCTCCGAAATGACGATGCCGCGCGCGCCGAGCAGCTCGCACCAATCGGCCGGAGGACGAGCTTCGTCAAGCGTGGGGCAGCCGGTGGTCATGTACGAGGCCCTCTGTATTGATCGGCGGGCCGCTTGAAGCGCACCTCTTGCTGCGGCCAGCTGCCATGCGTCTGGAGCGGCATGCTGCCCGGATAGGGTATGCCCCAAGGACCATAGTCTCGGCACATTCCGGCGACTCGGCCATTGTCCATGATCTCGAAGGCGGTGCCGACCTGCCAGCTACAATCCTGCCAGAACCACGCGCGCTTGCCCTTCTCGCCGAAATCTTGCGGCGGCTGCGGACGCTCGGCACCGGCGAGGAGGTCGAGCTGCGCGGTCATCGGATGCCTGCCCGGCGCAGCCATTCGGCAAGGCGCACCTCGATGCTGAGTTTCGCGTCGGCAATGTCGGCGCAGTCAAACCAGAAGGCCGCGCTTTCGGTCGCCGCGAGGTTGAAGATCGCGCGCGGCTTGGTGCCACCCTTACCACCGCCAGATCGCGCGACGCGGCCGACGATGATCTCGCCCAAGTAGAGGGCCTGCAGGCCGTTCCAGTCGCGCCATTCGGTGCGAGCCATCACCCCTTCCCCTCGCAGTTCGCCAGTTCGAGCAGCGCGTCGGCGTGGCAGGGCTGATCGAGCTTGCACCAGCAGGCGAGGTTCTTGCCGCGCAGCTTTGCCAGCCATGTCCGCATAAGCGCCCGATACATCCCGATGGGGCCGCCAATGTCGCGCTCGATGTCGGCGCGAAACTTGGCGACACATTCCTCGGCGGTGCCATCGCGGCCAACCCGGTAGGGATTGCCGTAAACAGTGGGCCTTGCCACGCTCACCGTGTTCGGCGGCATCCGCCATCCCTTGCGGCGGGAGAGTTGGACGCGCTCTGGCATCACTCTTCCTCCTCGACCATGTTCCCGGCGTCGGCAAAATGGTCATCCTGTTCGAGCGCCGTGCGCGCGTTGGCGGCCCAGCGCAGGAGCAGGTGTTCGCCGTTGTCCCAAGCGCAGCTGGCGGTGACGCCGCCGAGGTTGAAGGTGTTGGTGTTGCCGTCGATGAACCGCGCGCCCTTGATGATCAGGGCATCGCGGATCGCGGCGGCGTCGAAACTCTCTGCGTTGCTGGCGGCGCGGATCAGGTCGATTGCGTCGGTAAGCAGCTTGCGGCGGGCGGGGATCATTGGCGACCGCCGATCTGCGCGACGGGCGCTACTGCCGGGACGACCACCTTGCGCATTCCGTTGAGGCGTTCTTCAACCTGCTCAAGCGCGGCGAGAAGTGTCTTGTTCTTGAAGTCGCTGGCGATCTTGGCCGTCACCCCGTCAGGTGCGGGAAGCTCAAGGCTGGCAGACCATGTGCCGTCCTTGTGCCGATACATCGCCATCATGCCAAGGATCGAGAGGCGCTCGATCGTCTGTTCGAGTTTCACTTCACCCTCCCCAGCAGGCGGGCGAACAGGCCCTCGAAGATGTCGTTCTGACGAGCGCGGCGTCGGTGTTCCTGCCATTCGCGGTTGGTCACCGGCGGCTTGTGGCGCACCAGAGGATATTGCCACGCCGGACGACCGCGCTTTGTGGCGATCGCGCCGATCTTGTGCTTGGTGGTCAGGTTCATCGGAAAGCCTCCATGAGAAGCGCGGCGATCGTCGGCGCCGCCAGCATGAAAAGGGGGATCAGCGCGGCCTGGCGGTCGTTCGCCCAGCCCCATCGGATCAGTTCGAGCAGCTCGGCGCGGATCATCGCGTCACCGGAAACGGTTGGGCAAAGGCTTCCCACGGGAAGCCGAGCCATGCGGCGACGACGATCAGGCTGATCGCGGCGATCCAGAGGCGGGTGGCAGTGTCGGAGTTCATGCGGCACCGCCTTTCGCCTTGGCAATGGCTGCGCGAATGCCGGCGAGCTTCTCGTCGATGCCGTCTTGCAGGTCCCAGCCCTCAAGGCCGGACATGAAATCCTCGGCCTTTTCCAGTTCAGCCAGGAGTTCCGGCGCAGCTGCAATCAGGCGGGCGTTGGCTTTGATTTCTCGCCAAGCCTTCCGACGCTCCTGTTGATCGCGACAGCCCGGGAGCGCCATGAAAGCGATGCGCCTATTGCCCGCTTCATCCTCGCAAATCACCGTATCGTGGCCATCACCGTAAGGGACGCGGAACCAAGGCCCCGGCGTGTGCATCGGCGCGCTCATGCTGCCGCCCTTCCCTCGGTGGTGTTGCTCCAGTCGATGCCTGGTGCGCCGAGCGCATCGGCCAGGGCGATCAAATCTCGCGCACGCTGATCGGCGCGCAGGTCTTTCGGACGCTGCTCGCTCCGGGCGATCGCGGCATCACGCGCGAGGGCCAGTTCGCCCTTCCATGCGTGTTCGTGCGCGATCTGATCGCTGCTGGGCAGGAACTTCTGGCGATAGGGGTAGATCGCCTCGACCTCGATCGCCTTGCAGATGTCCGCCGGCAGATCGCGGCCGACGCCGGCAGCCAGCGCAATCGCCAGCCAAAGGCGCAGGTTCTCGTTGGCGGGATCGCCCGGCCAGCTGTCCCCCATCTCGCGCGCCTGCTTGCGCGCGGCGGCGAGGCGGCCGTTGAACTGTTCGAGCGCGATGCGGCGGATGCTGAGAGAATGGCGAATCATTGCCTTGCCTGCCGTTCCGGTGCAGCCTTGCAGGTCGAACGGCTCCAGCGTGGCGCCATCAGGGAGGCGATGAAATGCTTGGCGTAATTCCAGAAGGTCGGATCCCGGCCGTTGGTGTGCACAACAGCGACGTTGGTATCTGGAGTATGGCTGATGGCGAGCCGCACGGGCTGATCATGTCCCCGCTCGCCGCGATCGAGACGGGCCTGAAGCTTATCGGCGTGGGTGGCGAGCAAAGCCGCGATGGTGGGTGCGTAATCAATCCCAGTGCCGTAGCTATCGAGGCGGCGGAGCACCCGGTCGAGGAGTGTGCGGCGCGGCTGCTGATCACCATCGAGGGCGCCAACATCGGCATCGAACTCACTGCGATGCAACTGGTCGAGATCACCGCGGCACTCGTAGCGGTGAGCAATCGCAACACTTGAGAGGGGTCGGACGGTTACCGGATCGCCGCCGGTCAGCAGCTTGATCGGGCCGCGCACCACCATGTCGGCGGCATCCGGCGGGCTGACTATCTTGAAAACCGCCCCTGATGGGATCGTGAAAGTGCGCGGCATCTTCGCCTCCGTTGTGAACGGAGACGTGTTCGCATTTCGCAAACTATCTGGTCAAGCAAAATGTTTGCAACATGCAAACATAGCGGGCTATTGGTCGGCGTTCGACACAATCTCGAAGCTGCAGTTGCTGTTGTTCACGGTTGCCATCAGCGCGCCCACATTCATGCCGCCGAAGCCGTTGCGGGCGCGGTAGCGCATCATCAGGACGTGCACTCCCTTGTCGTTAACCGGCGTAATCTTCGTCTCGATGTGCTCAAAGCTATCGGGATCGCGCAGACTGTCCTTGAGCGCCTGCACCAGCTCGCGGTGGGAGCCATCCCAAGCGGATAAACAGTGAAAGCCAGCCTTGCGCCGCTCTTGCTCCTCTAGCTCGGCTTCTTCCGGTGAGTCCGGTGAAGAAGTGCCGGATGTGGTGGTGTTTTCCGTATCAGCCGGGCCGATTACAGCGCCGAGGACGCTCAGCCCGACAAATAGTGCAGCCACAATACCGACGATCTTGAGGCATCCCGACGACGCCCCCTTCGAGGCTGGCGGGGACGCTCCGCCTTGCGACCCATCATCCGCTTTCGCATCGGCGGCGGTCAGTACAGTCAGTACGACGCCGCGCAACGGCTTGCCCCGCTCACCACCGATGATTGCTTCGACTTGCGCGCGAGTCGTGGTCTTTTCGTCAATGATGGCGCGGGTAAGCCAGCTATCCCGCGCGATGTAGCCGATGGTTTCGCCGGTCAGATCAGCGCAGCGCAGTGCGCGCGGATCGTAAGGATTATCCGGTTCGTGCTGGATGGTGACGGGATCGCCAGAAGATAGCCTGGCGATGGCCGCTTGAAAGTTTGCCTCACCAACCAGGTGGACAGTGTATCGCCCCATTCGCCCTTACCCCTTGCCAGCCTTCGCCTGTGGGAAGGTTGGTAAGTCTTCGTCGTCGTGCTTGCCAGCAAATTTTGCTTGCCGGTCAGACACAAGGCGCAAGGCCTCGCGCTCGATCTCTTGCCTGTGGCGGATAATCTGGAACGCGTCTTCGGGCGGCATCAGCAGTTCGTAGGGTTCGCGCTTCAAGGCCGCCGCTGCGGATTTGAGCAGATCGACATTCATGTCCTGCTGGCAGTTGTACAGCAGGCTGGCAGTGGTTTTCGACCAGCCCGCTTCGCGCACCATGAAGGACTGGTTCACGCCCAGCGTGTCCATCCATTCTCTCAGGTACCAAGTCACCGGGATCACCGGCCGCGTGCGTTTTGCCATGTTTGCAGAATACAAACAGGGCGAGCGCCTGTCGTTACGCCCAGTGCAAACTCGGGGGCTTGTAATGCAGTTTGCAATATGCAAACTAGCAAGCATGGACAACCAACTTACCATTGAAGCATTGCGCCGGGAGCTGGGCCTCACGCAGATCGAATTTGCGCACAAGATCGGCTTGGCGAACAAGGCGTCGGTTTCGCTGCTGGAGCGCGGCGGACCCTGCTCGCTTCCGGTCTCCTTGGCAATTGAGGCGTTGTCTGGTGGCCGCATCGATGCGGCTAGCCTGAATGATGATGTGCGAGCGGCGCGTCATGGGATCGGGGTTAGCGCCCGCCTTGAGGAGCGCGCCGCATGATCGTCGGCAAGCTTGGCCCCGAGATCGTCATGAGCCTTGATCCTGCTCAAGGCGCCCCTGCACGCGCGCCAGAAGCTGCGCGAGCCGGTGCTCCAGCAGATCCTGCACGGCCTGCAGGTCGGCGTCGCTGGTCACTGGTCCGTGCACTGATGGCGGCATTTGCGCCTGACGAAGCATCCCGTCGGCAAAAGCGGGGAACTCGCGATGCGTGACACCGGCTTGCTTCGCCATGATTGCGAGCATGTGTTCGAGCACGAAGTTGATCTTCGACAGCTCGGCGCGGAGGTAGATGTCGTCGGCGTTCATTGCCCTGGTCCTGTCGATGACGCTGTTGCGGAGTGCGCAGCATGATCGGCGTGGTCGCGAAGGGCAAGGCTGTCAGTCCCAGTCATGCATCGGCGTTTACCATGCAGGAGGCGCACGATCATGCGGCCTGACTGCCCGTCCAAGCATCATCTGGCCGCGCGGCTCGCCAATGTGCTGCGCCGGTTTGAGCATGAAGGCGGCGCTATCGAGGCGCTCGCGCGTGCTGTTGGCGAGACGCCGCGCGATCTGCGGCGCTGGGCGGAGGGTGTCACCCTGCCCGGCCATGTCTTCGCCGCGCTGCTCGGCGAGCTGCCGCGCCATCTGGCCGACGAGCTGATCCGGCCGACCGGCCTGAGGTTGGTTGTCCGCGAATGCGAGGATGATGCCAACGCACTTCTCGCGGCGGCGCATGCGAATGATCTGGCGGGCACGATTGCGCGGATGATGTCCGATGGCCGGCTTGATCATCGAGAGCGCGCCGAGCTGGCGCAGGTAGCGCAGGCAACGATTGCCCAGTTGCAGCCGCTGGCGGGAGAATAGGCGATGGCGGGAGGGGCAAGCATGGCGCGGGCGGCCATTACCAGTTCAGCTGACACTTTTACCCTTTCGCTTGCTTTGGTGACTCCGGTCTCCGAGCTTGATGCATGGTTGGCTCGCTCCGCGCCGTTAGAGATGACCATTTATGCGATCGGTGCGGAGCTTCCTCGTTCCGAAGCAAGTGTCAGGCTTGTCAATCGATGGATTTCGAGGGGCGAGGTTATAACCTTTGAGCGGCCTGACCCGCTCTATGCGAACCGAAAGCAATTCATTGTTCAGCGCTGCGATACGTCGCGCGCACGAAAAAACAGGGTGCGCGCCAAGGCCGAGCAGCTGATTATTCTGCACCGCGAGCTGGTGAGAGCGGCAGCAGCCGACGCACCCTGCCCCAGTCGTTCTAAGCTGGCGGAGACGGTGACAGGCCGGAACGATGATGCCGGACGTGAGCAGGTGCGCTGGTTGATGAAGCGGCTTGAGGCCGAAGGGAAGATCGCGGTGCAGCCCGCGCCTGTCGGTGCCCAGCACGGGCCGACCATAACGATCCTGACCGGGCGGCACGCGGGTAAATCAACACGGAGGATGGCATGAGCGACCGGCAGTTTTCCGCCTTTGCGCGGCCTTGCGGCGATGCCGCTTTCGGGATCGCCGGTCCGCTGGTCGAGGTCCATGAACGGCGCAAGCACTGCCTCGAAAAGGTGCGCGTGTTGACGCGAGCCGAAGCTGAGCAGCTGCATGCTGAACTGGGCGCAGCGCTCCGGGCGTTCGCTTTGGCCAAGGACTTCGCCGGCGGCATCGCGAGCGAGACTGGGGCGCGCGCCAGCACTGCGCCCTACCCGTTCCGCGATCATCGCACTCTCGAGGAAGTCTTTGGGTCGGAAGTGGTGGCGGCGGCCGGCGCGTCGGAGGCAGCATGATGGGGCGGCGCGCATCGCATGACTGGTCAGTGATCGATCCCAAGATCAAGGCAATGGTCGCAGCCGGAAAGAGCCGCCGCGAAATCTGGGAAGCGTTGGGCTTGCCGCGCGGCACGGTGAACACGCGGATCGATGGCCTGAAGCTCTCAACTGCAGGATCGCCAGGTAAGCGGGCGGCAAAGGCGCGCGCCAAGGCGGCCGTGAGCGGCCCGGCGTTCGATCCGCCGCGCGGGCGGATGGCGGCGCTGCAATATCTGCCGCCCTCCGAACTGGCAATCGATCCGGCCTATCAGCGCAGCATCGCGGGTGCGGATAGCCAGAGGCTGATCAAGCGGATCGCCGCCAAATGGGATTGGTCGCTGTGCCTGCCCCTGCTCGTGTCGGTGCGCGAGAACGGCGGGCAATTGTTCGTGATCGACGGGCAGCACCGGCTCGAAGCGGCGCGGTTGCGGGGTGATATCGGCCAGCTGCCGTGCGTGATCGTCTCGGTTGGCGGGGTCGAGGGCGAGGCGGCGCTGTTCGAGCAGGTGAATGCGCAGCGCAGGCCGCTCAAGTCGCTTGAGCTGTTCCGCGCCGCCATGGCGTCAGGCGATGCCGAGGCGCAGGCGATTGCCCAGGCGATCGAGGCCGCCAAGCTGGCGATCGCGCCGCACGATAATTGCACTGCCTGGCAGCCGGGGATGATCGGCAATATCGGCGGGATCCGCAAGGCATGGCAGCGTTACGGCGGGGAGGCCACTGCCACGGCGCTGAAGGTCATGGCGCAGGCGTTTGACGGGCAGGTGCTGCGTTATGCCGGGACGATCTTTCCCGGCATCGTCGCGGCAGTTGCACAAGGCCGGTTTGTTGGCCTTGTCGCCCTGCTGGCCGGAAAGTCGCAGGAATTCTGGCGCAGCGCGGTGCTGGCGGCGCGCGCAGATGATGCAAACCTGAGTTTTGCGCGTGCCAGCGCGCTGGTGATCGAGCGCGCGTGGCGTGGCGCACGTGGCGAGGGCATCGGCGCCGCATCGGTCGACCACCGCCACCTTAATGCGCTGGTGCCGGTGGACAAGAGCCGGTTCCAGGAAGGCTATGCCTGGTGCGAACAGTGCGAAAAGCGCGTCTCTGCCGGTGCGGCCAGTCGCTGCGCAAGCCGGTTCTGCAAGCTCAAGGTGGCGGCGTGAGCGTGGGCGTGCAGGATTTCATCGCGGCGATGGAAGCTGCGGGGGTTGTTCCCGCCGAGCCTATCGCGGGCAAGCTGCTGTCCGGCAAGCTCATCCGGTTCCGCTGCGAGGGCGATGGCAAGAAGCGCAATGGCTGGGCGCGCTATTTCGATGGCGAGCGTCCGGGCGGCATTTACGGCAATCACAAGCAGAACACCGGCTCGATCAGCTGGCAGGCGGCGCGAGAGCATCCGCTTTCTCCGGCAGAGCGCGCCCGGATGCGGGAGACGATCGAGGTCGAGGCTGCGCGGAGGGAGCGCGAGACTGCTGAAGCGCAGAACCGCGCGGCAATCCGCGCGCGTCATGTCTGGCGGCTTGCCCCTCCAGCGTCAGCAGATCACCCCTATATCACCAAGAAGCGGATGCGTTTGGGTGGCCTGCGGCAGGATGGCGAAGCTTTGATCGTGCCGATGCGCGATGGCTCTGGCGACATCTGGAACCTGCAGCGCATTTATCCGGATGGCAGCAAGCGCTTCCTCAAGGGCGGCAGGATTATCGGGCTTTTCACCGTGATCGGTTACCGGCCCGAGTTCACGCGTGGCATCTTCGCCGAGGGTTATGCCACTGGCGAGGCGATTTCCCAGGCGCTGCGCGGCGGGCCAGTGTTCGTGGCATTCAACACGGCCAATCTGGCGGCCGTGGTGTCTGAGTGGGTGTCGCGCCGACCTTGCGCTGACTGGATCATCGCTGCCGACGATGATCACCTGACGGGCCTCAAGATGCAGGAACGCGGCCAGCCCTACCAGAACCCCGGCGTCGACAAGGCGCGCGAAGTTGCGGCCGCGCATGGTTGCCGTGTGGCCTATCCGCCTTCCGTTAGGTGGCGGGCGCAAGATGGTGCGCCTGAGAATGTCGATTTCAGCGACCTGCTAGTGGCTGATCGTCTGGCAGATATCGTCGGGGCCTTCGAGGCGGCTGTGCGGCCGGCGGCGCAGGTGAGCCTGGCTGAGAAGATCGGGAGGGCCGCGTGAGCGACGATCGTCTGTGCCTTTATATCGAGCGGATCGAGCGGATTTCCGAGGAAATCGCCAATCTGCAGGCTGACCGGAAGGACATCTACGCCGAGGCCAAGGCTGTTGGCTATTGCCCAACGACCATCCGCAAGGTGATCGCGCGGCGGGCCATGAGGCCTGATGATCGCGCCGAGGCTGACGCGATGCTGGAAACTTACGATGCGGCGCTGGGCGGGCTGGCGGAGCCGGTGCGGCCGCTCGATCCGTCCGAAGCGTCGCGCGAGCTGGCGATCGCCATACTTGCCGAGCAGGTCGAGGGGATCGGGGATCCGGTGCAAGCGGCAAAGCTTGCCGAGCATGTGGCGGTGATCCTTGATATCCGGGCCGAGATCGTGGTGCTGCGCGAGCAGGAGAAGGCGCGCAAGGTGCTAGCGGCGAGCGAGGGCTTCGATGCCCCTGCCCTGACCCGCGTCGTCCGCTGGATCGAGAAGGTTGCCAAGCACGGCGCCGACGCGATGCGCGCAGGCGAGGCGCTGTTTCATCTTTATCGCGGGACGCTGGAAGGGCGCGGCGGGCCGGTGGCCCCTGCCCCGGTCAAGTTCGATCCCGCACAGGAGAAGGCGGGCCGCAAGAGCGCCGCCGCATCGAAAGCTGCCGCCCGCAACGCCGCGTGGCTGGCATCGGGACTGGGGGAATAAGTGGGACAGTTGCACATCTTGCCGACACCGAATCCGCTTGAACTCGCGTGGTATCCGCCGAATGACGACGGCAATGCCGAGCGCCTCGCCGCGCGCTCGCAGGGGCTGCTGCGCTGGGTCGACATGGGCGAAGGAATCGGCTTCTGGATCGCCTACAAGGACGGGCGCTGGCGGCGCGATATCGGACTGCGCGAGGCGCGCCTGGCCGCCAAGGACGTTGCCCGGCGGCTGATCGACGAGGCCAAGGCGCTTCACGCCCAGATCAACGAGGGCAAGCTGCCGCCGGGCATGAGCGCAGAGGTCGCGAATGACCGCCTCACCGAGCTGCGCAAGTGGTCGCGGGAGTCGGGGAACTCGAACCGTGCGCGCAACATGCTGGACCAGGCGCAGTCGCTGCTGGCGGTGAATATCGACGACTTCGACCGCGATCCGCTCGCATTCAATGTTCGCAACGGCACGCTGCGGTTCTTCCTGACCCCACAGGGCTGGTCGGTCCGGCTCGATCCGCATGAACCGGCCGACATGATCACGCGCATGGCCGAGGTTGATTACGACGCGGATGCCTCCTGCCCCGCGTGGATCAAGCGCCTCGAGCGGCTCCAGCCAGAGCCTGACCAGCGCGAGTTCATGCGCCGGATTTTCGGCTATGCCTTGCAGGGCGTCCGGTCCGAGCAGGTCTTCATCGTGGCGCAGGGCAAGGGCGGCGACGGCAAGTCGCTAACGCACGTCGTGCTCTCCGTGATGCTCGACGACTATTACAAGCACGCCGACGTCCAAAGCTTCCTGCAGGGCGGGCGGAAGAGCGGCTCCGACCATTCGGAAGACCTTGCGCGTCTGGCAGGCGACACCCGCCTCGTCACCTGTGACGAGCCCGAACGGGGATCGACCTGGAACAGCAAGATCATCAAGCAGATGACCGGCGGCGGGAAGATGACCGTGCGCGGGCTGCGCGAGGCTAGCCGCGAGATTCGGCCCGGATGGCTGGCGATCGTCGAGTGCAACACCTTTCCGCGCGTGCCAACGAGCGATGACGGCTTCTGGCGGCGCTGCAAGGTGCTGGAATGGCCGGTGCAGCTGTCCCGCGCCGAGCAGGGCGATTTCGAGCAGATCAAGGCCGACCTTCTCGCCGAGCGATCCGGCATCCTTAACTGGATGATCGGCGGCGCGCTGGCGTGGTTGGCCGAGCGCAACCTGCGCGAGAGCGCGAGAGCCGTGGAGGTGCGCGAGAGTTATCGCAACAGCTCGGACCCTTTTGGCGAATGGTATCGGGCTCGCTGCGTCGTCGGTAACGCCGAGCAGCTGCGCGAGCAGATCACCCGGCTGCACGAGGATTTCCAGCGGTACTGCCGCGACGAGATCGGGATCGACGAGGACAAGATCCCGAAGATCAGGGCGTTCGGCACCCAGCTTGACGAGCGGCAGCACCGGGCGCGGAAATCCAACGGCGTGAAGGTGCGGCTCGGCATCCGGTTGAAGACCGAGGTGGAGCTTGAGGCGGACGGTGCGGCGAAGGACGCGCGCGAGCGCGGGGCGGCTGCGCCGTCGCCAGAGGACGGGCTCGCCAAGCGTCCCTTTGCACCGCCGCCGGCTGATGAGCACCGCTGGTCGGCAGGCGATGATTGGGACGCTGGTGATGAGTGACCTTCGCCGCTGCCCGCTGTGCCGCTCGCGCTGGGTCGCGCTTTCTGCCTTGCCGGGTCAGCGACCCACTGTGGTCTGCCTAGAGCGCGACTGCGCTTGCCGCGCGCTGCTTCCGGCGTGGCAGGGCCGCGTGCGCAACGGGGAGGTTTGCGGGGAGGAATTGGGGACGCGGGGAGGATCGGCCGCTCATTCGCCGGTTTCATCATCGACCGTGCCGAACGAAAAAGATGGAATGATCGAAGCAGGCGATGAAGGATCGGGGCAAAGCTCCCTTCCTCCCCGCATCCTCCCCGCGACAAGATATTGAATTTACAAGACCTAGGGACGTTTGGGGAGGAAGGGAGGAATTTCTTGCAGTTGGTGATCATGTGTGTGCGCGCATGTGTGTCTGTATCTGCATCAATCCTCCCTTCCTCCCCGAAATTGAAATTGGAGTTCTTCTGATGGTGAGTGATCATGTGGTGACCTGCGAGGCGATGGAAGAGGCGCTGGTCGAGCTGCGCGATCTGGAATGGCGTGCGCCTGGTGAGGGTCGCTCTCCCTTCGCCAAGGATGGGCCATGGCATCTCGCTCAGCGCGAGTGGGGCGATATCGCGGGGGTCTATTCCGAGACGCTGATGCAGGATCAGGCGGGCAAGGTGGTGCGCGCCTGGAAGCTGGACAGCCCGCGTCCGCGTACGCCTTTGCGGATGGCTGAGGTCGACCGGCTTGAGCAGCTGCGGGGCTGGCTGCTGCTGCTGGCCGATCCGATGGATCGCCGCATCATCTGGGCCGCCAGCTTTCACCTGTGGCGCGGCGAGGCGATGGACTGGGCCGGTATGAAGCGCGCGATCACCTATCCGCACACGGCCAAGCGCCTAGCCCGGCGTTATCGCGAGGCGCTGTGCAAGTTGGTGTGCCTGGTTAACGGGGTGCCGGTGCGGCATTACCGGGCGCTGCTAGCGCGCAATGGCAGTGCTTTTTCCGACCTTCTCCCCCGTTGAAGCCTTTGACAAAACAGGGCTTTCGCAAGGTCAACGGTGGATTATCTCTCCCCCCTAAATATCGTGGTTTCTCTCCACCGTCTGCAGGGCGTATCCCGTTGATAGCCTGGGCGCATGCGTTCGGGCGGGGCGCAGGACCGGCGCCACGTTCACGATCCCCCCCCCTCCCTGTTGTCGCGGTGCCGGTCCACCAGCGTTGTGGTTCCTCTCTTCCAAATATGCGCGGCTGATCGGGTGATGGCTCTCAAGCGATTGCCGAGCCGGATGGGCCGCGCACCTTCCCGGGTGCCGACGCTGCCGAAGAAGGTCGAAAGCTTCTACGCTTCGGCGGAGTGGCGGGCCTATCGCAAGCAGCACAAGGAACAGACTAGGCAGCTGCATGGCGGCGTCTGGTGCTGCGTTTGTGGTTCGACACAGAAGCTGGTGCTCGACCACGTTGTGGAGCGCAGGGACGGCGGGCCGGACTTTCCGGCGTTCGATGGGGCGAAGTGGTACTGCGGCGGCTGTCACAACGTGAAGACGGCGCGGGCAAGGCTGAAACGGGTGGCGCAAGCCGGTCGCGGATAGCCCCGGGGGTGGTCAAAAGTCTGGAAGGGGCGAGCGCCGGAAACCGCCGCCCCTCTCATTCGGAGATTTTTTTAGATGGATCAGGAATTTTCGGGCGAGGTCGACCTGTTCGGCTGCCCTGTTCTGATCCGTGAAGCCAAGCGCGGACGGCCGGAGCATGTCCGCACTGAGGAAATTGCCAAGCGTGTCAGCATGTTGTTCGCCCTCGGGCGCACGGTGGCCGATGTGGCTGCCGCTGTTGGGGTGACGCAGCCGACTTTGCGGAAGCATTATTTTTCAGAGGTCCAGCAGCGGCAGGTGATGCTCGATCGGCTTGAGGCCGACCAGATGGCCAAGCTGTTCGACCAGTCGGAGAAGGGCAGCACTGCGGCGACCAAAGCGCTGCTCGATCGCTGCGACGATGCCCGTGCTGCGCGGTTTGCTGCGGCGGTGGTCAAGGATCGCCGTCCCGCCGACAAGCCTGCGCCGAAGGGTAAGAAGGAACAGCAGCGGGAGGCTGCGGGCAATGTCGCCGGACGCTATGCGCCGCGCGAGGCCCCGTCTCTGCTGCAGTAAGGTGATCCGGTGAAGTGGTCGACCGCTTGCCCTGACTGGCGCGAGCGGATCGTAGCTGGTGACAGCCTGGTGCCGCTGGCACCGCTGTTCCCGGAGAAGGCCAAGGACGCGCTTGGCGTGTTCTGCAGCTTGCAGGTCACCGACCTGCCGAGAAAGGCGGACGATAGCTGGCCGACGCTTGGCGAGGTGATCGATCCGCGCATTCTTGACCTGGTTGCGGCGATCTTTGGCGCCGAGGATCCCAAATCGGGGCGCAGGCTGATCCGGGAGTTCATGCTCCTGATCAGCAAGAAGAACGGAAAATCGACGATCGCGGCGGGCATCATGCTCACCGCCCTGATCATCAACTGGCGGCACAATGCCGAGCTGATGATCCTGGCACCGACGATCGAAGTCGCGGGCAACAGCTTTGCCCCGGCATGCGGGATGGTCAGGGCCGATCCGGAACTGACCAAGCTGCTGCACATCATCGAGAACCGGCGCACCATCAAGCACCGGGTGACGGGTGCCGAACTGAAGATCGTGGCTGCGGACAGTGACACCGCCTCGGGCAAGAAGGCCGGCATGGTGCTGGTCGAAGAGTTGTGGCTGTTCGGCAAGAAGCCGAAGAGCGCGGCGATGCTGCGCGAGGCAACGGGCGGGCTGGCGTCGCGGTCCGAGGGCTTCGTGCTCTACGTCACGACGCATAGCGACGAGCCGCCGGCAGGCGTGTTCAAGTCGAAGCTCGCCTATTTCCGCGATGTGCGGGACGGTGTGATCGAGGATCCCGAGACGCTCGGGGTACTCTACGAGTGGCCCGAGGAAATGCTCGAAGCCGAGGCCTATCTCGAGCCGGAAAACTTCGGGGTAACCAATCCCCAGTTGGGGCGTTCGGTCTCGGTCGAGTTTCTGACCGGCGAGCTGGTCAAGGCGCAGCGCGGCGATGGCGAAGATCTGCAGATCTTCCTCGCCAAGCATCTGAACGTCGAGATCGGCCTGCGGCTGCGGCGCGATCGGTGGATGGCCGCTGATTACTGGGAAGATGCCACCGAGCCGGGGCTGACGCTCGAAGAGTTGATCGACCGCTGCGAGGTGATCGTGGCGGGCATCGACGGCGGCGGGGCCGATGACTTGTTCGGCCTGGCGGTTGCGGGCCGCGAAGCCGGAACGGGGTTGTGGCTGGTTTGGGCGCATGCCTTTGCCAGGCGCGTCGTGCTTGACCGGCGCAAGGACATTGCCAGTCTGCTCGAAGGCTTCGCCGCCGACGGCGATCTTACCTTTACCGATACCGGTCAGGAGATCGTCGACCTGGTAGCGCGGCGGACGGTGGCGCTGCGGGACAGCGGCAAGATGCCTGATGTCGGCGCGGTGGGGCTCGATAGCTGGGGCATGGGTACGCTGATCGATGCGCTCGTGGGCGCAGGCTTCGAGACCTATGATGAAGTGACCAAGCGGGGCGGTTCGATCGCCTCCGTGAGGCAGGGCGTCGGCCTGACCGGCGTGATCAAGACAGTGGAATTCAAGCTGGTCGACGGGATGCTGCGCCACGGTGGCAGCCGCCTGATGGCCTGGTGTGTGTCAAACGCGAAAGCCGAACTGCGCGGCAGCAATCTCTACATCGCCAAAGAACGGGCGGGGGTCGCCAAGATCGATCCCCTGATCGCCATGCTCAACGCGGTGCAGATGCTCGAGCTGGGGCCGGTGCCAGCAACGTCCAAACGTTCAATTTATGAAGAGCGAGGTGTTCTGATCTTATGACCCTCGCCGGTTACAAACTAACCCCGCAGGCGGCTGCCAAGGAGGCCATGTGGGCCGTGCAGGGTGCGCGTTTGGTGGTGCCTCTTGCCCGCCCGGAGGCCGGCGCCTCCTATTCGACATCGACGCCGACCAATGTTGCCGAAAGCCGCATGTTCGGAGACGAATTCTGGGATTCGATTGCGGCAGCTGGAGGTTACACCCAGCGCGCCGAGGAAGCGGCCAAGCAGTCGGCGGTGTATTTCTGCACCAGTCTGATCGCGGTGATCGTCGGCAGTTTGCCGCGCGAGTTCCGCGACGCTGACGGCCGCCACGATCCGGAAATGCCGATCAGCGAGCTGGTCGCCGATGCGCCGAACTACCTGCAGACCGGCGACGAGTTCTGGTCGTCGATGGCGTTTCGCGCCACGCTGGCCGGCGCATCCTACGCCGAGGTTGCGCTTGACCGTCTCGGCGGGGTCGAGATGTGGCCGCTCGCGCCGCTGCGCACCGAGGTCGACTGGGAAGACCGCTATTTCCAGGTGACGTACATGCCCGAACGTGGGCCGTCCTACGTGTTGCGTCCGCAGCAGCTGTTCTGGTTTGCCGGTCTCGCGGACAGTGCTGCGAAGCCGCTTACGCCCTGGAAGATGGCGAAGGGCCAGATCGACTTTGCGCTCGCACTCGAACAGCAGGGCCGCGACTTCTTCGCGAATGGTGCGCGGCTCGCAGGGCTTCTCACGACCGAAGACAAGCTGACCGACGAGGCGATCGCACGCATCAAGGACTCCATCCGGAGCTGGAGAAGCGGAAAAATCCCGGTACTAGAGCAGGGGCTCAACTTCAAAGACGTCGCTCCGAATAACACCGATTCCCAGCTCGCCGAGCTGATCAAGCAGCGTACTCTCGAGCTCGCTCGGTACTGGCATATTCCGAAGTCTCTGATCGGTGAGGAAAGCGGAGCCAAGGCGAACCACGAGCAGGAAGCGCTCGACTTCGTGAAGTATTCGATCCGCCCTTGGACGCGGCGCATCGAGCAGGCGGTCCGCAACCGGCTGATGACGCCCGATCAACGCCGACGGTGGCGGTTCAAGATGAACCTCGACGGGCTACTGCGCGGCGACAGTGCGACCCAGTTCCGCAATGCGGTGCTGGCGCGCACGGCCGGGACGCACTCGGTCAACGATCTGCGCGAAGGCTGGTTCGGCATGCCGCGCCTTTCCGAGAGCTGGGCCGATGATCCGCGCGAGCCCCTTAACAGCAACCGCGCCGCCGACAGCGCCAGTGGCGGTGCAACAGCGCCGCAGGACCAGAGCGCCGGTCGCGCCATGATTGCCGCCGATCTAATGGAGAACGACGATGTCGCGTGATTTTGCAGTAAGCCGCGCCATCTGGGCGATGCAGCCCGAGGCGCTGGCCAACCTGCTCCAGCAGGAGAGCCTCGGCGCCAAGCTGCCTGCAGGCCTTGCCCAGTTTTTCGCCGGTTCGGGCAATGCGGCCGCCGCCAAGGCTGATCCGGTGCGCGAAGGCGCGACCATGGTCATCCCGGTTTCCGGACCACTCTCGCCGATGGGCAGCTGGGGCGGCACGTCGACCGAACGGCTGATCGAGCAGATCCGCGATGCCGCCAATGACGATCGCGTTGGTGCGATCATCCTCAAGATCATGTCTCCCGGCGGCCTTGTTTATGGCACGCAGGAAGCGGGCGATGCGGTGTTTGAGGCGCGTCAGGCCAAGCCCGTGGTGGCAGTTGCAGACAAGTATTCCTTCTCGGCGGCGCACTGGCTCGCGACGCAGGCGAGTGCCTATTACGCCACCCCGAGTGGGCAAGTCGGCAGCGTCGGCGTGCGCGCCGGGCACGTCGACAATTCCGGCTTCGAGGAGAAAATCGGGATGAAGACGACGCTGATTGCGTCGAGCCCGAAGAAGGTCGCAGCACATCCCTATGCGCCGCTGTCCGACGAAGACCGCGCCGAAATGCAGGCCGAGGTCGACGAAATGGCCGAGGCGTTCAATGCTGCAATCGCCCGCGGTCGCGGCATCAAGGTGAGCGACGTTGCGGCCATCCACGGCACCGGCGAGGTCTTTAGTGCCCGTCGAGCCGCCGAGCGAGGGATCATCGACGGCGTGATGACTCTGCGTGAGGTGATTGCCAAGTATTCGACGCCGCGCGCGCGGCTTTCGCTGATGCGGCAGCGTGCCGCGCTGCAGGGGCAAATCGCCTCTATCTGAATTCCCGCATCCAGCGGGTGTAAACCGGCGCCTTAGGGCGCTTTTTTTGTGGGCGCACGCGCCCGTGGGCAAACCAGGAGACTCTTATGAACCTCGCCCTGTTGAAGACGGAAGCGCGTGCCACCTCTGCGCGCATGGAAGCGCGGCTGCAGGCCGCCATCGACGACAACCGCGACCTGACCGCCGAAGAACAGGCGGCTCAGGACGAAGACCAGAAAGCGCTCGACCGCCAGCTGGCCAACATCAAGCGCGCCGAGACGCTCGCTGCAGCGCAGGCTGCGATCGGCATCGATCCGATGCCGCTGGCGGTCCAGCCCGTCGCGACCGTGCCGGCGCAGCCGCGCAACCCGGCCCCGTCGAATGACGGCTTCCGTTCGCTCGGCGAGTTCGCGATGGCTGTGCGCAACGCCAACCCGGCCGCTGGCGCGAACTTCAAGGTCGACGATCGCCTTTCGGCTCCGGGCAACATCCATACCGAGCAGGGCGATCAGGCGGGAAGCTTCTTGGTCCCGGCAGAGTTCCGCGAGGACATCGTGGATCTGGTGTTCGGTGACAGCGACGAGATCATGGCACTGCTCTCGCCCGAGCCGACCAGCAAGAACCGCGTGCAGGGCCTCGGCGACGAGACCACGCCGTGGGGCACGACCGGTGTCCAGGCCTATTGGCGCAGCGAGGCCGAGAAGATGACGGCCAGCAAGCTGGACCTGACCCCGCGCGAGACCCCGCTCAACGAGGTCTATGCCTTTGTCAACGCGACCGAAGAGCTGCTGGAGGACGCTCCGCGTCTGACCAGCTACCTGACCCGCAAGGCCCCGGCGGCGATCCGCTGGACCGCTGTCGATGCCTTCGTCAACGGCGACGGGGTCGGCAAGCCGCTGGGCTGGATGAAGTCGGGGGCTCTTGTTACCGTGGCCAAGGAAGGCTCGCAGACGGCCGACACCATCAACGCGAAGAATATCGGCAAGATGTATTCGCGGATGCTGATGCCGACCAGCGCGGTCTGGCTCGCCAACAGCGACGTCATGCCCCAGCTGATGGCCCTCGAGAGCACCGCGGGTCAGCCGCTCTGGCAGCCGAACTTCGCGGTCGCGCCCGGTGGTACGGTGCTCGGCCGTCCGGTGATCTTCACCGAGCACTGCGACCAGCTTGGCGATCTGGGCGACATCCAGTTCGTCAACCCGAACGGGTACGAGGCGTTCCGCAAGGCTAACGGTGTCAGCCTGCAGGAGAGCATCCACCTCTTCTTCGATTACAACGTCCGGGCGTTCCGCTGGATCTTCCGGATCGGCGGTCAGCCGGTGCTGTCCGCTCCGGTTTCGCCGGCCAACGGCGGCACCAACACCAAGTCGCACTTCGTCACGCTGGAAGCGCGCTGATCAAGCGGGGCCTGGTCTTCGGGCTCCGCCCTCCCCCCTTTTCTCTCTATCAGGAGAACGATCATGAATTCCAATGTTCTGCCCTCCGACCGCGTCGCGGTGGTCGGCAATATCGATCCGGACGCCTATTCGACCGGGACCTACACCACTGAGTGGATCGATATGTCCAAGTTCCTCGCGATCATGGCGATCGTACAGGCTGGGACGCTCGGTGCCTCGGCCACGCTTGACGCCAAGATCCAGCAGGCGACCTCTGCCGCAGGGGCGGGCGCCAAGGACATCACTGGCAAGGCTATCACCCAGCTGACGCAGGTGGGTACTGACAGCGACAAGCAGGCGGTGATCAACCTCTTCGCCGACGAGCTCGACATCAACAACGGCTTCACCCACGTCCAGCTGTCTATCACAGTCGGCACTGCGGCCTCGGACGCCAGTGCAATCGTGCTGGGCCTTGATCCGCGCAAGGATGTCGCCAGCGCGAGCGACGCTTCGACGGTCGACGAAATCGTCTGATGACGCTCCGACAGGCCGGAGCGGCGCGGCTCCGGCCTGTCACCTCCTGAATTCCTGACCACCGAAAGCGAGAGGGCGAGATGCAGTTCGAACTAGCGCCCTTTGCTTTGCCCTCGGGCTACACTGAGCAGATCGTATCGCTCGCGGATGTCCGGGCGCATCTGGGCGTGATCGAAACCGACCATGATGCAATCATCGAGTTCTATCGCGATGCCGCTATCGACATGGTCGAGAAGTATTGCGCCGTCCGGCTTGGCGCGCTGACGGGGTTGGTGTGGCGCGGGGAAAGCCTGCCATCCGCCGTCAAGCTCGGGGTCTGGCCGGTAACCGATATCACGGCGATCAAGTGGCTGGATGACCAGGGCAACCAAGTCACCGGCGATCCGGCCGACTGGCGGATCGTGCGGCGAGACGAAATTGCCCTGAAACCTGGCCGCACCCTGCCGACCGGCGTGGCGGCCGGGGTGGAAATCACCTTCGATGCCGGGTTCGACGACGACACGCGCCCTGCGGCGCTGGTGCAGGCGGTGCGGATGTTCGCCGCCCACCTGTTCCTCCACCGCGAGGCGGTGATCACCGGCACAATCGCAGGCGAGATTCCGCTCGGCTTCAAGCAGCTGTGCGGGGCATACCGGATGCCGGTGATCTGATGGCCCGCCGTCCGGCAGGCCAGCGCAACAAGCTGGTGATTATCCAGCGCGCGACCACGGCCAAGGATGCCTACGGCGAGCCGATCGAGACCTGGGCGGAAATTGGCCGGGTCATGGCTGCGATGATCCACGGACGCGGCGACGAGCGGCGGCAGGCGGCAATGGAACAGGGCATGCAGCCCGCCACGTTCCAGATGCTCTCGGCAAGTGTGACGCGCGGGCTGCGGCTGCGCGACCGGCTGATCGCAGAGGGCGTCATCTGGGATGTGCGCGGCGTGGTGGTCGACAGCCCGCAGCGCGGGACGGTCGAAGTGGTGGCGGTGGCCAACCAGGAAATTGCGCCATGAAGATGGGCGTGAAGCTGGAAGGGCTTGCGGGGCTGGAAGAAGCGCTGGTCGAGCTCGAACAGTTCACCGGGCGCACCACTAGCGGCAAGAACGCCGTGCAGCGGGGCATGCGCAAGGCGCTGGCCAGTATCGAGGCGCGCGCCAAGCAGCTGGTGCCCGAGGACAGCGGAAAGCTGCGCGAGAGCATTGCGACCAAGAAGGCCCGCGCCCGGCGCGGTGCCGGCGGACGTTACCTGCGCGAAAGCGGGATCGAGATGCTGACCGGCCCGACCGGACGGGAAGAAGGCGGCGTCGGGGCGTTTCAGGAGTTCGGGACGGTCAACATGCCGGCCAGTCCATTCATGCGGCCTGCGGCCGATGCTGGGGCTGACCAGGTGATCACCGAAGTGGCCGGACTGCTGCGGGACGAGATCACCAAGACGGCAGAGCGCGCGCGCAAGCGGGCGGCGAAGAAGGGCTGAACGGTGGACATGCAAGCGGCTCTTCTCGCGCGGCTCACAGCCGACGCGGCGATTGCGGCTGCGCTGGCGGGCAAGCTGTTCTGGAACGTGGTGCCACAAGGCACTGCCCTGCCCTACGTCCGGATGCAGACAATCACCGATCTGCGGCCGGCGCATCTGACAGGTTACGACGCATCCCGGGTCACGCGGGTACAGATTGATGTCTTCGCCGCGAAATACGCCCAGGCGCGCGACATCGCCGAAAAGATCATCGCCGAGATGGAAGAGCCCGCCACGGTGTCCGGTGTCCTGTTCGGGCGCGGCAAGGCCGAGGGGCCCCGCGATCTGGGCGAAGATACCACCGCCGGGTTTGTGCACCGGCTCTCGCTCGACCTGCTGATCGAACATGCACTTCAATAGGAGAAACTGAGATGGCTGAAACCCAGAAGGCCTCGACCGGCTACAACGGCGAGGTGCACCTTTCCAGCGACGACATCGCCCTCAACCTCGTCGAGCTGGTGCAAGTCGTTTCGTTCTCGCTGCCGAGCGATACCGGCGAGCGGGTCGAAACCTCTCACCTCAAGTCGCCCAACCGCCGCCGCCAGTACACCAGCGGCATGGTCGATCCGGGCGAAATCGAGATCACGCTCAACTTCCGCCCCGGCTCGGACACCGATGTCGCGATCGAGACCGCCCTTTCGGATGGTGACGAGCGTTATCTGCGCCTGGTGATCCCCGAACTCGGCGTGCCGACCTGGCAATACGATCTCAAGGGCGTGATCCTCACCTACGACAAGGGCACGGTCGAAATGGATGGCAAGATGGAGGCGACTGTCACCTTCGCCATCAACACGCTGGTTTCGTCCGGCGCGTACAGCACCCCGACTCCCTGAGGCTGATCGATGACCAACCCGGTGAAAGGTGAAGTTCCGCTGACGCTTGCGGACGGGCGGCGCTTCACGCTGGTGCTCGACATGGAAGCGCTGGTGGATGCCGAGACCGCCTACGGCAAACCGATGCCCAGGATGATGGCCGATGCGGCTGAAGGCTTCATGGGGGCGACCGCTGCGCTGCTGCAGGGCGCGCTGGCGCGGCACAACCCCGTGTCGCGCAGCGAGGCGCTGGAGATGCTGCGCACCGATCTCGAAGCTGTCGGCACCGCGCTGACCAAGGCCAGCGAGCTTGCCTTCCCCGAGCAGAGTGCGGGGGGAAAGGCCGGCGCGGCAGCGGCGAAGCCGGGTGGGAAGCGCTCTGGGCGCAGTGGTGCGAAGCCGGGCTAGATCCGGACGCGTTCTGGCGGGCCACGCCCCGCACTTTCGGCCTGATCGTCGCTGCGCGGATGAACTCGCGGCTCGATCAGGCCGTCACGATTGCCTGGCACGGCGAAGCCTTCGCCCGCCAGAAGCGGCTCAAGCCGCTGGATGAACTGCTGAAACGACGCAAGCCGAAATCCCCCGAGCAAAGCGCGCGCGAAGTCGCCGCGATGCTCGACCGGATGGCGCGAAAGAAGGGCTGACCCGATGGCACTGGGCGATGTGATCAAGCGGCTTGCCGTCTCGCTCAGCCTGGAAACCGCTGCGTTCGAGAAGGGCGCGACCCTCGCCGAAAAGCGCGCCGCCCAGATGCAGCGCAAGTTCGCCAAGATGGGCGACGAGATCGGCAAGCTCGGCCAGACGATGACGCTTGGCCTGACGGTGCCGCTGGCGGCGTTCGGCGTTTCGGCGTTCAATGCGGCTTCGGACGCCGCCGAGTTGCAGAGCGCATTCAACCAGACTTTCGGCGCGATGGCAGCGTCGATGAACGACTGGGCCGAGCAAACCGGCAATGCGATGGGCCGCTCGACGCAGGAAATGCAGCGGGCGGCGAACGCCTTCGGTGGCTTTTTCAATATGGCTGCGCCGACGGCGCAGGCGGCTGCGGACATGTCAAAGGAATTCGCGGTCCTCGCGCAGGATCTGGCGAGCTTCTACAACGTCGACGTTGAAACTGCGGTTGAAAAGCTGCGTTCGGGTCTCACCGGCGAGGCCGAGCCGCTGCGCGATTTCCAAGTGTTCCTAACTGCAGCGGCGGTTGAGGCGAAAGCGCTCGAATTGGGCCTCGGCGGTGTGGGCCGCGAGCTGACCGAGCAGGAGAAAATCCAGGCGCGTTATGCGCTGATCCTCGAAAGCACAACCAAGGCGCAGGGCGATGTCGCCCGCACCAGCGGCAGCACCGCCAACCAGATGCGTGCCGCGCAGGCCGCGTTCGAAGAACTTCAGGTGGTGATCGGCGCGAAGCTGCTGCCCGTCATCACGCCGCTGATCGAAAAGCTGGCAGGCGTGCTTGAATGGTTCACCAGCCTGCCAGAGCCTGTGCAGAATTTCGCGATCGTGGCTGGTGGCCTCGTTGCGGCGCTGGGGCCGCTTCTGATCGGCCTCGGCCAGATCATCATCGTCGCGCCCAAGATCGCAGCGGCCTTCGCCGCCATCAAGCTGGCCGCTCTGCCGCTGATGGCCAACCCGGTGATCCTCGGCTTTGCCGCGGTGCTGGCGGGGATCTATCTTGCCTGGCGGAACTGGGACAAGATCGGGCCGATCGTCCAGCGGCTTTACACCGGCGTCAAGGCGTGGCTGGTGGACAAGCTGGGCGCGGTGTTCAACTGGCTGCGCGACAAGATCAAGGCGGTCACCGGCTTCTTCTACGACATGTACGACGCCGTCGTGGGCAATTCCTACGTGCCGGACATGGTCGACGGCATTGCCGCCCAGATGGCGCGGCTGCAGAGCGTCATGGTCGATCCGGCGCAGAAGGCGACGCAAAGCGTCACTGACGCGGCGCGCGACATGGCCCGCGAAGTCTCCGGACTGCTCGACCGGCTGTTCCCTGAAATTGCCGCCGCGCGCCAGATGATCGCCGACCGCAATCTGCTGCGCAACGCAGGGCTCGATCCGCGCACCGAGGAAGCAGCGCGGCTGCGGCTTGTCGGCGCTGGGGTCCGCGCACCCGTCAGCCTCGATCAGGGCCCGCTGTCAGAGGCGACGAAGGTCAACGAGGCGGCCGACAAGATGTCAGAGACGCTGCGCGGCGTTGCCGATCGCGCGCAGATCCAGACGGTGCGGATCGCCGAAAGCTTCCGCGACATGGCACAGAACTCGATCCGCGCGCTCGATGACATGGTCAATGCGATCAAGGGCGGCGGCTTCCTTGATATCCTCGGCAGCGCGGTCAACCTGTTCCTGCAGCTCGGCAGCACCGGCCTGTTCGGCAAGGGGCTGGCCGGGCGGATCAATCAGGCCAGCGTCCCCGGCTTCGCCCAGGGCACGCGCTACGCCCCGGGCGGGCTGGCAATGGTGGGCGAACGCGGACCGGAGCTGGTGAACCTGCCGCGCGGTTCGCAGGTGATCAGCAACCGCGATCTGCGCGCGGCTAACAGCAACGCGAAACTGCAGGTCGAGGTGATCGCCAACAACAACGGCTTTGGCGCAGTCGTGCGTAACCTTGCCGGTCAGGTGGTTGCTGAGGCTGCCCCCGCCATCGCCGCGGGCGCCTCGTCAGAAGCGATCAGCCGGATGCAGCGGATGCAAAGCCGGAGGCTCGCCTGATGGCTTCTGTCGTCCTGCCCGCCAGCCCCGGTCCCTTGTCTCTCGCCTGGCAGCTGCTCGACTTCGGCAACACCCAGAAGGGCGCGCTCGGTGGCGCTGCACAACGCATCAACCGGCTTGGCAACCGCTGGGCCGTCAACGTCACCATGCCGCCGCTGACGCCTTTGCAGGCGCGCAACTGGGCCGCTGGGCTCACTGCCGCGCTTCAGAATGGCGTCAGATTGGCGATCGTGCAGCCCGATCTGGCGACTGGCGCCCCCGGCACGGTGCGCGTCAATGGCGCTGGCCAAGCCGGTGCGGCGGTTGTCTGTGATGGTGCTAGCGCAGGCTATGTCGCGCGCATCGGACAGTGGGCGTCCGTTACCACTGGCGGGCGACGCTATCTCTACCAGATCGCCGCCGACGCGACGGCCACGGTTGACGGGGCGCTGGCCCTGACGCTCACGACACCGCTGCGCGTCGAGCACGCTGACAATGATCTGGTTGAACTGGCCGCGCCCGAAATCGAAGGCCTGATCGTTGGCCTGCCCGAATGGGGCATCGATGTCGATTACCTGACGCGCGGCTTCAGCTTCACGATCGAGGAAGCCCGATGAGCGCGCTCGATCCGGTCATCACGCTGATCGGCCTCATCAAGTTCGAACCGCCGAGCGGCGCTGTGCGCATGTGCGATGGCGGCTTTGCCTATTTCTCCGGCGAGAAATACGAGAACGCGCACCCCATCTTCGGAACGCTGGCAGAGCCTGACGAGTTTGTGGCGGCGTTCGGAGACATGGCAGAGGCCGGCACGCTGGCGCTGATACCCGCCCCCGGCGCGACCGGATGGTTCAACCCGAACCTGCGCAACAGCCGCGTGCGCTTCTGGCTGGGCGAACTGGATAGCGACGGCAAGACCGTCATCAGCGCAGAGCTGATGGCCGACATGCTGGTCGACACGATCGACCGTGTGATCGGCGCTGACGGTTCGGTGACGCTCGAGCTCGGTCTGATCGGGCGCGCTGAAAAGCTGTTCCTGATCAACGAGGGCAACGTCTGCTCCGAGCGGTTCCACAAGACCGTCTGGGCGGGTGAAAACGGCTTCAACAACTGCACCGATGTCGTGCAGCCGGTGGCGTGGGGCGTGGCCTCGGCGCCCTCCGGCACTTCGGGTTTCGGCAGCGGCGGCGGCGCTCGCGGTGGCGGTTCCGGCGCTGGTGGCTTGTTCGAGCAGGTGCAGCGATGAAGGCCGAACTGGCCCTGCGCGGGGCTGTTACCGACAGCGTGATCGAGCTTCTGCGCGACAAGCCGTTTTCATGGAACGGCGCGAACTGCATCACCCTTGCCCGCGCGCAAGCGGTAGCGATGGGGCATGACGTTCCCAAGGTGCCGCCCTTCAAGACTGCGACCGGCGCGATGCGGGCGCTGAAGAAGCAGGGTGCGAGCAGCACGGCGGAACTGCTCGACAAGTGGTTCGAGCGGTACCCTGCCCCGGCGTTCGCCCGGGTGGGCGATCTGGTGATGCTGCCGGGTGAGAATGACGCGGGCGAGCGCGATGACACGCTGGCAGCTGTCTGCATCGCTGATGGTCGCGGGAACCTGTTCGGGTGGCACCCTGACAAGCCGGACGGGCTGGCCGTGATCAAGTCGGCACAGACGGCGGCAATCGCCGCGTGGAGGCTCTAGCATGGCCAAGGTCTTCCGCGTCATCGGTCAGGTGGCTGGCACCGTTGCAGCCATTTCCACCATCGCGCTTGGCCCGCTTAACCCGGTGACGATTGTCGCGACTGCTGTTGCGGCGGTGGCGTCAGTAGGCGCGCAGGTTCTTGCCAAGCCCCCGGCAGCAAAGGGCCAGATCACCGAACGCATCATCGGCGCGAACAATCCGCTGCCCTATCTGATGGGCCGAAGTTACAGCGGCGGCGTGCAGGTCCATGACGTCGGTTATGGCGGCGAGGTCAATGGCGTCGACAACCCCTATCGCTTCCTCGTCACGGTGCATTCCTGCGCGGGGCCGGTCGAGCAGATCGAGAGCACGCTGGCGAACTTCTCGCCGGTGACCTTCTCGGGCACCGCTGCATCGGGCTACTACAACGACTATTGGTGGCGCGACACCCAGCTGGGCGCGCGTCCCGAAGCCGATGCGCTTGCGCCCAACTTTGCCGGTGCGCCGCGCTGGGGGGCATCCTACAAGCTGTCCGGCTTCTGCGCTGTCGGCCACACCTTCAAATGGTCGAAAAAGGGCAAGCGCTTCGCGGGCGGGCAATTGCCCATCCTTGGCGAAATCGTGCGCGGGGTGAAGGTTTACGACCCGCGCCTGGACAGCACCTATCCCGGCGGATCTGGCTCGCAGCGCATCAATAACGAGGCGACCTGGGCCTACTCGCGCAACCCAGCCCTGCACGCCCTGACCTATGCCTATGGTCGCTATGTGAACGGCGTGAAGGTGTTCGGTGTGGATCTGGGATCGGCATCAATCGACCTTTCCAGCGCAGTGGCTTGGGCCAACGTCTGCGATGCCAATGGCTGGAGCTGCGACGGGACGATCTACGAGCCGGGCAACAAGTGGGAAAACCTGAAGCGCATCTGTCAGTCGGGCGGCGCGCAGCCGGTGCTGATAGGCGGGGTGCTGCGGTTCGACTATCAGGCCCCGCGCACGGCGCTGGCCACGATCACCCGCGACGATCTTGCCAGCGGCCCGCTGCGCGACAGCCTCGGGCGCGGGTGGAAAGATCGCCACAACACGATCGTCCCCCGCTATCGGTCGGCAAACCATCAGTGGGAGTACGTCCAAAGCGATGCCGTGAGTGTTCCGGCGTTCGTCACCGAAGACGGCGAGATCAAGCGCGACGAGATCCAGTACGATCTGGTCACCAACAAGGATCAAGCGGCGGAACTGGCGACTTACGAGCTGTATCAGCGCCGCGAGCTGGGGCCGATCAACTTTCCGCTGAAGCCCCATTTCCGCAGCTACGACCCGGGCGATTGCTTCACGCTTTCGGCTGACCTGTCGCCAACCGGCGCGCCGATCAAGGTGGTGATGCGGTCGCGGTCGGTCGATGTGGCGGGCGGCATCATCAACTGCACCTTTGAGACCGAGAACGACACCAAGCACGTCGATGCGCTGGGCGCGCTCGGCACCGAGCCGACGTCGTTCACTTTCCCGACCGCCGAGGAACTGGACGACACTGCCGCGATCAACACTAGCGCGGCGAACACGATCTATTCGGACGGTCTGACCTCTGTCGAGGAACTGCGTCCTGCCGAAGCAGGCTCAACTGTTGGCGCAGTCCTTCCTCCTCCCGGTGCTATTGACCCGGGCGCTGGCGTTGTTGGCAACATCCGCGATCACCTGGGTGAGATTTACGACCCCG
>VFQO010000663.1_pt1 | contig 33529 bp, 34 predicted proteins | sample 3512331 | NCBI WGS metagenome assembly VFQO01 (sample SAMN10412371, study PRJNA504923) | tailings metagenome | isolation source: Replicate 3 from Balatoc abandoned mine | place: Philippines: Itogon, Benguet | collected 2017-08-28 | reverse complement strand
CCGTCGAAGCCACCGCCGCCGCCGACGCCGCCAAGGGCAAGCCCGGCACGACCTACGCGCCGCCGCCGACGAGCGAAAAGTCGCCGTCCGCTCCGGCCAAACCCAAGCCGCCCTTCAACGACGACCCGATCGCCGTCCGCGAAACGCCCACCCCGGCGCGCCCCAGCGGCGGAAACAGCCCGTGGCGCGCCCAGCTCGGTGCCTTCGGCGTCGAGGCGAACGCCCGCAACCTGTGGGCCTCGCTCGGCAAGAAACACCCCGCCGTCGCCGCGCGCCAGCCGATTTATTTGAAGTCTGGCAAGGTCACCCGCCTGCAGACCGGCGGCTTCGCCAACAAGGGCGAAGCCAACAACTTCTGCGCGGCGCTGAACAAGAGCGGGCAGGCGTGTCTGGTAGCCAAATAGCGGGCCGCGCCCGCCGCTAACCCTCGAATCGCGCGATACTCTCCAGGTCGGCACGGTCGAGCGGCTGCGTGAACCACAGCCCGCCGCGCTGACCGCGCGACCAGCGCACCAGCGCCTGCCGCCGCAGATCGCCGTGCGGCAACAACAGGTCGAGCATCGTACCGGGCTCGATCTCTCGGTCATAGACAAACCCCGCGCCGCTCTGCGAAATATCGACCAGGTCGATCGGTCGCGCGCCATCGCGCAACAACAGCACCGCCTCGCTCGCCACCGTCAGCCGCAGCGCGCGATACCCTTCGGCCAGTTGCTCCTGGGCCAATCGGCGCAACGTCGCCTCGGCATCGATCTTCTCTGAAAAGGCGACGCCGCAGCGGCCGTCTTCGGCCCAGACGATCGTCCCGGCGACCGTGATGGTTTCGGACAGTGCGATCTCGATCTGCTCGCCGACGGTTACCGCTACATCGGCCGCCAGCATCAGCCCCGCATCCGAAATATTGCGCACCCGCCAGAGCCCCAGGTCGTCGCGGCGGCGCACCCGCGCGATCCGGCATACGGCGCGGTAACGATCGGCGCGGCGGCGATCGGCCGTTTCGAGTTCATTGTCGTCGGCGGACCCATAGGCGCCGCCATCCTGGCTGAAATTGCCCCTGTCCATCATATCCACTCTATCGGGGCATGGGTTTGCTGGAGATGCAAACCGCATGCCGCTGGCCGAAGCCGGACAAAATTGCCCCACGCGATATGGCCGTCGGCTCAGCGCCTTGGCCTGGGATATGCGGTCCTGAACCCCTGATATAGGTAATTCCCCTTACGGCAAAGTTAAGTTTTTATGGCGCCCCGGCTTGGGAGGTCTGCGTGGCCCGGTGGGCGCCCAAACCGCCGCTATTTCGCCCGCTCCTCGGCGAGCCGCTTGGCCAGCGCCTGGCGCGACCGGTCGGCATAGGCGCGGCACGCCCCCGGCGTCGCATTATACCGTCCCTCGCCCCCATTGTCGGGATGCGCGGCAATCAGGAGGTCGCACGGCAGCGCGTCCATCGTCCGCCAGCTTCGCGCAAAGGCCGCAACGAACGGCGCGCCCGTGGCGCTGGTAAAGCGGTAATCGTCCGCCGACACCGGGTTCAGGCTCGACGCGAACACGATCGCCTTGCACGCCTTGCCCCGACCTTCATCAGCGCACGCCCGCCAGCTCCAGCTCATGCTGCCCATCGTATGCCCCGGGGTCGCGTGCGCGGTGATCCGGGCCTTGCCCAGCCGCAGGATTTCGCCGTCCTTCATCACCCGCACCGGCGTCGTCACCGCGGGCCAGCTGCCACCATAGGCCAGCTGCGGATCGTCGGCGGCGTGGCGCCCCGCCTTAAGCCCCTCGGCGCCGCGCGCGCTCGCCACCACCGTCGCGCCGGTGTCGCGCGCGAGCGCCGCCAGCCCGCCAGCATGGTCGAAATGCGGCTCGGTGCTCAGAATAAATTTGATGTCTTTCGGATCGAACCCCAACGCCCGGACATTCGCCAAAATCATTGGGGCCGCTTGCGGCAACGCGCCGTCGATCAGCACCAGCCCGGCGCCGGTGTCGATCAGCGCGACGCTCATCCCGCCAAACCCGACCAGATAGCTGTTCCCGATTATTTTCTCGGGCTTGGCGGGCGCCAGCCACTGCGCCGTCCGCGACGTTACGATCGGCTGGGTCAGCGGATCGACCGGCTGCATGGGCGTCCCGCTCGCCGCGGCAAGCCACGCCAACAGACTGATTGCTTCGAACATTCTTGTCTCCCTTCATCGCCAGACTGCCAAGTCGCCGCGCGGCCGACAAAGGATGATTTCTCGACAAAGCCATGAGAATTTTTCATGATGACGCATGGACCGCGCCCAACTTCCCCTGAACGCCCTGCGCGCCTTCGACGCCGCGGCGCGCCACCTCAATTTCACCCGCGCGGCCATTGAACTTTGCGTCAGTCAGGGGGCGGTCAGCCATCAGGTCGCGCAGCTCGAACGCCGCCTCGGCACCCGCCTGTTCCACCGCCTGCCGCGCGGCTTGGCGCTTACCGACGAGGGGCAGGCGCTCGTCCCTGTCGTCGCCGATGCCTTCGACCGCGTCGCCGCGACGCTCGATCAATATGCGGGCGGCCGCTTTCGCGAGACACTGAAGGTCGGGGTCGTCGGCACCTTCGCCACCGGCTGGCTGCTGCCGCGCCTCGACGCTTTCGCCCGCGCCCATCCATCGATCGATCTGCGCATCTCGACCAACAACAACCGCGTTGACCTCGCGGGTGAGGCGCTCGATTTTGCGATCCGCTTCGGCGACGGCGCTTGGCACGGCACCCACGCCGAACCCCTGCTCGCCGCGCCGCTGGCACCGCTGTGCAGCCCGGCGCTCGCCGCAAAGCTCCAGACCCCCGCAGACCTGATTCCCCAACGCCTGCTGCGCTCGTACCGCACCGACGAATGGGTGCGCTGGTTCGCCGCGGCTGGCGTTTCCCCGCCAGTGCTTCGCGGCCCGATGTTCGACAGCAGCGCGCTGATGGCGACCGCTGCCGCCGCCGGCCAGGGCATCGCCCTCGCCCCGCCCGCGATGTTCACCCGCGAGCTGGCCGCCGAAATCCTCGTCCAGCCCTTCGCCACGACGATCGACGCCGGACGCTACTGGCTCACCCGCCTGATCTCGCGGCCCGAAAGCGATGCCATGGCGAGCTTTCGCGGCTGGCTAGTCGCTGAGCTCGTGACCGAAGCGCCGCCGCCCTGATCGCGTCCGCCACCGCGCACGGAGCGCGAGAACAAGCTCGCGGTGGCGGCATCGATCCCTCCGTTGGCAAGGGTTACGGCGTGGCCCGAACGCTGATTGGCCTTGGCCCTTCAATGTCCCTCCAGCGTCGCCCACGCTTTGCCGAAATCGCGCTGCGCCAGCGCGTCGGGGGCGATCCAGTAACTCGCTTCACCGACATCCCCGAACATCCATCCCAGCCCGGCATCGCTCGCCAGGTTGAGCAGGCAAAGGGTCGGATCATCGGTCTCCCGCGCCTGCTGCGACGACGGGGCATGGCCCAGCATCTGGGAATATTGGATGCCCCACGCCGAATCGCCCTGAAAATGCGGCGCCATCACGTCGTAAATGGTCGGCGTGATCAGCGCGGCCTTTTGCGGATCATGGGCAAAGCTGCGGATCGCCGCTTTTGCCGCTTCGAGCATCCAATCGGCGACTGCATGGTCCAGCGCCACCTTCGCCTCGCCGCGCTGCATTGACGTCGCCCAGCGCCGGAAATCGTCGCGCTCGGCCTCAGGAACCTGCGATGTCGGATCGGCCGCATCGGCGATGCCGATCCACCTCGCCGCTGCGGCGATCCGCGCGTCGGCATCCTCGATATTCTTGCGCGCCGTCGGCCGCTCCAACCCGACGCGCAGCGCGCGGCAGAAAAAGCCGATATGGACCCAGCGATCGGGCCACGCTTGGCGGCCGCTGTCCTCTTGCAGGATCCGCATCGCCAATTGGGTGTTGCGAAAATAGGGCTCGCCGGTCTTTGGCCGCGGCCGCGCAAAGCCGCTGGCCGTGTAAAAGGCGTCGGCGCGCTTTATATCCAGCTGGTCCTGATAGGCGTCCCATAGCTGCGTGCGGTCGGTTTCCTGCTGCTGCGCCTGCTTGTCCTTATTGATCAGCGCCAACAGCCGCGATCGCCAGTCCGCGCCTTTGCTCCCGCCGAAGTCATCCTCGGTCAGCGCGCTCGCGTCGGGCCAGCTATCCATTGCCCGCAATTCGATCGGCCATTCGACGTGAACATTTGGCCCCGACTCGCCTTCCAGCAAGAAAGGCCGCCAGTTGGGCCGCGGATAGGCGCCGCCAATCGGCATCAAATCGGCCGGTGCCGGGCGGACGGGATCGTCGCCGATCGCGCCCGGCGCATGAATCACCCGCCACGCCTTGTCGCCGACATAATCTTCGCTCCAGATCTGTTCGTCATCGTCGCGCCCGAAAAAGAACAGCATGCCGCGATCGGGCAACCCACTGCGAAAGGGTAACGCGCGGCAATCGATCTGCGCCAGGAAATGCAGCGGCGTCCCATCCTTCATCCGCGGCCAGTCCTGACCAACCGGCAACGTCGGCAAGCCGCCAAATTTGCTCCGCGTGGCGCTCGCAGCGGTCGGCGGATAGGGCCGGTGCAGCAACACCGCATCGCTGCGATGCCGCGCGAATATCGCAGCAGTTTTCGCGCTTGAATCCATGATGATCTCCTCCGCGCAGCGTTTCACGCTTTCGGGCAGAACGGCAAGGGAATCTGAGCTACCGGGTCGGCTTAGGGGTGGGCAACGTCCGCAACCGGCCGAACCCCGACACCAGCGTCACCCCAGCACCCAGCTCCGCCGCGGATAGCCCTGCGCCCACAACAGCGCGGTCAGGTCGTGGTGGCGTACCACTGCCGCCGCCGCTTCGCCCGCCGCGGGGTGCGGGTAATATCCGATCCCCAGCCCCGCCGATGTGATCATCGGAATGTCGTTCGCGCCGTCGCCGACCGCCAGCGTTTCGGCCAGCGGCAGGCCGTGCTTTGCCGCCTCGGCTTGCAGCGTCTCCAGCTTCGCCGCGCTGTCGACGATCGGCTCGATGACCCGCCCGGTGAGCCTGCCGTCCGCGATCTCGAGCGCGTTCGCGACGACCTTGTCGAACCCGATCGCCTCGCCCACCGGTCCGGCAAAGGCGGTGAAGCCGCCCGACACCAGCACCGAATGGGCGCCATGCGCCTTCATCGTCTGCACCAACGTGCGCGCGCCGCGGGTCAGCTTCACCCGCTCCATCCGGCATTCGACCAGCGTCGCTTCGGGCATCCCCGCCAGCAAGCCCACGCGCTCGATTAGCGCCGCCCGGAAATCCAGTTCGCCGCGCATCGCGCGTTCGGTGATCGCCGCGATCTGCGGCTTCAGCCCGGCATAGTCGGCGAGTTCGTCGATGCATTCGACGGTGATCATCGTCGAATCCATGTCGGCGATGATCAGTTTCTTGGTGCGGTCGCCCTGCGGCTGGACCACGATGTCGAGCGCGCCATGGTCCATCTTGGCCAGTTCGGTGCGCGCGCTGACCAGGCTGCCCTGAAACACGATGTCCGCGGCATCGCCGACGTCCAGCCAGTGCGGCGCCCCGACATCATGCCCCGTCGCATCGAGCCGGTCGATCGCCTCGCGAACCACCTCGTCGGTCAGCTTTCCGGCTGCTATCAGCGTCGCGACGAACATGGCATCTCCTTCACCCTCTTTCGGCCCGCGGCCGCCTATTGCACTTATCGCTGGCCCCACCGCCAGCGGCAAGAGTGCATTGGCGGTACATCTGGCAAAAGCCGTCGGGCGCGGGGTCGTGATCAATGCTGACGCCAGCCAGGTCTATGCCGACCTCCGGATCCTGTCGGCGCGGCCGAGCAATACCGAGATGGACGGGGTGCCGCACCGCTTGTTCGGCCATATCGACGCCGCCGAGGCGCATAACGCCGCGCGCTGGGCCGATGAAGCGCGCGCCGCGATCGCCGCCGCGCACGCGGCGGGCGACATCCCCATCCTCGTCGGCGGCACCGGGTTGCATATCCGGACCCTGCTTGACGGCATTTCGCCGATCCCCGACATCGACCCCGAAATTCGCGCCGCGGTCCGCGCGCTGCCTGTCGTCGAGGCTTATGCCGCACTGACGCGGGAAGATGCCGACACCGCCGCGCGGCTGAACCCCACCGACACCACCCGCATCGCCCGCGCACTCGAAGTCGTGCGTTCGACCGGCCGCCCGCTCGGCCATTGGCATGCGGCCCACAGCGGCGGCATCGGCGATACGATCACGCTCGTCCCGCTCATCCTGCTCCCCCCACGCGAATGGCTGCGCGATCGCTGCGACCGGCGGCTGGTCGAGATGTTCGACGGCGGCGCGATCGCCGAAGTCGAAGCGCTGCTCGCGCGCGAGCTTGACCCCGACCTTCCCGCAATGCGTGCGATCGGCGTCCCCCAGATCGCACAATATCTGATCGGCGCCATCGATCGCAGCGAAGCGCTCACCCTCACCCAGGCCGCCACGCGCCAATATGCCAAGCGCCAATATACCTGGTTCCGTAACCAGCCGCCCGCCGATTGGCCGCGCCACACCGAGTCACTAAACAACGAATCTGTTGATGAATTAGCAATTATATTACGTCAAAGACTGTTGACAGGATAGAATCATACACCTATTGCCCGCAGCCCTGTTGCAGCGCACAAGCGCTGCGTTTTTGTATCGGAAGGAGGTTCGTCGTGACGGAAATGAGCGGTGCCGACATGGTGGTTCAGGCGCTGGTCGACCTCGGCGTCGACACGGTGTTCGGCTATCCGGGCGGCGCGGTGCTTCCGATCTACGACGCGCTGTTCAAGCATCCGACGATCAAGCACATCCTGGTCCGCCACGAACAGGCCGCGACCCACGCCGCCGAAGGCTATGCGCGCTCGACCGGCAAGCCCGGCGTCGTGCTCGTCACCTCCGGCCCCGGCGCGACCAATGCCGTCACCGGCATCACCGATGCGCTGATGGATTCGATCCCGATGGTCGTCCTGACCGGACAGGTGTCGACCGCCCTGATTGGAACCGACGCGTTCCAGGAATGCGACACCGTCGGCATCACCCGCCACTGCACCAAGCATAATTATCTGGTGATGGACCCCGAACGGCTCGGCCCGATCCTGCACGAGGCATTTCATATCGCCACCCACGGCCGTCCCGGCCCAGTCGTCATCGACATCCCCAAAAATGTACAGGTCGCAACCGGCGAATATATCGTCCCCGAAAAGATCCAGCACAAAAGCTATCGTCCGCAGGTCGAACCCGATGCGGCGTCGATCGCCGACGCGATCGCGCTGATCGCCGCGGCGGAGCGCCCGATCTTCTACACCGGCGGCGGCGTCATCAACGCCGGTCCCGACGCCAGCGCCGCGCTGCGCCAATTGGTCAGCTTGACCGGTGCGCCGGTCACCTCGACCCTGATGGGCCTTGGCGCCTTTCCCTGCGACGATCCGAAGTGGCTCGGCATGCTGGGGATGCATGGCACGTTCGAGGCCAATATGGCGATGAACCGCGCCGACCTGATCATCGCGGTCGGGGCGCGCTTCGACGACCGGGTGACCGGCCGCCTCGACGCCTTTTCGCCCGATTCCAAAAAGATCCACATCGACATCGACCGCAGTTCGATCAACAAGATTGTGCCGATCGATGTCGCGATTGTCGGCGACGCCGGCCGCGCGCTTGACGCGCTGATCGCGGCGTGGACCGACAAAGGCCACAAGGCGCGCGATCTGGGCGAATGGTGGCGCCGCGTCGATGGCTGGCGCGCGACGCGCTGTCTCGACTTCCCCGAAAAGCAGGAAGCCGGCGCCGAGATCATGCCGCAGCGCGCGGTGAAGGCGCTGTTCGACGCAACGCGCGGGCGCGACCCGATCATCACCACCGAGGTCGGCCAGCATCAGATGTGGGCGGCGCAGCATTTCGGCTTTGCGGCCCCGAACCGCTGGCTCACCAGCGGCGGGCTCGGCACGATGGGCTATGGCTTCCCCGCCGCGGTCGGCGCCCAGATCGCGCACCCGAACCGACTGGTCATCTGCATCGCGGGTGAAGCCAGCCTCCAGATGAACATCCAGGAAATGGGCACGGTCGCGCAGTATCGCCTGCCGGTGAAGATCTTCATCCTCAACAACCAGTGGATGGGCATGGTCCGCCAGTGGCAGGAACTGACCTACGAAAGCCGCTATTCGAACAGCTATTCGGACAGCCTGCCCGATTTCGTGAAGCTCGCCGACGCCTATGGCTGGACGGGCCTGCGCATCGATACGCTCGGCGAGCTCGAGGCGGGCATCCAGGCGATGACCGACACGCCGGGACCGGTGATCGTCGATTGCCGCGTCGCGCAGCTCGCGAACTGCTTCCCGATGATCCCGTCGGGCGCCGCCCACACCGAAATGCTCCTCCAGCCGAGCGACGTCACCGGCACGATGGACGACGAAGCGAAAGCGCTGGTGTGATGAAAGAAAGCGAACGCAAGCAAATGGCTGCGCAATTGAAGCAATCTGTTCTTAGAATGAGAAGTGAATTGGCGGAGATGCAGGCAGCTGGCGAAAAAACAGGTCCTCTAGAAAAGAAGATCGAGAAACTTATCCGCGAGTATGGCCTCGACCGATGAAAATCAAAACCGAAGCCGGTGAGCGCCATGTGCTCGCCATCACGGTCGATAACGAGGCGGGCATCCTTGCCAAGATCACCGGGCTGTTCTCGGCGCGCGGCTATAATATCGAGAGCCTGACCGTCGCCGACATCAGCGCCGACCATGCCTTGAGCCGGATCACCATCGTCACCAACGGCCCGCCGCCGGTGATCGACCAGATCATCGCGCAGCTCGACCGACTGGTGCCCGTCCACTCGGTCACCGACCTCGCCGACGGCGGCGCGCACGTCGAACGCGAGATCGCGCTGGTGAAGGTCGCGGGCACGGGCGACAAGCGCATCGAGGCGCTGCGCATGGCCGACGTCTTCCGCGCCAAGGTCGTCGACACGACGCTGTCGAGCTTCATCTTCGAAATCACCGGAACGAGCGACAAGGTCGACCGCTTCATCGCGCTGATGCGCGAATGCGGGCTGGTCGAGGTCGGCCGCACCGGCGTCGTCGCCATCGGCCGCGGGTCGGAGGCGCTCTGAGTTTTAACAGAAATGACGGTCCAACCTTCGTCACCCCGGACTTGATCCGGGGTCCATGGATGCCGGATCAAGTCCGGCATGACGAATGAAAACAAGGGAAGAATGACATGCAAGTCTATTACGATCGCGACGCCGACCAGGATCTGATCAAGGGCAAGAAGGTCGCCGTCGTCGGCTATGGCAGCCAGGGTCACGCCCATGCGCAGAACCTGCGCGACAGCGGCGTGAAGGAGGTCGCGATCGCGCTCCGTCCCGGCTCGGCGACCGCGAAGAAAGCGGAAGCTGCGGGCTTCAAGGTGCTCTCCAACAAGGAAGCCGCCGAGTGGGCCGATGTCATCATGGTCGCCGCCCCCGACGAGCATCAGGCCAAAATCTACGCCGACGACCTTGGCCCGCACATGAAGCCCGGCGCCGCGCTCGCCTTTGCGCACGGCCTCAACATCCACTTCGGCCTGATCGAAGCGCGCCCCGACATCGACGTCTTCATGGTTGCCCCCAAGGGCCCCGGCCACACCGTGCGCAGCGAATATCAAAAGGGCGGCGGCGTCCCCTGCCTGATCGCGGTCGCGCAGGAGGCGAACGGCAACAGCGGCAACGGCCACGCGAAAGCGCTCGCGCTCAGCTACGCCTCGGCTGTCGGCGGCGGCCGTAGCGGCATCATCGAAACCACCTTCAAGGAAGAGTGCGAAACCGATCTTTTCGGCGAACAGGCGGTGCTCTGCGGCGGCATCACCCACCTGATCCAGGCGGGTTTCGAAACTTTGGTCGAGGCGGGCTACGCCCCCGAAATGGCCTATTTCGAATGCCTCCACGAAACCAAGCTGATCGTCGACCTCCTCTATGAAGGCGGCATCGCCAACATGCGCTACTCGATCAGTAACACCGCCGAATATGGCGACATCAAGACCGGCCCGCGCATCATCACCGAGGAAACCAAGAAGGAAATGAAGCGTGTGCTTCAGGACATTCAGTCGGGCCGCTTCGTCAAGGATTTCGTGCTCGACAACCAGGCCGGCCAGCCCGAGCTGAAAGCCAGCCGCAAGGCCGCCGCCGCGCACCCGATCGAAAAGGTCGGCGGTGAACTGCGCGCAATGATGCCGTGGATCGCCAAGAACCAGCTGGTCGACAAAGCGAAGAACTGACGGCGGACACAGACCCAATCCTCCCCATCGCGAAGCGTTGGGGAGGGGGACCGCCGCCACAGGCGGTGGTGGAGGGGTTCTACGTCGGCGATATTACACCTCCGTCAGTACTTCGCGCTGCCACTTCCCCATGGCTGCACCAAGGGGAGGATCGAGTACAAGCAGACGCCAACGCCCTTCCGCAAAGGCAGACTAGGCGCTAACAAACGCGGCATGTCCTTCGATCTCGCCTTCGCCTGCGCCTGCAGAACTGTCACCGGAACCCTGCTCAACGTCGGCCCCGCCGAAGGTGATCATGTCATATGCCATTGCACCGATTGTCAGGATTTGACGCATCACCTCGCCCATGCCGACCAGATACTCGACGCGCATGGCGGCAGCGCGCTGTACCAGTCGCGCTGCGCGGCGCTGCGCATCGAAACCGGCCGCGAACAGCTCGCCTGCGTGCACCTTACCGACAAGCCGACCTTGCGCTGGTATGCCAAATGCTGCGGCATGCCGCTGTTCAACACCTATGCGAACGGCAAGCTGCCTTATATCACGACCCAGCTCGCCGCCTGCGATCCCGCGACGCGGGGCACGCTGGTCGGCCCGCCGCGCGGCCATCTTTTCACCGGGGACGGTATCGGCGACACGAGCGCGCTGCCCAAAATGAGCATGGGCCAGCTGATGCGCCGCTTCTTCCCGCGCATGATCAGGGATCTGCTTTCGGGCGATCGGCGGCGGTGCGCGCTTTTCGATGCCAAAACGCTCGAACCGATCGTGACGCCGCACCGACTGACCTCCGAAGAACGGCAGGCGCTCCGGCGCGGCTGATCCGCAAGCAAATTTAGGAAAAGTCGATGCCGGACCTCTCCCCCTTCGACACCCACCGCGCCGACCTTGCCGCGCTCGCGGCGCAAAGCAGTCGCCGCGCCCTCGCGTCGCGGTCCGGCCGCGACTTCGCGTCGAACGACTATCTCGGCCTCGCCGATTCGGACACGCTGCGCGCCGCACTCACCGCCGGGATCGCGCGCGGTCTGCCCGCCGGGTCGGGCGGCTCGCGCCTGCTGCGCGGCAACCACCCCGAACATGATGCGCTCGAAGCCCATGCCGCGCGCCATTATGGCAGCGAAGCGGCGCTGTTCTTTGCCACCGGCTTCGCCGCCAATACCGCGCTGTTTGCCACGCTGCCGCAGCGCGGCGATCTGGTCGTCCATGACGAACTGATCCACGCCAGCGCGCATGACGGGATGAAGCTGGGCCGCGCCGGGACCGTGTCCGCCGCGCATAATGATGCGCAGGCCTTTGACGACATCATCACCCGCTGGCGCGCCGGGGGCGGCGCTGGCACGGCGTGGATCGCGGTCGAAAGCCTCTACAGCATGGACGGCGATCGCGCCCCGCTCGCCGCCCTCGCCGCGGTCGCCGACCGCCACGACGCCATACTCGTCGTGGATGAAGCCCACGCAACCGGCGTCTTCGGCCCCGGCGGCGCGGGCCTCGCCCACGCATTGCCGCGCCGCGACAACCTGATCACGCTGCACACCTGCGGCAAGGCGCTTGGCTGCGAAGGTGCGCTGCTCTGCGCCCCCGCTATCGCTTGTGACTTCATCGTCAACCGCGGCCGCCCCTTCATCTTCTCGACCGCGCCCTCGCCGCTCATGGCGTGGCTCGTCCGTCAGGCAATCGAGATCGTCGCCAATGAGCCCGAACGCCAAGCACGGTTGCACGCCGTCGTGCGTCATGCCGCCGAACGGCTCGTGCCGCTCGGCATCCCGGCCAGCGGCACCCAGATCCTGCCCGTGATCATCGGCGACAACCAGCGCACAATGCGCATCGCCGGGGCGCTGCGCGAGGCCGGGTTCGACATCCGCGGCATCCGCCCGCCGACCGTCCCGCAGGGGACCGCCAGGCTGCGCATCGCGATCACGCTGAATGTCGACGAGGCCGACGTCGACGCGATGGCCGACGCGCTCACGCAGGCGATGGCCGCGGCATGACCCGCTTCGTCGTCACCGGCACCGACACCGGCATCGGCAAGACGATCTTCGCCGCCGCGCTCGCGGGTGCGACCGGCGCGCCATATTGGAAAGCAATCCAGTCGGGCCTCGAAGAAGAAACCGATAGTGAGGTCGTCGCACGGCTCGCGGGTGTCCCGGTCCGCCCCGAAGCCTATCGCCTGAACACCCCCGCCTCGCCGCATATCGCCGCCGAGATCGACGGCATCACCATCGACCTCGCCGCGCTCACCCCGCCCCCCGGCGACCTGGTCGTCGAGGGCGCGGGGGGCGCGCTCGTCCCCGTGACGCGCACCTTCCTCTACGCCGACCAGTTCGCGCGCTGGCAGATCCCGGTCATCGTCTGCGCCCGCACGGCGCTCGGCACGATCAACCACAGCCTGCTGACGATCGAAGCGCTCCGCGCCCGCGGCGTCCCGATCCACGGTGTGGCCTTCCTCGGCGATGCGGTGGCGGATAGCGAAGCGATCATTGCCGCGATCGGCGGTGTCCGCCGGTTGGGACGGTTGCCGATCGTCGACCCGCTGACGGCTGATGACCTGGCGGCGGCCTTTGCGGCAGGTTTCGATCTCGCAGACTTTCAATAGCTGTCGTCATCCCGGCGAAGGCCGGGATCTCACCCCGCATTGTTACGCACCGGCGAGATCCCGGCCTTCGCTGGGATGACGATTTGATATAGGGCGCGCCCATGAAACTCGACCGTCAATCTCCCATCTGGCACCCCTTCACCCAGCACGGCCTCGGCGACCCCATTCCCCTCATCACCCGCGGCGAAGGGGCGCGCCTCTACGCCCCCGACGGCAAATACTGGATCGACGCCATCTCCAGCTGGTGGGTCACCACCCACGGCCATGCCCACCCGCGCATCATGGCCGCGATCCGCGCCCAGTCCGAAAAGCTCGACCAACTCATCTTCGCCGGCTGGACGCACGAGCCCGCCGAAACCCTCGCCGCCGAACTCATCCGCATCACCCCCGATCCGCTCACCCGCGTCTTCTTCTCGGACTCGGGCTCGACCAGCGTCGAGGTCGCGCTCAAGATGGCGCTCGGCTATTGGTTCAACATCGGCGAGCCGCGCAGCCGCATCCTCGTCCTCGAACACAGCTATCACGGCGACACGATCGGCACGATGTCGGTCGGCGAGCGCGGCGTGTACAACCGCGCGTGGCAGCCTTTGCTCTTCGACGTCGGCACCATCCCCTTCCCGCACGAAGGCCGCGAACAGGCGACGCTCGACGCCCTCGAAGCCGCCTGCGCAGCCAAACCTGCCGCCTTCATCGTCGAACCGCTCATCCTCGGCGCCGGGGGGATGCTCATCTACCCCGCCTGGGTGCTCGCCGAGATGCACGCCATCTGCGCCCGCCACAATGTCCTCTTCATCGCCGACGAAGTGATGACCGGCTGGGGCCGCACCGGAACGCGCTTCGCCTGCGACCAGGCGGGCGTGATCCCCGACATCGTCTGCCTGTCGAAGGGCCTCACTGGCGGCAGCCTGCCGCTCGCGGTCACGCTCTGCATCGAGCCGATCTACGAAGCCCATTTTTCGACCGACCGCGCCAAGACCTTCTATCATTCGAGCAGCTACACCGCGAACCCGATCGCCTGCGCCGCCGCCAACGCCAACCTCGAAATCTGGCGCGACGAGCCCGTCCAGCAACGCATCGATACCCTCGCCGAAGCGCAGGCCGCGCATTTGTCGCTGCTCAGCCACAACCCGCGCGCCCAAAACCCCCGCCGCCTCGGCACCATTGCCGCCCTCGACATCGTCGCGCCGGACGCCGGCTATCTCTCCAACCTCGCCCCCCGCCTGATCGCCTTCTACCGCGACCACGGTGTCCTGCTGCGCCCTCTCGGCAATACGGTGTATGTCATGCCACCCTATTGCATCACCGCAGAGGAAATGGCGCAGGTTTGGGACGCGATTAGGGCGTCGCTGGACATGATCTAGGAACGGCAGCCAACGACCCGTCGCGGACATATCTTCTCCCCTCCCTTTTAGGGGGGGGGGGGCTGGGGGTCGGTAGCCGCCGAAGGCGGCATTCGGCCTGGGCTCGCTTCGCTCAAACCCACCCCTAACCCCTCCCTGAAAGGGAGGGGAATGTCTTAAAGCTACGCCAATGCAGACGCTCGCCTCACCCCCCAAATTTCGCATCCGCCGGGACGACCGCCCAATTTTTCTCCGCCGCCGCGATAAATCCCGCGCGGTCCATGTCCCACTTCGCCTTCACCGCCTGGTTGAAGTTCAGATACAGCTTCCCGTCGACGACCGCATAAGCGAGCGGGTCGCCCGGCGCGAGGTAGCCGCGCGACATCGCCCACGCGCAATGCCCGCCATAGCGCGGCATGAATGCTTCGGGATTGGCGGCGAAGCGCGCTGCATTGGCGCCATTGGCAAAATGATAGACCGCATTGTCATGGGCGACCGCAAAAGCGGCGTCGCCCTTCACTGGCGTACCGTCGCCGTCGAAATAGATGACCGCGTCATAACCGCTGACCGCGACATTGCCGCCCTCGACCCCGACATAGACCGGCGCGGCATCGGCCGCTGACGTAAAAGCCGCGAGCGACAGCGGCGCGACCGCAGCCGCCAACACAATGAACAGGATTTGGTGTTTCACGATCGATCTCCATCCGGGCAGTCGCGACCTCATGTCGCTGCCCACCGCATCCCGGTTCGCGCCGACCGTGCAAAGGCTTACCGTCGCAGTTCGGCTTAGGTTCATCTTGACGGCATAGACCGATCAACAGGGGCCAGCGCGGAGGAATGCGATTTTGATACGGCCTGCTCTCACCCTGCTGCCGCTGCTCGCCGCGCTCGCCGTCCCCGCCGCGGGACAGGAAGATGGCAGTCTGGCGCAGTCGGGCCAGCCACCGCAGCGCACCTCGGTGCTCTATACCTATGGCGATGAACCCTGCCCCGAGCCCGTCGGCGACGAGATCATCGTCTGTGCGCAGCAGCCCGAATCCGAACGCTATCGTGTCCCAAAAGAATTGCGCGAAGAGCTGAAGGACGACGCCCCCGTCGGCGGCGGCAGTTGGGCCTCGACGGTCGAGGGCTATGACAATATTGCCCGTGCCACCCGCCCGAACAGCTGCTCGCCGGTCGGGTCGTACGGCTTTACCGGCTGCGCCGCCGCCGCGCTGCGCCAGTGGTTCGAGGCGCGCCGCGCCCGCTGACGGAACTCCGGCGCGTAACATTGCGTTTCCCGAGAGCCGATTGACGCGGCCCCGTCCGCGCGCCTAGCCTGCACACCCCAACCGGAGATCATCCGACATGCGCCGTATCGCTCCCCTCGCCGCCCTAGCCGTCGCCATCGTCTCGGTTCCCGTCGTCATCGCCCAGAACGCCCCCACCATCCCCGGCGCGCGCGATAAGGCGCGCGTCGCCGCGGGCACCTATGCCGCCGACCCCGGCCACACCCTCGTCGTCTGGGAAGTCGATCATTTCGGCTTCAGCCGGTATAGCGGCATCTTCGGCGACGTGACCGGCACGCTCGTCATCGATCCCGCCAACCCCGCCGCGTCGAAGGTCGATGTGACGATCCCCGTCGCCAAGGTCACCACCGCCAGCAGCGGCCTGACCGGCCATCTGCTGCGCGCGGGCAAGGACGGCGGCAAGCCCGACTTCTTCGGCGCCGCCCCCTCCGACGCCAAGTTCGTCTCGACCCGCGTCGTCCTCGACGACGACGGCGACGAGGCGACGGTCACCGGCAATCTCACCCTCAACGGCGTGACCAAGCCGGTCACCCTCGACGTCGATTTCCACGGCGCGGGGACCAACCCCTATAACAAGAAGGCGACCGTCGGTTTCGAGGCCGAGGGCAAGATCCGCCGCAGCGATTTCGGCATCGCCTACGGCATCCCCGCGGTCAGCGACGAGGTCGAACTCGAAATCCACGCCGCGTTCGAAAAGCAGTAAGGCATCCTAATCCTCCCTGCGGCGCAGCCGTGGGGAGGGGGACCGCCGCGAAGCGGTGGTGGAGGGGTAGCCACGTCGCGTCACGCCTCTCCGCCAGCCCGGCGGGCTGCCACCCCATCCCTCCGGCACAGGGAGGATTATTCATCCCCCATCCATGGCGTCCTGCCTATCCTCTCCCCATTCAACGGAGGATCCCATGCGCCACGCCTTGCTGCTCGCCGCCGCGCTCGTCGCCACCCCCGCGCTCGGCCAAACCAATCCGCAGGTCGACTACCCCGCCTTCCAGACGCTCACCGCCAGCGTCGCGCCGCAGCGCGCCGCGCGCCTGCTCGCCTTCGACGCGTTCAAGGCCGAGGCCGCCAAGCCCGGCACCCTCCTCCTCGACGCCCGCTCGGCCAGCGCCTTCGCCCGCGGGCATATCAAGGGCGCGGTCAACCTGCCGCTCACCGACTTCACCGCAGAGAGCCTCGCCGCGGTCGTCGGCGCCAGCCCCGACCGTCCTATCCTCATATATTGCAACAATAATTTCCGCAACGACGCCGCGCCGGTGCCGATGAAGGCAGCCGCGCTCGCGCTCAATATCCAGACCTTCATCAACCTCGTCGGCTATGGCTATCCCAATGTCTACGAACTCGCCGACGTCGTCGATTTCAACGATCCCAAGGTAGAGTGGGTGAAGGGCTGACCCTCATTACCGTCATCCCGGCGAAGGGTGTTCAGAGGCACGTGACTCTGAAACAAGATCTCGACGTCGAGTAAGGTCGCACCGGCGAGATCCCGGCCTTCGCCGGGATGACGCATAGAGTATCGCCACGCAATTTTCGCACTCCCCCCTTGCCAAGCGCGACATTTTGCATCACTAGATCCGCCATGCGCGGCAACGCCCTCCTGCTTCTGCGACTTACACGCCCTTGGGCGTGACACTGGCTGCGCGTTAGTCGCGGCCACCCGCTCAAGGGTCCGATCGACATCACAGCGCAACCACCAGAAGAAGTTTTCATCCCATGACCATGCTCCGCGACCCTTCGGTCAAATATTCGGCCTTCCCGCAGGTTCCCCTGGCGAACCGCGAATGGCCCGGCCGCGTCACCACCAAGGCGCCGATCTGGCTCTCCACCGACATGCGCGACGGCAATCAGGCGCTGATCGACCCGATGGATGCCGAGAAAAAGGCGCGCTTCTTCGACCTCCTCGTCCGCATCGGGCTGAAAGAGATCGAGGTCGGCTTCCCCAGCGCCGGGGCGACCGAATTCGACTTCATCTCCGGCCTCGTCCGCTCGGGCCGCATCCCCGATGACGTGACGCCCCAAGTGCTCACCCAAAGCCGCGCCGACCTCATCCGCACCAGCTTCGACAGCCTCGCGGGCGCCAAGACCGCGATCGTCCACGTCTATAACGCGGTCAGCCCGGCGTGGCGCAAGATCGTGTTCGGCATGGACATGCTCGCGATCAAGGACATCGCGATCGAGGGCGCGAAGCAGCTGCGCGACAATGCCGCGCGCCTGCCGCAGACCAACTGGCGCTTCCAGTACAGCCCCGAAACCTTCTCGACCGCCGAACTCGATTTCAGCATCGAATGCTGCGCCGCGGTGATGGACATTCTCCAGCCGACCGCGGAAAACCCGATTATCCTCAACCTGCCGGCGACGGTCGAGGCCTCGACGGCGAACATCTACGCCGACCAGATCGAATATTTCTGCAAGAATCTGCCGAACCGCGACCGCGCGATCATCAGCCTGCACACCCACAACGATCGCGGCACCGGCGTCGCCGCCGCCGAACTCGGCCTGCTCGCGGGCGCCGACCGCGTCGAGGGCTGTCTGTTCGGCAATGGCGAGCGCACCGGCAACAGCTGCCTCGTCACCATCGCGCTCAATATGTACACACAGGGCATCGACCCCGGGCTCGACTTTTCGAACATCGACGAAGTCATCGCGACGGTCGAATATTGCAACCAGCTCCCCGTCCACCCGCGCCACCCCTATGGCGGTGAACTCGTCTACACCGCCTTCTCGGGCAGCCATCAGGACGCGATCAAGAAAGGCTTTGCGGCGCGCGAACGTCAGAATGACGAACGCTGGGAAGTCCCCTATCTGCCCATCGACCCCGCCGACCTCGGCCGCAGCTACGAAGCGGTGATCCGCGTCAACAGCCAGTCGGGCAAGGGCGGCGTCGCCTGGGTGCTCGAACAGGACAAGGGCCTGAAACTGCCCAAGAAGATGCAGGCGAGCTTCAGCCATGTCGTCCAGGCGCTGGCCGACGAGACGAGCCGCGAGCTGACCGCCGACGACATCTGGGGCGCGTTCGACACCGCCTATCTCCGGGTCGAGGGCAAAAGATTCCAGCTCGTCGACTGGTCCGAAAGCCACGCCGGCGCCGACCGCATCTTCGCCGGCAAGCTCACCATCGACGGCGCGACGCGCAGCGTCAGCGGCCGCGGCAACGGCCTGATGAGCAGCGTCATCGCTGCGCTCAGCGAAAGCGGCGGCCCGGTGATGGACATCGTCGATTACAGCGAGCACGCGATCGGCCAGGGCAGCAATGTGCAGGCGGCGGCCTATGTGGAATGCCGCACGGCGGACGGGAAGAGCCTGTTCGGCTGCGGGCTGGACACCGACGTGGCGACGGCGAGCGTGCGGGCGATTTTGTCCGCCGCTAATGGCATCCGTCAAAAATAGGTCGGGGCCTTAGCGGCGCATTCCCTATTGCGTTGAAATCGATTCTGATCAATTCGCCTCCAGTATTTGTCCGAGACATGAAACCGTCGCGAGACACCCACATCAAAGGACTACTCTTGGAGGAAACGCCGCCACCTCCCCGACGCTATGACAAGGGCGAACGCCGGTTCAAACACGTTGGGAAGGAGCCGTTCGCGGCCATCGTTTTCATCGACGACAATCCCAAAATGGCCGTTGGCAAATGCCCGAATAACCTCGACGTGGCGGCCTGTGAAGAAATTTTGGTTGATGCAATTGCGGGATCAAACGGTGACAGGGATATTGATTTTCCAAAAAAGCTATATGCAGTTCATGATGGGGTAATCTATGAGGCCCAGACGACTGACTGGGGAAAAAGCTATCACGGCTATCCATTCCGTGGCCATCTTTCTCGCAAACTCTTGAAGAAATTGCAGGAAATCGCGGCAGAAAAGGAATGCGAGACCGAATTCGAAAGCTGGGTTAAACGGCATATAACATGAAAACGAGTGTGGCAGCCTCCTTTGAATTTCGCATTGATCCGAGCACGGAGCCCGATAGGGTCGCTACCTGCCTATTGTCGATGTCTGTCGACGGCGAACCGATCTGGCCTGTGTTAGGCGACGTCGACGCCAAACTCGAAATTCAAAGTGACGACCTGTTGTCGCACCTTTCGGAGTTCTGGAAACCGCTGATGCTAAGGCAGGTCTATCCTGCCCCCTTCAATCCCGAGCGGCCTTCGCGTTTGCGGCCCGACGCCCAACAAGTATGGGCGGAGAATCCACCGGAGACTGCTGATCGAGAGGACGAGGCGGTTACGGCTTTCGAAGAAGCCCATGACCTCGCACGCGCTTTTGGCGGCCTCTTTGATCTCCCGCCGCTTTGGCTGATGCGGGCAGGCGATAATTTTATTTTGGAGACTCACGGTCAACTTTGGCTTTTACCCTTTGAGGTCGTTGAACAAAGCTTGATCAGAACCGGCGATTTTTTGGCCACTGGCTTAAAGGCCGCAGATCCCAAATGGGACGAATTGATAGAGGCTTGGAATGTTCGCAACGAGGCGGACACACTTAGCTTGTTAGCATTAACGACCGGCCTCGATATGACGACCTCCCGCGCGCTCGTAGCGGGGGGACTGGTCATGCCCCCGGCGACATATGCCGATGCCGTTAATGACAACGACGAGATCCGGATCGCGGCGCGACTCGCCGGAGCTTTGCCGACTGATCTGCTAACCGCAGTTCTCGAACTCGCTCGTACTTTTGGAAAGCCTTCAGCTAGTGCTCTCGCAGATTTATCAACAGATTGTCGCGCCCATATTGAAGAACGGTATGCTGGCTATCCCCCCTATGTTCAGGGCGAATCCGCAGCGCGTAAAGCGCGCGAATTGCTTGGGATAGGCTGGGACGACCCCGTAGACGTTTTCGACATCATACACCGTCTTGGCGCGGAAATTCGCAACGAGCGGGTTGAGCCTGATTTTCTCGATGGCCTTGCTATTTGGGGCGACAACTTCGGGCCCGGAATATTTTTAAATCTCGCAAGTGAGCGCGTAACCGCACACGACACCGCCTCATTGGAAGATGATGCGGCCGCCCGTGTAACCGCAGCCCATGAGCTGTGTCATTTGCTTTTGGACGGCTCTCATGCTGTCAGCGCAGTCGATGTGCTCTTGAGCCGCATGCCCGTTTTCGTTGAACGCCGGGCAAAGTCATTTGCCGGAGAATTTTTGCTCCCCAGTCGAACGGCATTTCGCTGGTGGGAGGATATGGGAAGTCCGCAGGATCGCGGTAGCCTTGGGGCAGTACTGTTTCGCTTAGAGCAGGACTTCAATGTACCCAGGGCAGTTTCAAGCTGGAAGCTTGACCACGGACTGCAGTTCCATGATATTGATCTTCGGAGCGAGTTGAGCGCTCTTTCACGTTGGCGCTGAAGAGAGATATTCTCCCCCTTTCCTGCAATTCACCCATATGGTTCATTCTGTCGGTTTCAGCCAACCGAAAGGACGAATCGATGGACGTCACTCCTAACCCCGCCGATATCCCCGCCCCCGGCAGCTATCACTGGACACCCACGCTCCAGCGCGAATTTCTCGAGCATCTGGCCGCGACGGGGTCGGTAAAGATCGCCGCGGTGCGGGTGAGCATGTCGCCGTCCGCGGTCTATCAGCTTCGCCAGCGGGCCGAGGGCGCCGCCTTCCACCTCGGCTGCGCCGCGGCGGGGCTGATCGCGCGGACGCGGCTCGCCGACGAGCGGCGCGACCGCGCGATCCGGGGTTATTGCGAAACCGCCGCGCTGCGGCGCGAAGCGGGGCGCCGCTTTGCCGGGCGTCGCCGTCGCTACGCCACCTCCGCCAAGGACTGCGGGGTCGCGAACCGCTGGCGATATTCGTGCGGCGACAGGCCGGTCAGGCGGTGGAACAATTTGCGGAACGCCGCCGCATCCTCATATCCGACGCTCCACGCGATCTGGTCGACGGTGCGGCGGGTGAATTCCAGCAGCTCGCGCGCCTTGCCGACGCGCAGATGCTGGACATATTCGACCGGGGTCATGCCGGTCGCGGCCTTGAAGCGGCGCTGGAACGTCCGTTCCTCCATCGCCGCCTCGCGCGCCATGTCGGGCACCGCCACCGCCCCGCCGCCGCGCGCCTGCAACCAGTGCTGGACGCGCAAGATCGCCTCGTCGCCGTGGGTCAGCCGCGGGGCAAAGCTGGCGTAATTCTTCTGCTCGCGCCCGCCGGGGTCGATCAGCAGGAAGCGCGCGGTTTCCATCATCACCGTCGGGCCCAGCAGCCGCTCGACGATGCGCAGCCCCAGGTCGGTCCACGCCATCAGCCCGCCCGCGGTGACGATGTCGCCGTCGTCGATCACCATCCGGTCGATCTCCAGCCGCACGTCGGGAAAGCGCGCGCGGAACTGCTCGGCGAAGAACCAGTGCGTCGTCGCCGGCCGCCCCGCGAGCAGCCCGGTCGCCGCCAGCGCAAAGGCGCCGCCGCAATTCGACGCCAGCACCGTCCCCTGCGCGTGGCGGTCGAGCAGCCAGCGGGCATAGGGTTCCACCTCGCCGGGTTCGAGCAGCTTGTGCAAACTGCCCGGCGCGATCAGCACTGCGGGCGAATTGCCGGCGGGCTGCTCGGGGTGGCTGTCGTAACAGCGGGCAAGGCCGCCGCCGTCCTGCAACCGCCAGTGGCTGGCGCGGATCGGGGCGCGGCCGTGCTGCACGGCAAAGCGTCCGGCGATGTCGAACAGGTCGGTGATGCCGTGGACCATGCCGATCTGGCAGTCGGGATAGAGCATCATCCCGACTTCGACGAGCGTCGGGGGAGCATCGGGCAGTCTCGATTTCGGCATTGCGCATCCTTTGTCGGATTTGACCCGCATAATGTCGTGTCCGCCAATCCCGCGCAAGCCCGCGCCGGTCTAAATACAAGTCATCGGGACGGACACCCCGCCACCGCCAATCGAAAGGAACCAAGCCATGACCACGATCACCACACAGGACGGCACGCACATCTTCTACAAGGACTGGGGTCCCAAAGACGGCCAGCCAATCGTCTTTTCGCACGGCTGGCCGCTCAGCGCCGACGCCTGGGACGCCCAGATGGTCTATTTTGCCAATCAGGGCTTTCGCACCATCGCCCATGATCGCCGCAGCCACGGCCGTTCAGACCAGGTCTGGGAAAATAACACTATGGACCAATATGCCGACGACCTCGCCGAACTGATCGAACAGCTTGACCTTAACGACGTCATCCTCGTCGGTCATTCGACCGGCGGCGGCGAAGTCACCCGCTATATCGGCCGTCACGGCACCGGCCGTGTCGCCAAGGTCGCGCTGATCGGCGCCGTCCCGCCGCTGATGCTGAGAACCGAAGCCAATCCGGGCGGGCTGCCGATCGACGTGTTCGACGGCATCCGCAAGGGCACCTTCGACAACCGGCCGCGGTTCTTCAAGGACCTGACGCTCCCCTTCTACGGCTACAACCGCGACGGCGCGGCGGTGTCCGAAGCGGTGCGCGACGAATTTGTGCGGCAGGGCATGAACGGCGGCCTGAAAGGCTTGCTCGACAGCATCCGCGCCTTTTCGGAGAGCGACTTCCACGACGATTTGAAGAAATTCGACGTGCCCACGCTGGTGCTCCACGGCGACGACGACCAGATCGTGCCGATCAGCGCCGCGGCGCTTTCGACCGTCAAGATCGTCAAACAGGCGGTGCTGAAGGTCTACCAGGGCGGCAGCCACGGGCTCACCGTGACCGAACAGGATCGCTTCAACGCCGACCTTCTCGATTTCATCAACAGCTGATACGGGTGGGGCGTGGTCCGGGGGGATCGCGCCCTTCCTTTTCGAAGGAGACGCAACATGACCAAGCAAACCTATCTCATCACCGGCGCATCCGACGGCATCGGCGCCGTCTATGCCGACCGCCTCGCGCGCCGCGGCCACAATCTGATTCTGGTCGCGCGCCGCGCCGACAAACTCGCCGACCTTGCCGAACGGCTACGCCGCGACACCGGCGTGACGGTCGACGTCATCGCCGCCGACCTCGCCGATCCCGCCGACCTCGCCCGCGTCGAAGCGCGCCTGCGCGACGACGAGACCATCACTGGCCTGATCAACAACGCCGGGATCGCGGGCGAAACCAGCTTTGTCGAGGCCGATCCTGCCTATCTCACTGGAATGATCGACCTCAATATTCTCGCGGTGACGCGGCTTTCGGCAGCCATCGCGCCGCGGCTGGCGGCGGCGGGTGCGGGGGCGATCGTCAACATCACCTCGGTCACCGCGCTGATGCCCGACGGCTTCACCGCGGTTTATCCCGCCACCAAGGCCTATGTCCTCGCCTTTACCGAAGCCCTGCAAGCCGAACTCGGCGCCAAGGGCTTGCGCGTCCAGGCGGTTGTCCCCGGCATCACCCGCACGCCGATCTGGGACGCGGCGCAGCTGGCCAATATCCCGGCGGAGATGGTGATGGACGTAAACGATATGGTCGACGCCGCACTTGCCGGTTTCGACGCGGGCGAAGTGGTGACTATCCCCGCCCTGCCCGACATGGCCGACTATGACGCCTATATTGCCGCGCGCGCTGCGCTTCGTCCCAACCTCTCGCGGGCGCGCCCCGCGCCGCGTTATCTTTAAGGGAGACGTGCCATGATCCTAGGCCTCACCAACCCGCAGTTCACCGCGCTGCATGTCGCGATCAGCCTGATCGCCATTGTCGCGGGTCTGATTGCGCTCCCCGCCTTCGCGCGCGGTCGCATCCTGCCCCGCACGACCGGCATCTTCCTGTGGACGACGCTGCTGACCAGCCTCACCGGCTTTCTGTTCCCGATCGTTGCCTTCACCCCGGCGCTCGGCTTCGGCATCCTCTCGACGCTGATCCTCGTCGCGACCTTCTGGGCCTGGTATGGCCGCAAACTCGCCGGGGGCGCTGCCGCCATCTACGCAGTCACCGCCGCGCTCGCGCTCTACCTCAATCTGTTCGTGCTGGTCGTGCAGTCGTTCCTGAAAGTGCCCGCGCTCAATGCGCTGGCCCCCAATGGCACCGAACCGCTCTTCGCGGTCGCTCAAGGCTTGCTGTTGATCGCGATGCTCGGCCTTGGCTATTTGACGTTCAAGGCCGCGCGGCGCCGGACCGCCGCTGCCTGACTAACCTCGTCGCCCCCGCGAAGGCGGGGGCCGCTGGCGGTTTACGCTGCTTGGCTGCAAATGACCGCTAACGGCCGCGTTCAGAGGCACGTGACTCTGAACGCCCTTCGCGGGGGCGACGATTGTTTCGGTCCGCTGCCCGATTCAAACGAGATGCCCGCCTTCATATTTTAGCGATTCCCGGACTTGCCCCCTCTTGCGCGACCTTCCGTTTACGTTAAGGTCAGTTTCAAACTGCTACCGGAGAGTGATTCATGGCCCTTCCCCCGATTTTCGACCGTCTGCGCCTGCCCGTCATCGGCTCGCCCTTGTTCATCGTGTCGGGGCCGGAACTTGTCATCGCACAGTGCAAAGCAGGCGTCGTCGGCAGCTTCCCGGCGCTCAACGCCCGGCCGCAGGCGCTGCTCGACGAATGGCTGCACCAGATCACCGAGGAACTGGCCGCGTGGGACCGCGACAATCCCGATCGCCTGTCGGCTCCTTATGCGGTCAACCAGATCGTCCATAAATCGAACGATCGCCTGGAACAGGACATCGCGACCTGCGCCAAATGGAAGGTGCCGATCACCATCACCTCGCTCGGCGCGCGCGAGGAGCTCAATCAGGCGGTGCACAGCTGGGGCGGCATCACGCTCCACGACATCATCGACGATCGTTTTGCCCGCAAGGCGATCGAAAAGGGCGCCGACGGCCTGATCCCTGTCGCCGCGGGCGCGGGCGGGCACGCCGGGCGCCAGTCGCCCTTCGCGCTGGTGCAGGAAATCCGCGAATGGTTCGACGGACCGATCGCGCTGTCGGGAGCGATCGGCCACGGTCGTTCGGTGCTCGCGGCGCAGGCCTGCGGCGCCGACCTTGCCTATATCGGCAGCGCCTTCATCGCCACCGCCGAAGCCAATGCCGACGACGGATATAAGAACGGCATTGTCGAAGGCCGCGCCGGCGACATCGTCTATTCGAACCTGTTCACCGGGGTGCACGGCAATTACCTGCGCCAATCGATCGTCGCCGCCGGCATGGACCCCGACAACCTGCCCGAAGGCGACCTCTCGACGATGAACTTTGGTTCGGGCGGCAACACCAAGGTCAAGGCGTGGAAAGACATCTGGGGATCGGGTCAGGGCATTGGATCGGTCCGAGCGGTGCGGCCGGTCGCCGACTTCGTCGCCGAGCTCGAGGCGCAATATCTCGCCGCGCGCCGCGAGCTGGAGGCAAAGGTCCGGCTTTAGAGCCTGTCTTCAAGCGGCGCCGCTTGCATTTCCCGCGCTTCCCCGCTAAGCGCCGCCGCTTCCGACCATGGTCATCCCTGGAGGCGTGGCGGACTTTGAAACTTTTCTCGGAGAAAAATGATGAGCGACCAGCTGGTGCTGTCGGCCGAGACGCGTGATCGGGGAGGCAAGGGAGCCTCGCGTGACCTGCGTCGTAATGGCCGTGTCCCCGCCGTTGTCTATGGCGGCAAAGAAGAACCCCTGATGATCCACGTCGAAGAAAAGTTGCTGATGAAGCAGCTGATGACGGGTCATTTCATGAACTCGGTCGTCATGATCGACGTCGGCGGCAAGCAGATCCGCACGCTGCCCAAGGACGTCGCCTTTCATCCGGTCAAGGATCGCCCGATCCACGCCGACTTCCTGCGCATCGCCAAGGACGCCACCGTCCAGGTCGCGGTGCCGGTCGTGTTCCAGAACGAGGATGCTTCGCCGGGCCTCAAGCGCGGCGGCGTGCTCAACATCGTGCGCCATGAACTCGAACTGGTGTGCGACGCGGACAAGATCCCCGACGACATCGCGATCGACGTGACCGGCTTCGACGTCGGCGATTCGATCCACATCAGCAACGTCACCCTGCCCAAGGGCGTCGAAAGCGCGATCACCGACCGCGACTTTACCATCGCCACCATCGTCGCCCCGTCGGCGCTCAAGTCGAGCGACGGTGACACGACGAAGGATGAAGGCGAAGCCGCCGAGGGCGAAGAAGCCTAAGCATTTCGGACCGCCCCTCCCCTAGCGGGAGGGGCGTTTCCACCGGACCCGGGAAAGGCAGTGTCATGCAGCTCTGGGTCGGCCTCGGCAATCCCGGGCCCCAATATGCGATGCACCGTCACAATGTCGGCTTCATGGCCGCCGATGTCATCGCCGACGTTCATGGCTTTGCCGCCCCGGTGAAGAAATTCCAGGGCTGGCTTCAGGACGGCCGCATTGGATCGCAGCGCATCCTGCTGCTCAAACCCGGCACCTTCATGAACGAAAGCGGCCGCAGCGTGCGCGCCGCGATGGATTTCTATAAACTCGACACGCCCGACGTGACGGTGTTTTACGATGAGCTCGATCTCGCCCCGATGCAGGTAAAGATGAAACGCGGCGGCGGCGCCGCCGGCCACAACGGCATTCGTTCGATGATCCAGCACATCGGCGAGGATTTCCGCCGCGTGCGCATCGGCATCGGCCATCCGGGACACAAGGACCGCGTGACAGGCCATGTCCTCGGCAATTATCACAAGAGCGAGATGGAGCCGCTGATCGACCTGCTCGGCGCGATCGCCGCCGAGGCGTCATGGTTGGCCGAGGGCAATGACGTGCGCTTTCAGAGCGATCTGGCGCTGCGGTTGCAGGGCTGACGATCGTGCAGCGCGTGCTGATCATCGGTCCCTGCGGCGCCGGGAAATCGACGCTGGCCGCCGATCTGGGCCAGATGCTCGAGCTACCGGTCTTTCACATGGACCAGCTCAACTGGCGCCCCGGTTGGGTCGAAAGCAGCAAGGATGAGATCCGCGCCCGACTCGCCACCATCACCGCCAGCGAGCGGTGGCTGATCGACGGCAATTATGGCGGGACGCTCGACGCGCGACTGGGGCGCGCCGACACCGTCATCTATCTCGATTTTCCGATCAGGCTGTGCACCTGGCGCGTGTTGCGCCGGATATGGACCTATCGCGGGCGCAGCCGACCCGACATGACCGAGGGTTGTCCCGAGCGCTTAGATCTGGAATTCTTCCTCTACCTGCTCGCCTGGAACAGCGGCCCGCGCCCGCGTACTGAAGAAAAGCTGCGCGATTATCACGGCACGCTGGTGCGGCTCAAAAATCCGCGCGCGCTGCAAAAATGGCGCGCCTTGCTGGACAGAAATCTCGCCTGACCAGATTTGTTGTTGGGGCAAAGTTTGGGGCATCGTTGCTTCTGAAAGGAGTCCGCCATGCCACCGCTTCCTGCCCCAGCTGCGCGCTGCGCCTGAACGATTCAGCGCTCAGATAAATTTCATATCGCCGTAAAGCCACGCCCAGGGCGCGCCGGTTTCGCCAAGGATTTCGCGCACGATCATCGGAAAGCTCGCCTCCGCGCGCACGTCGTTCGCGATGACCAGCACGCAGCGCTGCCGCCGTTCGACACAGGTCAGGATATTGCCGGTCGAGTCATTGTGCCCGCCGCGGATGAAGCCCGGCCCCTGCGGCCCCGAAAAGACGATCGTGCCGACGCCCGCCGCGATCTTGGGCTGCTCGGCGGGCGGGGCATCGGGACCGAGCGTCGGGAACTGGGCGCGCGAGCGGATCGGCAGGTCGGCGCGCACCATCTCGACGCGCGCGGCCTTCGACAGCCCCTCGCCGCGCACCAGCGCGGCGGTGAAATTGGCGAGGTCGGTGATCGTGGTGTCCATCGATCCCGCCACGCGCACCCGTTCGCGTTCGTCATGCGGCTCGACGCTGCCGTCGAGCCGCCAGCCATCGGCATAATTGGCCGCGAAATCGGGGCGCCAGGTCAGGCTGGTGTTCGGCATGTTCAGCGGGTCGAAGACGAGCCGCTTCACCTCGGCGCCGGTTTCGATGCCCAGCGCCTGTTCGAGCGCGAACTGCAGCAGGATAATCCCCTCGCCCGAATAGCCGTAGCGCGTGCCGGGATCGAAATGGATGCGCAGCTTGCCGTCGGGTTCGAGGAAATGGAAATTGGCGAAGCCGGTGCTGTGGTTGAGCGCGATGCGCGGCGTGATCGCCCGCCAGCGCGGATCGTCCTTGAGGTCGCCCCAATTCCCGTAAGCGTCGAGATTGCCGTAATCGGGAAGCGGTTGCGGCAGCATCGCGGCAATCGGCCGGTCGAGATCGACCTTGCCCTCGTCGACCAGCCGCATCACCGCATAGCCGAACAGCAATTTGGTGAGCGAGGCGCCATACATGATCGTTTGCGGTGTTAACGGATCGCCCTTGGCATTGCGTTCGCCGAAGGTCTGCACCGACTTGACCTTGCCGCGGTCGATCACCGCGATCGCGAGGCCGCGCGCGCCGGTACCCCGCATGGCCTTTTCGGCAATCGCGGCGACACCGGGCCGATCGGGAAGGCGCGCCGCCTGAGCGGGCGCGGCAAGCGCGAGGAGCGGCAAGGTCCACAACAGCTTGGAAAGACGCATCGGCACCTCCTGTGTATTGCCGAAATACTACAGTAAATAATGTTTGGAAACAGCAAAGTCGCGGAGGCGACGGCAATCTTGCGCTATGCGCCCGGCATGGCATCATGGGCTTCGAAAGGAGCCTCCCTCATGCCCGACCGCCATCACCCCACACGCCGCGACCTGATCGCCGGCGCCGCCGCGCTCACCGCCGCCGCCCCTGCCCTGCTGCATGCCGCCACCCCCGCCGCAGAGCCATCGCTGAAAGGTCGCACCGTCCTGATTACCGGCGCGTCGAGCGGGTTCGGCCGCGTCGGGGCGCTGCATTATGCCAGGATGGGCGCCAAGGTCATCGCAACGATGCGCGGGCTGCCGCGGCCCGAGGCGGAAACGCTCGCCGCCGAGGCCGCGAAGGAAAAGCTCGACCTGCATATCGTCGAGATCGACGTCACCGACGACGCGTCGGTTGCCGCCGGCACCGCGAAAGCGCTGAAGATCGCGGGCGGGCGGATAGACACGCTGGTGAACAATGCCGGCATCGGCATCACCGGCCCGGTCGAGGTGCAGGACATGGCGGCGACGAAACTGATCTTCGACACCAATGTCTTCGGCATCCAGCGGATGCTGCGCGCGCTGCTGCCGCAGATGCGCGCGGCGAAAAACGGTCAGATTTTCAACATCTCGTCACAGCTCGGGCGCGTCATCGTGCCGGGTGGCGGCCATTATTCGGCGACCAAGTTCGCGGTCGAAGCGTTGTCCGAGCAGCTGGCCTATGAGCTGGTACCGCACGGGATCGAGGTGACGGTGATTCAGCCGGGTGGCTATCCGACCAAGGTTTGGGTCAACCGCAACGCCTATACCGGCGCGCTGAAGGACCGCAGCGACGCGGCGCTGCTCGAAGCCTATGCGCCGTTCACGCGCGGCATGGGGGCGGAGGACGGCAGCGGCCGCAGCGCCGATCCCGCCGACGTGCCGCTCGCCATTGCCGAAATCATGGCGATGCCCGCGGGCAAGCGCCCGCTGCGCCGCGCGGTGCATCCCGGCAACAAGCCGCAAGAGGCGATCAACCGCGTGTCGGCCGAAGTCCAGCTGGCGTGGCTGGGCGGCGGCGCGCTGGGGCCGCTGGTCAAGGCGGTGCATGACTGAAAAATCGCGCATGTCACTCAACCGTCATGCAAATCCTGCCTTTCTGACATGGTGAAGCCATTGAGCTGACACCTCCCGCTGCCATCGGTGCGCCACCCAAGGCCAGACAAATCAGTCCGGCGGCTCAACCGAAAACAGGGGGACTGCATGTCACATCTTACCGACGAAGCCCGCGCGCCGTATCGCGGCGAAACCGCCAATACTGCGGCAGCCGATAGCCTGGAGGCAATTGTCGCTGTGAACCCGACCCGGCGTTCGCTGCTGAAAAACGGTCTGCTCGGGCTGTCGGTGCTGCCTGCCGCAGCACTGGCGGCGTGCGGCGACACCAGCGGCGATCCCACCGTCACCCTGCCGCCGACCGCCGGGCCAACCCCCACCCCGACCCCGACCCCGCCGGCGACCAGCTTTGCCGTCACCTTTGCCGCTGTTGCCGCGAACCAGAACGACGCGGTCACGGTGCCCGCGGGCTATACCGTCGATGTGCTGCTCAAAGCGGGCGACTCGGTCGAAAGTGGCGCCCCCTACACCGGCAGCTTCCCGACCTCGGCGATCGCCGAGAAATGGGCCGGCGGCAATCACGACGGGATGGAATATTTCGCCTTTCCGGGCGTCGACGCCAACAATCGCGGCATCCTGGCGATGAATTATGAATATCCCGACTTCAACATTCTGATGGCGGGCAACTACAACGCCGCGACCGCGACCGCCGACCAAAAGGCGATCGCGCTGTCGGCGGTGGGCATTGGCGTCGTCGAAATCGCCAAGGGGGCCGACGGCAAATGGGCGGTGCAGGCCGGATCGACCTATAACCGTCGCTATACCGGCAACAGCAGCTATCGCGTTGGCGGACCCGCCGCAGGACTGCTGTCGGCGTCGATCAAGGGCATGCTGAACAATTGCGCCAGCGGGCGCACGCCTTGGGATACCTATCTGACCTGCGAGGAAACGACCGACAATTACCTCGATCCGACTCGGCCCGCGCGCGATTATGGCTGGGTCGTCGAAATCGACCCGCTGCGCGAACTGGCACCGCCGACCAAGCGCACCGCGATGGGGCGCTTCAGCCACGAAAATGTCGCCTATTTGGCGAACGGCGACCGCCGCGTTGCTTTCTACATGGGTGACGACAGCACCCCCGGCTGCATCTATAAATTCGTCCCCGACCGCGCCTATAGCGCGACGAACCGCGCCGCCAACACCGACTTGCTCGACTATGGGACGCTGTATGTCGCGCGCTTCAACGGCGACGGCACCGGCGAGTGGCGTGCGCTGGTCGTCGGGCAGAACGGCCTGACCGCCGGGGCTTCCGATCCGGGCAATGTCAGCCAGAGCACCACCCCGCCCGCCCCAACGATCGTCAATTTCAGCAATCAGGCCGAAGTACTGATCAACTGCGCGTCGGCGGCGCGCGTCGCGGGCGGAACCGTCATGGACCGTCCGGAGTGGATCACCGTCGCGCCCGACAACAGCGCGATCTTTGTCACGCTGACCAACAACAGCGGCCGCCGCGTCACCGACCCGATGAACCCGCGCACGACAAATCTGCACGGCCATATCATCAAGTTCAGCGAACAGGGCAATTCGCCGCTGGCGACGACCTTCCGCTGGGAAATTTTCCTGCTCGCGGGCGATCCGTCACTGGCGGCGGGGGGCAGCAACCTGACCGGCAACATCAACGGCGACACCTTCTCCAGCCCCGACGGCCTGCGCATCGACCCGCAGGGCCGGATGTGGGTGCAGACCGACCATAGCGTCCCCGGCAATTCGGGCGTGTCGGGTCGCACAATCGATCAGGCGTTCGGGCACAACGCGATGTTCTATGTCGATCAGGTGACGAAACAGTCGAAACGGTTCCTCGTCGGCCCGCTGGGCTGCGAGATCACGGGCCTTGCCTACACCCCCGACCTGCGCACTTTCTTCGTCAACATCCAGCATCCGACCGGCAACTGGCCGGTCGCGGGCCAGCAGCCGCGATCGTCAACGGTCGTCGTGTGGCGCACCGACAACCAGCCGGTAGGCGCCTGAATCAGGGTCCGACCGCGCTCCAGATCGGCCGGAGGCGGGAGGCATTCTGGCATACCGGTGCATAAGGCAGATTGTGATGGCGGGGGTTGGTGGCATGATGAGCGACGAAAAGGGCGACGCTTCGATTGCCATTGCGCCGTCCCAAGGAGATGTCGATGCAAGTGCCGCGAAGCCTGCTCCTCGTGCTGGCCATCAGCATGATCGGCCACATCGCCATTGCCGACGCCAAACCGCCCGCACCGCGATCGGAGAAGCGATGCGGCTGGATCGACAATCCAACCCCCGCCAACTGGTGGCTCACCGATGCGGCGCGGCGATGGACCATCGGGCTGCAGGGCGGTCATCAGGCACAAGGGTTGGACAGCCTGCCCGATATGAGGGCGAAGGGCTGGGTCGAAACCAACGGCTCTTATGGTTACGGCTGCGGCTGCATGTTGGTGGCGACCGACGCGCGCACCGGCCGGATTATGCGCATTTATTCGGCGACGCCGCTCTCGATCGGGCGCTGCATCGCTGACAAGACTTTACCGCGCCGCGACCGCTAACCGGTCAGCGCGGCGGGGGAGCAGGCGTGCGCTTCGGCGGCGGTGGCGGCGATCCGTCGGGCGTCTGCGACATCAAGGTCACACACATCGTGCGATGCACCCGGTGCGTCCCGCAAGCGACGCCGGCATAGCGGTGCGTCGGGCGCAGCAGGCTGTGGCGGTGACCGCGGTCCGGAACGCCGTCGTCGATCAGCAATTGCTGGACCACCCCCGCCGGGCTGTGGTGGCCATAGGTGATGACTTCGTTGACATAGGGACCGCCGCCGCGCGCCTTCATCCGTTCGCCCGGGCCGCGCCCGCGCGTGTAGTGGCCGACGGCGCCCGACCGCGACTGGACCGCGACATGATCGGCGGCGGCGGCGGCCAATATGTTGCTTTGCTGCAAGCGCGGCAGCGGCTTTTCGCGGCGCAGGTCGCCGATCGCTTCATCGACCGCGCCGACGCCCTCGTTGGTCATGATGTCGATTTCGCTGTCGTCGTCGGCCAGCAACAGGCGGCCATCGAAACGCTCGCGGTAATCGCGCAGAACATCGGTATAGCCCGCCGGATCGCTGCGAAAGCGGTTGAGTTCGGCGAGCACGCCGGCTTCGAAACGGCTGGGTGCGGCGCTGGCGGCGACCGCGCCAAGGCCCAGCAGCAGCGCGGCGGCGGTCCATCGGGAGAATGTCGTCATGGCGCCCGCGATAAAGCGGCAAGGCTGAACCGTTCGCAACGACAATCTGACGCGGCAAAAGCTGGCATCGCGGGCGACTTGGCGCTAGGGGCGCTGCAACCCCGGCCCTCCCCTTACTAGCGCGCCGGCCATACGGAGTTTTTATGGGTTTCAAATGCGGCATCGTCGGCCTGCCCAACGTCGGCAAGTCCACCCTGTTCAACGCGCTGACCGAAACGGCGGCGGCGCAGGCGGCCAATTATCCCTTTTGCACGATCGAGCCGAACATCGGCAATGTCGCGGTCCCCGACG
>VFQO010000662.1_pt1 | contig 33678 bp, 32 predicted proteins | sample 3512331 | NCBI WGS metagenome assembly VFQO01 (sample SAMN10412371, study PRJNA504923) | tailings metagenome | isolation source: Replicate 3 from Balatoc abandoned mine | place: Philippines: Itogon, Benguet | collected 2017-08-28 | reverse complement strand
GTTCCTTGCCCACCGCGCGCACCTTCACCATCATGAGCTCGCGCTCGGTGTAGGAGCCCTCGGTGAGGTCGACCACCTTGACCACCTCGATGAGGCGGTTGAGGTGCTTGGTGATCTGTTCGATGACGTCATCCGACCCGGTGGTCTGGATCGTCATGCGCGACAGGCTGGGGTCTTCGGTGGGCGCGACGGTGAGCGACTCGATGTTGTAGCCGCGGGCCGAGAACAGGCCCACCACGCGCGAGAGTGCACCGGGCTCGTTCTCGAGCAACACGGCAATGATGTGTTTCATGTGCAGCTTCCTCTTTTCGCCGCCCTCCCCTGGCACCGGTAAGTGCCAGGCTCGGCGGTCAATAGATTCGACTTGAGGGAATGGGCCGGTGTTACCACCGGCCCGCGGGGGTCACAGGTCTTCCGAACCCAGCAGCATCTCGGTGATGCCCTTGCCCGCCTGAACCATCGGGAAGACGTTCTCGGTCGGGTCGGTACGGAAGTCCATGAAGACGGTGCGGTCCTTGAGCTTGCGGGCTTCGCGAAGCGCGGGCTCGACGTCCTGCGGACGTTCGATCAGCATGCCCACGTGGCCATAAGCCTCGGCCAGCTTCACGAAGTTGGGCAGCGCGTCCATGTAGCTGTGGCTGTAGCGGCCGGAGTATTCGATCTCCTGCCACTGGCGCACCATGCCCAGGTAGCGGTTGTTGAGCGACACCACCTTGATCGGCGTGTTGTACTGCAGGCAGGTGGAAAGCTCCTGGATGCACATCTGCACCGAGCCTTCACCGGTGATGCAGAACACCTCGGCATCGGGCTTGGCCAGCTTGATGCCCATGGCGTACGGGATGCCCACGCCCATGGTGCCCAGACCGCCCGAGTTGATCCAGCGGCGCGGTTCATCGAACCGGTAGAACTGCGCGGCCCACATCTGGTGCTGCCCGACGTCGGACGTGATGTAGGTCTCGGTGTCCTTGGTCATGTTCCACAGCGTCTCGACGACCATCTGCGGCTTGATGACGTCCTTGTTGCCACGGTCGTACTTGAGGCAATCGCGCGAGCGCCAGCCTTCGATGGTCTTCCACCAGTCGGCCAGGGCCTTCTCTTCGACGCGCTGGGGCGTCTCGCGGATCATGTGGATCAGCTCGGTCAGCACGTCCTTCACATCGCCCACGATGGGCACGTCGACCTTGACGCGCTTGGAGATGCTCGACGGGTCGATGTCGATGTGGATGATCTTGCGTTCGTTCTGCGCGAAATGCTTCGGGTTGCCGATCACGCGGTCGTCGAAGCGCGCGCCCACCGCGAGCAGGACGTCGCAGTTCTGCATGGCGTTGTTGGCTTCGATGGTGCCGTGCATGCCCAGCATGCCGAGAAACTTGCGGTCCGACGCCGGGTAGGCACCCAGGCCCATCAGCGTGTTGGTGACCGGGTAGCCGAGCATGTCGACCAGCGTGCGCAGCTCTTGCGTGGCATTGCCCAGCAGCACACCACCGCCGGTGTAGATGTAAGGGCGCTTGGCGTTGAGCAGCAGTTGAAGTGCCTTGCGGATCTGTCCGCCATGGCCCTTGCGCACCGGGTTGTACGAGCGCATGGTGACGCTCTCGGGGTAACCCGTCCAGGACGCCTTGTTGAAGGAAACGTCCTTCGGTACATCGACCACCACAGGGCCGGGGCGGCCGCTGCGTGCGATGTGGAAGGCCTTCTTCATCACCTCGGCCATCTGCCGCACGTCCTTCACCAGGAAGTTGTGCTTGACGATGGGGCGGGTGATGCCCACGGTGTCGCATTCCTGGAAGGCGTCCAGGCCGATCGCCGGCGTGGGCACCTGCCCGGTGATGATCACCATCGGGATGCTGTCCATGTAGGCGGTGGCGATGCCGGTGACCGCGTTGGTGACGCCCGGGCCGGACGTGACCAGTGCGACGCCGACGTCGCCCGTGGCGCGCGCATAGCCGTCGGCCGCATGCACGGCCGCCTGCTCGTGGCGCACCAGCACGTGCTGGATGGTGTCCTGCTTGTAGAACGCGTCGTAGATGTGCAGCACGGCGCCGCCGGGGTAACCCCAGACGTACTTGACGCCTTCGGCCTGCAGGGCCTTGACGAGGATTTCCGCGCCGCGAAGTTCGAGGGGGGGCTGGGTGGCCGTGGCGGCCGCTGCCGAGGCCAGTTCGGCCTTCGAGATGTCCATGATCAACCTTTCGGGTATTTCTCTGACGAAAAACCTTGGGTGCCCCTTGGCCCGCCCTTGTGGGGCAGCTTCGGGACTTGAGACCAGTGGCCATGAGCGGAACGAATACCCGCCGGACCCTGATCCGTTTGCCTTGTGATGACGAGAGCCGGAGATTATGGCACTGCAACAAGGACATCCCGCGGATTTTTTTGCCCGCCGGGCGGCAATGCGACAATTCGCGCCCACCTGAACGATGCCGACATGACCCCCGACGCCCCTGCCTCTGGCGCCGCCGACCGCCCCGATCTCACCGCCCCCTCACTGCGCCGCCGCATGGCTTGCTGGCTGTACGAAGGCATGCTCATGTTTGGCGTGGTCTTCATCGCCGGCTACCTGTTCTCCGCCCTTACCCAGCAGCGCCACGCCCTGGACAACCGCCACCCGCTGCAAGGTTTTCTGTTCGTGGTGTTCGGCATCTACTTCACCTGGTTCTGGCACAAGGGCCAGACGCTGGCGCAAAAGACCTGGCACATCCGCGTCGTGGATGCCAAGGGTCGCCCGGTCAGCCAGTGGCGTGCGCTGCTTCGCTACGTGCTCTCGTGGCTGTGGCTGCTTCCTCCGCTGGGGCTGAGCTGGGTACTCGGCGCGCGCGGTGGCGGGCTGGTGGTGCTGCTGCTGGGTTGGGTGGTCGTTTATGCGCTGCTATCGCGCTTCCACGCGCAGAAGCAATTCCTGCACGACGCGCTGGCGGGTACGCGGCTCGTGCACCACGCCCCGGCCGACAAGCCCGCCAAGGCATGACGCCCGCGGACGACGTCAACCCGCAGAAACGCCGCACCGGCCTGAGCCGTGTCTGGCATGCGCTGCACTACTCCCTGGCCGGCCTGCGAGCGGGCTGGGGCGAAACCGCATTTCGCCAGGAAGCCATCGCCGCGTTCGTGCTGGTGCCACTGGCATTCTTCATCGGCCAGGGGTGGGTGGAAACCGCATTGCTGATCGGTACCGTCGTTCTGGTGATGATCGTGGAACTGCTCAACACGGGCATCGAAACCGCCATCGACCGCATCGGGCCCGAGTGGCACGCGCTGTCCAAGCGCGCCAAGGACATGGGCAGCGCAGCCGTGCTGTTGAGCCTGCTGCTGTGCGGGGGCACCTGGCTGGCAGCCCTGTGGACGCATTTCGGGAGCCCGAATTGACCGACCCCGCATTCTCCATCTGCGTTTATTGCGGCTCGCGTCCCGGGGCGAGCCCTGCCTATGCCAACGTCGCGCGCGCTGTGGGCCGCTGGATAGGCCGCCGCGGGGGACAACTGGTGTACGGCGGTGGCCGCAATGGCCTCATGGGCATCGTGGCCGACAGCACCCTGCAGGCCGGTGGACGCGTGGTGGGCGTGATTCCCAAGGCTTTGGTCGAGAAGGAATGGGCCCACCACGGTTGCAGCGAACTGCATGTGGTCGACACGATGCACGAGCGCAAGCGCTTGATGGCCGAGCACGCCGACGCGTTTCTCGCCCTGCCCGGCGGCATCGGCACCTTCGAGGAGTTCTTCGAGGTCTGGACCTGGCGCCAGCTCGGCTACCACGACAAACCCGTTGGCCTGCTGAACGTCGACGGGTACTACGACGGCCTGCTCGCCTTTCTGCGCACCAGCGTGCAGGCGCAGTTCATGGGCGATTGGCAGATGGACCTGATGCGCGTGTCGGCCGACGTGAACGCGCTGATGCCGGAGCTGGTGCAGTCGGCCGGGCTTGTGCCAGAGTCGCGGCTCGACGAAATCTGAAACATCGGCGCTTGCGAAGCGCCAGCCGCTCAGACCGCGGCTTCGTCTTCCTCGCCGGTGCGGATGCGCACCACGCGCTCCACGGGCGCCACGAAGATCTTGCCGTCACCGATCTTGCCGGTGCGAGCGGCATTGACGATGGCCTCGACGCAGCGGTCGACGTCTTCGTCCTTGACCACGACCTCCACCTTGACCTTGGGCAGAAAGTCCACCACGTACTCGGCGCCGCGATAGAGCTCGGTGTGGCCTTTCTGGCGGCCAAAGCCCTTGACCTCGGTCACCGTCAAGCCGGTCACGCCCTGTGCGGCGAGCGCTTCGCGCACTTCCTCCAGCTTGAAAGGTTTGATGACGGCGGTGATCTGTTTCATATGCGAGACCTTCGGTCGATGACGGAACGTGCTGAAAAATGTATCACGCTCGCCACAACGACCGATGTGGCAGGTCTCCCGGACTACGAGCAGGTGAACGCGATGCCCCATGAACCAGGTGTGGGCATGCTGTCCATCGGTTCGTTGCCGATCAATCGGACTTCGATGGCATCGCCCTCCGACAGGGTCACCGCCGCATTCGCGTCGCAGTATCGCCGGGCGTTGGTGATTTCGCACTCAAGCGGGGTGTCGACGGTGTTGGCCTCCAGCAGTTCGGGGCCTGGGATGTGCCTCAGCGTGAACCGGAAGACGGTACCGGGCGAGGGCACGGCCAAGGTGGCAACCTGCAACCTGGCCTGGGTGCATGCCTGGGGCATCAGCACCGGGTTACGGGCGTTGATGTTGGGGCCTTGTGGCCAGAGGTAGTACATGCCATTGCCGAATGTGGAGTTGGACGGCATGGACCAGTGACGGCTGAAGATGGCCGTGCCGGTCGGGCCCTGGGGCCCTGCAGGGCCGACGAGTGGCAACCCGGAAGAAGGCCAGGCACCGCCTTGCTTGGGCCCGAACAACGTGGATGTGGAAAGGTCCACATAGAAGTCACCATCGCGCCCGAGCGCATCCGAGGGCAAGCCGTTCCCACTGACGATACCGGCTCCGGCTGCTCCGGTCGATCCGGGGGCTCCAGGTGGACCGACAAGTGCCGCGGGGGGCTGCGGCCACTGACCCGCGGTTCGCGGACCGTAGAGCGCCAGCGCTTGGGTATCGATGTAGTACTGGCCGTCCTGCCCGATGGAATCAGGGGGCGCCTGGTTGCCGGCAAGTACCACCGCCTGGCCGTCATCGACCGCCGGCGTCTCCACGACGCGGACGTCGTCGCCACCACCGCAGCCGACCACAATCCAGGCAACGACAAGCGTCGTGACGAGCGACGCAAGCCCGCGTTGATCGAGAGGCTTCATGCGGACCTCGGGGGGTACACGCCCTCCAGGGCGATGATGAAATTGAGCCCCAGCCCCGGATTGCGCACATCAACAGGCTCACCGCCTCCCGTGGCCTGAACGACCACCTGCCCATCCACCGGCAATGGCGACATGCCCGCGCTGGCCTGGGCCGCGGGGGCAAACGCCGGCAGGGCAATACCACCCTCGCCCACCGGGTTGGCGGGGACTGCCCCGGTCGGGTCTGTCAGCGAGCCACCGCCGCGGTATGCCACGGGACGCACGCCGGCGCTCGCAAACGTGGCATCGTGGGTGTGAGCAGGCAAGTGACGCTGCAGAAGAGTCAGGTCCTCTGCACCCAGATACTCACCGAAGGCGATGTTGCCGAGGATGGCACCTTGGCCTGAGCCGATCGGCGAACGGCCTCGAAGGTCCGGCAAGCCGAACGTGTTCAAGCCGTCACCGCCGAACACGGTGCCAAGCAGGGCGTAAAGCGCAGTGTGCTGCTGCAGAGGCAGAAGTCGGCCGTCGCAGAGCGCCCAGCCCTCAGGCGCGAACGGAAAAGCGACAAGACGGATCTCGCCGATGAAGGGATCGGTTGCGGACATGGGGAACTCCCTGGGGGTTTTTGGTGATCTCGTGCGCTGCCGCGATGACTGCCTTCAGCGCTCGCGGGCGAATACTTGGACATGGCACGCGGATGCCCAATACTGCGGCTGCAGTAATTGCTGCGTTCGTCATGAAATCCTCAATCCATGAGCATCCGCGTCGAGACCCTTGAGCAACCCTTGCATGGCCATGCACCCATCGCCGCCAGTTTTCGCGGCGGTCATCCCGAGAACATCCACCATGGGTCGTTTGCCGTTGTGTCGGCCGATGGCGAGTTGATCGCCGCCTGTGGCGACGTCGATTACCCGGTGTTCACGCGCTCGGCGCTCAAACCACTGCAGGCCATGACACTGGTGGCCTCGTCGGCTGAGCGTCTCGGCCTGAGCGACGCCGACATCGCCTTGCTCTGTGCCAGCCACAACGGTGAACCGATGCACGTTGAGCGCGCGGCCAGCCTGCTCGCTCGCATCGGCGCCGGCGAGGCCGCACTGGCCTGCGGCACGCACGAGCCCTATCTGTTCCGCTTTACCGACCAGAGGCCCGCCGCCGGGGCGCGCTTCGGCCCGCTGCACCACAACTGCTCGGGCAAGCACGCCGGCATGCTGCTACTGGCCGATGCGCTGGGAGCGCCGCTGACGGGCTACCTCGATCCGGCACACCCCACGCAACAGGCCATCGCGCGCAGCGTGAGCCATTGGTCCGGTGTGCCCGAAGCCGATCTGGTGCGCGGCATCGACGGCTGCAGCGCGCCGAACTTTGCCCTGCCCTTGCGCGCATTGGCGCACGCTTTCGCGCGCCTCACGTCGGTTGAGCCCGATGCGCAGTACGGCAGTGCTCCGCTGCGCATTGCGCGCGCCATGAGCCGCCATCCCGAGCTGGTAAGCGGCCAGGGCCGCAACGACCTCGTGTTGATGAAGGCCGGCCGAGGCGACTGGTTCAGCAAGGTTGGCGCCGACGGCGTGCAGGCCCTGGGCAGCTTCAGCCGCGGCATCGGCATCGCGGCCAAGTGCAGCGACGGCCAGCTCGCGCCGTTGATGGTGGCGCTGGTGTCCGCGCTCGACCAGTTGGGCTGGCTCGACGACGATGCCCGCGCCGCACTCGCCGCGCTGATCCCGCCGCCGCTGAAGAACGCGGCCGGCATTGAGGTCGGCGAATGGCGCGCCGTGCTCAAACTCCAGCCCGGCGGACTCAAGCCCGGTACTTGCTCGTGATCGGGTAGCGCCAGTCCTTGCCGAAGCTGCGGTGGGTCACGCGGATGCCCACTGGGGCCTGGCGGCGCTTGTACTCGTTGATGCGGATCAGGCGCACCACCTTCTCCACGTCGGCGCGCGCAAAACCCTCGGCGATGATCGTCTCGGGGCTCTGGTCGTTTTCCATGTAGCGCTCGATGATGGCGTCGAGCACCTCGTAGGGGGGCAGGCTGTCCTGGTCTGTCTGGTCGGGGCGCAATTCGGCGCTGGGCGGGCGCGTGATGATGCGCTCGGGGATCGGGTTGGCGCCGGTGCCATACGGGTCGTGCGCGTTGCGCCAGCGCGCGAGCTTGAACACCACCGTCTTGGCCACGTCCTTGATGACGGCAAAGCCGCCGGCCATGTCGCCGTAGAGCGTGCAGTAGCCGGTGGCCATCTCGCTCTTGTTGCCGGTGGTCAGCACGATGCTGCCGAACTTGTTGGACAGCGCCATCAGCAGCGTGCCGCGGATGCGCGCCTGCAGGTTCTCTTCGGTGGTGTCCTCGGCCCGGCCTTCGAACAGCGGCGCGAGCGAGGCCTTGAATGACTCGAACTCGGGCGCGATGGAGATTTCGTCGTAGCGCACACCCATGCGCGCGGCCATGTCGCGGGCGTCGATCCACGATATGTCGGCCGTGTACGGCGATGGCATCATCACCGCACGCACCTTGTCCTTGCCCAGCGCATCCACCGCAATCGCCAGCACCAGCGCCGAGTCGATGCCGCCCGACAGACCGAGGATGGCGCCGGGGAATCCGTTCTTGCCCAGGTAGTCGCGCACGCCCAGCACCAGTGCATGCCACAGGTCGGCCTCAGCGCTGTGGGCCCGGTCGATCTCGGCCGTGATGCGCCAGGCGCTGCCCTGGCGCTCGAAACGCGCGTCGAACTCGGCCTCCTTGAAGCTCACCGCACGGCCCACGAGTTCGCCCGCTGCATCCAGCACGAAGCTGCGGCCCTCGAACACGATCTCGTCCTGCCCGCCCACGAGGTGCGCGTAGACCAGCGGCAGGCCGGTCTCACGCACGCGCTCACGCATGGTGGCTTCGCGCTCGCCCCCCTTGCCGGCGTGGAACGGTGAGGCATTGATGACGGCGATGAGGTCGGCACCTGCGGCCTTGAGCTCGGCGGCCGGGGCCTCGAACCAGGCGTCTTCACAGATCAGCAGGCCCACCTGAACAGGTCGGCCCTGGGCATCCGCCACCGCAAACACACACGGAGCCTGGCCCGGCGTGAAATAGCGGCGCTCATCGAACACCTGGTAGTTGGGCAGTTCGCGTTTCGCGTACGTCACCACGACACGCCCCTCGGCAACCACACTGGCGGCGTTGTACAGCGCCGCCACCGACACACTGCGCTCGCGCGCGCCGCGCCCGGCCCGCGCCGGATGTCCCACCACGATGTGCAGGCCTTTGAGGCCTGCGGTCGCGGCCGCGATGGTCTTCAGGGCATCATCGCAGGCGTCGACGAAGGCGGGGCGCAGGTACAGGTCTTCCGCCGCGTAGCCGCAGATCGCGAGTTCGGGGGTGAGCAGCAATTGCACCCCGCGCGCGTGGGCCGCGTGGGCGGTCTCGATGATGCGGCGGGCGTTGCCCGCCATGTCCCCCACCACGAAGTCGAGCTGGGCAACCGATACGGAAAACGTCATGGAAACAGGTGGGCTGACAGGGGAAAAACATTATGTCACCCGGGTTCTGAGCGACTGGGCCGAAATCCGCGAAGCCGACTGGGACGCGCTGCTGGCCCGCAGCAGCGATCCGAGCCCGTTTGCCCGCCACGCCTACCTGCGCGCCATGGCCGACAGCGGCAGCGCCACGCCCGAGACGGGCTGGGCGCTGCACCTGATCACGCTCTGGCGCGGCCAGGCGTTGTGCGCGGCCTGTGCGGTCTACCTCAAGGCGCATTCCTACGGCGAGTACGTCTTCGACTGGGCCTGGGCCGATGCCTATGCCCGCCACGGCCTGCGTTACTACCCGAAGGCGCTGGCCGCGGTGCCGTTCACGCCGGTGCCGGGCGCACGCCTGTTGGCGGTCGACGACCAAGCGCGAAGCGCGCTGGTGCAGGCCCTGTTGCGTTGGTGCGAAACGCAGGAACTCTCCTCGCTGCATCTGCTGTTCCTGCAGCCCGAGGACATCAAGGCCTGTGAAGGCGAGGGCCTGATGCTTCGCCACACCGTGCAGTTCCACTGGCACAACCCGGGCTGGCGCGACTGGGAGGCCTTTCTGGCCAGCCTGCAGCAGGAGAAGCGCAAGAAGATTCGCCAGGAACGCCGCAAGGTGGCCGAGGCCGGTGTGACGTTTCGCTGGGTGCAGGGCCGCGACATCACCGACGCCGACTGGGATTTTTTCTACCGCTGCTACGAGCGCACCTACCTCGAACACGGCAACCCGCCCTACCTCACACGCGAGTTTTTCGCCGCCATGGCACGTGACATGCACGGGCACTGGTTGCTGTTCATCGCCGAGGCGGGCGGGCAGGCCATCGCCAACAGCCTGATTGCCATCGACCCGGAGCACCGCGTGGCGTATGGCCGCTACTGGGGTGCTCTGCAGCGGGTGGACTGCCTGCATTTCGAGGCCTGCTACTACCAGCCGCTGCAGTGGTGCATCGAGCACGGCTACCGGCGCTTCGAGGGCGGCGCACAGGGCGAGCACAAGATAGCGCGCGCCCTGCTGCCGGTGAAGACCACCAGTGCCCACTGGCTGGCCCACCCGGCCTTCGCCGAGGCGGTGGACCGCTTCCTGCAGCGCGAGGGCGAGGGCGTGGCGCAATACCTGGACCACCTGGACGCACGCAACCCGCTCAAGCGAGGTGCTTGCTGAAATCCGCGCAACACCCCCTACACTCGGCCGCCATGGACGAGCAGGACGCCTTCTTCACCCAGGCTGTCGTCGGCGCACCCTTCTCGGTGCTCCTCGGGCGCCAGATGTCGGCGCCCGCTCTCAAGGTGCAGGGCCTCGAACTCCCGGTGGACGGCGGCACAGCGCGCATCAGCCCGGCCTGGCAGCCCTGGGTGATCGAACGCCTGGCTTCGCTGCCCGCAGGCGTGCCACGCCCGCGCCCGCGCGGCCTGCGGCGCTGGTTGGAGCGCCACGCGCTGGCCATCGCCTTGCTCGGGCTGCTCAGCCTGGTTGCGGGAGCGCTGCTCGCGGCACACGCGCGCGGCTGGCTGCAACCGCTCCTTCAGGGAACGCTGCCGTGGTGAACAAGACCGCGCAAGACACCCTCACGATCGATCCGGTGGCGATGAACATCGTCAACCGCGTCGCCGCCGGTTGCGACCTTAGCGGCGATCTCAATTTCGAGGGCGGCCTGATCGTGCAAGGCCACATCGAAGGCCACATCCGCGTCGACGGGCGCCTCATCATCTGGACCGGCGCCAGCGTGCGCGGGCGCATCCGCGTGCTGGGCGACCTCTATCTCTTCGGCCAGCTCGGCGCGCCCAACGGCGGGCCGCACGACACCAGCCTGGAGTGCGAAGGCATGGTCTACGTGAGCAAGACCGGTGTGTCCACCGGCACGCTGCTGGCGCGCAAGCTGCAGATGTACGAAGGGGCCCAGCTCAAGGGCCCCTTCCGCACGCTGCAGACCAGCGACAAACTGCCTGTGCTGCGCGACGTGCTGGTGGAGCCGCCCGCCGCGCCTGAGGCAAACACCTGACAGATCAGGCCTTCTGCGCCTTCTCGTAGTTGGCGATCCCGTCCAGGATCTCCTTGTGGGCGGACTCCTTGCCCTCCCAGCCCAGCACCTTGACCCACTTGCCGGGCTCGAGGTCCTTGTAGTGCTCGAAGAAATGCTGGATGGTCTTCAGCCGCATCGGGTTCAGGTCTTCGGGCTTTTGCCACTGCGTGTAGATCGACAGGATCTTGTCCACCGGCACGGCGAGCAGCTTGGCGTCTTCGCCGGCCTCGTCTTCCATGCGCAGCATGCCCAGGGCGCGGCAGGTCACCACCACGCCGGGGATCAGCGGCACCGGCGTGATCACCAGCACGTCCACCGGGTCGCCGTCGCCGCTGATGGTCTTGGGCACGTAGCCGTAGTTGGTCGGGTAGTGCATGGACGTGCTCATGAAGCGGTCCACGAAGATGGCGCCGGTCTCCTTGTCGACCTCGTATTTGATCGGGTCGGCGTTCATCGGGATCTCGATGATCACGTTGAAGGAATCGGGGACCTTGCTGCCAGGGGTGACGTTGTCGAGGGACATGGATGTCTCGGGGGGAGGTTGAGGGAATCGGGTTCGGCGCGTCGCGACGGCGACGCACGGGCGCGCGGCGCGCTCCGGATTTACCCTGATTTTACCGACGCGAGCCTGACGCCCCCGATGGCAAGCGGGGGGAATCTGGCTACAGTCGCGCCGTTGGCCAATCGCCTGTGCGTTGCTGCATCTTCTGCAGCAGCGGCGACAGCGAGGAAGCAACGCAGCGGGGGCAGCCCCGGAGGCGTTGCCCCCTCCAAGTCGATAACTGGCAGGAGAACTACATGGTTGGTCAAAGTGCGCTGATCTTTGCGCTTGCCTGCGGACTGGTCGCCGTGATCTACGGTTTCTGGTCGCGCAGCTGGATCCTTTCCCAAGACGCCGGCAACGCCCGCATGCAGGAGATCGCCAGTGCGATCCAGACCGGTGCGGCGGCCTACCTCGCGCGTCAGTACAAGACCATCGGCATGGTCGGCATCGTGCTCGCGGTGCTCATCGGCGTCTTCCTCGACGGCCCCACCGCCATTGGTTTCGTGCTCGGCGCGGTGCTCTCGGGCGCCTGCGGATTCATCGGCATGAACATCTCGGTGCGCGCCAACGTGCGCACGGCACAGGCGGCCACCAAGGGCATCGGCCCGGCGCTCGATGTCGCCTTCCGCGGCGGCGCCATCACCGGCATGCTGGTGGTGGGCCTGGGCCTGCTGGGCGTGGCCGGCTTCTTCTGGTTCCTGGTGGGCAACGGCAACCTCAACCCGGCCTCCAACCTGGCCAAGATGCTCAATCCGCTGATCGGCTTTGCGTTCGGCTCCTCGCTCATCTCGATCTTCGCGCGCCTGGGCGGCGGCATCTTCACCAAGGGTGCCGACGTCGGCGCCGACCTGGTGGGCAAGGTGGAAGCCGGCATTCCGGAAGACGACCCGCGCAACCCGGCGGTGATCGCCGACAACGTGGGCGACAACGTGGGCGATTGCGCCGGCATGGCCGCCGACCTGTTCGAGACCTACGCGGTCACGCTGATCGCGACCATGGTGCTCGGCGCGCTGATGGTGGCCGCCGCACCGATGCAGGCCGTGCTCTACCCGCTCGTGCTGGGCGCCGTGTCCATCATCGCGTCCATCATCGGCTGCTTCTTCGTCAAGGCCAGCCCGGGCATGAAGAACGTCATGCCGGCGCTATACAAGGGTCTGGCCATTGCCGGCGTGCTCTCGCTGATCGCCTTCTGGTTCGTGTCCGGATGGATCATGCCCGACAACGCCATCACGGAAAGCGGCAGCCAGCTGCGGCTGTGGGGCTCGTGTGCGGTCGGTCTCATCCTGACCGCCGCCCTGGTCTGGATCACCGAGTTCTACACCGGCACGCAATACAGCCCGGTCAAGCACATCGCGCAAGCGTCCACCACCGGCCACGGCACCAACATCATCGCGGGTCTGGGCGTGTCGATGCGCTCCACCGCCTGGCCGGTGCTGTTCGTCTGCGCCGCCATCATCGCGTCGTACGCGCTGGCCGGCCTGTACGGCATCGCCGTGGCCGCCACGTCGATGCTGAGCATGGCCGGCATTGTGGTCGCCCTCGACGCCTACGGCCCCATCACCGACAACGCCGGCGGCATTGCCGAGATGGCCGAGCTGCCCAGCAGCGTGCGCGACATCACCGATCCGCTGGACGCCGTGGGCAACACCACCAAGGCCGTCACCAAGGGCTACGCCATCGGCTCCGCCGGCCTGGCCTCGCTGGTGCTGTTCGCCGACTACACCCACAAGCTTGAGACGTACGGCGCGCAGGTCAGCTTCGACCTCAGTGACCCGATGGTGATCATCGGCCTGTTCATTGGCGGCATGATCCCGTACCTGTTCGGCGCGATGGCGATGGAGGCCGTGGGCCGCGCTGCGGGATCGGTGGTGGTGGAAGTGCGCCGCCAGTTCAAGGAGATCGCCGGCATCATGGAAGGCACGGCCAAGCCCGAGTACGGCAAGGCGGTCGACATGCTCACCACGGCGGCCATCAAGGAAATGATCATCCCCAGCCTGCTGCCGGTGGTCGTGCCCATCCTGGTGGGTGTGTTCCTCGGGCCCAAGGCACTCGGCGGCCTGCTCATGGGCACCATCGTCACCGGCCTGTTCGTGGCCATCTCCATGTGCACCGGCGGTGGCGCCTGGGACAACGCCAAGAAGTACATCGAAGACGGTCACCACGGCGGCAAGGGCTCCGAGGCGCACAAGGCCGCGGTCACCGGCGACACCGTGGGCGACCCGTACAAGGACACGGCCGGCCCCGCGGTGAACCCGCTGATCAAGATCATCAACATCGTGGCGCTGCTGATCGTGCCGCTGCTGCCGCTGGCCTGACCTGCGCCCGCAACCCCGAAAAGCCCGCCGCGTGCGGGCTTTTCTACGCTTGCGCCAGCCTGCGCACGATGGCGCTGGCGACGGGAACCAGGCTTTCCAGTTCGGCCTGTTCGTTGCGCTCGATGGCTTGCAGCACGAGTTCGGTGATGGCACCGACCGCAGCCATCGCCATCGCGGGGCTGAGCGCCTGTTCGGCGGGGCGGTCGTGGTTGACGGTTTCGCACATGAAGTCGGCCAGCGAACCCATCACCTCGCGGCGGGCGGCGGCGCCGGCCTCGCCCAGGTGGTGGATCTCCACGAACAGGGTGCGCAGCAGGCGCGGGCCAGCCGACAGATGCGAAAAGTAGGCCCGCAGCGCGGTCTCCACCTGTGCCTGCCAGGGCAGCGAAGGCTGCACCGCTGAGCGCAAGGTGTTGAGCGCCGAAGCGCTGGCGAGCCGGTAAAGGGTGAGGAAGCAGACGTCCTTGTCGGCAAAGTGCTCGTAGAAGGTGCGCTTGGAGACGCCGGCCACGCGCACGACATCGGCCACGGTGACGGCCGCGAAGCCCTTGTCGGCCGCCACGTCGGCCAGGGCATGGAGCAGGCGGCTGTCGGGTGCTTCAAGCGTGCTGATGTTGGCGGCGTCTCGACGGGGCATGGCGCCATCTTAGGGGCCATCCACCCAGGCGCCATCCGGGCTTGACAGCGCGGCGCGAGCGACGCACAGTCCGTTTGGTACCCGTCGGTACCAAATGACGGAGCCCCACCATGTCCGACCTCACCGTTCGCCGCCTGCTGATCGATCTGGAACAACCCGTGGCGCGCCACTGGTGCGGCGGCGATGCTTTCCTCACCGCCTGGTTCAACGCGCTGTCGATGAGCTTTCCGGTCGGCGAGCAGTTCTTCATCGACGCCGTGCGCGAAGGCGCCAAAGGCCTGCCCGAGGAACAGCGCGCGCACTGGGACGCCGAGGTGAAGGGCTTCATCGGTCAGGAGGCCACGCACCGGCGCATCCATGCGCTTTTCAACGCACAGATCGAAAAGCACGGCCTGCAGAATGCCTGGGCGCCGCGCGCCGAGCGGCGCATGAAGCTGCTCGCCGGCACCGACGCGCGCCATGCGCTGGGCATCACCGCGGCCAACGAACACTTCACCGCCCTCTTCGCCGAATGGCTGCTGGGGCACCCCGAGGTGCTGGCCGGCAGCGAGCCGCGCCTGCAGGCGCTGTGGCTGTGGCACAGCGCCGAGGAAGCCGAGCACAAGTGCACTGCGTTCGATCTGTACCAGGCACTGGGCGGCAACCACGAATGGCGCGTGAAATGGATGCGCCGGGTGACCGTGTTCTTCCTGACCGACGCCCTGCGCCAGACGGTGAACAACCTGCGGCGCGATGGCACCCTGTGGCGCTGGTCGACCTGGCGCAGCGCCTGGAACCACCTGCTGGGCCCTCGCGGCATGTTGCGCGACAACTTGCAGGCCTGGCGCGACTATTTCCGCGCCGACTTCCACCCCAACCAGCAGCACAGCGAACGCTCCGCGGACTGGCTGCGCACGCACAGCGACCTCTTCATCGCCGTCGGCCGCTGATCGGACGACCCCGGGTTTTCCCGGTCAGTCCTTCGTCGGCTCAACTTGTATGATGACCTGATCAGCATACAAAGCATCCCGACACGCATGCTCTCCGACAACGCCGAACCCCTGCAAGCACCGCAGCGCCTCACCGACCGGCTGGCGGCCTTGTTGATGCAGCGCATCGAGTCGGGCGATCTAGGCCCCGATCAGCGCCTGCCGACTGAACAGCGGCTGTCCGAACAGTTCGGGGTGTCGCGCACCGTGGTGCGCGAAGCCATCAGCCAGCTCAAATCCATCGGTCTGCTCACCTCGCGGCAGGGGGCCGGCGTGTTCGTCGCGCCCAGCCACAGCGCACGCCCGCTCGCTTTCGATCCGACCGTGCTGCACTCCATGGAGGCCGTGCTGCAGGTGGTGGAGGTGCGCCGTGGCCTGGAGGCCGACGTGGCCGAACTGGCGGCGCGGCGCATCACGCCGGAGAAGTCGCGCGCCATCCTCGACGCCCTGGCCGAGCTGGAAGCCTGCCCTGCCCTGGGTACGGCCGGCGTGGAGGCCGACCTGCGCTTTCACCGCAGCATCGCGCGCGCCACCGACAACCCGCACTACGAGCGGCTGCTGGGCTTCCTGGAGCAATACCAACGCGACGCGATGCGCGTCACCCGCACCAACGAATCGCTGGACAACGGCTACATGGCGCAGGTGCAACGGGAGCACCGTGCGATTGCCGAAGCGGTGACGCAAGGCGACCCCATGGCCGCGCGCGAGGCCGCGATGCGCCACATGGCCAACGCCGCGCACCGCATCGAACACGCCTCGCCACCCGTTCGCCGCGCGCTCGACGCGCTGCTTCAACCCCCCGCATCCCCTCACGAATGACTGCTGCCAACACACCTTCGCCCACCACGCTGGGCGTCATCGGCCTGGGCTCCATGGGCATGGGCGCTGCCCGCTCGGCCCTGCGTCGCGGCCTCACCACCTGGGGCTGCGATCCGCAGGCCACCGCACGCGAGACGTTCGCGCAAGCCGGCGGCCGCTCCGTGTTGCACCCGGCCGAACTGGCCCCGCATTGCGATGTGGTGCTGGTGCTGGTGGTCAACGCCGCGCAAACCGAAACGGTGCTGTTCGGCGACAACGGCCTCGTGCCCGGCCTGCGCCGCGGCTCGGTGGTGATCGCCTCGGCCACCGTGGACCCGGCCTTGCCCGCGCAATGGGAGGCGCGCCTGGCCGAGCACGGCATCCTGCTGATCGACGGCCCGGTCTCGGGTGGCGCCCGCAAAGCGGCCGAGGGCCAGATGACGGTGATGGCCTCGGGCAGCGACGCCGCGTTCGCGGCCGCCGACGCGGCGCTGCAGGCGATTGCGGGCAAGGTTTACCGCCTCGGTGATCGCGCGGGCGTGGGCTCCACCGTGAAGATGGTCAACCAGCACCTTGCGGGTGTGCACATCGCCACCGCGTGCGAGGCCATGGCACTGGGCATCAAGGCTGGCGCCGATCCGCGACAGCTCTACGAGGTCATCTGCAACAGCGCCGGCATGAGCTGGATGTTCGAGAACCGCGTGCCACACATCCTGGACGGCGACTACACCCCGCTGTCGGCGGTGAACATCTTCGTGAAGGACCTGGGCATCGTGCTGGACGCCGCACGCGCGATGAAGTTTCCGCTTCCGCTGGCCGCCGCCGCCCACCAGCTCTACCTGGCCACGGCCGCCATGGGCCTGGGCGGCCAGGATGACGCCGCGGTGGTGAAGTACTACGCCGCGCTGGCCGGCCTGGAGCTGCCCTCGGCAGCACCGGGCGCGGACGGGAGCGCGGCATGATCCTCGGCGTCATCGCAGACGATTTCACCGGCGCCACCGACGTGGCCAGCATGCTGGTGCGCGCCGGCATGCGCACGGTGCAGGTACTGGGCGTGCCGCAAGGGCCTCTTCCGCAGGCCGATGCGATCGTGGTGGCGCTCAAGTCGCGCACCATCGCACCCGAACTCGCGGTTCAGCAAAGCCTGGATGCATTGGCCGCATTGCGCGCGGCCGGCGCCCGGCAGATTTACTTCAAGTACTGCTCCACCTTCGACTCCACGCCACGCGGCAACATCGGTCCCGTGATCGATGCGCTGATGCAGGCACTGAACACCGACCTCACCATCGCCTGCCCGGCGTTCCCCGAGAACGGGCGCACGGTCTACCGAGGCCACCTGTTCGTAGGCGATGCGCTGCTGAGTGACTCCGGCATGCGCAACCACCCGCTCACGCCCATGACCGACGCCAACCTGTTGCGGGTGCTGCAGGCACAAACGCCGCAACGCGTGGGCCTGCTGCGCCACGACACCGTCGCGCAGGGCGCCGATGCTACGCGCGCGAAATTGCAGTCGCTGCGCGCCGAAGGCACACGCGTCGCCGTGGCCGATGCACTCAGTCAGGACGACCTGCTCACGTTGGGCGAGGCATGCGCCGACCTGCCCCTGGTCACCGCCGGCTCCGGCGTGGCCCTGGGGCTGCCGCCAGCCTACGCGCGGCGCGGCTGGCTGTGGCCGGACGCCCAGGCCGCCGCCTTGCCCGTCGTGGGCGGTGCTGCGGCCGTGGTATCGGGCTCCTGCTCGCAGGCCACCAACGCCCAGGTCGCGCGCTGGCAACAGGGCGGCGGGGCTTCGGTTCAGGTCGATCCGCTGGCCCTGCACGAGGGCCGCACCAGCCCCGCCGATCTGCTGGCCGAGGCCACCGCGTCGCTGGCCCAGGGCCCGGTGCTGGTCTATGCCACCGCCACGCCAGAGCGCGTGGGCGCGGTGCAGCAGGCCCTGGGCGTGCAGGCCGCTGGCGAGCTGGTGGAACAGGCGCTGGCCCACATTGCGCGCGGCCTGGTGACGCGCGGCGTGCGACGGCTGGTCGTCGCGGGCGGTGAAACGTCGGGCGCGGTCGTGCAGGCGCTCGCCGTGCAGCAGTTGCAGATCGGACCCAGCATCTGCCCCGGCGTGCCCTGGACCGCCACGCGCCGCGGCGAAGCCGCAGACCCGCTGTTGCTGGCCCTCAAATCCGGCAACTTCGGGGGCCCCGATTTCTTCCGTGAGGCACTGGCCATGACGGAGGCGGCGGCGTGACGCTCTCGGTGCCCGACACCCAGCAAGCCATTCGCGCCGAGATCGTGCGCGTGGGATCATCGCTTTTTGCGCGAGGCCTGGCCCACTCCACCGCCGGCAACATCAGTGTGCGTCTGGATGCGGCCCAAGGCGGCGGATTCCTGATCACGCCCACCGACGCCTGCCTGGGACATCTCGACCCCGACGAACTGGCCTGGGTCGGTGAGGACGGCCAGCAACGCGCTGGCGCACGCGCCAGCAAGACGCTGGCCCTGCACCGGCGCATTTACGAAGCGGCGCCCCACGCGCGCAGCGTGCTGCACACCCACAGCACCCACCTCGTGGCGCTCAGCCTGCAAGGCGTGTGGCAGGCACAGGACATCCTGCCGCCCATCACGCCCTACCAGGTGATGAAGGTGGGCCATGTGCCGCACCTTGCTTACCGCGCACCGGGCGACGCCGCCGTGGCCGATGTGCTCGGCGCGCTGATCCGCCGGGCCGAGCGGCCGCTGCACGCGGCCATGCTCGAACGCCTGGGCCCCGTGGTGTGGCACCACAGCCCCGCGCAGGCCATGGCGCTGCTGGAAGAACTCGAAGAAACCGCCCGACTGTGGCTGCTCTGCTCGCCCCGCCCCGCACCGCTCGACGACACCCGCATCGACGAGCTGCGACAACGCTTCAACGCCCTCTGGTGACATGCCCCGATTCGCTGCCAACCTCACGATGATGTACACCGAAGTGCCCTTCCTGGAGCGCTTCGCAGCCGCCGCGGCCGATGGCTTCGACGCGGTCGAGTTCCTCTTTCCCTACGAGTTCGACGCCCAGGAACTGGCGCAGCGCCTGCGCGCGAGCGGCCTCACCCAGGCCCTGTTCAACATGCCGCCGGGTGACTGGGCCGCCGGTGAACGCGGCATGGCTTGCCTGCCCGGCCGCGAGGCCGAGTTCGCGGCCCATCTGGAGACCGCCCTGCGCTACGCGCAAGCCACCGGTTGCCAGCGGCTGCACGCCATGGCCGGCCTTGTGCCCGACGGCGCCGACCGTGCCCGCATGCACGCCACGTACGTGGCCAACCTGCGGCACGCGGCCACACGCGCGGCGGCCCAGGGCATCACGGTGCTGATCGAGCCGCTCAATGGTCGCGACGTGCCGGGCTACTTCCTCACCACGCAACAACAGGCGCATGACGTGGTGGCCGAGGTGGGCGCGGCCAACCTGCGCGTGCAGATGGACTTCTACCACTGCCAGATCAGCGAAGGCGACCTCACGCGCCGTCTGGAGCGCCACTTCGACGGCGTCGGGCACATCCAGATCGCCGGCGTGCCCGACCGACACGAACCGGACGACGGCGAAATCAACCACCCCCATCTGTTCCAGCGCCTGGACGACCTGGGCTACGCGGGCTTCGTGGGGTGCGAGTACCGCCCGCGCGCGGGCACCAGCGCCGGCCTGGGCTGGCTGCGCCGCTGGCGCGAACAACAACAACCCGGGAGCCGCACATGAACATCCTGATCACCGGCGGCGCCGGATTTCTGGGCAGCCGCCTGGCGCGCGAGTTGCTGCAACGCGGCCACCTCGGATCGCGGCGTATCGAGCGCGTGATGCTGGCCGACCTCGTTGCACCGCGCGACGCCGCGCTCGTCAACGATGCGCGCGTGCAGACGCAGGCGGGCGACCTGCAGGCGAGCCTGTCTGCGCTGTTCGCGCAGCGCTGGGACGCGGTGTTCCACCTCGCCTCGGCCGTCTCGGCCGAATGCGAGGCGGATTTCGATCTTGGCCTGCATGCCAACCTTGACACCACGCGCCGCCTGCTCGACGCCTGCCGCCAGCAGACGCTGCAGGGCCATCCCCCGCCGATGTTCTTCTTCTCCAGCTCGGTCGCCGTCTATGGCAGCGACCCGGCCCTGCCGCTGCCCGCGGTGGTGGGCGACGACACGCTGCCCACGCCGCAATCGAGCTACGGCATCCACAAGTTCGTGTGCGAGCAGCTGGTGGCCGACTACACGCGCAAGGGCTTCATCGACGGCCGTGCGGCGCGCCTCATGACGGTTTCCGTGCGCCCGGGGCGACCCAACGGCGCGGCCTCGGGATTCCTGTCCGGCATGCTGCGCGAACCGCTGGCAGGCCAGCCCAGCAACTGCCCCGTGCCGCTGGACACGCCGGTGGCGCTGTCCTCACCGGCCACCACCATCGCGGGCATCATCGCCGTGGCCGAGGCCTCGCGCGAGGCCTTCGGTGGGCGCACCGCCATCAACCTGCCGGCACTGAGCCTGCGCGTAAGCGACATGCTGGACGCGTTGGCCGCCTTCGCCGGCCGCGAGGCCACCGCGCTGGTGAGCCACGAGCCCGATGCCGCGACCGCGCGCATCGTGGCCGGTTGGCCCTCGCTGTTTCACAGCCCGCGTGCGCAGGCCCTGGGCCTGCGTGCCGACCCCGACTTCCATTCGGTCCTGCGCCAGTACGCGCAGGACCACCCCGATGCCGTGACCCTGCCGGCAGCGCGCGCACGGCTGACCACCGCGCACTGACCACCCTTCCCGCAACGACCCACCCTTCTCAAGGAGACAAGCGCATGATGAAGAAGCTGCTCACCCCCCTGGCCCTGGCCGCGATCCTCGCCGCCGGCGGCGTGCAGGCACAGACCGTGCTGAAGATCGGCTACGCCACGTCGGCCACGTCGCACTACGGCGTGGGCTCCACGGTCTTCTGCGAAGAGATCGAAAAAGGCACGCAAGGCCGCTACAAGTGCCAGCAGTTCCCCAACTCCGCTCTCGGCGGCGAGCGCGAGCAGATCGAGGCGGTGCAGCTGGGCACGCAGGACCTGGTGAACACCTCCACCGGCCCGCTGGGCAACTTCGTGCCCGAGGTCAAGATCGTGGACATTCCCTTCCTCTTCCGTGACTACGACCACGCACGCAAGGTCATGGACGGCCCGATCGGCCAGGACCTGAGCAAGAAGATGGAAGCCAAGGGCCTGATCAACCTGGCCTGGACGGAAAACGGTTTCCGCCACATGACCAACAGCAAGCGGGCCATCAACCAGGCCAGCGATGCCAGCGGCCTGAAGATGCGCACCATGGAGAACAAGGTGCACATGGACGGCTACAAGACCTTCGGCATCCTGCCCACGCCGATGCCCTTCCCCGAGCTGTTCACCGCGCTGCAGCAAGGCACCGTGGACGGCCAGGAGAACCCGATCCCGGTGATCCTGTCCTCCAAGTTCTCGCAAGTGCAGAAGCACCTCTCGCTGACCGGCCACGTGTACTCGCCGGCGGCGCTGATCCTCTCGCCCGCGGTGTGGAACAAGCTGTCGGCCGCCGACAAGCAAGTGTTCCTGGAGGCCGGCAAGAAGGCCGCCGCGGCCCAGCGCAAGAAGGTGAACGACGACGAGAACACCGGCATCGCCCAGCTTGAGAAGGATGGCATGCAGGTGGTCAAGCAGGTCAACGGCGAGAGCTTCCGCAAGGCGGTGGCGCCGGCCTACGCACAGTACGCCAGAGAGTTCGGCGCCGACAAGATCGCCGCGATCCAGAACGTCAAGTGACGTTGTTTCCCCGGAGCGGGCGGTCCACGCGATGGGCCTTCCCCGCACCGGGGCCTTGGCGGCGCAAGCGCTCATGCGCTTCCCCGCTTTCCCGCCTTAGCGCACCCGCATTCCGAGTTGAACCATGAGACGCTTCATCCTGCGACTCGATCGCTGGCTTACCGGCCTGTGCCTGACCGTGGCCTGTCTGTTGCTGGCCACCATCTCCTGCCTGGGGCTGTGGCAGGTCACGAGCCGCTTCGTGCTGGAGCAGCCCTCGACCTGGACCGAAGAGTCGATGCGGCGCCTGCTCATCTGGATGGTCATGCTTGGCGTGGTGGCCTCGCTGCGCCAGGGTGCGCTGGTGTCGGTTGACCTCATGTTGCGCCTGTCGCGCGGCGCCTTTCACCAGATGGTCCGCTGGATCATCACCGTCGTGAACCTGACCTTCCTGAGCGTGCTGATCTGGTTCGGCATCGACCTGGTGTGGCGGGTGCGCTTCCAGACCTTTGCCAGCATGGAAATCTCCATGGGCTGGGCCTATGCGGCGTTGCCGGTGGGCGCGGCGCTGGCCGTGATCGCGGTCATCGCGTACCACCTCGACCCCCGCAACGAAGAACTCGCCGCCGCCCAGTAACCGCCCGACGGCCTGCGCCCAAGAAGCGCCGGTCAGCACACCATGTCTTTCACCTTACTGTTCACGATGCTGCTGGGCTTTGCCTTCAGCATCTCCGTTGCCGTTGCGATCGGGGGCTCGGCCATTCTGGGCCTGGCCATCTTCGACAGCGACAAGCTCATCCTCGTGCCCAAGGAGATGTTCTCCGCGATCGACAAATTTCCGCTCGCGGCCATCCCGTTCTTCATCCTGGCCGGCAACCTCATGGAAACCGGGGGCATCTCGCGCCGCCTGGTCGAATTCGCCAAATCGCTGGTGGGCGGCGTGCAGGGCGGCCTGCCCATGACCTGCGTGCTCACCTGCATGATCTTCGCGGCGGTCTCGGGCTCTTCGGTGGCCACCACCTTCGCGATCGGCGCCATCCTCATCCCGGCATTGGTCAAGCACGGCTATCCGCCGGGCTATGCCGCTTCGCTGCAAGCCACGTCGGCGGAACTGGGCGTGGTCATTCCGCCCTCCATTCCCATGATCCTGTTCGGCGTCGCCGCCGAGGTCTCGATCGGCGAGCTGTTCATCGCGGGAGTGGTGCCGGGCCTGTTCATCGGCGTCACGCTGATGCTGTTCGTGCACCTGTGGTGCCGCTTCAAGGGCCTGGGCAAGAACGACGGCGACGGCCGCCTGCCGGTGGGCCGCGCCACGCTGCAGGCCGGCTGGGCGCTGCTGATGCCGGTGATCATTCTGGGCGGCATCTACGGCGGTGTCTTCACCCCCACCGAAGCGTCCGTGATCGCCGTGTTCTACGCGTTGCTCGTGGGCATGGTCATACACCGCGAACTGGGCTTCAAGGACCTGCTGCCGGTGCTGCGCAAATCGGTGATCTCCAGCGCCGTGATCATGTTCATCATCGCCAACGCCGGCCTGTTCGCCTTCCTGATCACGCGCGCCGGCATTCCCGATGCGATCGGCCTGTGGCTCAAGGATGTGCTGCAGTCGCCCGTGCTGTTCCTGGTGGGCGTCAATGCCGCGCTGTTCGTCATCGGCATGTTCATCGAGACCTCGGCCGCCATCATCGTGCTGGCGCCCATCCTGGTGCCGGTGGCCGTGTACTTCGGGGTCGATCCGGTGCACTTCGGCATGATCATGGTGGTGAACCTCGCCATGGGCATGATCACGCCGCCCTTCGGCGTGAACCTGTTCGCCGCAGCCACGGTGGCCCGAATATCGCTGGATCGCATGATCGTGCACCTCGTGCCCTTCGTGCTGGTGATCGTGGGCTGCCTGGCCGTCATCACCTATTTCCCGTCGGTCTCGCTCACCCTGCGCGACATCGTGTTCGACAAACCCGCGGCGGTGATGCCCATGGGCCCCACACCGGCCATCGGGCCGCAGTGAGGAGCGGCCCATGGCACTGCATTTCATCGACAACCGCAGCGTGCGCGGCGCGCTCGGGCAGACCCTGCCGGTCATCGACCCGGCCACCGGCGAGACCTACGACAGCCTGGAACGCGGCAACGCGGCCGACATCGACGCCGCCGTGCAGGCCGCGCAGCGCTGCCTGCACGGACCCTGGGCCCGCCTGAGTGCGGCCGAACGTGGCCGCCTGCTCATGAAGCTCAGCGCCAAGGTGGCGGAACACGCCGAGGAACTGGCCGCCATCGAGCAGCGCGACTGCGGCAAGCCCATCAAGCAGGCGCGCGCCGACGCGCTGGCGCTGGTGCGCTACTTCGAGTTCTACGCCGGCGCGGGCGACAAGCTGCATGGCCACACCATCCCCTACCTCGACGGCTACAGCGTGCTCACCTGGCACGAGCCGCACGGCGTGACCGGCCACGTGATCCCCTGGAACTACCCGATGCAGATCTTCGGGCGCAGCGTGGGCGGTGCGCTGGCCGCGGGCAACGTCTGCGTGGTCAAACCGTCGGAAGACGCCTGCCTGTCGCTGCTGCGGGTGGCCGAACTGGCGGCCGAGGTCGGCTTTCCGGCGGGGGCCATCAACATCGTCACCGGCTACGGCCACGAAGTCGGCGACGCGCTGGCGCGCCACCCGGGCATCGACCACATCAGCTTCACGGGCAGCCCGCGCGTGGGCACCCTGATCCAGCAGGCCGCGGCCGAGCGGCATTGCCCCGTGACGCTCGAGCTCGGCGGCAAGGGGCCGCAGATCGTGTTCGACGATGCCGACGTCGACGCTGCCCTGCCCTTCATCGTCAACGCCATCGTGCAGAACAGCGGCCAGACCTGCAGCGCGGGCTCGCGCCTGCTGGTGCAACGCGGCCTGTACGAGCCGTTGCTACAGCGCCTGGGTGAGGCGTTCAGCACGCTGCGCGCGGGCCCGCCCGAGCTCGACCTCGATCTCGGGCCCCTGATTCGCCGCAGCCAGCTGGAGCGCGTGCGCGGCTTCCTGGACGACGTGCGCCGCGACGGCCTGCCCATCGTCGCGCAAGGGCAGATCGTGCCGCAGGCGAGCCAGCAGGGTTACTACGCTGCGCCGATCCTGGTGCGCGACGTGCCCGCGCAGCACCGCCTGGCGCAGGAAGAGGTGTTCGGCCCGGTGCTGGCGGCCATGGCGTTCGACGACGAAGACGACGCGGTGCGCCTGGCCAACGGCACGGCCTTCGGCCTGGTCGCGGGGGTCTGGACACGCGATGGCGCGCGCCAGCTGCGCATGGCCCGACGGGTCAAGGCCGGTCAGGTCTTCATCAACAACTACGGCGCCGGCGGCGGCGTCGAGCTGCCCTTTGGCGGCGTCAAGTCCAGTGGCTATGGCCGCGAAAAGGGCTTCGAAGCGCTGCTGGGCTTCACCACCCTCAAGACCGTGGCCATCCGCCACGGCTGAAACCAGGGCCGATCGGCCCGTCACGGAGACACATCACATGCGAGTGCAGAACAAATCCATCATCGTCACCGGCGCGGGCAGTGGCATCGGCGAAGGCATTGCCCACCGCCTGGCCGCCGAGGGTGCCCAGGTGATCGTCAACGACGTCAACGTGTCCGGCGGCGAGCGCGTGGTGGCCGACATCACCGCCCGGGGCGGACGTGCCAGCTTCTTTGCGGCCGACGTCACCCGCTCGGACGATGTCAAGGCGCTGGTCCATGCCGCGGTGGAAAGACACGGCCGTCTGGACGTGATGGTCAACAACGCCGGCTGGACCCACCGCAACCAACCCGCGCTGGACGTGAGCGAGGAAGAGTTCGACCGCTGCTACGCGGTCAACGTCAAGAGCATCTACCTCTCGGCCCTGCACGCGGTGCCCGTGTTCCGCGCCAACGGCGGCGGCGCTTTCATCAACATCGCGTCCACCGCTGGCGTGCGGCCGCGCCCGGGGCTCACCTGGTACAACGGCTCCAAGGGCGCGGTGATCATCACCAGCAAATCGCTGGCCGCCGAGTTCGGGCCGGACAACATCCGCGTGAACTGCGTGAACCCGGTGATGAACCCGTTCACCGGGTTGGGGGCATCGTTCGCGGGCGGCGAACTCACCGACGAGCGCCTGGCGAAATTCCGCAGCACCATTCCACTCGGTCGCTTCTCCACCCCGGAGGACGTGGCCAACGCCGTGCTCTACCTCGCCAGCGACGAGGCGGCCTTCATCTCGGGCGTGTGCCTGGAAGTGGACGGCGCTCGCTGCGTGTGACCGGGCTGGCTGGCCAACCGGGCATGCGCCTCAAGCCGGCATGGGCTTGCCGCGCAGGCGCTTGACCAACGCCACCACGGCCACCACCGCAGCGCCGGCCACCACGCCCACCAGCGCGCCGGTGAGGCTGGGCACGAAGGCGCCCAGCCAGCCCATGGTCTCGGCCATGGCTTCCACACCATGCGCCAGCAGCGGCAGGCCGTGCAGCAGGATGCCGCCGCCCACCAGGAACATGGCCGCCGTGCCCAGCACCGACAGCGACTTCATCAGCCACGGCGCAAAGGCCAGGATGCCGCGGCCGAACGCCTGCTTCCAGGCCTGCGCCTGGCGGTTCAGGTGCAGGCCCAGGTCGTCGAGCTTGACGATGCCGGCCACCAGGCCGTACACGCCCACCGTCATCAGCAGCGAGATACCCACCAGCACACCGACGCGCTGACCCATGGTGGCGCTGGCCACGGTGCCCAGGCTGATGACGATGATCTCCGCCGAGAGAATGAAGTCGGTGCGCACCGCGCCCTTGATCTTCTGCTTCTCAAAGGCCACGAGATCGACCTTCTCGTCCGCAACCGCCTTCACCAGCTCATCGTGGTGCTTCTTGTCGTCGGCCTTGTGCGCCCCCAGGCTGTGCATCAGCTTCTCGACGCCTTCAAAGCACAGAAACAGGCCGCCCAGCATGAGCAGCGGCGTGATGAGCACCGGCGCGAACGCGCTGATGAGCAACGCCGCCGGCACGAGGATGGCCTTGTTGAGCATCGAGCCCTTGGCCACCGCCCACACCACCGACAACTCGCGGTCGGCCTTTACCCCGGTGACCTGCTGCGCATTGAGCGCCAGGTCGTCACCCAGCACGCCCGCCGTCTTCTTGGCCGCGACCTTGGTCATCACCGACACGTCGTCCAGCAGCGTGGCGATGTCGTCGATGAGTGCGAGAAGGCTGGTACCGGCCATGGTGGTGTCCTGGATCGGGTGATGTTCAGGCTGCCATGGGCAGCACTTCCTTGGCAATGCGGGCAGCGAGTTCCTTTTGGGCCACTTTCACCTCGTACGCCGTCTGCAGATTCATCCAGGTCTGCACGTCGCCACCAAAATAGCGGACCAGGCGCAAAGCGGTATCGACCGTGATGCCACGGCGCTCAAGCACGATGTCGTTGATGCGGGAAGCCGGCACCTTGAGCGCTTGTGCCAGCGCATTGGCGCTCATGCCCAGCGGGGCGAGGTACTCCTCCCGAAGAATCTCCCCCGGGTGAACGGGGCGCATACCGTTGCGAACCGATTTGATGGCCATGGCGACCTCCTGTCAGTGGTAATCCACGATCTGCACATCGTGCACGCCGTCGGCACGCCAGACGAAGCAGACTCGAAACTGATCGTTCACCCGGATGCTGTGTTGGCCGCGTCGGTCACCCGTCAGGGCTTCGAGACGGTTACCCGGTGGCACGCGCAGGGCATCCAGCGTGGCGGCACTGTCGAGCAACTGCAGCTTGCGCTGCGCCACCGCCAGAATGTTCACCCAGCGCCGGACTTTGCGCCCGGCAAACACAGCGGCCGTGTCCTCGTCCAGAAAGGAAACGATCATGCGGCCAGCAGTTTATACCGTTTACCGGTAAACAGCAATCATCCCACCCAGCGCCGCGCGTTGCGCCACATCCGCATCCAGCCGCTGTGGGCCGACACGTCCTGATCCGTCCAGCTCATGAGCACGTTGCGGAACACGCGTTCCGGGTGCGGCATCAGCGCGGTGAAGCGGCCGTCGGCGGTGGTAACGGCGGTGAGGCCACCCGGGCTGCCGTTGGGGTTGAACGGGTAGCGCTCGGTGGCGGCACCGGTGTTGTCCACGAAGCGCATGGCGGCGATGGCCTTGGCCGGGTCGCCACGGTGGCGGAAGTTGGCGTGGCCTTCACCGTGCGCCACGGCAATCGGTAGTCGCGTGCCGGCCATGCCCTGGAAGAACAGGCTGGGCGAGTCGAGCACCTCCACCAGCGACAGCCGCGCCTCGAAGCGCTCGCTCTGGTTGGTGGTGAAGCGCGGCCAGGCTTCGGCGCCCGGGATGATGTCGGCCAGCTCCGCGAACATCTGGCAGCCGTTGCAAACGCCCAGGCCGAAGGTGTCGCTGCGCGCAAAGAACGCCTGGAACTGGTCCGACAGCACCGGGTTGAAAGTGATGGAGCGCGCCCAGCCAATGCCCGCGCCCAGCGTGTCGCCATAGCTGAAGCCGCCGCAGGCCACCACGCCGCGCATGTCGCGGAGGTTGGCGCGGCCGCCCTGCAGGTCGGTCATGTGCACGTCGATGGCCTCGAAGCCGGCCTGCGTGAAGCACCACGCCATTTCCACGTGCGAGTTCACACCCTGCTCGCGCAGGATGGCCACCTTCGGGCGCGAGAGGTTCAGGAACGGTGCGGCCACGTCCTCGGCCGGGTCGAACGACAGGTGCGTGTGCAGGCCGGGATCGGTCGGGTCGCCCGCGGCAGCGTGCTCGGCGTCGGCGCAGGCGGGGTTGTCGCGCTGCTGGTTGATCTTCCAGCTCACGCTGTCCCAGACCTGGTGCAGGTCGACCAGCTTCGCACTGAACACGGCCTTGGTGTCGCGCCAGACCTGCAGCTCGCCCTTGCCGGCGTCGATGGCGGACGACAGGGGCCGCGTCTTGCCGATGAAGTGGCTGTGCTTCGACAGGCCGTGCTCGCGCAGCACCTGCATGACCTCGTTGCGCTGATCGGTGCGCACCTGCAGCACCACGCCCAGCTCTTCGTTAAAGAGCGCCTTGAGCGTGAGTTCCTCGCGGCGCGCGCTCACCTGTTTGGTCCAGTTCTTGGCATCGCCCATCTCGGCGCGACTGTCGCTGATGCCGTCGCCCTCGGTGACGAGCTGGTCCACGTTCAGCGCCACGCCCACCTGGCCGGCAAAGGCCATCTCGGCCACGCTGGCCAGCAGGCCGCCGTCGCTGCGGTCGTGGTAGGCGAGGATGCGGCCCTGGGCGCGCAGCGCGTTCACCGCGTTGACGAGGTTCACCAGGTCCTGCGGGTCGTCGAGATCGGGCACGTCGCCGCCCGGGTGGCCCAGGGTCTGCGCGAGGATGCTGCCGCCCAGGCGGTGGCGGCCCTTGCCGAGATCGACCAGCACCAGGGTGCTGTCCTCGATCTCGCGGTTCAATTGCGGTGTGAGCGTGCCGCGCACGTCGGCCAGCGAGGCAAAGGCACTCACGATCAGGCTCACCGGCGCGGTGACCTTCTTCGTCTGTCCATCGGCCTGCCACTGCGTGCGCATCGACAGGCTGTCCTTGCCCACGGGAATGGACACGCCCAGCGCCGGGCACAGTTCCATGCCCACGGCCTTCACGGTCTCGTAGAGCGCGGCGTCCTCGCCGGGCTCGCCGCAGGCGGCCATCCAGTTGGCGCTGAGCTTCACGCGCGGCAGCTCGATCGGCGCGGCGAGCAGGTTGGTGATGGCCTCGGCCACCGCCATGCGGCCCGATGCCGCGGCATGGGTGGCCGCCAGTGGCGTGCGCTCGCCCATGGCCATGGCTTCGCCAGCGAAGCCCGCGTGGTCGGCCAGGGTGACGGCGCAGTCAGCCACCGGCACCTGCCAGGGGCCCACCATCTGGTCGCGGTGGGTGAACGCGCCCACGGTGCGGTCGCCGATGGTGATCAGGAAACGCTTGGAGGCCACCGTGGGGTGGCTCAGCACGTCGATCACGCTTCTCTGCAGATCGACACCGGTGAGATCGATGGCGGGCGAGGTGCGCGCCACGGTCTTGACGTCGCGGTGCATCTTGGGCGGCTTGCCAAGCAGCACATCCATCGGCATGTCGACCGGACTCTCCTGCCCTTCGTCGACCAGCCGCAATTGACGCTCTTCGGTGGCCACGCCCACCACGGCGAACGGGCAGCGCTCGCGCTCGCAGAAGGCCTGAAACTGCGGCAGCGACGCGGGCGCGATGGCCAGCACGTAGCGCTCCTGGCTCTCGTTGCACCAGATCTCCTTGGGCGCCAGGCCACTCTCTTCGAGCGGGACCGCGCGCAGGTCAAAGCGTGCGCCACGGCCGGCGTCGTTGGTGATCTCGGGGAAGGCGTTCGACAGGCCACCCGCGCCCACGTCGTGGATCGCCAGGATAGGGTTGTTCTCCCCCTGCGCCCAGCAGTGGTTGATGACCTCCTGCGCTCGGCGTTCGATCTCGGGGTTGCCGCGCTGCACGGAGTCGAAGTCGAGCGCGGCGGCGTTGGTGCCGGTGGCCATGGAACTGGCCGCACCGCCGCCCATGCCGATCTTCATGCCCGGGCCGCCGAGCTGGATGAGCAGGGTGCCGGCCGGGAACAGGATCTTCCTGGTGAGCTTTGCATCGATGGTGCCGACACCGCCAGCGATCATGATGGGCTTGTGGTAGCCGCGTTGCACGCCATCCACCACCTGCTCGTATTCGCGGAAGTAGCCTGCCAGGTTGGGTCGGCCGAACTCGTTGTTGAAGGCCGCGCCGCCCAGCGGGCCCTCGGTCATGATCTGCAGCGGGCTGGCGATGTGCTCGGGCTTGCCGGCGGGCTGATCGGCCAGGCCACCCCAGAGTTTGCCGACCGAGAAGCCGGTGAGACCGGCCTTGGGTCTGGCACCCCGGCCGGTGGCGCCCTCGTCGCGGATCTCGCCGCCGGCGCCGGTGGAGGCGCCCGGGAACGGCGAGATGGCGGTGGGGTGGTTGTGCGTTTCCACCTTCATGAGCACGTGCTGCGTGACGGCCTCGGTGCGGTAGGCCGGTGCCGCCTGACCTTCGTAGCGCGCCGCAAAGCGCTGCACGTCGTGGCCTTCCATGACCGAGGCGTTGTCGGCGTAGGCGATCACCGTGTGCTGCGGGCTGGTCTGGTGGGTGTGGCGGATCATGCCGAACAGGCTCTTGTCCTGCGCCACGCCGTCGATGGTGAACTGCGCGTTGAAGATCTTGTGGCGGCAGTGCTCGCTGTTGGCCTGCGCGAACATCATGAGCTCCACGTCGGTGGGGTTGCGCCCCAGCCCGGTGAAGGCGTTGATGAGGTAGTCGATCTCGTCGTCGGCCAGGGCCAGGCCCCAGTCGGTGTTGGCGCGCTCCAGTGCGGCCCGGCCGCCGCCCAGCACGTCCACGCGCTCCATGGGCGCGGCGTGCAGTTCGGTGAACAGGGCGTGGGCTTCGTCGCGCGTGGCGACCACGGCCTCGGTCATGCGGTCGTGCAGCAGGCTGGCCACGGCCCAGCGCTGCTCGGGGGTCAAGGCGGGCTTGCCACCCAGCAAGCCAGGCTTGAGTGCAATGCGGTACTCGATGAGGCGCTCCACACGGTGCACCGTGAGGCCGCAGTTACGCGCGATGTCGGTCGCCTTGGAGGCCCAGGGCGAGACGGTGCCCAGGCGTGGCATGACCAGCAGCGCTGGTGCGCCATCGGCTTCGAGCTTGAGGTGTTGCGGCTGCGCGGGCTCACCGTAGGTGAGCAGTTCGCCCAGGCGCTGCCCGGTGGCCGCGTCGGGCGCTGCGTCGAACGCCGCCAGGTGTACGAAACGCGCGCTGAGGCCGACGATCTTGTCGTGAATGGCGGTGAGGCGGGGTAGAAGCTGCTGGACTTTGAAGTCGCTGATGGCGTGGCCGCCATCAAAAGTGCGCAGGTGCAGGGACACGGTGGGGCCTGTGGTGCGTTGAACCACCCGCGGAGGGGGCGGTGGAAAGCCCGCGATTTTACCCGTCGGCCCCATGGCGATTGGCCTGCCGCGACTGCCTGCGCGGGGTCCGGTGGGATAATCCCGCCCATGAGCATCACCTACAAGGACGCCGCCGGCATCGAGGGCATGCGCACCGCGTGCCGCCTCGCCTCCGAGGTGCTGGACTACCTCACGCCGCTGATCCAGCCCGGCATCACCACGCTCGAGATCGACCGCCTGGCGGCCGACTACATGAAGCAGCAAGGCACGCGCTCTGCCACCATCGGCTATCAGCCGAGCGGCTACCCGCCCTACCCCGGCCACCTGTGCACCTCGGTCAACCACGTGGTGTGCCACGGCATTCCGAACGACAAGCCGCTCAAGAAGGGCGACATCCTCAACGTGGACGTCACCGTCATCACGCCCGACGGCTGGTACGGCGACAACTCCCGCATGTTCCTCATCGGCGGCGAGGCGGCCTGCTCGCTGCAGGCACGCAGGTTGTGCCAGGTCACCTACGAGGCCATGTGGAAAGGCATCGTTCTGGTGCGCCCAGGCGCCCGGCTGGGCGATATCGGCCACGCCATCCAGACCTACGCCGAGGGCAACGGCTACTCGGTGGTGCGCGAATTCTGCGGTCACGGCATCGGCCAGCGCTTCCACGAGGAGCCCCAGGTGCTGCACTACGGCCGCCCGGGCACGCTGGAAGAACTCAAGCCCGGCATGACCTTCACCATCGAGCCCATGATCAACGCCGGTCGGCGCGAGATCAAGGAGCTTGGCGACGGCTGGACCATCGTCACGCGCGACCGCTCGCTCTCGGCCCAGTGGGAGCACACGGTGCTGGTCACCGAAACCGGCTACGAGGTGCTCACGCTGTCGGCCGGCAGCCTGGCGCCACCGGCCTTCGTGACCGCCGCCGCCGCCGTTCCCGCCTGACGTTGCGCGCGCCATGGACGACCTGGCCGCGCTGCGCCAGCGCTACCGCGACGAAAAGGCCGCGCTGTTCGCGGAGCTGGGCAAGTCCGGCGCGTCCACCCGCGGCGTGCGCCAGGCGCTCGCCCGGCTCGCCCGGCTCACCGACCAGACCCTGAGAACCCTGTGGCAGCGCGCCGGTTTCGGCCCGCGCTACGCGCTGCTGGCGGTGGGCGGCTTTGGCCGTGGTGAGCTGTTCCCGCACTCCGACGTGGACGTGCTGGTGCTCCTGCCCGACGGCTGCGTGCCCGACGCCGATGCCGAACTGAAGGCGCGCATCGAAGGCTTCATCGGCGCTTGCTGGGACCTCGGGCTGGAGATCGGCTCCAGCGTGCGCACGGCCGACGACTGCGTGGCCGAAGCCGGCAAGGACGTGACGGTTCAGACCTCGCTGCTGGAATGCCGCCTCATCACCGGCCACCGCGCAGGCTTCAACACCTTGGTGCGCCGCCTGGGTGAGGCCCGGGACCCAAAGGCCTTCTTCGTGGCCAAGACGCTGGAGATGCGCCAGCGCCACCACAAGTTCGAGAACACGCCCTACTCGCTCGAGCCCAACTGCAAGGAAAGCCCCGGCGGCCTGCGAGACCTGCAGATCATCCTGTGGGTGGCCAAGGCCGCGGGCCTGGGCCGCAGCTGGGACGAACTCGCGCGCACCGGCCTGGCCACGCCGCTGGAGGCGCGCCAGATCAAGGCCAACGAGGCGCTGCTGAGCCTCATCCGCGCCCGGCTGCACCTCATCGCCAAACGCCGCGAAGACCGGCTGGTGTTCGACCTGCAGACCGCGGTGGCCGAGTCGTTCGGCTTCAAGGCACAGTTGCCTGCGCCCGGCGAGACCAACCCACGCGGCACGCGCCGTGCCAGCGAGGCGCTGATGAAGCGCTACTACTGGGCGGCCAAGGCGGTCACGCAGCTCAACCAGATCCTGCTGCTCAACATCGAGGAACGTCTGGCCAGTGGTGAGCCGGGCGTGCAGCGCCTGCGCCCCATCAACGAGCGCTTCTTCGAGAAAGGCGGCATGCTGGAGGTGGCGCACGACAACC
>VFQO010000661.1_pt1 | contig 33692 bp, 29 predicted proteins | sample 3512331 | NCBI WGS metagenome assembly VFQO01 (sample SAMN10412371, study PRJNA504923) | tailings metagenome | isolation source: Replicate 3 from Balatoc abandoned mine | place: Philippines: Itogon, Benguet | collected 2017-08-28 | reverse complement strand
TCATTAGTTAGAGCTTCCCAGAGCCACAGTTCTACGAAGTTATTTTGTGTTGGGGTAGGCCAGAATGTCAGCTCCCTAGTTGGAAACTGGCCATTGTCATAGACTTTTGTCGGCCATTGCATTGGAAGATCGCGAACGACCAAAGCAGCGTATTCTTCATCACTGATCAGTTCAACGGGAGCAGCAGTGAGAGAATTGTTTGAGGAAGGTAGTTCTGTAGTGGCTTCAATTGACATATTTCACCTTATGCAGAAGTGATTCTCCAGGCTACGGTACCTGCGCAGAGCTGATCTCCATAGCCACCAACTCTGATTGTGTACACACCTGTAGCTGGGGCCTGGTATACCAAGTATGATGCTAGTGAGTTGTTATAGTCATCATTGAAGGCAACTACATCTCCATCACCATTGTAAAGTCTGATGTATGTGTCACCGTTGGCTGATGCACCGCTGATGTTCGTTGTGCCAATCTCAATTAGTTGATCTTGTTGAAGCGTCACGTAAATTAACTCACCACCTGTAGTAGCTGACTCGGTGCTGGATGTAATGTTGAATGCTTGTGTTCTGATGGTGGTATATGATCCCTCTGTACCGGCCATAAAGTAATGAATACCAAGGTAGTGTGTACCTGATGTGGTACTGCCATTGTCATAAACTCTCATACCAGGTGTCCAAGGATAACCCTGAACATTAGCAGGAAGCTGGTAAGTGAGCACTAAGTCTCTATTGGTGTAAACGTAAACAGTATCTCCATCAACAACTCCCCTGACGTTGATAGCAGCTCCATTGGAGAACTGGCCGAATGAGTTACTAGTGAAGGACTGACCTCCAAGAGTGCCAGTCACTCTCACAGCAAAATTATTGCTTGCAAAAGGTGATTGAGTGTCGACAGCAATCCTCACGTGATCACCAGATGCATTGTCCTTATCTGTAGCCAGGATCATCTCAATCCCCGGTGCGCTACTAGAGAAGCCGTTGAATCTTCGCTGTATCTGAGTCTCAACGAACACTTTACTGGTAGATGTTAGTGGTTGTGTGTTTGATGAGAAAAATGACGTATTGACTACCTGTCCGCTGAAAAAGCCAAAATCGAGATACGAAATAGTGGGAACGTTGATGTCAGCAGGTAGAATACTATTACCAAATGCAGCTGATCCTACCCATCCCCCACCAATCTGAGGAACATGGCTTGAAAGAGCGACGTTGTTATCGTAGAAGTCATCCCAGAAGTATCTCTGAGCTGACGAATAACCATATTCTGTAGCATCCAGGAAGTTACCATCTTCATCCAGCACGCCAATATTTTCAAAGTTAACACTGTTGAGGCTGATCCATCGTCTGGTATTGAAGATACTGACATTGTGATTGAAGATCAAAGTATCAAGATTTTGCAGGGGGAATGTATTAGCAGCAGGACCGCCAAGATCAGCAATCTTCAGTCCCGAACACCAGATCTCACAGTAGCTGTTGTCAAACGGAATGACAAATTCCAGCAACTGGTTATTAGCTGTACCACCATAAATGGGTCCTCTAAGACCTGTCTGGAGGAATGCAAATACACTGCTGTTGGCTACTCTCTGATTACCAAGCTCTGGTACAAGATCCACTCTCAAATCAACTACCAGTCCAACATAATCATCACCCAGGTTAAATCCAGGCTGCGTTACTGTTGCTGGCGGTGATGAGAGGTAGAAAACTGGCTCGTTCTGGATACCCCCTGAACCTGTCTGTGTTCTATCCCAGTAAACCTTGAGTCTTCTCTCTGTGAACTGTGATGTGAATGCGTTATTTGACTGCAAACCCATTACTTGCGAGACATTAGCATAGGAGGCAGTACCATCACCACGCAGCACTACATTATTGGCCAAGTTTAACCAGTTTTCACCCACAAGCGGTGTACGTACAGGGGTATTCAATGCACCTGTAAAGTTGTCCTGTAGTGTAATAACGGTGTTGAGATCGGGGACTGTAGGGAATGTCAGCACTTGCTCTTCTGTATCCAGGAGAACCTTGACATCCTCTACTCTCATTGGTCGATCGATGATCCAATCAGCGCCAGTCAACTCACCTGCATAGTACTTTGGACCTAGTTTGTATGAGGTTTGATTGGCAGTGAGAGGAAAGTAAACCTTCTTCACTGTATAGATGTTGAGAAGGTCATTTGACAGGGAATCCACAAGGCTCACCAGGGATCGCAGTGCAATGTCCATGTCATCGGCTGTAGGTTCTTCACCAGGAGCCAATGCATTGATGTGCTTAAGAGAGTCTTTGATGAGCTTGCGAAGTGTTGTCATGGGTTACCGTCCAGTGGTAGAGCATCACCACGAATCATGTCGATGTAAGTGAATTGTTGCTGCCTTTGGCCAATGGAATAAGCAGCCCTTGACAAAATTTTCTTGGGAATCTGCTGGTTCAGACCCTTGATATTGTTTCTTGACTCGAGATACGACTCCATTACCGATGGAGATACACTCTTACCAAACTCAGGTGCAATTTCGATGGCGAGCTTAGTACGGAGATATCGTTCGTAGCCTGGTGGAAAGTTAAGAACTTCATCGAGATTGTCGAAGATTGCCAGTGGTTCCCACATCCAGATTTCAACTGCATTAACTTCTGTAGGTATTGGCCAGAAGTTCAGCTGTCTTGTAGGGAATCCACCGTCATCATAACAGACAGTAGGCCATTTATTGCTAAGGTACCTCACCCTGATAGAAGCAAAGTCCTCATCTTGAAGCATGTTAATAGGGAGAAACAGTGAACTGGTAGTGATTGTTACGTTACTGCCATCAATTTCTGGGTTGAGAATCAATTTCATCTGCTCAATTCTCATTGGTCTCTCAATGACCCAGTCAGCATTAGTGTTGGCGCCAGCAGAATCTACAGCAGGACCCAGAGTATACTGCCACTGTCCCGGGGTGAGAACAAACTTATGAGGTGTGAAAGTGTAGATGTTAAGGAGATCGGTGCCCATGGATCCAACCATGGCATTAAAAGCCTCCCTGGTAATATCCATATCATCAGCGGTTGGCTCTTCATTAGTTCCAATCACGTTGATGAGTCTCATTGCACCTTTGAATAGTTGTCGTGCTGTAGTGCTCATTGCTGTCCTTGATGATAGTAGATCATCTATTTATTTGGAGTGCAGATACAGAAAAAGCCGGTCACCCGAAAGTGAGCCGGCTTTTGTTTTGAGTACCGCTTAGATTAGCTGGCGATCAGACCAACGTTGCGGAGCACAGTCAGGATGCTGTTAACAGCGGTGTTGACCTGAGCAGTGTTTGCACCGTCGATAGTAGCGATTGCATCGGCTTGAATGACACCAGCAGTGCCATAGAAGCCAACAACGCCGTCTGCGCCACCAACTGTAACATCAGGACCAATGAACTGCGTGGTAGCAGTGTTGACTGATGCTGGTAGGCTGGTTGTGTTATTGGGAGTAGCCATTTGAACTTGTCCTTTCGATTGTTAGTTCTGTTCCGTTGAGAGGGGACCGGAGTCCCCTTGCTCATTACTTGGTTGCGATCTTTGCAGCCAGCTGTGGGTACAGAGGAGCCCAACCACCAAGCAGGTCCAGACGCATCAGAGTCTGGTTGCTACGGATGTCGAACTGCTTGACCACACGCAGCGAAAGTCCAAGCTCAGGGAGCGAAGCACGGTAAGCATCAGCACCCGAAACCACTTCGTCAAGGTCAGCTGTACCGAACACGAATGCGTTCTTGTGGTAAGCGATGGCGAATTGGGTCGAAGCACCTGAAGCACCCTTGACGGTAACGTCAGCATTGTCAGCAGGAAGTGCCGAGACGTTCTGACGCTGGTTGCCTGGACCAACAATCTCAGGAGAGATCGAAACAGCCAGATCAGTACCAGTTGCAGTGTCAGCAGTTACAGTGAAGACTTGCAGGAATGTGTAAGCTTCCTTAGTCTGTGGGTTGACAGCGAAAACACCGTCGATTGTGAACGAGTCACCAGCCTTGAGAGCTGTACCGCCACCCCAACCGTCGATCTGAATGGTCGAACCAGACTGGTTGCCACCCTTGACCTTAGGAGTACCAGAGTAGGTACCAACAGTGTGAGCAGGAGCGAGTTGGCTTTCCATCCAGTCGAAACCAGACCAACGAGCAACAACACCGCTACGGTTAACTTCACCAACTTCGTTCTGTGGGTTGAAGACACCAACGTTGTACTTGAAGCCGTCACCCATGAAGCTAGGATCAGCAACAAGCATCTTTGCCTCGCCTTCAGGGGCAAGGTACTGAGCCAGCTTGACGCGAGCATCCGACACCAGTGAGTTGTAGGCGACTTGGTTAGCTGCAGCAGTACCGATAGTACCAACCAGCGAACCAGCGTACTTCTTGGCCATTTGCAGACCGTCGTAGTCGATTTCGTTAGCCATAGAGATCATGGCAGGACGCAGATAGCGCTCAGCGAAGTCGTCCACCGACAGGGTCATATCAACCGAGTCGATAGCGAAGGCACGCTGATACAGCTTGTTCAGGGTCAAAGGCATGAACGAGTCATTCAGAGCCTGAATGTCGATTGCCGAGCCTGAAGCGAAGCGGAACTGCGCAGGCAGACGCATGTTGGTCGTAGCACCGATCTTAGCACCGGAACGGGCAAAGCGATCGTCGTAGTTGCGGTTAACGCTACGGGTAAATCCAAGCGAGTTGCTTAGGACGTCAGCGGACATGTACGTAATGTCCGCAAGGGTGAGAAAATTGTTAATGGTAGCCACTTAGTGGGTCCTTTCAAATGAGTAAAGTTTTAACGCTTTTTGGCAGCATTTGCTCTTTCACGAGCAGCTTTCCATTCGGCAAATGATTTGGCCTCACCACTATTTACTGGTACGCGAGGCGCGTCACTTCCCTTGACCTCTGCCATCTTAGCAGGTGCTTTTGTAACAGGTTTCTGTTGCATGTTGTTGCTTGCTTTCGTTGACAGTCTATCTTCCAGCTTACCAAGTTCTGCTAGGCGTCGTGCCGGTGACAGGCCATTGAGCTTCTCATTTACTTCAGGATTCTTTGCCAGATAATATGCGATCTTTGGTCCCACGGGAGACTCAAGGCAGAAGTTCACAGTCTCTGGTGTAGTAGGTTCATCACCTGCCACTACCATCACCTCATCCCAGTCAGCGTATTCGGCTTTGGCTTCGTTAACCTTCTGGAGGTACGAACTAACAACAGCCTGTTGCTGAGCCCTTGCTGTAGTAACTTGCTCAAGCTCTTGAATCAGTTGATCCTTGAGCTGCTGTTCTCTCGCAGCAATGTAATCTTCTACACTGTCAAAGTCTGTAATAGACAGAGGCTTTGCAGCTTGCACTGGCTCTTGCTTTGGTGATGTGCCTTTTTCAAGGGCAACTTTCTTCCAATACTCAAGCTCTTGTGCTTGCTGTTCCAGTGCAGTCTGGAACTTCTTAAATCGACGCTCGATGCCCGAGGGCTTCTTGCTACTATCTGTTCCTTCAGTTGAGGCCTCATCCCCATCCGTCGAAACACTCTCACTAGCTACTTGTTGCTCCTGATCTGAAGCTTCATCAGGCGCGAGAACCTCACTGTTTTGGTTCTCTGTTTCAGTTTGTTCGCCCTGCAGCTCTTCAACTGGCGGCGTATTCATTGCTCCACTCATTTGACTGATACTCCTCAAGTCTAAGGGGTTAATCCGGGTCTTTAACGGGGGCCCGTACCCTAAAAAGATGTGTTTACGTAAACATAAACGTTACAAATGGTATATAGCAACCTCTTAATCTAGAGATCCCCCGAGGTTTGCCTCATTACCAATCTTAGGATGCTCCATTTTGAAATCTTCATTCATAGCTTTATGTGTTGCCATAGTAGCGTGAAGTTGAAGTTCCTTCTCTTTGATCTCCAGTTGACGCTCTTGAAGCTCAAGTTGCTTTTGACGAATAGCCATTTCTGCGCTGGCTAGCATTCTTTCATGTTCAAGCTTGGCGAGCTCTCTTTCATGCTCCATGTCTGACTTGGTGAGCTCAATAGCGGCCTTGTCTTCAGCTACCTTAATCTTCACTTCAAGCTCTTGCTTCTCTAGCTGCATCTTCTGCAGTTCCATCTCTGCTCTTGACAGCATTTGTTGAGCCTGTGCAAGAGCCTCGGCAGGAGCCATGTCACTTTGATTGTCGAGCTCACCAGTCGCGGCCAGCACTTCCTTAGGAATGGTTGCCTTAATACGTGCAGCGGCCAGCTTAGAAACTGGATTATCAACCTGTGACGCGACCAGATCACCAATAACAGCACCCGTCTGTGGCATTGCTTGCATGATCGACGAAAGCGCACTCAGTGCTTCTTGTCTCTTGCTAGCAAATGCAGGGCCGGTTGTCACAATAACATCATAGGTACCCTTGGTCAGGTCATACCTCATATTGTTTTGAATGCTGTTTATAGCAATTAGTTGTTCTGTAGTGTCGGGCTTGACGATGCGGATCGTACGATCGGTATCATAGAAATAAGGAATCAACTCAACCAGCTGACGACCCAGGCATTTCAGTGCAATCAGAAGGTTGTCGAAGTATTGGTATGTACTCTTTCTCGACTGTAGGTTGCGTGCTTCGATGGCCACGCCAGAGATCTCATTACCAGGACGTCCTAGAGCAGCATCGTGTAGACCGAAGACCAGCTTCAGATCTTCCAGCGCACCTGAACGTGACATCATCACACCCTGGAATGCGGCCTGATCCAGTCCCGACACTCTTGTAGGAGGTGGAACCGGTGTATTGCCCTTGACAACAGGAGTGTAATCCAGGAAGCCGTAGTTGATACGATTAGCATTAGCCCACTTCTCAGGATTGTTGGCGAACTGCTCAGTAGCACCCACGAAGCTGTTCTTTGGTGCTAGATCAATCATCTCTGTCTGACGGCTAGTGAAATAGTTGTACTGTCTTTGTGGGTCCTTAGCCATTCTGATGGCACCGTGTTGGATACGGCGGCCGCCCACGTAGTAACTATCACCAGTAACTTTGATGATAGGAATGTACTTGCCGGGCCATTCCATTTCATCTAGTACCTCGTCAGCAGTCATCATGTAGCACTTGACCTTGACTTTGTTGATGTTTCTCTTCTTGAGAACAACTGCATCATCAGGTGGATTCTCCGTGGTTATGGTCTCACCCGTCTGAGGGTCGATCACCATGAAGATGCGGCTATTGGTATACTCTTTGACCCAATACTTGGCTACACGAACAATGTCCTTGTTAACCCAGTCCCCGGGCAGGTTCAATTTATCCCATCCACCCTGGCCAAGCTTTTGTGCTAGCCTTGAACGGGGAAACTGTCGCACATAGACGTCATGATCGATATCTTCAATCACAAAGCCCCACTCAGCATCACACCCATCAAGCAGTTCATGATGAGGATCTAGGAAGACCTTTTCTGGATTGCTGCATCCTTTAATGACTAAGTCCTGCTCAAAGGAATCATCTGAGCAGTACTCAGAATCAATAAAGAGATAACCTTCACCAGAAGCAGCTGCATACCAAACGGCTTGTTGATATACACCTACAGCATCGCATTTTTGTTCAATGTGCTTAATCAGTCCTGCGATCACTTCTGCGAGATCTTCATCGGCGCCATTACCGGCAGGCACTACCTTGATCGACGGATTAGCTTCTCGAGCATCACTGGTGATCTGGCGAAGGAACGGTTGAAGCAAGTTCACCGTCATACGAAGCTCATCAGTAGAAGCTGGGGCAGACCACTGCTCACCAGCTACAAACTTCAGATCTTCTCTGGCTTCTTGGCGCTGCTTGGCATAAGCGTCTTGAGCCTCGTCAAATCGCTTAATGGCCTGGTAAATGATTTCTTCTTTATTCATCGATGATCCTTCACTTGAGGGCGTCTAGTGTGAGCCCTGTCATGTTTCTTGCACCCATCCTTGGCGTACCATTGTTAACGTATTCTGCGTACTCTACAGGATTGGTAATGACAAGCTGATCGGGTGTCAGTGATGCGAGTGTCCAACCATCTCTAAGCTTGCCGGTACGCACAGGTGTATATTGACGTAGCAGCTTTAGTGCCTTCTGTGCCAGTACTTGCCACTCTTGATCAGACATTCCTTCTGGTCTTTCGAATTCGAAATCAACCATGTGAAACCCTTAGTTATTCGTCATCCATTAATTAGCCTGATTAGAATCCCCAGCCTCTTGTTGGTATACCATCCATTCCTGGTCTCTGTACGGCCTTCGGCTCTGTGATAGCAATCTCTCTGCCTGTTGCCCAGAAGTAACGAGTTGCATCCATCAAGTGATCGTTTTGCTTGATTACTTTGCCCTTCTCATCTCTGGCGTATGCTCTCCACTCTTTCTTCCAATTAGTCATTGTAGTAAAGACTTTAAATCGGCCTTGCTGCATTGCCTCTAAGATGTCCCAAAGAGTGCTCTCTACGGTGTTATCCGCTTTGGTTAGATTAAGCCCGAGGTCGGTATAATTCTGCAGGAGTTGTGTACCGTCATCCTGTGTACGTCCTCTTGATGCAGGATCAATAGCTCCTGGAATCCATTTGCCTCTAGCTTGTATGGCTGCTGCATGCGTCGAGGGAACGGACTCACCCTGGTAGTGCTCACTATACAAGTATACTGTGCTGCTGTCTGGATCTACAGCTCCCCATACAGCCGCTGTTCTATTCCAACCCACATCTAGACCATATGCTACCTTCCAATGCTTAGGAATAGCAAATGGCTCTACAAATAGATCTTCCTCGGCGATTGGGTAGATGATACCAGAGCCCAGTGCAGGAATTCCTTTAGAACGCGCGTCTCTTTGGTAAGGAGGAATAGATGCTAGAAGAATCTTCTTCTCATCTTCACTCAGGTGAGGAGCGTCATCCCAGGTAATATTGACAACGTATTTGCTATCACCAACGTCTCCCTCTTCGAAGGATCCGTCTCTACTGAATGTCTGAATGACCTCTGTGACACCTTTCAGTGGTGTAAAGGTATACAGTAGGATACCTTTTGTAGTCATTAAACGTGTCAAGCACTCTGTATAGACTGGATACGAACACTCTTCGTCAATCCAAATAAGATCTTGTGCGGTACCTTCAAACGCCTGTCTACCCTGCTCATCTGCTTTGAATGATACAAGTGAGTAGCCACCGTTTACGTTCTTGACTCTGAATGTAGTAATACCTGTCGATGCTTTCTTGGCATCTTTGAGAGTCTCAAGATCTAGATCATCCCTAGCAATCATCCCTGAGCCAAACTCACCCACATCACCTAGGAGGAGTGGCTGTAGAATCTGTCTGACTGTCTCTGAGGTCTTACCAACGATCCAGGCATTGATGCCACCTCTTTCTGTTGAGAACCGGTGACCCTGCCACCAATCAGGGTACTGTCCCGTGAGATGACAAGTAACTTCATAAGCAGCGCTGAGAGTCTTGCCGACTCGGTTAGCCGCCCGTAGCAGTCGTTGCTTATGTGTCTTACCAGCACCAAAGAAGTGAAGGTGTTTATGATAACCTTCTCTTAGCTCAGGTGTATTAAAGTACCTGCGAAGTCCACCACCGTATTTCTGGCGGTAGACATACTCGGCCATCAGCTCGTTGAGGTCGTAGCTCATTTACGACCTCACTTGAGTTTATCTGCGTATTTCTGGATCTCTTTGACCAGATCTTCATCAGAGAGTCTACGGAGCTTTTCTTGCTCTGCTGGTGAGACTGGAACCTCTTTGTCGATGCGACCGGTGATGATTTTGGCAGCGTCGGTCTTGGTCTTACGCACGGAGACACGATCAGCGGCATCTTGCCAGTTGTATTCGTTCTCGTTGAACATCTGCCATAGTCCAGACATCAGCTTTTTGTCAGCGACTGCCCATCCTGCTCGGATGATCTCTTGGATGTCATCTCTGTCACGGATTGCGGTGTATGGGAGTCCGAATGATCCGGCAATCGTTGCAACGCTGCAGCGGAGCTCGGCTAGCTCTCTGATCTTTGGTTCCCAAATGTGACGATCTTCGGGTTTGAAGTTTTCTGGAGGTCTTCCGGCTGGCATCTTAGACCTCCCATACCCAGACGGGTGTTTCAGTGAAATTTTCTGGTAGCATAATGGTGCCCTACAGAATAGTTGATGATACTCTTATGTAGTTGCCTGATCTGCATGGAGAAAACCCCTAAGGGCCTCTCCTCTCCCTTAGGGGTATTTCTTTGACAACGTAGGAAACGTGATGAACCATCACCTATTAATTAGCATCCTTTTTTGTTCTTGTAACCTCTCATACTCTTTTTCCAGATCAGCTTTTCCATGTTCTGGTATGGCAGCTTTGATTTCTTTCCAGCTTAGTCTCTTCATTTTGTGTCCCTTCTTTTTCTTCTTGCCCCCAATGAGATTCAATAGTGGTCCTTCGTCCATGTTCTTCCTCCCGTAGTGTCTGATCAGCACATCTTCGACAAACCTGGCCTGATGATTGTTGATTGTCTTATAGATCTCGATCTTGGGCAAGTAACCGTCCTTGATGATCTCTTGTATTCTCTTGGTCAATGGATGGTTGTCTATTCTGTTTAGATGAGAGTGTGCTCTCTTTTCCTTGCCTTTACCAACGTAGATCACTTCGTCATTTCGGGGGTCGATGTATTTGTACACATAACTGTAGTGTCTTGGCATCACTCTAATCTTTGTTTAGAATCGATGCTAACAGCTCCATCTGATCTTGTGTGCCTGTAATGATCTCTGTAAAGCTGTCTGTCTTGGTGTTATGACAAACAAGCGTGTAGTTGTCTTCGTAAGGTATACCCTGAGGTGTGTGTACTACGATGTATTCTGTGTCCATGGTGCTTTCTCCGGGGTTGGGCACCATAGTTAGTTTTTTATGGAATTCGAGGGGCTCTTGGCCCCTCGTTCTGTGTCTTACAATTGATCAATGGCTTGCTGAACTATCGGTTTTAACACCGTTCTATTGATGTCTTTTGGATTCATCCCCTGTTGAAGTAGAGACATGACCTTGTTCTTCACTGTGTCACTTATGCGGAGCCATGGAGAATCCCTGTATTCCTTAGTGAAAGGAAGTCCGGCTCTCTTGCATGCGCCTTTCTCTTTCAACAGGTCTTCATTGACAATGTTGTGTGTGAGAGTTCTTGCATTGTTCATAATCTTTCTGAACGGATCTTGATTTCTCCTGTTCATTGTCTCTCTCTGTACCAGTCTGCGGGCGGCGGCACGAGCAGGATCTTGTTTGATTCTCTCGTAGTTTTTGCCTTGATGGTGACGACTCTTGATAGTTGATTCGGCTAGTTCTTCGACAGGCTTTTTCTTGAGAGCACTGACGATCTCTCTGCACTTTTGGCTTGGTGGCTCTCTTCTGTAGTTAAGATCGGCGACCTTCATCTTTTCAACTATAGACTTAACATCGAGTGCCCCTGGACCACTGGATTGATTGAAGAGAGGTCCTGTACCAATGTCCAAGCGACCGTACTGCCTGATCAGTTGTTCTTCAATGTCGTAGGCTTCTTGACGGGTTGTTGCGGGATGAATCACGATAGTAAAGCAAAGTCCTAACTTATGAACGTGTTGAATGTGCTTGTAAAGCAGGCCTATCGCTTTTCCCTCTTTGATGGCCTTTTTAGATGTCATATGCATGTGAGCCATTTTGAGGTGAGTAAAGACGCGCTGCGGAACACTAGCGTAGTCGTCATGTCTAGTACCGGAGCCAACGTAAACTGGGTCTTTTGTCAGAGGGCAGTAGTAGACGTAAGCGTAAAATGGAGGAAGGGTCTCGAACTGGCTGTAGAAAGGCTTTTGTTCGATGTTGTAAGTAGTAATGGTTTGCATAAAAGTCTCCTGTTGTGTGTATTGTAATTACGGCTTCCCTGGCCGCATATTATTTATCAAACCGCAGGTCTCGAGACTTTTAACAAAAAAAAGCCCGGCATTGCACCGGGCTAGATGAGACTATAGTTGAAGGGAAGAGAAGCAACAGGAGGTAGCAGCTATAGTCTCGGCACTACTTCTTTGTTATTGTAGTGTATGTAGAGGGTTACTCATACTTTTCTTTGAAGGCTTCATAAGCCCTTCTAGTGAACACCCTGGCTGGTGTGTGGTCTTTAGTGTGTCTTAGACATGTGATGAGAATATACGCAGCAAGAGCTCTATCACCCTCTGACTCTTTGATGAGGGTTTTGACTTCTTCAAGTGATAGGACTCGCTTTGGATGTAATCCTAGCAGTTCACCATAGTGTTCTGATGTGATTCCGGCCATGACGTTAGTCCTATAGAAGTGTAAAGGATTTATTATTGTATCCTAACTCACTACTTAAGAACTAATTTTTACTGGCGATCGACGAAGTCGATGTCCGAAGGACATCACTGTAGTGCCCTTCGGGCGACCTTCGGTCGATCCTATCTTCATTCTCTTCAAGTAGATTAGTAAGTACTTACTTACCTTTGAATAACCATTCTGGATAAAATGGTCACATCGTAAATTAGTAAGTACTTACTTACCTTTCGATGTACCTATCACACCCGATTAGGTCTCACGTTCTTATCACTCTCACAAGACCATTAGAACTTGATCATCGAGTGACAGCATCCGCTCCTCTTGTCTTGCCCGTTTTTAAGAGGCATGTACAAGTGTAATGAAGTAGCAGGAGGAGACTGTATGACCCACTTCACCTTTGACAGAGTAACTCTATCAGGACCTACTACACATATCCGTTCTCCACGGGTCAAAGCGGTTGGGCCCTTCACTATAGTTAGCAAATAGTGGCTTTCGAGGGGCCCCGCTAACTCATTGATTTTCGGTGGTCTCGTTTTACGATGCAAAATTTGCGTTTTACGATGCAAAACGCTGATGGTACCATTACAGTGCGTTTTATAATGCAAAACGCTGTCTTATGATCTAAGACACGGCGACTTTATTGGCGTTTTACGATGCAAAACGCGTTTTATAATGCAAAACGCGTGTAAAAAGTTTGACCTGACGCTAAGATAAATATAATCGACTGGTGGTCATAAGACCACGTCAACAACAGGAGAAATCATATGAAGAAGTTTATTGCTGCACTAGCTCTTACTGTCACCGCTACTGCGGCCTCTGCATTCACTCAACCAGCATATCTCGCGGGTCAACGAATGGGTCAGTCCATCACCGGCCAGTACGGTATGATTTGCATCTACCGTCTACCTAATGGCGCTATGTTTGAGATGTTTATTGGTAGTGGAATGTGTCCCATTACCATTAACGTACGCTAATGCCATTCACTCCCTTCCATTTTGGGCCAATGCTGGCTATCAAAGCATTGGCCCCGAAAAGAACATCGTTCGTCGCATTGTGTGTCCCAAACATTATCTTTGATATGGAACCAGGTATCAAGATGATACTCGGGGGCAACTACGAATCCCTGCACACCTACCACCTTTTTTGGCTCTGCATTCCAGTCGCAATATTGACTTATCTAATCTGTACTGTACTTAAAAAAGTCAGAAGCGATTACGTTGTGACGAACGAGCAGATTGCACTAGGCGCGCTGATTGGGTCGTTTACCCATGTACTTCTCGATTCATTCTATCACCTAGATATGAACTCAGTGTTGTACGGTCTTATCAGCCCTGATACCATAGTCATGTTCTGTCTACTGTCGTACGCCATTACACCGCTGCTTTTTGTACTTGGAAACCATGTCAGACACAAGAATTCTTAAACTGGTACTTTACTACTCAGGCTTCATTATTGGAGGCCTGTTAGGTCTTTGTATCGGTGTGCTTTTTGTCTCAAATCTTTGATTTTGATAACTAATGATGAAGAGACAACAGGAGGAGACGATGAAAAAAATTCACCCAGCATACACCACCACATTCAATCTCACACTTGCCACAATTATTATCGTTGTGTCAGTAGCACTTTTGATCGGACTATAATATGTTCTACACAGCCATTTACAGAGATCCCAGAACTGAGGACAAAGACGTTGTCGCTATTCTTTCTGGTACCAAAGAAACAGTCCTTGCACCTCTGATGGGTCAAGGAGACTCCAAATTGTTTGACCTGCTAACTGACATTGTGACTGATGGTCACAGACCTGTTGTAGAGGTAGCAGAGTTTGAGACAGCAGCTGCTGCTGACCTCTTTGCCCAACAGGCTAAAGAAAAACTGGGTTTTAAATCCCGAGAAGACTGAGAATCTTCGTACCGAATAGCATCCAGATCAGTCCGCCGACTACTGTGATTGCGTAGACATTCTTATAGATACCGTCTATCTTATTCTCAACTACAGTAAGCCGACTACCCATTTGGTCGGCTTTTTCTTTGTTTGCACGATTCTGCTCTTCAACAGCCTTAACCAAGTTCTCAGTAGCTATTTGAAGACGCAGCGCACCTTCTCTTAACTCACTGAAACTCTTAGCGCTGCTAGCATCACTCTTGTTTTGCTTGATCTCCATGTCATTGAGCTGATCCTGAAGATGGTCTACGGTAGATTCGACACGAATCAGTCTGTCTCTTGATTCACGTCTTTCAATAGCGTCTTGATCTGTAAATGGCACGGTGTTCTCTTCCATAGTAGGTACTGCCTAGTTATGTTAATGTGAAAATTATGCTGTTACGCCTTTGATTACAGAGAAGTTGATCACTGGTGCGTCTGTTGCAGTACCACCTGTGGTATAGAATGTTATTTCAAACGATCCGGCATTTACAGCAGTTACAAGAAGAACGTATTTGTTGGTACCCGATTGTTGATTCAGAATAACAACATCGGTGTTAGCTACAACGCTGTTTGTCACTGTGAACGAGGCTGCTGTTGTTGAACCAGCTGCCGAGAACATCGTGATACGACCTGTCGGTCTGTTTAGTGTAACACCAGTTGTTCTTGATGTTGCCTGTGTAACAGTACCACCAGCACCTGTTGCATAACCAACACCTTGGGTAATAGAGTTGGTGGTGATTGCACCTGAACCAGCGATACTAACCGTGACATTTGCAACAGTTGAGTTGATGGTCATTCTGTTACCGGCACCTGCTCTCAGTGACAGTGTGTCGTTTGTGTTGAGATACAGCACACCACCTTGCTGATCGGCCTCCGTGTCACCAAAGTAAACAGCCGCTGTTGCTGTATTACCTGCAATGACAGTTGCAAACGATGTTGAGGCGTTTGTGGAAGACCCGGCGAAAATTGCCGTAGTACCGGCCGTTATGGACGGTAAAATGGCAGTGCCAGTCCTGTCAACAACCAGACGAGCCTGAGTAGCTGTTGTATTACCCAACGAAGTATTGCCGACAACAGCTAGCCCACCTCTTGCCAACACCACCGTCGTGTTTACATAGAGTTCTTCTGCACCACCTGTTACAATAGCGACCTGATCAGCGCCCGGGCTTACAACGCCAGTGTTTGTATCACCGATAAACTGGAGGCCAGGTGATGTGTTCGAGCCAAGGCCGACACGGATAGGCCCTGCGTGTGACATTGTAGCGTTCGCATCTTCGGAGAAGAGCGAGAAGTATGATCCGCTCGGATTGAACGTAGAGCCCGTAACAGGCAGTGCAATACGTACACCGTAGAAGTTAGTCATCGAACCAGTTCTAAAGTATGGTTCAACACGAACACCCTCAACAGTAGCAGAAACAGGTGTTGCTGTTACACTAGCGTTTGTATGACCTACAAGAACTCGGTGTGCAATCTGCACACCTGTGATTCTACCACTATCATCACCGTATGTTGTGATTTGGTTTCTCAGCATATCTACACGTGCACCAACTTGAGCACCGGACACGGTATTACCAGACTGAACGGTCGGACGCAGCCCTGCAAGCAAGCCGATAGGTGTTTGTTGAATAGTGACAGTGTCCGAATAGTTCAGTTGCGTGATAGCTGAGATTGCCTGTCCCTGTGATGTACCATTAGCAACAGCATCATCGACCAGTTCAGCACGAATAGCACTAGTCGTCAGGTATGTTGGTTGATGAACAAACAGTTTACCAAAGGTGCTTTGTGTGTTACCAATAGAGACGTTACCGGTAGCACTAATACGCATTGACTCAGAGCCAGCACTGATAACACCAATAATGTCTGCGCCCTGTCTGTTGAAACCTGTAGTCGAGCTGTTGTTGAAACTGAACCCTGGTAGAGTATTAGAACCGTTACCGACACGCACAGGGCCTGCGTGCTGCATTGCAGCATTGGCATCTTCAGAGAAGATCGAGAAGTACGAACCTGAAGGTACATTAGTACCCGATGCTGTACCGATACGCAGACCGTAAAAATTAGTCATTGTTCCCGTTCTAAAGAACGGTGAAACACGTATACCCTCAAACGTTGCAGAGACAGGGGTTGCTGTTAGACTAGTATTAGAATGACCAGCCTGTACAATTAACCCGTACTGCGCCCCGGTAATTGAACCACTATCATCTCCATAGGTGACAGTGGCGTTTCTCAGATTGTCAATTTTCGCACCACCTTGAACCGACGTTACTGTATTACCTGCTTGCACCGTAGGTCTATTAACTGCAAACAGCCCGTATGTAGTGCCAGAAATTGATACGGTGTCGCTAAAATTAAACTGTGATATGAACTGTCCTGCGAATGTTTGTAAATTGGTGTTCGTAGCAGGGCTGACGATATAATCACCGCGCACAGCTGAGTAATTGGAAACAACAGTGTTTGCAACAGCATATAGTCTTGATACTGTAGTAGTGCCGGTACCAATAGCAACGTTACCTGTGTTGCTGATACGCATCGCCACAACACCGAGCACAGTTAGACCAATTGCACCAGCAGATAGTCTGAACATACCTGTTGTTGTATCACCGCTCCAGGTGTATGATGGGTTAGCAGCTGAGTCTGAGGCATTGCCAAGGAAACGGTTTGATGTTACGTTGGCAGCAGTGAGTAGGTTATTTGTATTGCTTAGTGTAAGTGCTTTACTATAAGTTCCGGATAGCCTTCCATCTGGAACAGAACCATTAGTGAGATTTGTAGCGTTGGCTGCAAATGTAATAGCATTTGAATATGCGGTACCTGCATTAGTATTCGCAGCGATGGCAGCATCATAAGCAGTCTTGACCGAATTAGCAGATGCAGCGTAGATGCTGATAGATGTGTTTGACACACTGTCGAGTATCAACACTGCTCCATTACTCGTAGCGTTTGCTTGTGGTAATCTTGCAGCAGGCACAGTACCAGTGGTTAGATTGGTAGCATTGATAGTCAGTGCTTGACCGTTACCAGTCAAAATGTTTGACGTGTTGCTGAGGGTCAGCGCCTGATCATAGGTGCCAGAAAGTCTTGCTGAAGGCAATGTACCAACAGCAATAGCAGATGCATTGACAAACACACCTGAAGTATTGCTGAAGAGACCGCTGTTAGCAATGAAATGTACCCCTGTTGTATTTGAAACGAGGCCATTTGATGTAACAACGTTTACGCCACCAGCTGTAACAGAGATACCGTTACCGGCTCTTACAAATGTACCGTCATTATTGGCAATGATTCCGTTGTTTGCTTGGACAGCAATACCGTTTGAATCAACAATAAGACCGCTACTTGACTTGACAAACACTCCACCACTTGTGACAGAGATACCGTTGTTAGCCAGTACGTTGATACCAGATGCATCAACAGAGATACCATTAGCTGCTCTTGCCCACACACCGGTACTGTTAGCAACAATACCGTTGTTAGCCAGGACGTGAAGACCAGTGCTGTTAGTGATGAGTCCGCTGTTTGCTTGGATGAACAGGCCAGAGGTGTTAGAGATGAAGCCGTTAGCAACAGAAGCCCAGTACGGTGCAGATGCAATACCATTAGAGAACAGGATTTGACCTGCCGAGCCAACACTGTTAGATGTACCAAAACCAACAGCGCCGTTGCTGTTAATGACAAACTTGACCGAACGCGACGTCGTAGCCGTGTTCATAGTCTCAAATGTGATCAGGCTACCACCTGCGGTATTCGTATACGCTTCTGAGGCAATAAAGTTCACGGCTGCTGGGGCTAGCCATGTGTTGCCGTTGTAGCCGACACTTAGGAATCCACCCATTCTATCACCAGCAGCCAATGCTAGAGGTGTAGTGGTGTCACCACGAGCACGTCCCATAATGAAAGCAGGGACGTCTGTAGTTGTATTGCCGTATGAGTAAACCTGGTTACGGATTGCTCCAGCACCCTGCACTGTCAACTGACCAGCAAATGGGGTTGAGTTTACAAAACCAACTCTGATTTCTGTGTTGACAAGTAATGTCTGTGTGCTGGTATTGCCAGTGAGAGATGAGTTGTGAGACAGGACCACGTTGTTGGTACCTGTGCTGGTGTTCACCCCAGTACCCCCGTAAAGAACAGGGAGGATACCGTTGTTTACAGATGAGGCATTGACATAGACACCAGTTGTATTGGCAATGATACCTGCATTAGCAAGAACACCGATTGTACCTGTGGTAGTGATGGAGGTGTTACCTGTCACACCACCGACGATAGAGAACATACCACCATCAACATCAATCTGGGTGACTGTACCAGTACCAGCCAGGGTAGATGCAGTACCGCCTGCACCACCGAACTTTGGTGCTTCCAGGAAGATGGCTGAAGTAGCATCTCTGAGATTAGTACACTCTTTCTTGATGACCAGGAATGCTCTCAGAACTGCGTTTGTAGCCAGAGACTCTTCTGTGATGAAGGTATCTGTGGTCAGAGCAGCAATAGCAGCACCAGAGGTGGCATACTCATGTTGACCATACTGTACTCGTACATTACCATTTTGAATCTGGAAGATTCTTTGTACAGTCCATCTATTGTTACCAACAGTAGCAGTACCTACACCAAGAGGCTGATACGTGGTTGGATCGATCAGTGTGGTATTGGCCAGGGTTACGCTATTAGCATAACGGTACTGGAATGTAACAGTGTTTGAAGATGCCTGTGTGGTGATGTGAGGGTTCTTAGGATCGACTTGAAAGTTCGAACCTGCTCTAAAGATCGTACCCGCACTCTTTTGCATTGTGAGGTTGTTGGCTGTAGCACCAGCAAACAGGTTGCCATCGATGTTCAGAGGGCCAATAGCGTAGAAGAAGTCATCCAGCTGTGATGTTGCCGAGTGGAGAACGTTAGGAAGTTGGTTGACGTTGGTTAGTGCACCTGTTTGGTGTGCAAGAGAGCCGAGCTGGACAATATCACGACGCTGAGTAGCCGTGAATGGCTGATCTTGCTGAACAATAGTACCATTGGCTGCAATACCGACGTAAGAAAATGGATGGGTACCCAGCAGGGAAACTGTGACAGCGCTGTTACCAGCATAAGCAACAAGGTTAGCAGTTGGGTTATACTTTTCTGGTGCAGTGTAATCCACAAACATCAGAGTGCCGTTGCTGATGGAGAAAGTAGTACTGTTAACAACAGCTATAGTACAACCGTCCCAAAGACCTGTTGAAATAGAGCCGAGTCGACCATCAACAATGCCATATCCATCGAGGGTAGTGGGTGTTTCTGTAATGTCTGCAAAGAGGATATTACGCCAATCAAGTCCAGTGGCCTTTGCAGAGTTGGCTGATAGAAACTGACCATTGGACCCAACACTCAGTCTGGTCGATCTTGTTGCATTACGAACAAAGATGTCACCTTTGGTTGTCAGTGGGCTCAGTGCTTCTCTGGTTGGTATAGCATTGGCAAACTGTAGACCACCATTAGAGTATCCAATACCTGTGGTACCTGCTAGAAGACCTGCTTGGTTGAACTGTAGTTGATTGTTTGAGCCACCAGCAGTTGCAGTAATGGTAATAGCTTGTACGTCAACATCAGTGATTCTACCTTTACTGTCAACAGTAATAATAGGAATCTCAGTGCCGCTACCATAGGTTCCCGCTGAGTTAAACACTGTTGCCAGGGTGAGAACATCAGACCCAGCCTCTTTAGTCACGTCACCTGTAAACTCTGGAGAGAGTTCTTGCCAAGCACCACCATTACCGTAGTAGATCTTACCGGTGTCGAGTGCAAAGTAGATTTCACCAGTGCTAGCACTACCACCCTTGGCTGAATCTGCACCCTGATACAGTGTCATCTGACCATAGGTGTTGGCTGAGCCATCGATAACAGCACCGTTGGCATCTGTGGTCTGGAGCTGTACCTGAAGTGCCTCAAGCACACGGAGCCAGCGGTAGTCAATACGACCACGACTGTCAACGAAAGGGACTTGTTGAGGAAACTGAACTGGTGTCGTCATTTAATTCCTTACCATTCGACTATGCAAAGACCTGCTGTTCCTGAGTTACCATTAGCCCAACCAACAGACAATGGGGGTGTAGGGATAGTGCCAGGCTGGCCATAGTTTGGCCAGGCAATGGCTCCACCGGTAAGTAGGAGATCTCCTGTACCACCAGATCCTGCGGCCCCTGCTGTGCCGTTGAAACCAGAACCAGCGTCTGTTCCGGGAGAGCCACCGAATGCTCTTACAACAGTGCCTCCAAACGAGGTTGTTCCACCGGCTGTGGCGTTGTTGGTACCACCCGGATTACTACCTGTACCTCCAGCACCGATGGTAACACTATAGTTATTACCTGCGGAAACAGAGACGTATCGGGTTACAACAGCACCGTAGCCGCCTAGGCCTCCCTCTTTTGAGTCTGTAGAACCTTCAGAATCAATGCTGTATGTGTAAGAAGCACCCGATCCACCCCCAGCGCCAATAGTAGTCACCTTGATAACACTGACATTAGTAGGGACAGTGAATGTACCTGACGAGGTGAAAATTTGTGTACCTCTTGGGGGAAATGTTTGTGCCTCAGGCAGTGGGTTCAGGAGAATCCAATCAGTGCCATCATAAGCCAGTTCACCAATCATGTTGTTGACAACAACTGCAGTTTGTTTAGAACCACTTGAGTTGTAGGATTTGACTTCCTTGGCTGCTACGTTGTTGATGTTGACAGTGATCGTTCCGTTGCCGTTGCTATTGAACTTCACATACCAAATTTCATTGTTAGTATAGGTCGTGATAGCAGGAGATGCGTTTACAACATAAGCAGTGTTATTACCAGACCCGTTGGCAGTCCATACAATTGTTGAACGAACTCTCTTGGATTCTGTATTGGCAATAGATGCTGTAAGCGTAGACTCTACATCGTCAATCTTTTTACCCACAGAACTTGGGTAGATACTGTAATCAAATGCATCAAAATACGAGACACCCGCTGCATCTACAGTCTCGTTGTTAGCAACAAGAACCGAATACTCAATCTTCGACAGCGAACCATTTAGTGAGGAGCCGTCGGTAATGATCTGCACCGTAGTGCTTGGTGAAGAGAAAGAACTGTTGCTGACCGTACCATAAGTGAAACCACCTGTGATTGTAGCACGGATTCTGTTGCCTTTGATAAACTGTGAAGTATAGTTACCACCAACTAGGAAGCTATTAGCAGTCAGATAGCTGACATTAGCGACTTCTACCCATACAGTGGTGTCGATGACTGTGTTGCCTCCACCGCCTCCACCGCCTCCACCTGTATCGACAGGGGGCACGTAGACTCCCGATACATCATCAAATGACTTGAGAACTGTGGTACCATCGGACTGAGTCAGAACGAGATTATAAAACTGGCCTTCCTGCAGCCAAATGGCAATGTTGTTAGGAAGTTGACCGGCACTGTTCAGAACAATAGGGTTGGGGTTGGCCGTATTACCTGACTCATCACTGTAGGTGGTTTTAAGTACAGAGGTAGAACCAGCCTCGTACTGAAAGATTTTACCACCATTGAGGGGATTACCATCACTGTCTGTGAAGTAAGGAATGTTGAATACTGGACTGAGTTGCATTTGTTATTCCTTATTGGTACTTGATCACGTACATTAGCGCAAGGTTCTTCGGTCTAGTCTCTGTTCCACCAGTGTTAGCAGTGGCTGAGTTAGCAATGGTTTGAATACCATTATACTCTGCTGAATTGGTCAGAACGTATTGACCAGGATCACCAATGTCTTGGTTTGAACCACCCAGGTAGATAGGAGTGTGGTTATGTGTTTCAAAGTCATCTTCTTGGAATGTACCAAAATTACGGCCTATGTCTACGCCTCTACCGTTATCCCATCCTCTTACAAATACACCTCTGAGATTTGGCAGGTTGAATGTGGTAGAAGCATCGCCAGCACCAAACGTGATGCCAATCACATTAAAGAGTTCAGAGTAAGTAGTTCTTGAGATAGCAGCGCCGCTGCACTCCAGGAAGTTGGTTGGAGGGGTTTCTTGTGTCCACAGAATGATACCACCAATAGGAACCACTTGAACACCACCGGTTGCATCATCCACATACTTCTTAGTAGCAGCATCATTATTGGCTGTTGGAGTAGCTACGTCTGTAATCTTGTTGTTAGCCATCGAAAGAGGGCTGTTGATTACAGTGTTGCCGTTAATAGTAGTGTTACCAGTGACATTGAAATTACCAACAATGTTAGTCGCCTTCAGAGATGTGGTGGCGTTCACTGTGAGCCCACCGGTGATTGAACCGCCACTTAATGGTAGATAAGTGTTGGCAAGAGCATCAACGACACTGGTAACGTACTCAGATGTAATGGTTCCTCTGGTGTTATCAGAGGTGTTAATGACGGTTGTGCCATCTGATTGAGTGAGAACAATATTGACTTCGTTGTTAGCACCAATCCACAGCTGTGAATTCAGGCGCCCGGCCGAGTCAAGAGTGACCGGGTTTGCACTGACTACATCACCGTTTGCTGTTGTGTAGGTATTGGCGAGTACAGAAGTAGAGCCAGCCTCATACACATAGATTTTACCCCCGGATAGAGGGTTTCCGTTGGAGTCAAAGTACTGGCTGAGCAGTAGTGGGAGTAGTGTTACATTGGCTGACATTTACATTCCTTTACCTTCATCCAGGTTGTCAACCGCTCTCTGTCTGTAATACTCCTCGTACATCGGCGTCATTGTCGGATTGAGGATATCCAGAGTAGGGTCTTTTGGATAGTTTTGTGACTTGTTTAGATAAGGACTCTGAATAAACTGACGAGCCTTTGTAGTGGCTGTAAGTCCTTTTTCACTATTGAATCGCTGGAGAGCTCTTGGATCTCTAATATCTGTGATGAGACGGCCATCTCTCATTGCTTCTTCAACAGCTTTCTTGATCTGTGCTTTGGTGGCTTTTGGGCCGAGATCTTTGGCAATTTTAAAGCCAACATCATTATTGTATAGATCGGTTCCAATATCAAGAGCATTGACTTGCTCATGAGTCATGCCTGCCATTGGTTCAGCGTATGGTCGAATTGCAGCTTTGTATTCGTTAACGTAGCCAAGCACACTGGCTAGTTTCTTTGGCATAGCTTGAGCTGTAAGGGCCGAGGCGTAAGCATGACGGAATGTATCGGGAAGCTGTACTTCTTCTACTTCGTTTTTTGCCTTTGGTAGATCAACTTGATTGCGACCTGTCAGTTCTTGCGACTCTCTGACACGTTCGTCAAAGTAGGTCTTGCCTGCAAACATTCCACTGAGGGCGCCAAGTGAAAGGCCAGACGCGGCCGCCCGAGCTGCTCCAACACCTTTAGACAGCTGTGCGGCTATAGCTAGGGGGGCTGCGACGACACCGGGAAGGAAGCCGCCGGCCAACTCACCACTGTAATACGCACCAGGATTGCGTTCTTGTACTTCGGCTTGCTTGGCTTTCACGAGTTCAAGGGCCTGGTCGTATGACATCCCTCGATTCATTAAGGATCTAATGGCAGCCTCCACATACTTACCAGCGCCGAATGTGGCTCCTTCTTGTACTCCTCTGGAGACATCATAGAGATCTTGTAGTGTTGGCATTCATTTCACCTTTTTCAATGGGGCAACTCTATTTATTTGGTGTGCTTGTAAGTGAGAGTTGCAATAGTTCTTGACATCTCCTATTATCATCGTGTAGCGGAGAAGTACTGTAGTGTCGAAACTTAGTAAAAACTAACTAAGATCGACGTAGTCGATGACCGAAGGTCATATCTTAGAGGAGCAACAGCATGGTTTTTTTCTTTTTGTTTGGCGTAGCCGTTATGATCTACATGTTCCTGTTTGAAGATTCGAAGTGATTACTTACTCTTCACTTCAAACTCTGACAGGTCTAGTTCTTCCTCGGGAACTTCAAATCCTGATAGATCAATTGGTTCAGCTGTTGATGGTTGTTGTGCAGCCACTGTTCGACCAGCTGTAACACCGGCGCCGACACCAACACCAGGAATAACTCTTTGTGGTAACTTACCTGCGGCACCAAATTTAACTAGAAGAGGTAGAGCAGATCCACCACCGGCACCCTTCAGTGCACCTGTTAGAGGATCCTCAGCAAGTAAGGCACCAATACCAGCCCCAGTCATAGCACCAAGGCCTGTAACACCGCCAAGAGTGTTACCGATAGTCAGACCACGACCACTTAATACATTACCTCTTACAACACCAAGCAGATCAGATCCGTGCTTCTTTACAAAGTAAGCATCAGAGATTTTCTTGTTGTTTGCATTGCGAATCAAATCGTCATACTGCTTAATGTCGTCAAGTAGAATGTTACGTGCTCTATCTGCATTTACCTTGACTGAAGCAGCTGTTTGAGCAGCTTCCGGGGTTCCAGCCCGTGTGGCTTGCCTTTGAATGTCATCACTTTCAGCCACAATTCTATTGAGTGTCTGACGTGATTGGCTCTTAGCATCCATTGCGGCTTTCTTTGTAGCTGTACGAACTGCTTTGTTAGCAACTACCTGTACAGTACCACCGATAGCGCCACCTACTCCACCAAGAGCAGCACCCAGTCCTACATCAGAAATGTCTCTGTTTTCCGTGTAAGCAGAGACAGCTCCCTGGCCTGCACCAATAACAGCTGGTGTTCCTACAGTCATAGCAGCACGACCAACAGGTCCAGCAACGCGTGGGGTTGCCGCTGTTGCAACACGTGCAGCTGCCTTACCGGCAACCATAGTTGGCGACACTAGACCAACAATCTCACCACCTGTTCGAGCAACAGCACGTTCTTCGCGATCGCGCTGCTTCTGCTCTTGAATCAACTGCTGAGCTTCCTCGTACGAAAGCTTACCTTCACCCACTGCTTTGTCAATGAGCATCATAGCAACAGCTGCTGGATAACGGTCAAGACCGAGAGTAATGCTGGACGTTACACCGCGCAGCGCCGCGCCCGCATTTGTTTCACCGAGATACTTGTCAGCCTTCGATGCAACGATGTTAAAAAGTTCACCTAGAGTTGGCATTGCTTAGAGCCTTTCGTACTTACCAGATGAGAGAGCCTTTTGCAGACGCGGATCATCCTTTGGAATAGCGTATACCTTCTTGGTTTCCTTGTCACGAATTCTCACTACCTCAGCTGCTGGCTTGGGAGCAGGTGCTGGTGTAGCCTGTCCGCCCTCAGCAGGAGGATTGACACCCATACGCTTGAGTTCACGACCAATGGCATCCTTGTCGGATTGTGTCTTAGCGTTTCTATACTCTTGTTCAAGAATCTTGACACGCTCGGCATCACGAACAGCTTGAACATTAGGCTCAACTTTATTGCCACCAATAGCTGTAGTCGTAGAGACTTCTTTCTGTGACTTCTCAATAGCGCGAAGCTTTTCTCTCTCAACAAGAAGACGTGATCTAACAGCTGCAATACCGTCCTTAGCGATAGAGATGTCAGTGCCGTTTCTCTTGTTGTATTCGTCGATAGCAGCCTGTAGACGTGCAAACTCAGGATCCTGCATGACAAACTTGTTAACAGCATCTTGAGTAATAGAACCAGCTCTGGTACCAAATTTCTTACCAATGATTTCAGCTGAAGCAATGGCGTTTTCAACCACAGTGGCTGTGGCACCAGTGACAGCTGCACCTTCCTTAGCCTGTACACGTGCACCCGCTGAAGGAATGTTCGAATCGATGATAGCCTTGTATACAGGGTTTCTCATGATGTCGAATGACGAGAGAGTAGGATCAACAGTGTATCCGAATCCGCCGAGAATTGCTCTCATGTTCTTTGATACGTCAGAATTGGCATTCTTAGCATCAGGTGATGTAAATGACTCATCCTGAGCACGATATTCACCAAGACGCGAAGTAATAGCACCGAACTGTTCAATACCAATACGCTCTTGAGCCTGTTGATTAGCAATGGCTTGCTGTGGACTGACTGTTAGACCCTTACGAACGTTCTCAGCTCTTTGAACAATGTTTTCGTTGGGGCCAAGTCCTCCAAACCACTTTTCGTACTGCTTGGCGACAACATCGATAGGCATGCCTGTAGCACGGGCGTCAGCATCAATCATACCCTTAAGAACGGTGACTGCTGAAGCAGGATCTTTAAGAGTGCGTACAATATCCAGGCTAGAAGCAGCATTACGTTCGACAAAGTCATACCTGTCCTTGTCGTTCTTAAACTGTGCCGATTCATTCTCAGCCGCCTTTGAGAGGTGATTCCAAACTACAGCAGTAGGAAGCCCGGCTTGTGAAGCTTCAAGAGCAACAGCACGATGATCAACGTTCAGCTTGCCACTTGACCCTTCGACGGCCTTGACATTACGCTTAATAATCTCACGGAGAGTCTTCTCTCCCTGATACGTTTCTTCACCAATGACGTTCTCACGTCTCTGCCTAGTAACCTCTTCTTTAGCCTTGAGGATCTCTTGTTCTCCCAGTGCTAGCTGCTGTTGAATCTGCTGAGGCCTCATGGCCAGCAGCGCCAAGTTCATACCTTTAGTAGCAGCGCCAAATGGGTCAAACTCAGGGACCGCTGGTCCCGCAGCCAGTGAAATAGATGGATCAATTGCCATATTATCTTCCTATCAAGGTCCGTATTGAGGATTTGTGTAAAACCCGTCACCTATCGGGTTATAACCTGTACCTGTTAAATTCGACGGGTTGAGATTACCGATTCTCGGGTTGTTTTGATCAAATCGATCGAGCCACTGTCTTGCATACCAGTTGTTCATACCAGCGTTAACACCACCTTGCAGCCCTCCAACAATAGCGTTGGTTGAACCAACTAATCCACCGGCCTGTGCTGCAGCACCACCTGTCATGTAATTTTGTGCAGCGCTAATACCTTGAGTGATGTTTTGAGACATTGCACCACCGGCGTTCATACCCTGGTTAGCAACACTACCAGCCGTCTGTCCACCAACACCAGCTAAAGCTGAAAGACGATCATATAGATCCATCTTGTTTTGACGGAATCTGTTATAAGCGTTTTGGTATTCCTGAGACGCCATGTCCTGGCCGTACGCAGTAATATCCTTCATCGCCTGTCCGGACCAACGATTGCCACCTGCAGCTTGGCGAGCTCTCAGGAGTCTTTCGCCTTCCGTAAGACGGAATTCGTAAGACGGGTCCTTGTATAGATCCTGACCGGTAAACTGTTCTAAAAATGTGCCCTTGAAGCGAGGGTCCATTCCAAGACCAGCCATCTCCTCGTTGCTAGCGCCATAATTTGTATATCCGAGGCGGTTAGGATCGACTGTGATGGGCTTACCATCTTTATCGACCATTACACCTTGATCATTTACGAAAGCGGGGCCCCCCGCATACCCAGCGCCACCAGCAACATTACCACCAACACCAGGTACTTGATTGTATCCTGGCATTGCTGCGCCTGGATTGTACGCCGGGCCCAAACCCAGTCCGGACATAAGCGCCGACAACGCCATTTGGCCACCACGCATATACGGCGCCTGGCCCATGAGGCCTTGACGGTACATGTCGGAGATAAGAGCGTTGGCTTCTCTAGTTCCTTGAAGAGTCTGATCAGCCGCGTAGCGGGCAGCTTCAGCTTGAATTCGGCCAGCTTCACTACGGGATTTTGATCCCATAATGCCACCAAGAACTTGGGTTGCTGCCGGAATGAGTACTTCCCACATATAGAACTCCTTATAGATCTATTAATTAGGTGTTATGCATTTGCAGGTTCGATGTCGAGAAACGCGCTCAACAGCACCACTTTGCCGGGCACATCACATGAAACTCTAAAAACTACGTCACGTCCGTAACCGAGGCGCTGCCAACGTGCGCGCGCTCTGTATTGTCCCATACGACCGATCGAGGCAAAGATCGGATTACCCCATGTAAAACCTCCGTCCTTGCTCATTTGAAGAGTAATACGTATGTTAGGATCACTACTCGATGAAATAACAGTGCCCGGTTCCACATCAATTTGAAGGGTTTTATAGAAAACATTCTTTAGGTCAACAGTACTGTGAGGTGTCTGACGAATACGTGTAATCGGTTCACCATTGTCAAAGTAATAGTCGTAGTCATACACATAGATGTTACCATTTCTATAGTCCCCAACTAGGTGCTCACCATTGAGGAATGCATGATATCCACCAATGTGACGGCCAACATCACCAGCTACTCTCGACTGTCTTTCATGCCACATCTTTGCGGTCATATCATAGACAAAAGTAGTATCTGAGCCAGGAATGTTCAGAACATAGAAGTAGTGACCTGAATCCTGGTATGCATAAGCAGTAGCTGTCGACAAATCACCATATTCCTGCAGCTTAAATTCAATAGCGTGTGTAGAAACTCTGGTTGGACTGTCATTCTCCATAGAGTAGACAACACCATCGCCCTGCTCATTAGCACCCAGCCATAAGAATGTACCGGCTAGCTTCTTTAACGTGAACGGCGCAGTGCAGCCAATGTTCACTACACGACCACCAATCAGCTGGAAGGGAGCTGATGCACTTGCACCAGTAAGAGCCCATACTTCAGTTGTTCTTGTACCTAGAATGTAGAGCTGTTCGTTGTTAGAAAGTACAGCAATAATGATGTCAGGTGAAGACAGTGCGCTAGACTCATTCAGAGGAGGAAAGTCGATGCTATCAATATCACTCAGGAAGAAGTTTGACGTCCCTGGTACATTGAGAATAAAGTATCCACCTTGGTAAGTAACTGTAGTAGCACCATTGTAGAAATTGACATCGGTGATAGGCACCACAGAGGGGTTAGCCAGTTCAACAGTGTATCCAGCATTACCATCGACAATAATCAGGTGCTGGCCGTTATCAGCCATAGAAACAGGGCCCTGACCTGTGCCTAGTGTACCCACCAATTGTAATGGAGTCCCCAGAACAGACGTCATTCGGAACACTTCTGCGCCACTCACCACATAAGTCTCCTGTGCATTAGAGACTGTGTACATTCCTCTGATAGGGCCTGTACCAATCTCTTGCACTTTCCTTAGACCGGGGGTAGAGTATAGAACAGCAGGCTCACCACCTTTACCACCACCCAGCTCATGAACTTCGACATACATGTTAACCGTTCTTGAGCAGTCATAGGTGCGCGATCGCGACTCGTACGATCCCCCAATGAAAGGGAATAACGATTTTTTAAGATTCTCACTCATAAGAGCTCTCCTTACGCTTAGCCCATACCTTCTTCATAGACTCAGCAATCTTTTTCTTATACTCGTCAGTTCTATACTTTGTATAGTGTTCTGTCGATCTTTGAGCAGCAGCATGCTTATAACTTTCAATGGCCTCTTGCGACCTCTTTTTACCCCTATTTGCAGCTGCACGTTTTTCTATTAGTTCTTTTGTCGGCTTGAAACCTAAAGGACCCTCACCTCCATCTGTAAGATTGTATAGAGATCCTTTGTTTTGATCTTTACGACCTATCACTGCAATCCAAAAAATCTCGGCAGCACATGCCTGCTTATCGGACAACCCAGTCAGCATAAAAGACGGCCTCATGTCGATACCATCTTTACCCGCTTTTGTAATGAGCCTTTTTAGTCTTGTATTAGTTGAACCGGTTACGTGAGCGAAAGCACGTTTATTCTTGCCTTTTCCAACATAACATACCTCATCAGTATAGGGGTTCGTGTAATAGTACACATAAAACTCTGCCATTGTGGCTATCTCCTATAAGGCATTGCGCCAGTGCCGATCATGTCGTACAGGCTTGCCCCTCTGTCCCTGGGTTGCAATGTAGTGGCTGAGTAAGAAGGAATAGTTGTTGGTACCCTCTGATTCAGTCTCTTAATGTTATTTTCAGCCTCTTGTAGTGCCTGTTTGACCTCTGGTTGTACCTCTTTACCAAACTCCGCTGCAATCTCTACAGCCAGTTTGTACTTGAGATATCTCTCGTACCCAGGGGGCAGATCTAGCTCTTCATCCAGTGTTTCATACGTAGCAAGAGGTTGCCATAGCCAAATCTCCACATAGTTATTATCTTGTGGAACTGGCCAGAATGAAAGTGTCCTTGTTGGATAATTTCCATTGTCATACACTTTGATTGGCCATTGATTCTCAAGGGCGCGAAGAGTGATTGCCGAGTACTCTTCATCACTGATCATGTCAATGGGCAATGCAATAATGGATACACCGGCGTTGAGGGTGTTAGACGCTTGTACTCCCATTTTATGGATTCCTTGTAAATCTAATAGTACCTGTAGTGTTTTGTGATAGAGACGAGATCAGACCAGTGCTAGTGTTAGCTGTGTAAGTCCAGGTATTCTGACCATTTGTGACACTAAACGATGGCAGAACACCCTTGGCCGTCAGCCACTGCGCAAATGTACCGTTGAACGTTTCTGAACCATTCGATGTATTGGCAAACGACCATTCCTGCCACGAAACGTTTGCAAAGTTCTGTGCACCACATGTAGGAGGAACGTTCTGGAATCGAGCCGAGCGTGTAATAATGGCAGAAGTAAATGTTCTATCATCCACGAAAACAAGGCCTTGATTGCCACCACTGTTGACTTGAATGCGGTTGCCTGAAGCAACACGAGGAGGCCCAACCCAAGGAACGGCACCACCGTATGCTTGATAAGTTGGCATAATACCGTCGGTGTAGCCGTAGTCATTCTCAATAGTAAACAACACGGAGTTATTAGCAGGTACACCAGAAACAGACCAGCCCCCGGGGAGCGCGCTTGAGAGTGTTGTGGAAGCAACTGTAACAACAATGTTTGCTGTGTTAAGCTCGGTGTATGACACTAAGCTAATACTGTTATACAAATCACCGCCACAGGAACTTACTGATGGTGTAGTCGCAGGTCGCAGAACTGTATTGGTACTGTTAGCAGAGTAGAAAGTATTCAGTCTAAAGACAAAGTCAATGTAATCAGGTGGATTGCCCGGTTCATAAACAGTCACAGTACCAGTGTTAGAACTCTCACCACCACTATTTCTGACCGTCAGTGATACAGTGTACGTACCGACATTGTTGTATGTGTATGAAGGATTTTGCTGAGTACTGTCTATAGAGCCATTGCTGGTAAAATCCCATTCCCACTCATCCGGATCATTCAGACTAGTGTCGGTAAAATTCACAGTATAGGGTGCGGCGCCAATAGCGTTAGTTGGAATAAAGCTAGCAATTGGGGGTACCTTAGTTACAACAACATTAGCAGTAACAACACCAGTGCCACCAGGGTTAACAGCTGTCAGCTTTACAACGTAGTTACCTGGCTCTGTGTATGTGTACGTTGAGCATTCATTAGTACTGTCGACAGTTCCATCATCGGTAAAATCCCAATACCAATTAGTAATTCCTGTAGATTGGGTGTTTGGACAGAATTCTACTGTGAGTGGGACCGTACCCGAAGAAACACTCGCTGCGATTTCAAGTACAGGTGGTAGAGGAGGTGAGGGATCCATGGCAGACCCATACATCAACTTCACCTGCTCAACTCTCATCGGTCTTTCAATGATCCAATCTGCATTGGTATTAGCACCATCAGGCCCTACTTCTGGTCCTAGTTTGTATTCCTGCTGTCCGGGCACGAGAGGAAAGTAGACTCTGTTGAACTTGTGAATGTTCAATAGATCATTGGACATGCTTTCAACCATTGCATTAAAAGCCTTCATGCCAACATCGATGTCATCAGCCGATGGCTCTTCATTGGCAGCCAATGCGTTGTTGATACGCATTGCACTCTTGATCAGTTTTCTTACTGTAGTCATGGCTTGCTTATTGGTGTTCTTTGGTTGATCATCTTGACATTGTCTTCAGCTTCTTGCTGTGCAAAGATTACTTCTGGTGTTAATGTTTTACCAAAGATCGATGCAAGTTCAAGAGCAAGACTGTATCTGAGATACCTTTCGTACCCCGGGGGCAAATTAATCTCATTATCCAATGTCTCATACGTAGCCAGTGGTTCCCAAACCCAGATTTCAGCCATGTTGCTTTGCTGGGGGATAGGCCAGAAATAGAGCTTTCTATCTGGATAATTGCCATCGTCATAATAGACTTGTGGCCACTGTGCCGTCTTGTTTCTTAGTCTGATGTCTGCATACTGGCTCTTAGTAATGTTGTTGACTGGTAGTGTAATGGTACCAAGAGCAGCATTGAGAAGTGATTCATCAGCAACAGTCTCACCGCCACCTCCACCACCTCCACCGGTACCGTCATCATAAGTGTATACACGAAGCTTGGACAGTTCGAGATTGGTGTTGACGTAGCTGGTACGCATGAAGAAGCCAATTTTACCGAGAGGAAACTCTGGGTTAGAAGGTGATGCAAACCAGTTTTCACCAATAAATTCATCAACGAGAAGTGTTCCATTGATGTAGATCTTATGACTTGATGTAATTACGTGTTTGACTGTAAATGGTACACCGGCTGGCAATGCAATGGGAAACACAATGGTACCCTGACCGGTCAATCCTGTATACAACTCACCAACGTCAGCATCCCATATGAGATCCATCAGAATGTCTTCGAAGTCAAGCACATATCCTGTTCTTGAGATTTGAAATGTTGAAAGTCTTTCCGGGCCCCTGAATACCAGATCGTATTCAATGATAAAATCTGTCGAAGGTAACGACGTGTTCGATTGGAATGATGTACCGGTGTTGATCGCTGCATCTTCTGGTGTGATCGATACAGTACCGTTGTTGGTGATGATGGCATTGGCCGAGTAATCAGGGGAAACAGCCCAAGCCCCGCCAATCTGAGGAGTGTGATTGCCGATAGGACCACTGCTCAGAAAGTCGTCGTAGATGAAGTAGACTGTATTGCCTGATTCAACGTTGAATGCCATGTCTGTCCTTATGTGTTAGCAATAGGTACAAGCACTGTCTCATCACCGAGCATTCGCAGGAACTTGGAGTCAATTGAATAGATCTCCGGCACAATAGACATGATGAGAGTAATGTCTGCACCAGCTGTAGGGAACGTAATACCCTTTTGGAACTGCATCTTACCATCAAAGTCTGGTAGGGTTATGCTGGTAACAAAAGTCTGTTCATCATACAGGCTGATTGTACCAGGAGTTGCAACAACTCTGAATGTGGTATAATCGTCCTTGAATGTGTACGGCACAGTCACAGTGTTAGAGACAGTGTTTGACGCAACATAGGTAAGAGTAATCTGATTCTCAAAAGTACCGTTTCTTCTGTCGAGTTCCAGGAACATACCATGGCTGTTTGACTCAACATTACTACTGTTATTGTATCCGCCACCTCTAACCCAGAGATAGCCCCAGCAGTTGCCAGGGAAGCCCTCATCGTAGGCGTCAGGAATTTGAATGTTATACTGGATCTCTGTAATGTCTGAGAGAACAAACACCGGAAGTTCACCAAAGTTTGACAGTGAAGCACCGGAAGCACCGAAGCCACCCAGTGTAGCCTTCATTACTCCGTTGCCATCCAGGTTATAAGTCTCATTACCTGTAAACCACGATACAGGCTGAGGAGAAACATCAGGAGAATGTCCATCCATTGTACCTGCGGGTCCTAGCCACTCATCTTGGAACTTAACCACTTGAATCACCTCTTCTGTAACGTTGTTGCTACCGCCTCCACCACCCCCGCCACCTCCTCCGGTGTC
>VFQO010000660.1_pt1 | contig 33820 bp, 32 predicted proteins | sample 3512331 | NCBI WGS metagenome assembly VFQO01 (sample SAMN10412371, study PRJNA504923) | tailings metagenome | isolation source: Replicate 3 from Balatoc abandoned mine | place: Philippines: Itogon, Benguet | collected 2017-08-28 | reverse complement strand
CCCTCAGTGGGCGGCGGCGTCTATCCGAACAAGGCGGCCTTCACGCCACGCTTACGCTGGGGCTGAGTGCCTCCAAAGAGGGCGTGATCTACGTCGATGTTGAGGTGCCGGACGATGGCGGGCCCATTGTCGTGCTCGCTGACGATACCTGGAAGGTTCAGAAGGGGGATCGCACTGCTGCGTACGCCGTGCTGCATCAGCAATGCGCAGACTATATCCGCGAGAATCACATCGAGATTGCAATCGTGAAGGCAAGTGCCGTCACCGGGAAGGGGATGGCAAAGCTCGGTATGCTCGAGGCGGCCGAGGTCCGGGGCGTGGTTATCGCCGCAGCGGCGTGCGCTTGCGCGGTTAAACAGCTCAAGAAGGGGTCTGTCAGCAAGACATACGGTGACAGGAACGTGGATGAGTACGTTGCTGATGACACATTCTGGGCTGAAAACACAACGGGCGGGAAGCTCCGCAAAATGAGCCGGGAAACCGCGATGCTCCTCATTGCGGCTAGAGACGGCTGATGGCGGGCTTTACTTCCGGTCTCGAGCTTGGCGACCAGATCGGCGCGGGCCATTTCGGAAAGGTCTTCAAGGGCAACGATCCTGCGCACGGTGCAGTTGCCGTGAAGGTGCTTAGCCGAGAAGCCCATCACGATGACGAGGCTTGGGACGCTTACAAAAGCGGAGCGCTTAGCGAGGCCCAACATCTCTCAAAGGCGACGCACCGCAATGTCGTGCAGGTCCACCATGTACTCGAAGGCGGCGGCGGAAACAGCGTTGTAATCTGCATGGCCTTTTGCCCGGGTGGTTCATTGCAAACAAAATTTGAACAAGGGCCCATGACCTTGCCCGCCGTTCGCAAGGCGGCGACCGAGGTTCTGCTCGGGCTTGGCGCGCTTCATGCTCGTGAGATGTTGCACCGTGATATCAAGCCAGCGAACATCCTGCTGGACTCACAGGGCGTAGCGCAAATCAGCGACTTTGGTTTGGTCACTGATGACCTTATTCTCGGGTATGGCTCACAGGCCGGTTACAGCGACCACATCGCTTATGAGGTTTGGCATGGGAGTGGCACTAGTACGAAGACGGATATCTGGGCGTTGGGTATGACCCTGTACCGGCTCGTCCATGGTCAGGTGTGGTACGACGAGGCACCTGACCCGCGTGACCTCATCAGGCATGGAGATTTTGTTGAGACGTTAAAGTGGCTGCCCCACATTCCGAAGGCTTGGCGGACAGTCATCCGTAAGATGCTGAACGACAACCCGGCGAACCGCTACCAGAACGCAAGCCAAGCATTGACCGGCATCGCTTCGCTTTCCATTGAGCCTGTCTGGACAACGACGGTTGCACCGGACGTTGTCCGCTGGGATCAAACTAAGGGTCAGCGCAGACTGCGCGTCGAATGGGAACGCATTTCCCAGCGCAAGCACAGTTGGCGTGCGTGGAGTGAGCCGTTGACCTCAGGCCGCCCGCGCACTCTTGGCGGATCAGATGGGATCGTAGGGCAGGCAGAAGCCCTCTCGGGCTTGCGGAAATTCTTTGGAGCCTAACTGGATCGTAACCGCCTCGGGAGCAGGAATTTGCCCGATAGGTCAGACGCGGTAATCGGCTTCAGCCCCATCGTGACGGTGGCCTCCGCCCGGCGTAATCTAGCGCAACGCTTGCAGTAGGCAGCAGTGGCGTTGACGCCCGGAGCCGGTCGCCAGAAGCTACCGCAACAGCGGCACTTTGGAAGGCTCACGCCTAGATTGGGTGCTTTGCGTTTCATCGTCCCACCTCCCCTATATAGTGGGGACAACCTGTGAACAAACCGTGAATCATATGTGGATCGCTGTCAAGAGTCACAAAGCATAGGGGCTCGCGTCGAGGCGCGCGCACGTACCGCACAGGCGATGGTGTGCGCCCTCGCTATCGAACGTCCTAGGGCAGCGGAGGCATGACCGAGGGGTGGTCTCCCGCACCCGGCCCTCCACGTCGCAGCGTTTGCGCGCGCTGTCGATGTTGCCCCGGTTGGGCACGGGTGTTCGACCAGCGCCCGCATCATGGCATAGGCGCGGTGCTGGCGCGGGGTCATCAACCGGCGTTCATCGTCGGTCCCCGGCCCGTTGCGGAACACGTCCACCCAGAGCTCCTCGCCCCGAACGGTCCGACACATCAGCCCAAACCAAACCCCGAGATCGACAGCCGGGACGCAGAACAACCGCGCGAACCGCCGCACCATCGGCACGGTGGGCCAGCATGGAGCGGTGGCCTGCGGCCCGGCTGCTAAGGAGGGTCAACTCTCTTTGCCTGCTTGCGCCGAACCCCCCAACAAGTATGTGTTGCTTCAATACGTAACGGGGGTTGTCATGAAGTTGACGAAGAAAGAGCGGCTGTCCTTCATCAATCAGCTTCTCATTCTTGAGGCGCTGTACCCCGACGAAGCTGAATCATACGCCAAGGACCGTATCGCACTTCAAGAGGGGTACACCTACCATTACGATTGGATGGTTGAACACCTCTACGATGAGCTGAGCGAGGAGCAGTGCCGCGAGGTCATCGACATTCTCGATATGTACAGCGAGATCGCATGGGGTCTCGAGAAATTGGACGAAGGCGACGAGCTCAAGAAGCACCATCGGGCGCGTTTCCCCGGCTTCGATGGCAACCACGAAACGCACCTGATGGCCTATGTGCGCTATTTTGTTGTCGATCTCGACCGCTTCTCCAATCTCAAGCGTGACGAGTACCCCTACTTCAACAGCCACTGTCCCATGCTCGATACTTACCGGAAGATGCTTGAGCGGTGGCGCGCGTTCGACAGCAGGCACCAACTGAACCGCGAAAAGATCGCCGCGCTTCTCGAGGCCTGAGCATGGACAGCGACACCGTCACATGGATCGGCACGGGGTTTTCGATCCTCGGGGCCATCATCGCCATATGGCAGGCGTATCGGGCGCGTAAGGCCGCCGATGAAGTGGAGAAGGCCCGAAATCAGATCATCGGTCGATATGAGCATGGTGAGCTCGGCGCACTGGATGGCGTATTAGCCACTGCGTGCCGGGCTATGGAGAAGTACGGGCCCGGTAGCCGCGCTGCTACGTTGCGCGGCACATCGCCTGACAGCGACGCAAACTCAGTGCGCGCATTCACGGCCGCCCTCGACCGCAACACCGATATGCTCAACAAAGCGTTCGGTGGCTCATGCACGGACGTTCGAGACAGGGTCAATGCGCTGCTCGATGACTTTGGTGCGGCAACAACGGTCGATGAGCGTTTGCCCAAGGGGAAGGCCATCTATTTGGAAATTACAACGTTCAGCGGGAACATGAAGAAGGCGTTGGACAGCAAAACATTCGAGGTCCAGGCACCACAGGCCTGATGTGCGTCGGGCCACGAAGCCGCAGGGTTTACGAAGTGGCCCGCTACCCCCGGCAGCTACCCCCCGGCGGCGCGCGGGCCATACACCATGGAAACCGTGGAACCGAGCCGGCGGCCTTCTCCTCGGATAGGGTGTGCTTCGATATGAAAGGCAGCAAATGCCTTTTCCCGGCTGAAACCGGCCATTCACCAAGCGGCCCAATTTTGGACCTCCACCTCCCGATAACTCCCAATTATCAGAGCCAAGGCAGGATTCGCAAAAACGATTTAGTGCAATCAATTGCACAAGCCCTCAGACTTAGGCTCAGGATTCATTGCGGCAGCCTGAGGATGACCGTTGCGGCGATGCAAATAGCGGACACGAAAGCGTGAGGGTCCTAACCATCCGCCGAGAGCCGCTAAACCTTCTTCAGGCAAAGGAAATCGTCTACCCAGCACTCAGTGATGCCTAGGAATGTTTCCATCTCGAACTCATCAGGGGCCCAAAGCGAGAGGTTCTTTAGCCACTTGGAGCGGTAGGCTTCCAGAACGGCGACGGCCTGATCATAACTGGGCTTAGTATTGCCTTTGGCCAACTTACTGAAGAGGTTGCGCTTGAACTTTTTCAGTGATGCGTGGCTTGGGGAGAAATCAACTTGCAACTCGCCATCGACCTCTACTGCCCGTATCCAGTACCCCAAGAACTCTAGTCCGTCGCGAACATCACGGACTTCCAAATATTTGAGCTTCATCGGCCCCCCACTCAAATTGGCCAGCCGTTGTTGAAGGGCCTTTGCAACCTCCGCAGCCTCGCGGTGGCCAGAAGCGCCTATGAGCCCACCGTCTTGGTAGGTCACTGCGGCCAACATTCCGCCGATTTGGCGGATTTCCCGTCCTAGAAGCGCGCTTGCTATTACCGCGCAGGCAGGTGCGCCCTGCGGCAGGCCGTGGGGGGCCGATTTCGCTTTCACCCCATTGTACATGGTGAGACCGACACATGTCATAAAGACAGCATCAGTGACCTGCCGAGGCAATTTGAACTCGGCTAGGTGGCTTGGCTTCACGGACGGAAAGTTGTTTTGGACGTCGAAGACGGTGAAATAGTAGTAACCCTGAAGGACTAAATCGCGGAGGGCGGCAAGAGCCTTCTCCCTCCCTTTCTTAGCGCAATTAAACTCTGCCGGGTTTGTCAGGCCCGCTGCAACGAGAATATTTGCGGCTTGATAGTGTGCCGCTCTGGAGCGAGGCCCAGGGTTAGTGATGATTCGAATGCCGCCGCTCGCCTTTTTGACCGGAAAAATTTGGGCCAGGTCCGATTTCCCCGTAAGCAGAGGGCTGCGCCGCACCTCTGCCTCGAATTGCTCCCATGAAATCGCGGGCACTTTCATGCCTTTTTTTCGAGATTGCTGAACTCGTCGAAGCTCTCCACAGGCTCGTGCGGCGAAGCTCCTGAACAGTCGGTTTCTCTCGCGGTGAATGCGATCTTCGGGGAGCCCTTGGGAGTTCAATCTGTGCAGCCGTCGCACATCTCGATCATACCGTCGCACAAGTCCGACGAGATGATGATGCTTATCAGATTTCCATTCAGAAATCTGGGCGAGGAAGTCGGCGGCGGACCTGCATGATTGGACGTAATCAGCAATTGCTTGTGTCACCAGCGCCGAATGTGGGATCGAGTTTTGCAATTGATTGCACTCAAGAGCGGATGGGGGTGTCATGGTCGCGCGACTTCAAACCGGTTTTCCGGAGGCGAAGTCCTGGATATCCGACCAGCGATAGAACACGCGGCCTCCGACTTTAATTGGAGCAGGCCCAAGTCCTCGAGTGGCCCAGTCGCAAAGCGTTTTGGGACTGAGCCCTAGCGCCCGCGCAGCATCCTTTCTCGAAATATTTCCAGCCGCAGTGACTCGGACGTGATCGACCATAACTAGGTTCATTGGGAACTCTCCTGCATCACATAGGATGCAAACGGCTATAGCGGGTAGTCCAGGGCTTGCAAGCCCAAAGACATCCTATAGGATGCAGAATACGGAAAGGGAGGACTCGATGAACGCAGCCGAAATCGCAAAGGGGCGAAAAAAGGTTATCCTGTTTACAGTTCGAAGTGCGCCTCTACTGAAGGAACAACTGGCTCAGGCGAGCGAGGCAAATCAACGATCTCTTTCTCAAGAGATTGAGAGCAGGCTTGAGCGCACATTTCTGATCGAAGAATTCCAAGGCGGTCCGACGACGGCGGCCACGCTTCGCAACATCGAATTGGCCATCTATGATTTGGAAAAACGTACTGGCCGTTCCTGGCTCGTTGATCGCGATACATGGTCCGCAGCATCGGCGATTGTGCGAGAGGGTTTTGGGCAGTTTGAGACACCGAGAAGCCTTGCGAAAGCGATGTCTTCACCGGAAGGTGATTCCATAGCCCCAGAGCGCGTGGCGATCACAATCAGAAGTTCTGTTGAACTCAAACAGAGACTTGAAAGAGCGGTAGAACTCAGTGGGCGCTCGCTAGCCAAGGAAATTGAGAAGCGCCTTGATCAGTCGCTGCTCTCGGAGCAGCGTAACGGACCGTCGGCCACTTCCACGTTTGTAAATCTGCTCGGTGCGAGCATCCATGATCTACAGGTCAGAACAGGGAAGCCGTGGCAGGACAGCGCATCTTCCCGTTTATCGGTTCTCCGGTTGGTTGAACGTGAGCTGCGGAAGCGACGTCCAGCTGCGCTAACCGTCGAGCCGGATCAAGATATCCAGCTGACGTCTACGGAAATAAGCTGATGAGTCGAAAATTCAGCATATTGACGCGCACCGCGCTAAAGAAGCTCCCTTGCGGTGGCACGCTTAGGGAGCATGGCATCATTGCTGAGCGCCTTCCCGATGGTGACATACGGTACAGTGTTAACGTCATGGTCGACCGTCAGCGCATCCACCGAGTCGTGGGTAGGGAGAGCGACCGCATAACTCGCTATCAAGCTGAGCAAGTTATCGAGGCCCTGCGTACACAGGCCCGTGAAGGGCGGCTTAGACTGCCACGAGGGCGCAAGGTTCATCATACCTTTGCTGAGGCGAGCAAGGAGTACCTATGCCGGATCGAGCATCATCCCAAGCATGGTCGCAACCTGCAAAGAAAGCGGCAGCACTTGCGGGAGCGCCTTACGCCCTGGTTCAAAGCCTGCAATATCGATCAGATATCGGACTTGCAGATCGCCGAGTATATTCATTCCCGAAAAGCGGAGGGTGCTGCGCAAGCCACCGTTAACCGCGAGCTATCCAGCCTATCTCATTTCCTAAGCCGCTGTGTGGAATGGGGCTGGGCGACGCGCAAGCCAATTATTCCTAAGGGGGAGGAGGCTCGGAAACAGATTACCGTGCTGTCCGAGGCCGAGAAGCAGGCGTTATTGCGCGCAGCCACTCAAGATCAAGACCCACTCACCTGGTTGTTCGTCGCCATCGGCATGCTCACCGGCATGCGGCACGGTGAAATCCTCCGAATGAAATGGACTGACATCGACTTCGCCGCGCGCCGCATCCACATCCCCCGGGCGAAGGCAGGACAGCGCGAACAGCCGATGCCGAACACGCTAGCGGATCGCCTCAAGACGGAGTGGGAACAACTAGGAAAGCCACAAGGGCATCTATTTCCGACCAGCCGAGCTGACGCGAAGCGGTTATACCGAGAGAGCATGGCAACGCAATTTCGTCGCGCCGCGGAGCGAGCGAAGCTCGATCCCGCGAAGGTGACCCCTCACATTCTGCGGCACACGGCAATCACGGAGCTTGTAAAACTAAAGGTCGACCTCCCGACTATCCAAAGGATAAGCGGTCACAAGACTCTGGCGATGGTGTTGCGATATACCCAGCTGTCGGACGCTCACGTAAATGAATCGGTGGCGAAGCTCGATATTGATTTTCCCGAAGGCCTTACACCAAAATTACACGCTGCCTGAGGCCGGGCTATTGGAACTTCCCGACGGAACGGTCGAAAACCTTGGAATCGCGTTGGTACGGGCGGCGGGACTCGAACCCGCACGAGCAAAGCTCAGGGGATTTTAAGTCCCCGGCGTCTACCATTCCGCCACGCCCGCATGATGTCGCCCTTGCCACAGATTGCGGTTCCAATACCAGAGCTTGCCCGAAAGCTTGCCAGTCCGCGTATCATCGCCCATTTCGGCCAAGATATTCACACAACAAGGGCGCAGCATGGCGGGCGAAGCATCTGACGCGCATTCGGTGGTGGCGACCATCCAGCCGGCGATCTCGCTGCTGGGCCTCGGCATCGGCGCGGCGCTGGCGAGCCGGGCACTGCGGCTCAACCCAATTGTCGGTTATCTCGGTTTGGGACTGGGGCTGGCGAGTCTCGGCATGGCGTCTGATTTTCGCGGGCCGGTGGTGGCCGCGATGGCCGAGGCGGGAGTGATGTTCCTGCTGTTCAATCTCGGGCTGCACTTCTCGCTGGGGCGAATCCGGGCCGAGGCGGGCAATATTTTCGGCTTTGGAAGCTTGCAGATGGTGGTGGCGGGCGGGGCCTTTGCGGCGCTGTTCATCGCGTTCGGCTTGCCGCTGGCCTTCGCGATCATCGCGGGCTTCGGCATGGGCCTGTCCTCCACCGCTGTCGTGATCGGGCTTGTGCGCGAGCGCGGGCAGGAGGATTGCCCCGTCGGCCGCGCGGCGCAATCGATCCTGATCTTTCAGGACATTGCCGCGATTCTGCTACTGGTGACCGCAGGCGCGCTGGCGAGCGGCGGGGCGCTGGCGCCTGCGTTGGGGCTGGCGGGGGCCAAGGCGCTCGCCGCATTCGGGATCGCGGTGCTGTTCGCGCGCTACCTGACCGAGCCGCTGTTCAGCCTGATCGCCCGCGCCGGAACGACCGAGGTCTATACCGCGACCGCCCTGTTCATCGCGCTCGCGGCCGGGTGGGCGACGGGGATGGCGGGTCTATCGCTGACTTTGGGCGCCTTCCTCGGCGGGATGGCCGTGGCGGACTCGCGCTACCGCATCTTGGTGCAGACCGAGATTGACGCGTTTCGCGGGCTGTTCCTGAGCTTCTTCTTCATCTCGGTCGGGCTCAGCATCGATCCGGCGCTGCTGGTGGCGGACTGGATGCTGGTGGTGGCGGTGACGCTCGGCATGATCGTGCTCAAATGCGGCTTCAACGTGGTGGCCGCATTGCTCAACCGCTGGTCGGTGCCCGGCTCGATCCAATTGGGCTTCCTGCTCGGGCAGGGGAGCGAGTTCACGCTGGTGCTGCTGGCGCTACCGGCGGTGGCGGGACTGGCCGAGCCGCGACTTGTTTCGGCGATGGTCACTGCGATCGCGATCAGTCTGGCGGTCACACCGCTGGTGTCGAACATCGGGCGCAAGTTGGCCGGACGCCTGCGCGCTGGGCCGCCGGACATGAAGCTGGCGGGCGATGACGCGCCGGTGCTGATCATCGGCATGACGTCGGCGGGTCGTACGCTGGCCGATGCGCTGGCATTCAACGACATTGGCTACCTCGCGCTTGAGGCGGATCATGATCGCTTCCAGATGGCGTTGGCCGATGGCTACCACGTCCACCGCGCCAACCCGGCCGACCCGAGGAGCTGGGATGCAATCGGGATCGACCGGCGGCAGGTGCTGGTCGTGGCGACCGGCGATACCTCGGTCTCGCGTGAGGTCACGCCCTTGGCACAGCAGCGGATGCCGGGACTGGCGCGGATCATCGCGGTGCCGGGGCCGGACGAGATCGACGAGATCGCTGCGCTCGGCATGCTGCCGGTCGACATGAGCCTGAGCGGCGGGGGTGAGCGGCTGATCGAACTGGTCTTCGCCGCCTTGGGCGAACAACGCGCTCTGCCGGTGCCGAGCCTCGCCCATGACGAAGTGCGGCCGCTCAAGGTGGCGTGATTTGCTTTTCGCGCGCCCCTCCGGGCAAGCGTCCTCGGGGCTGTTCCTTCGCTGCGCTACGGGCCCCTCCGGGCGGCCGTTCGGCCGTTCGGCCTTGCGGCCCTTTCAGGGCCGATCAGCGCCAGACGCTAGCAGCGAGGGGAGCGGTGGCTCGGTTCGCGCAGCGACCGCGAGCGCACGCGCGCGAGCCGCAGGTGCCCGTAGCGAAGCGAAGGAATAGCACCGAGGACGAAGGCGCGGAGGCGCCTTCGCAACACAAAGGCCAACCTTACTTGTTCAACCGCTCGCGGATTTCCTTGCCGGCCTTGAAATAGGGCACGCGCTTGGAAGGCACGTCCACTGTTTCGCCGGTGCGCGGATTGCGTCCGCTGCGCGCTTCACGCTCTCGCGTGGAAAAGGCGCCAAAGCCGCGCAGTTCGACGCGGCCGCCTTCGGCCAGCCGTTGTGCGATTTCATCGAAGAAGATGTCGACCACCTGTTCGACTTCGTCGGCACGCAGCTCTGGATTATCCTTGTGCAATTCCTGCAGCAATTCGGATCTGATCATGGCGATCTCCCGACGCCCATGGACGGTCTCGCCGCCATATCACGCCGTAAATGCGGGTTACCCCGTCGTTGTCGTTTACGCGCCCCCGACCCGAGGAGCGGCCCCCTTTACTCTCAGCCCTGCGACAGATGCAACCCGTTGCTGAAGAGTGTGAACAAACTGTCAGAATTCGGGAAAGTCCGCAACCTGCATTAATGTCAGTAAGCCAAAACCTTACAAAACGGCCGCAAGATCTGCTGGATCAAGCCCGAGCCGTTGCATCCGGCTGCGGATTTCGGGCCATTCCTCGCGCAGAAACGTCTCGCGTTCGGTGGCGCGCAGCCGTTCGGCCGCGCCCCGCACGACATACATGCCGACGCCGCGCTGCACTTCGACGAGGCCGTCGTTCTGGAATTGCTGATAGGCTTTGGCCACAGTGAGCGGGTTCGCCCCCTGCTCCGCCGCCAACGCCCGCACTGACGGCAGCATCGCGCCTTCCGGATAGGCCCCGTCAATGATGGCCGCGGCGATTTGATCGCGCAGCTTGAGGTAGACGGGCCGGTTGGAGCTTGGGCGGTTGGGGTTCATAACAGCGGTGTCCCTTGCAAGGTGCATCAGTGCCATAATACAGCCATGCGGTCAAGGCGGCGAGGCTTGAGCGATGCGATGCATGAAGCTTACGTGCCCGCGCAACAAAAGCTTCACACGGGCGCAACAGGCGCTAGGGTGCCTCCCCATTGCGGCGGTGTGGTGAGGCACCGCTTAACCATTCGATGGGGATCGAACCGAATGATGGATATTTCGCTGTGGGGTTACGGTGAGTGGGCCGCAACCGTCGCCGCCACTGTGCTTGGGGTCTTTCTGATCGGCGGAGCATGGGCTGTCACCCGTCCGGGTGATGAGGTGCTAGGCCACCCCAAGGGCCTCTACATGCTGTTCTTCGCTGAGATGTGGGAGCGGTTTTCCTATTACGGGATGCGCGCGCTGCTGACGCTCTATCTGGTCAAACACTGGATGTATTCGGACGGCAGTGCAAACCTCATCTACGGTGCCTATACCTCGCTGGTGTACATCACCCCGGTGCTGGGCGGCTGGCTGGCTGACCGCTATCTGGGCCAGCGCAAGGCGGTGCTGTTCGGCGCGGTGCTGCTGACGCTCGGGCACTTCTTCATGGCGTTCGAAGGTGACGGGTCGGGCTTCGAGAATGACCCCACGCTCAATGTCTTCTGGCTGGCGCTGGCGCTGATCATAGTCGGCTCGGGCTTTTTGAAGGCGAACATTTCGGTGATCGTTGGCCAGCTTTATCCTCGCACGGACATCCGCCGCGATAGCGCCTACACGATCTTCTACATGGGGATTAACCTTGGCGCGGCCTGCGGCGTGCTGATCGCGGCCTTCCTGGGCGAGACGGTGAGCTGGGCGCTCGGCTTCGGCCTTGCGGGCGTGGGTATGCTGCTTGGCTTGTTCGTGTTCATCATCGGCAAGCCGCTGCTCAAGGGCCGGGGTGAATCCCCTGCGCCCGCAAAGCTCAAGGAAAAGGTTGCGGGCGTTCCCTTCGAATGGCTGCTCTATGGCGTCGGCTTAGTCGGGGTCGCGATCATCTGGGTGCTGATCCAGTTCCAATCGCTGGTCGGCGGTATTCTGCTCATATCGGGGCTCGCGCTGCTAGCTTACGTGCTGTTCGAAGCTTTCAAGCTCGACAAGGAAGCACGCGACCGGGTGTTTGCGATGATCTTCCTGATCCTGCTCATGCCGTTGTTCTGGGGCCTGTTCGAACAGGCTGGTGGTTCGCTCAACCTGTTCACTGACCGCCACGTCGATAAGGGCGGCATTCCGACCACCTTCTTCCAGTCGATCAATCCGATCTATATCATCCTGCTTGGGCCGGTGTTCGCCGGACTGTGGCAATGGATGGCACGGCGTGGGATTGAGCCTTCGACTCCTGCCAAAATGGGCCTCGGGATTGTCCAGATGGGCCTCGCCTTCGTGGTCATGGTCTGGGGCGCGAACACCTTCAGCACCACGGATGCCGCTGGTCAGATCATGATGCCGGTGCTGTTCCTGTTCATCTTCTACCTGCTGTCGACCACCGGGGAGCTGTGCCTTTCGCCGGTTGGCCTGTCGGCAATGAACCGGCTGTCGGCCCCGCATATGGCGAGCCTCATGATGGCAGCCTTCTTCTTCGGCACCGCAGGCGGCAACTTCGTGGCCGGTTTCATGGGCTCGTTGATGGGTGAAGGCGAAGGCGGCAACATGACCCGCGAACTTGCGCTTGAAGCCTACTGGACCATGGGTCTTGTCGCAGTCGGGGTCGGGATCGTGGTCATGGTTGTCTCGCCGCTGGTCAAGAAGCTCATGCACCTCGACAAGCTGAAGGATGACGATCAGGCTGGTGCCGCCGAACTGTCCTAACGCCATATCCCCGGCATCCATCCTGCCACTCGCACCGCCTAGTAACGCTGGCCTGACACTTTAATCGTCGAGCCGCATAGACAACCTGCCCGTTTCCCGTCACACAATGTGACTGGGAAACGGGAAAGGTTTTCGATGCTTTCACACTTCACTCTGCGAGCGCGCACAGGCGCGCTGGCCACTTTGGCAAGCGCTCTGGCGCTGTCTGCCTGCGCGACCACCGGCGGCAGCGGCGATACCGCCAGTGCCTCGGACAAGTCCGATGACAAGGAATTCGCCGCCGCGCCCGCAGGCGATCCGGTCTTCGCGTCGACCTACAAGCCCTACCCCAACATCGCCACCGCGATCCGCGGCGCGACGATCTATGACGGCAAGGGCGGAACAATAGAGAACGGCGTCGTGTTCATGTCGGGCGGAAAGATCACGTCAATCGGCGGCCCCGACACGCCGATCCCGGCCGACATCGCGGTGTTTGACGGCACCGGCAAGTTCGTCACTCCCGGCATTATCGACATCCACTCGCACTTGGGCGACTACCCCTCGCCCGGCGTGGAAGCCCATTCCGATGGCAACGAAGCCACCGCGCCGACTACGCCCGAAGTCTGGGCCGAACACTCCGTCTGGCCGCAAGACCCCGGCTTCAGCCGCGCGCTGGCGAATGGCGGGATTACGGCGCTCCAGATTCTCCCCGGCTCGGCCAACCTGATGGGCGGGCGTTCGGTGACGCTCAAGAACGTCCCCGCGCGCACCATGCAGGGGATGAAGTTCCCCGGCGCGCCCTATTCGATGAAGATGGCCTGCGGGGAGAACCCCAAGCGCGTTTATGGCAGCCGTGGGCGGATGCCTTCGACCCGGATGGGCAATCTCGCGGTCAACCGCGAAACCTGGCTCGGCGCGATTGATTACGCCAATGACCCGAAGGCGAAGCGCGATCTCGGCAAGGAGACTCTGGTCGGCGTGCTCAAGGGCGAAATCCTGATCCAGAACCACTGCTACCGCGCTGACGAAATGGCGCTGGTGCTCGATATGGCCAAGGAGATGGGCTACAAGGTCGCCGCCTTCCACCACGCGGTCGAAGCCTACAAGATCGGCGATCTGCTGCGCGAAAACGGCGTGTGCAGCGCGATCTGGGCCGACTGGTACGGCTTCAAGATGGAAAGCTACGACGGCATTCTGGAAAACGCGGCCTTCCTCCAGCGGGAGGGCGCCTGCGTGGTGATCCACTCGGATGACCAGAACGATATCCAGCGGCTTAATCAGGAAGCAGCCAAGGCGCAGGCCGCCGGTGCGCGGGTCGGGATCGATATCCCCGATGCGACCGTGATCCAGTGGCTCACCTACAACGCCGCCAAGGCGATGGGGATTGCCGACATGACCGGGAGTCTCGAGACCGGCAAGATGGCCGATGTGGTGCTGTGGAACGGCGATCCGCTGAGCGTTTATTCGCGGCCCGAGAAAGTGTGGATCGACGGCGCGCTGATGTTCGATGCAATGAACCCCAAGACAAGGCCCGTCAGCGATTTTGAGCTTGGCCAGCCCGGTGAAGGAGATGTGAAGTGAAGCGCCTCCTCATCACAGCGGCCAGCGTTCTGGCCCTCACTGCCGCACCTGCCTTCGCGCAGGATATGGTCGTCACCAACGCCAAACTGGTGATCGGTGACGGCGGCGCCCCGATCGAAGGCGGCGTCGTGATCGTGGATGATGGCAAGGTGGTGTTCGCGGGAGTGCCCACCCCCGGCCAGACCTTCTCGACCGATGTCGTGATCGACGCGGGCGGGGCGTGGGTCACTCCCGGCCTGTTCGCCACGGTGACGACGCTTGGCCTTGCCGATGTGTCGGCGGTGGACGAAAGCAACGACATCACCGCGCGCGAAACGCCGTTCAGCGCCGCGCTGGATGCCGCGACTGCGATCAATCCGACCTCGCAGCATATCCTCGTCCACAAGGCCGCCGGGATTACCCGCGCGGCAACGTCGATGATGCCGTCCGGATCGATCTTTGCAGGGCAAGGCGCGATCATCGACCTTGATGGCGATGCCAAGCCGGTGATGCAGGCGCGCGCCTTCCAGATGATCAATCTGGGTGAAGGCGGGGCAGACCGCGCGGGCGGCAGCCGCGCTGCGGCCCATGCGCTGCTGCGTTCGGCCTTGCGCGAGGCGCAGGCGCTGGTCGGCAAGTCCGGCATCCCCGAGACGACCGAGATCGGCAAGGACGACGAAGTGTACCTCAGCCGCTTCGATGCCGAGGCGCTGGTCCCGGTGGTGACGGGCCGGCAGAAGCTCTACGTCGCAGTCGAACGGATGGCCGATATCCGCGCCGTGCTGGCGCTGAAGACGGAATATCCCAAGCTTGATCTGGTGCTGGTCGGCGTGACCGAAGGCTGGCTGGTGGCGAATGAAATCGCTGCCGCCGGCGTTCCGGTGATCGCCAACGGGTTGAACGATCTGCCCGAGACCTTCGAGCAACTGGGCGCGACCCAGTCCAATGCCGGGCGGATGGCGAAAGCGGGCGTTACAGTCGCGATCAATGCCGAAAGCCTCCAGAACCCGCGCCGCTTGCAGCAGGTGGCGGGCAACCTCGTCGCGCTGACCCGGATGCCCGGGGCGAGCGGCATGGAATGGGGCAAGGCGTTTGCCGCAATCAGCTCCGTCCCCGCCGAAATCAGCGGCATGGGCGGAAAGGCGGGCGTTTTCAAACCCGGTGCGCTGGGCGATGTTGTGATGTGGTCCGGCGATCCGCTGGAGGTCGGCTCGGTGCCGACCAAGGTGTTCATCGCCGGGGTCGAGCAGGACCTCACCAACCACCAGACCCGCCTGCGTGACCGCTATATCGACCTCGATGAGAGCGACCGGCCCAAGGCCTACGACTGGTAATGGCACTGCATTCAAAGCCGGTGGCCGCCGCCTTGGTGGCCTCGCTCTTGCTCGCCCTGCAACCTGTGCAAGCACAGGAGGCGGCGGGTGAGGCCGTCGCCGATTCAAGGGCGCAAGACCCTGCGTGGCATTCTGCACAGCAGATCTATCTGCTCGGCCTCACGCCCGAAGACGGCTGGCACTTCGTCGACGGCGGGGTGCGCTGGCGCTGGATCAAATACCTCGCGTCAGACCGCAAACCGACCGTCGCTGACCGGATCACCGTTCACTACGAGGGGCGGTTGCTAGATGGGACAGTGTTCGACAGCTCTTACGCCCGAGGGGAACCTGCAACCTTCCCGCTGGGCCGGCTGGTCAAGGGTTGGCAGCTTGCGGTGCCGCAGATGGGCGTGGGCGAGGTGATCGAAATCGCTATTCCGTCAGACCTCGCTTACGGGCCGGTCGGGCGAGGCCCAATTCCGGCGAATGCGACATTGGTGTTCAAGGTCGAGCTGATCGGGATCGAAGGGCAGACCTAGCCAGCGCGCGGCGGCCATTGTGGCGCTGGCTCGCCGTCCGCGAATAGGTGCGCGCTGCTCCATCCAGCCATCTGTTCAAACATCGGCGTCAGCGCGCGCGCCTTGTCCGTCAGGATATAGCGCGCGCGCTTGCCTTCGGGCGGGTCGCGCAGCATCAGCCCAGCTTCTTGCAGGATCGCCAGCCGCGAGGTCAGAGCGGCGCGGTTGATGCCGAGGCGGTCCACGAACTCCTCGAACCGCTCCGCCCCCAGAAACGCATCGCGCAGGATCAGCAGCACCCAGCGGTCGCCGAGCAGGCGGGTAGCGCGGCCAATTGGGCAAGGCGCGCGTGATGGCGTGTATGTCTTCATCGTCTGATTATCAGACTTGCGCGCGGACAAGGCAAGCGGCATAACATCTGCATTACAGACTTAAAGGAAGCCTGCCCCATGTCCTCACCACGTTTCCCCTCGCCCGAAGCCGCCGTCGAATACATGAAGAAAGTCGCCGTCGCGCGTTCGGGCTTCTCCGCATGGCTCGATGTGGAGCCGGTGAAGGTATGGGAGGGGGAGAGCGAGCTGGTGTTGGTGATGCGGCCTGAAATGACTCAGCAACACGGGTATGCCCACGGAGCGATCGTCGGGTTGATGGCCGACAATGCCTGCGCCTGGGCGGGGGCTTCTGTGGTGGGCGACGTGGTCACGGGGGGCTACACCATCGATTTCCTGCGCCCCGCCAAGGGCGAGCGGCTGCGCGCACGGGGTACCGTGATCAAGGCAGGCAAGCGACAGGTGGTGGTGCGCGCGGATGTGTGGGCCGAAAGCGGCGGCGAGGCGCCGGTTCACGTCGCGGTTGCGCAGGCGACGATCGTGCCGACCTTGATGGCGGCCTGATCCAAGCCCGCTAGGCGCGCCTCCTCACCCATGTTAGGTTCTCCCCCATGGACGGGGCAATCATCACACTCATCGCGGCCAATGTCGCATTCGTTGGCACGCATTTCGCCATGTCGCACCCCTTGCGGGCACCGATGGTGAAGGCCTTGGGGGCGGGCGGGTTCCAGGGGGCCTACACTGTCGTCAGCTTCGCCACGCTGGCGTGGGTTTATTTCGCCTTTACCGCCGCGCCGCCGGCTGACCTTCCGGGGTCAGGCGAAGTGGGTTGGATCGCCGCTACGATCATCACTTTGCCGGCCATGATTTTGCTGGCGGGCTCGTTCATCGGCAATCCCGCGCTGCCGACCCCGATGGCCGAAGCGCAGGCGCGCGCGGAGCCGGGCGGCGTCTTCAAGGTTACGCGCCATCCGATGATGTGGGCCATCGGCTTGTGGGCGGCCTCGCACCTCATCCTGTTCTGGAGCACCCGCACGATGGTCACCGCGCTGGCGATGGGCGTGCTGGCACTGGTTGGCGCGAAGTTTCAGGACGCCAAGAAGGAAGTTCTGATGGGCGCAAGCTGGGCCGAGTGGGAGAGCAAGACCAGCTACTGGCCGCGCTGGGGGCAGTTCCTCAGCGTTGGCGCGGTGCCGCTGATCGCGGGGACAGTGTTGTGGCTGGCGGGCAGCTATATCCACCTGTGGCGCGCGGGTATCCCAGCGGGGGTGTTCAAGTGGCTGACTTAAACCCCTGCACTACTCGCCCGTAAACACCGCGCTCCGCTTCTCGATCAGCGCGGCTACCCCCTCGGCATGGTCTGCGGTGGTGTGCATCATCGCCTGCGTGTTCGCCGCGAGTTCCAGCGCGGTGTCATAACTCGTTTGCTGACCCTGCCGCAGCAGGTTCTTGGTGTGGCGCAGCGAGTGCGGGGGGAGCAGCGCGATCCTGCCCGCCAGCGCGCGCGCTTCGTCCATCAGCGCCTCGGGCGCGACGACGCGGCTGACGAGGCCCCAGTCCTTCGCGGTGGCGGCGTCGATCACATCGCCGGTGTAGAACAGCTCGGCCGCGCGGCTCATCCCGATCACGCGGGGGAGGATCCAAGTGCCGCCATCGCCGGGAATGATCCCGAGCTTGAGGAAGGTCACGCCGAACTTCGCGCTCTCGCTGGCAATGCGGATATCGGCGAGGCAGGCGACATCGCATCCCAGCCCGATCGCCGGGCCGTTAACCGCTGCGATCACAGGCACGCGCAGGCCATAGAGCGCCCGCAGCATCAGGTGGATATTGTCGCGGTAGCCGTCGGAAATCGCCGGAGTGGTTCCGCCAAACGTGCCGGTCTTGTCGCGCATCGCCTTCACATCACCGCCCGCGCTGAAGGCCCGCCCGGCGCCGGTCAGGATCACAACCCGGCATTCCATGTCGCGGTTGATCGCATTAGCGACCCGGACAAACTCATCCCCGTCGCCCGGCGCGCCAAGCGGGTTCATGGACTCCGCCCGGTCGAGCGTGAGAATGGTGACAGGGCCTTCTTTGGCGATCTGGATCAGTGACATCAGCAACCTTGCACGTTTGCGATAGATAATTCACCTTGCGTATAGGCGGGGGATGGCAAGGGCAAGGCTGGCGCCCCGCGGCCCTTGCTAATGATAGGGGTCGATGCGGAGAACTCGATTGCCCAGCCTGACCTTGCTTGCGACCCCGCCCCAGCTGTTGAGCGCCGCGCTCGCGCTGGCCGCGCCGCAGCCTCAGGCACCCTCACCGCCGCCGCAAGTCGTTCCGCTCGAATGGAACCTGGCCGCGGTGCAGGACAGCGCGCCGCCACCGACAGACGGCGCGCCTGATGACGCTGCCGCGCCGCCGTCAGAAGGTGAGCCGGTCAACGAAATCGTGGTCGAGGGCGAATATGGCCCGCCCAAGAGCGATCCGCTCGAGCGCGTCAATGAAGAGAGCTATCGCCTGACGCAGGCAGTCGATCAGTCGCTGGTCGAGCCGATGGCCAATGCCTATCGCGATGGCCTGCCGGAACCGATCCGCGACGGGCTGGGCAATGTCGTGCGCAATCTGGCCGAGCCGACCAATGCGCTGAATTTCCTGCTGCAAGGCAAGGTTGGCAAGGCGTTCGAGACGTTGGGACGGCTGGCGATCAATTCCACCATCGGCGTGGGCGGCCTGTTCGACGTGGCGGGCAAGAAGGCCGATCTTCCCTATCGCCGCAACGGCTTTGGCAACACGATGGGCTATTACGGTATCGGGCCGGGGCCGTATATGTTTGTGCCAGTGACAGGGCCGACAAGCGTGCGCGACATTATCGGGCTGACGCTGGATCAGGCGCTGCTGCCCTTCGCGTTCGGCAAGCCGTTCAACAAGCCGACCTATACGGTTCCGTATTTCGTGGTGAACTCGCTCGACCAGCGGCTGGAGTTCGACGCGGAGATTGCCGCTATCCGCAACTCGGACGATCCCTACCTGATGCGGCGCGAAACCTATCTCGCCAAGCGTCGCCGCGATATCGCGCTGCTGAAGGGCGAACCGATTTCGGAGCTGGACCAGATGCGGCTGGAGGAGCTGGAGGGGACGCCTTCAGCGGATACGGCCGCTCCGCCTCCGGTTGCGGATGCTGCGCCTGTAGAACCACCTGCCAACCCCGAGTCTTTGCTGATCACTCAGCCGCGCTAGACCTGATGCCTAACGGTTTGCGGCGATAATCTCGGCGATTTCGCGCTCAAAATCGGTCTGGGGCCGGTGTGACAGAATCGCATCGATCAGGGCGGTTTGCGAGCTGTCGATCTGGTTCGTCCAGATCCACATATCGCCGAAAAAATCCCGCGCTGCGCTGCCGTTGATCCGATAGATCAATCTTCGGTGCCAACGTTCTATCGGATATTTGGACGGTTTGTGGAACGTGACGCTGAGTCGGCCCGCGTCCCTATGCAGCCCCTTGATCGAACGCAGGCCGATCCGCTTTTCGCCATGCGAGCGGACATAGACCCCGCCTTTGTCGATTATGACCTGCGGACGCCGATCAAAGAGACGGACGATATGAACCGCGCCGATCCCGCCGAAAAACAACGCGCCCGATCCGCCCAGAGCCAGTCCGATCAGCCCCGGAAGGCCGAAGCTGCCCGTGGCAAACGCAAAGCACAATGCTGCCATCCCGCCGGACAGGGCGGCCCAGGCGATCAGCTTGGTAACCGAATAACGCGCCACGAAAGCTTCGGGCGCGGCTTGTCCATCAGGCTCAGGCACGCGCCTCTTCGCCCGTGATCCCGGTGCTGTTGTGCTTCAGCGCTTTCAGCACCGTGTCCACGATCTGCGGGGCGTTCAGCCCAGCCTCGTCATACTGCTTCATCGGATCGTCGTGATCGATGAAGGTGTCGGGAAGGCGCAGTGTGCGGACCTTCAAACCATTATCCGTCAGACCTTCATCGCTGGCGAATGTCAGCACATGCGCGCCGAGGCCGCCGATGGAGCCTTCCTCGACCGTGACGATCACCTCGTGGGTGCGCATCAGCTTGGCGATCAGGTCTTCGTCCAGCGGCTTGGCAAAGCGCAGGTCGGCGACTGTGGTGGAAAGCCCCTTGGCCTCCAGCGTGTCGGCGGCCTTGAGCGCTTCGGTCAGGCGTGAACCGAGCGAAAGGATCGCAACCTTGGTGCCTTCACGCACCAACCGGCCCTTGCCGATTTCGAGCTTCACCGGAACCTCCGGCAGCGGCACCCCGGTGCCATTGCCGCGCGGGTAGCGGAAGGCGATCGGCCCTGCGTCATACTCGGCGGCGGTATAGGTCATGTGCACCAGCTCAGCTTCGTCAGCCGCAGCCATCACCACCATGTTGGGCAGGGTGGCGAGATAGGTGATGTCGAACGACCCAGCGTGCGTGGCCCCGTCCGCACCGACCAGACCAGCGCGGTCAATGGCGAAGCGCACCGGCAGGTTCTGGATGCACACATCATGCACCACCTGATCATAGGCACGCTGGAGGAATGTGGAGTAGATCGCCGCAAACGGACGCATCCCCTCGGCAGCGAGACCGGCTGCGAAGGTCACCGCGTGCTGTTCGGCAATGCCGACATCGAAGGTACGCGTGGGGTGCGCCTTGGCAAATTTGTCGACGCCGGTGCCCGAAGGCATGGCGGCGGTGATCGCACAAATGCGGTCGTCCGTCTCGGCGAGCTTTGCGAGCGTCAGGCCGAACACGTCCTGATAGGCCGGCGCGCTAGGCGCGCTCTTGGCCTTCTCGCCGGTGACGACGTTGAACTTGGGCACACCGTGATACTTATCGGCCGAGTTTTCCGCCGGGGCGTAGCCCTTGCCCTTCTCGGTCACGACATGGATCAGCACCGGGCCTTCGCTGGTGTCACGCACATTCTCCAGCACGGGGAGCAGGTGGTCGAGATTGTGCCCGTCGATCGGGCCGACATAGTAGAAGCCCAGTTCCTCGAACAAGGTCCCACCGGTCACCATGCCGCGGGTGAACTCCTCGGCCTTGCCGACCGCGTCGTGCATCCGGCGGCTCATCTTCTGGATCACGCGGCTGGCGAGGCTGCGGATGCCGAGATATTCGCTCGAGGACACCATGCGCGCAAGGTATGCCGAAAGCCCGCCTACGGGCGGCGCAATCGACATGTCGTTATCGTTCAGGATCACGATCAGCCGGTTGCCCGCTTGCGCGGCGTTGTTCATCGCCTCGTAGGCCATGCCTGCGCTCATCGAGCCATCGCCGATCACCGCGATGCCGCGCCCTGGCTTGCCCTGCATCTTGTTGGCCATGGCAAAGCCCAGCGCCGCCGAAATCGAGGTGGAGGAGTGCGCCGCGCCGAAGGGGTCGTATTCGCTCTCGCTGCGCTTGGTGAAGCCCGACAGCCCGCCGCCCTGGCGCAGGGTGCGGATGCGGTCACGCCGTCCAGTGATGATCTTGTGCGGGTAGCACTGGTGGCCCACGTCCCACACCAGCTTGTCGGTGGGTGTGTTGAACACGTAGTGGATCGCCACGGTCAGTTCGACCACGCCCAGACCCGATCCCAAATGGCCGCCCGACGTGCTGACCGCATCGATCATCTCGGTGCGCAGTTCGTCGGCGAGTTGGCGGAGCTGTTCGGGCTTGAGGCGGCGCAGGTCGTCAGGGGTGTCAACCTGATCGAGCAAAGGCGTGTAAGGCGATTGTGTCATAGCGCCCAGCTTTACACAGGGAAAACCGGCCTGTCGATGGAGGGTTGATTGAGATCAAGCATGGCGCGCCCAGCACCCGGCGCAGGCTTTGGCCCTAGCCTGTTGGAGACACATGAGACACGGTCCAGAAGCAAAAAGTCTGTCCCCGCACGGTGCAGCAGCGCAGCACAGGCGGAAAGGCGAGAGGGCTCGGTCATCCGGTGCTTATGCCCGTTGCGTCAGCAGTAGGAAACAGCTGGCAGCCTCAGGTGCAGGCCTTGCACAGCCCGCGGATCTCCAGCACCGGCCGTTCCGCCTTGAAGCTGCGGGCGGCGGCGATGGCGCGGACGGCGCGGCTCACGTCCTCATCGTCGACATGGGCAGCCTCGCCGCATTCGTCGCAGACGAGGAAGATGCAATCATGCGCGCAGCCCGGATGGGTGTTGGCGAGATAGGCATTGGCGCTCTCGACCCGCAAGGCGAGGTTGTTCGCCACAAACACATCGAGGATTCGATAGACGCTGTTCGGCGCAACCCGCTTGCCGCGCGCCGCCGAGAGATTGTCGGCAATATCATAGGCTGAGACCGGGCGTTCGTGCTTGGCAAGCTCGGCGAACACTGCCTCGCGCATGGTGGTCCACTGCTCGCCCGCAGTCACCAGCGCGCGCGCGGCTTCGGCGACAAGATCCTGTCCGGTGTGTTCCTGATGGCTGTGCGCGTGCTGTCCCATGTCTGCCGATATAATGAGACAGGCGGGTGAGCGCCAGTGGGGAGAGACCACCGTAAGATGCCCCACCCCTCTTCGTCACCCCAGCGTTCAGCCTTCGGCTGTGCTTCGCAACCGCTGGGATGATGGCTGTGTCGAGGGGATTTTCAGCCAGCGTCCCGCAGGAAGTTCGCCCGGTAGATGTTCGGGAACATGGTCTTGAGCGCCGCCACCTTGGGCGCGTCCCAGCGCACGATGTAGCGGCTGGTCGGATTTATCGCCATGTAATCCTGGTGATAGGCCTCTGCCGGATAGAACGCCTTGTAAGCCTCGATCCGGGTGACGATCGGGTTCTTCCAGATCCCCGCCTTGCCGAGCTGGGCGATATAGGCCTTAGCGACGGCGGCCTGTTCGGCGTTCAAAGGCACGATCGCGCTGCGATAATGCGCGCCGGTGTCCGGGCCCTGACGGTTCTTCAGCGTCGGATCGGCGACCACCGAGAAGAAGATCCGCAGCAATTGGTCATACCGCACGACCGCCGGGTCATAGGTGATCCGCACGGCTTCGGCATGATCGGTCACGCCGCTGGAGACGAGGTCATACTTGGCGCTGGCCGCGTTGCCACCGTGGTAGCCTGAGACGGCGGAGGTCACGCCCTTCACATGGCTGAACACGCCTTCCACACCCCAGAAACAGCCACCAGCGAAAACGGCGGTTTTCAGGCCTTTTGCTTCTTTGGCAGTGCGGGTCGCGGCGGGGGCGTTGACGGCTTCTTCGGCAACCGCGGGTTCAGCGCAGGCGCTCAGGGCCAGCGATGTGGCGGCGAGCAGGGCAGCAATCTTGTGCATGGGATCAGCGTCCTTCGGGGGCGATCACGAACTCCGCTGCCGCGGCGGGGGTCTCCTGGCGCTCGGCAGCCTGTGCAGCCGGAGCCAGCTCGCCCACCCAGTTCTCCGCATTGGCGCCCGCGATCAGCAGGGCTCCGAAGACGAAGCCAATGCCGAAATTGCGGAACAGGTCAGGAGAGAACAGGCGCATGGGAAACTCGTGATTCGTATGGATGCCGCCAATGCCTCTGCCCGACGCCGAATTGCAGCGGGATGAACATGGCGGTCAGGCCCGATTAGGTCGCGGCCCTAACTTAGTTACGGAGTGGCTGAGAAAAAGTTGAGATGAAGCGTGGTTCGTGCCGAGCCGTGCGCGCGGTGCGACGAATGCGGAGGAATGCGTAAGGTGGCCTTCCGGAACAGCCGAGCCTGCCCCTCCACCACCCTGCGGGTGGTCCCCCTCCCCGAGCAAGCTCGAGGAGGATTAACGAGAGGCAGGTGCCCCGTAGCGAAGCGGAGGGAATAGCACCGAGGACGAGGGCGCGGAGGCGCCTTCGAAACCCAACCGGCCCAAAGGGCCGCAAGGCCGACCGGCCGCCCGCAGGCGCTCGATCCCGCAGGGATCGAAACAGCGCCGAGGACGAGGGCGCGGAGGCGCCCTCGCAACCAAATCAGTGCCTGAAATGCCGCATCCCGGTGAACACCATGGCGAGGCCCGCGGCATCCGCCGCCGCGATCACCTCGTCGTCGCGGATCGAGCCGCCCGGCTGGATCACAGCCGTCGCGCCTGCCTCGGCAGCTGAGATCAACCCGTCCGCAAAGGGGAAGAATGCGTCCGATGCGACCGCGCTGCCTTGGGTGCGCGGAGCGCCCCAGCCGTGGGTTTCGGCGGCTTCCTTCGCCTTGATCGCAGCGATGCGCGCTGAATCGCGGCGGTTCATCTGGCCTGCGCCGATCCCGGCGGTCGCGCCGTCCTTCGCATAGACGATTGCGTTGGACTTGACGTGGCGGGCCACGGTCCAGGCGAACAGGCAGTCCTTGAGTTCCTGATCGGTCGGGCCGCGCTTGGTGACGACCTTGAGGTCATCGAGGCTCACCGCTCTCGCATCGCGCGACTGAATCAGCATCCCCCCCGCGATAGTCTTCATCGCAAACCCGCCCCGACGCGGATTGGGCAGAGTGCCGCATTCCAGCAGACGGAGGTTCTTCTTCTTCGCGAAGATTTCACGCGCCTCGGCGGAGACGGAGGGGGCGATGACGACTTCAGTGAAGATCGCGCTGATCGCCTCAGCCGTTGCGGCATCAAGCTCGGTATTCACCGCCACGATCCCGCCAAAGGCCGAGACCGAATCGCAGGCCAGCGCCGCTTCCCACGCTTCCAGCAGCGAGCCCGATTGCGCCACGCCGCAAGGGTTGGCGTGCTTGACGATCACCACCGCTGGCGATTGTCCGGTAAACTCGGCGGCGAGTTCCAGCGCTGCATCGGCGTCATTGAGGTTATTGTAGCTCAGTTCCTTGCCCTGCAACTGCACCGCCTGCGGCACCCCGCGCGCGCCGACCACCTGCGGGACATAGATCGCTGCGGCCTGATGCGGGTTTTCGCCGTAGCGCAGCGTGTCGGCGCGCTTGAGGGCGATGGGGAGGGTGTCGGGGAACAGCGTGGGTTCGTCGCTGGCGGCAGGCGAGAACGCGAACCAGCTGGCGATCGCGCTGTCATAGGCGGCGGTGCGGGCATAGGCCTTGCCGGCCATCCGGGTGCGAAATGCCTGTGACGTCGCGCCGTCATGGGCCTCCAGTTCCTCCAGCAGCGCCGGGTAATCCGCCGGATCGGTCAGGATCGTCACGAAACCGTGGTTCTTCGCCGCCGAGCGCACCATCGAAGGCCCGCCAATGTCGATATTCTCGATGATCTCTTCGCGCGCGGCGCCTTTCGCCACGGTCGCTTCAAACGGGTAGAGGTTGACCACGACGAGATCGATCGCGCCGATCCCGTGAGCCTCCATCGCGGCGACGTGTTCGGGGTTGTCGCGCAGGGCGAGCAGACCGCCGTGGACGGTGGGGTGGAGGGTCTTCACCCGTCCGTCCATCATCTCGGGAAAGCCGGTGAGTTCGGACACGTCCTTCACCGCAAGGCCCGCATCGCGCAAAGCCTTGGCGGTGCCGCCGGTGCTGACCAGTTCGACACCCCGCGCGGCCAGCGCCGCACCCAGTTCAGCCAAACCCGCCTTGTCGGACACTGATAGCAGCGCCCGCTTGATTGCCATCTCGCTCATGGTGGAATTCTACCCTGTTTTCCTAAACAGCCAGGAGAATTGCCCCCCGCTGCGCAATGCCAGTCCTTCGATCACCAGCTGCTCGGTGGCATGGGGTCGGCCGTCACCGTCGACCCACAAGCTATCCTCGGCAGTGAGAGTGATTGCGTCGGCGCCCGCCCTATCGCCGCCGAGCCGGAATTGCCAGAGCCGACCATCGGGCAGCAGCAGGCTCGCGCCGCGCTTGTCGCCTGAAAGCTGCACCTCGACCCCGCGCCCGAGATGGAACCGCAGCGCAAAGGCGATCTTGCCGCGCTTGCCGTTCTTGGAGGTCGGGATCAGGAGGTCTTCACCCGCCAATTCGGTGCCATCGCCCGACAGGGTCAGGATGCGCTGGTGAGTGAGGCCGAAGCGGCTGGCATAACCATCATGCGCGGCGTCAATCCGGGTCGCCTCACGCCCGCGCGACGGCACGGTGCGGCGGTCGAAATCGACCGTCTCGACTCCCTTGCCGAGCTGGCCATTGAGCAGCACCGCGGTGGAATTGGCGTTATCGAGCACCAGCGTCGAGAACGCGGCCGTGGCGCGCAGGCCTTGCCCGATGCGCGCGGGAACCTGTCCGCCTGCGAGCGCCGCGCCGCCGCAATTGACGATGACCCGCTGCGGGCCATCGGACAATTCAAACGCCAGCGTCGAAGCGCAGCCCGTGCGCGCGTGCTTGGCGCGGGGCGGCGGGGCGGTGTCGAATTGCAGGAGGGTCTCGCCCGCCTTGATCCGCTGATAGCCCCAGCCTTGCACCACCGACAGCGGCCGGGTGCGCACGCCGCTCGCTTCGATCACGGCGTTGATCCGGTCCGCAGAAATCGCGCCCTGTCCCTGCCAGCTGCCCAGCATCCCGTCGCCATGGCGCAGCGCCAGCAAGGGCGGTACCAGCAGTTCGCGCATCACTTTGAGTGCGGCGGGGGGGGTGATGTCTGCGGCGTCGTAACAGGCGATGAGATCGGTCAGCAGGCGGATCGCATCCAATTGCGCGGCGGGACAGCGCGACAGCAGGCCGCCATCCTCCCCCACCATGTCGCCGAGCGCTTTGACGAGGCCTGCCTCGCCGAACAGCCGGCGCGGCTTGCCGTGGGGGAGCAGCAAGCCTGCCGCCACCACGCCCGCCCAGGCCGCCACCTGCCCGAACCCTGCGTCTTCCCGCGGCGCGCGCTTGTCGAGCCAGCCTGCAGTTTCTGCGATGGCGGCAAGCAGGCGCGACTTTAGCTGCTTGTCCTGCCCGCCCAGCATCAGCGGCGCGTGGACCAGCCATGCCACCAGCCTGAGACCGGCGTGCTCGGCCTCCCACGCTGGACCCTTGCCCACTTCGCGGTGAGCGTGGAGCCATTGGGTCGCGATCCGTTCAGCCACCGCGGCGCCATCGGCGCGCGTGGCACTGGCGGCGAGATCGGCGAGCCAGCTGAAGGAATGCAATACCCGCTCCACGCCCGGCGCATGGCGCGCGGCGGCGGAGAAATCGAAGCTCGCAATCGGCAGGCGCGCGCCGTGGATCAGGAAGTGACCGGCGCGCAGCGCGGTCCCGGCGGCCCGGTCCCCGCGATTGGGGCTCTCGACCGTCGCCAACACCCGCAGTGGCTGCGGACGGCGGAACGGGGCTGCGAGCGCATGGCCCGGAACGCCCAGGCGATAGGCCAGCCGCATCAGCGCCTCACCCGGCCCGGCCTTCACCGCGATCACATCGGAAAGTGCAAGTGCCCGCGAGGGTTCGGCCAGTTGAGACTGTTCGGGCGAAGGAGTGGCACCGGGTTCGGCCCCGGTGGCCAGCGCCAGCACCGGATTATCGGCAACCCGCTCCACCAGCGCATCGGCACGGATGGAGGCCGGGGTGCGCAGCAGCGTCGCCATCAGCGCGCGCCTTTCAGGCCTGCAATATTGGCAGCGTAAGCATCCGGCCCGCCCTTGAACGTCGCCGAGCCTGCCACCAGCACGTCAGCTCCGGCCTCCACGCACATCCGTGCGGTTTCCACGTTGACCCCGCCATCGACCTCCAGGTGGATCGCCCGGCCCGAGCGTGTGATCATCGAACGGATGCGCGCGATCTTGCCCAGCTGCGAGGCGATGAAGCTCTGCCCGCCGAAGCCGGGGTTGACGCTCATCACGAGGATCAGGTCGGCAAGGTCCATCAGATTGTCGAGCACTTCGACCGGGGTGCCCGGATTGATCACCACCCCCGCCTTCTTACCGAGCGCCTTGATCGCTTGCAGCGTGCGGTGGATATGCGGCCCCGCTTCGGGATGGACGGTGATGATATCGGCCCCGGCATCGGCAAAGGCCTGAAGGTAGGGATCGACCGGCGCGATCATCAGATGAACGTCGAACGGCTTCTTGGTGTGCGGACGCAGCGCCCTCACCACATCTGGTCCGATGGTGATATTGGGCACGAAATGCCCGTCCATCACGTCGATGTGAATCCAGTCTGCCCCCGCTGCATCAATGGCGCGCACTTCCTCGCCCAGCCGAGCGAAATCGGCAGACAGGATCGAGGGAGAAATCAAAGGTGACGGCATGGCGCGGGCTTAAGGCCTTTCTGGGACGCTAGACCCGTCATACGAGTGCCGCGAATCGCGCCACAAGGCGCAAAGCAGACCTTTTCCACCGCCAACTTCCCTGTTGCGGTCAATTAAGCCGTAATTCAGGCGCGGCTCGTCATAAGCCTTTTAAGCCACGATGGCTTTGACGACGCGTCCTTGCTTGCGCGCCTGCCCCTCTCCCCTTACCAATGAGATGCTCATGACCGGTTTTTTGCCCTCTGCCCGCTTGCCTGAACGCAAGTCGCCTGCGCTGTTGCCGGTGGTGATGACGGGTCTGGCGCTCGCCGGACTGGTCGCTGCGCCGCTTGCCGCGCAGCCCTTTGCCTATGCCCGCACCGCTCCAAATGACATGAGCCAATGTGCGCCGGGGAAGGGACCGGCGGTGCGCGTCGTGGTGAGCGGGCTGAAATCATCCGCGGGCAACCTGTTCGTGCGCGCCTATCCCGCCAACAGCCGCGACTGGCTGGAGAGCAAGCGCTACATCATGCGGGTCGACGTCAAGCCGCAAGCTGGCAGCGTGACCGTGTGCGTGCCGCTGCCTGCGACGGGCGATTTTGCGATCGCCGTCCATCATGACGTGAACGGCAACCGCAAGTCCGATCTGTCCGACGGCGCGGGGATGTCGAACAACCCCGGGATCAAAAAGATCCTCGGCCTCGTCCCGCGCCCGCCTTCGGTGGAGAAGGTGCGCTTCAATGCCGGTTCGGGTGTTACCCGGATGGCGATTTCCATGCAGTATATGTGAGGCGGGTTAGCCCGCCCGCTGCCGGCGACGGTGGCGGCGCAGGTCGAGCAGCACTTGCGGCGCGGCGAGCAGCGGGAAGCGTTCGCGGAATGGCGTAATGGCGACGGGCATTCCGGTGTGCCGTTCGATCTTCCACGCAGCATAGCGCGCCGCGCCTTCGAAGGTGGTGCTGGCCTTGACCAGCCGCAGCAGATTGAGCGGCTTGCCCATGCGGCGGCGGCGTTTCCACCAGCCAAGGATGCGCGCACGCTCGGCAGGATCAAGCTGCGGTGTGAGGGTGGAGCCATTCTGGCCGGGCGGGATGCCGCCTGCCTCCAGCGCCAGCGGTAGCAAACCGGCGAAATGCTCGGCATTGACGCTCAAGATGTCGTTCTCGCGGCCTGATTTCTCGACCCGGAATTCCGCGCTGTACGTGGCGCGGAACAGCGCGCGCCAGTAATCCTCCGCCGTGCCGCTGGCGGGGCCAAGCGTTGCGGCCAGCCGCGCGGCGGTGGTGGCGGCCGAGGCTATTGCGGCGATCACTTCGCCGCGCGCTGTATCATCCACCGCCCAGATCAGCGCGCTCGGCTGGACGAACCGCGCCCAGATCGTCGTGTCGGTCAGATCACCGCTCGCGGCGCGGGCGAAGGTCGCCAGCCGCATGGTCGCCACCTTGGCGCGCAGGGTCACACCGTGATGATCGCGCTCATGGTAAGAGACTGTTGGCCAGATCGCGCTCTCATTTGTGCCCGGCAGCAGGATGTAAAAATCGAGCACGCCCTCGAGCGATCCGGTGCGCAGGTTCGATCCGTAGAACAGTACAGCCCGCGCACCCACCGCATCGCCCAGCGCGCGCGCGAATTCCGCCACGGCAGGATCAATCGGGGCAGTAAGGCGCGCGGCGATCCGTTCGGTGAGTGCCGGAGGCGCGGCGCTCATAGTGCACCGGTCATGGCGCGATGAAGGCGAGCTCCGGCCCCTGCTCGATCAGGTAATCGCCTGCCGGGAACGCCTCGCCATCAAGGATGAACTGATCGTCGATCGACAGGCTGAATTGGGTCGCGGCGAGTTGGTGGATGCCGCGGTCACGCAGGGAACCGCGCACCTTGCCCAGCAACACCAGCGGCACCAGCGCGGTGGTGCGGCGCGAAATCTGATCGACCGCGACGAGTTTCAGCCCGCTCTTGAGCGCGCCGAACGGATTGATCCCGGCCGGGAGCCGTTCGAGCGTCGAGGCGAACAACAGCTGGCGCATGGCCGGATCGCCGTGTCCACTATGCGCCATCGGCGCGTCGGCAACGCCAAGCCCAATCTGCATCCGCGCGCCCTGTCGCCACGGATTGCTCCGCCCGGCGAACAGCGATTGCAGCAGCGCCCAGATGCCGGTCACGCCGACCACCATCGAATTGAACGCGCCGAGCCGGTGAGCGTTTTGGCCCGCCTGAATCGACTTGGTAAAGGCGCCCGCGCCGAGAATAAAGCCCGCGACCTGCGAGCCCGGCTCCTCGGCCTTGGCTACCTGAATCGGGCGGCGCCACACGCGGCTGCCGTGATCCAGCGCTTCGATCGCGTCCTGAAGCGTCCAATCGTCCGGCACGCCGAGATCGACGGTAAGCGCGTTGGTCTTGCCCTTAGGCAGCACGGCAATCGCCGGCCATTCATCGCCAAAGATCGTTTGCCCGCAGGTCAGCACGTCGCGCACGGTGCCATCGCCGCCATTGATGACCAGCAGGTCAATCCCCTTGGCGGCGAATTCCGCCAGCGCGAGCGGCAACTGCCCCCGCTCGCGCGGTTGAGCGATGTGGACGTGCGGACACACGCCGCAATCGAAATCGGCGCCGAGATTGCGATGGCTGCGCGGATTGTAGATCACGCCGACGGTGGGGGCCTGACCCACGTCACGCACCCGCCGCGCGCGGCCGCGCGGTTTGGCCGCAGGGTCAACCCGCGGGATTTGCGCAAATTCGTAGATCGGCGTCGCCATGGTCGTCCTATACTTGTCGGAAAACTAACTTTCTACCGCAATCTTGACCCGGAACTGTAACGGCGGCTTTGCGAGATTGGCGACCCGCCCTGAAAAACAAGGGGCCTGGCGACGGAAGCCAGGCGGTCTGCGACGGGTGTCTTACGGGCGATGGTTGCGCCGGAGGGCCGGGCCGTCCGAACAGCGCAGCCTAATCGCCGCCTTCCAATGTACGAATGGTGAACTGGCTCACCAGCCGTTGCACGCCCGGCAGCGCTGAGAGGATCTCACGGTGGATACGCTCATAGCTGTCCTGTTCGCGCACCAGCACTTTGATCAGATAGTCGGATTGCCCACTCATGAGATAGGCCTCGACGATCTGCGGCGTGCTCGCCATGGCGCGCTCAAAGGCGAGCATGGTCGCCTGCCGCTGATCGGTGAGCGTGACCTGCACAAACACCGTCGAAGGGTTCCCGCGCGCCGCCGCTGAGAGCCGCGCCCGGTAGCCGGTAATCGCGCCACTTTCCTCAAGCGCCTTGACCCGCCGATGCGCGGCAGAGGGTGAGAGGCCGACCCGCTCGCCCAGTTGCTCGCCTGTCAAGCGCGAGTCCTCTGACAGCAGATCAAGAATTTTCCGGTCGATGCGGTCCATGCACAGGATTTTTGCATTGATTCTGCATTTTGCGCAAGAATTTTGCGTCAGTACGACCTGCACAGCCCCTTCATCGCAAAGATTGTGCGGCTGAATTAAGTTATAACTGCGCGCACAAAAATTTCAGGAGAGGCATCATGCGCGTCGGCGTTCCCACCGAGATCAAGAATAACGAATACCGCGTCGGTCTGACCCCCGCAGCGGTCGCCGAACTGACGGGCGCAGGCCACGAAGTAGTGGTTCAGAGCGGCGCGGGTCTGGGCGTGGACTTCACTGACAGCGCCTATGTGGCGGCAGGCGCGGCGATCCTCCCCGATGCGGCGGCGGTGTTCGAAGCGGCTGAGATGATCGTCAAGGTCAAGGAACCGCAGGCCGCCGAAGTCGCGATGCTGCGCCCCGACCATGTGCTCTTCACCTACCTCCACCTCGCCGCCGACAAACCGCAGACCGAAGGGCTGATGGCGAGCGGGGCGACGTGTATTGCCTACGAGACCGTGACAGCGCCCGACGGCACCCTGCCGCTGCTCAAGCCGATGTCCGAAGTCGCCGGGCGGATGAGCGTCCAGTGCGGCGCGCATTACCTCGAAAAGCATCAGGGGGGACGCGGCGTGCTGCTCGGTGGCGTGCCGGGGGTGGAGCCGGGCAAGGTGGTGATCCTTGGCGGCGGGGTTGCGGGCGTGAACGCGGCGCAGATGGCGGTCGGATTGCGCGCCGACGTGACGATCTTCGACATCTCCAACCGCCGCCTCGCGGAACTCGACATGGTGTTCGGCAACCAGATCCGCACCGCCTTTGCCTCCACCGCCGCAATCGCCGAAGCAGTGGCGGGCGCTGACCTGGTGATCGGCGCAGTGCTGGTGCCAGGGGCCGCCGCGCCCAAGCTGGTGACGAGGGAAATGATCGCTTCGATGCGCCCCGGCACGGTGGTGGTCGATATTGCGATCGACCAAGGCGGTTGCTTCGAGACCAGCCATGCCACGACCCACGAAGACCCGGTGTTCGAAGTCGACGGCGTGATCCATTACTGCGTCGCCAATATGCCCGGCGCAGTGGCACGCACCTCGACCATGGCGCTCGGCAATGCGACGCTGCCGTTCGTGCTGAAGCTGGCGAACATGGGCGCTGAAGCAGCGATGGCGGCTGACCTGCATCTGGCAGCCGGGCTTAACGTGTCGGGCGGCAAGCTGCATATCCCCGCCGTGGCCGAAGCGCTGGGCTTGCCGCTGGGCTAAGCGGTTGCGGCCGGGGTTGCGCCGCCGCTCACCCGCCACTAGCCTGCGGCCCGGGAGTTTGCGGCAAAAGCTGCGGTAAAAGGACGGGGATGCCGTTGTGCAGGGACCAAAATTGGTAGCGGTAACATGGAAGGTCCGCGCAGGCTTAGCGGCACTGGTAGGGATAATCGCGGTTGAGGCCTCGGCTGGCGAGGTGAAGCATGTGGCTCACGGCATGGTCGTCACCACCGATGCGGGCGAGCAGGTGCGCGTGCTGGCCTACGCCGATGGCACCTTCCATGTGACGGTGGGCGAGACCCTGCCCGATGGCCGCCCGACCGCAATGGTGATCGCCGACGCTGACGGCGCGCCAGAATTTCGGCATGAGGACGAAGTTGCCACGCTGATCATGCCCCAAGCCTCGGCAACGGTACGCCTTGCCGATGGCCACATCGCGATCCGCGATCCGCAAGGCGCGATGCTGCTGGACGAATATGCCCCCGCGCGCCGCCTTTCCGCCGTCAGCATCGAGGGCCAGCCGTGGCTTGCCACCCGCGTCCAGTTCAACCGCGGCACTGACGAGGGGCTCTACGGCCTCGGCCAGCACCAGAACCGCCAGATGAATTACAATGGCGAGGACGTGGAGCTTGCCCAGCACAACATGGCGATTGCCATTCCGTACCTCGTCTCCACCAAGGGCTACGGCATTCTGTGGGACAATGCGGCGATCACCCGGGTCGGTGACCCCGCGCCCTATGCCAAGCTCGCGCTGGACTGGCGGGCTGAATACTTCCTCGGCAGCCGCAAGGTGCTGGAGCGGGCCGAGAGCGCGGTCGACTATCAGTACCTCAAGGATCAGTCCCGCTGGCCTGCCGAGGCGAAGACGACGACCGTGGCCGCGACGACCGGCCAGAACACGCAGGGCAATGCCGTGGAGACCCAGCGCGTGGTGTGGACCGGCACCTTCACCCCGGACAAGGCGGGCACGCACAAGTTCCGGCTCTATTCCTCGTCCTATGTCACGGTGTTCGCGGACGGGAAGGAGGTGCTCTCCCGTTGGCGGCAGAACTGGAACCCCTGGTACCATAACTTCCAGCTCGACCTTGCGGCGGGAAAGCCCGTGGAGCTGCGCATCAAGTGGGAGCCGAACCAGGGCTACATCGCGCTCGAACACGCAAACCCCTTGCCGCCTGAAGACCGCCACTCGGTCAGCTTCGCGAGCGATGCGGCCAAGGCAATCGATTTGTATGATCCGGGCCTTGTCAAGATACCATTGAACGGTTCCTTTTGATGATGGGCTGGGGGCCCCCACACGCAATGCTCAAGGATTGGCTTCATTCGTTCCGAGGTCAGCTGATG
>VFQO010000659.1_pt1 | contig 33822 bp, 33 predicted proteins | sample 3512331 | NCBI WGS metagenome assembly VFQO01 (sample SAMN10412371, study PRJNA504923) | tailings metagenome | isolation source: Replicate 3 from Balatoc abandoned mine | place: Philippines: Itogon, Benguet | collected 2017-08-28 | reverse complement strand
CTCGCTCCTGTGGGTTTGGGTGGCGGCGATTGTGCAAGCAAGTGGCGCACCCGGCGCGTCGCGCACGCGCTCGGGCTCGCGCCCCAGCCGGGCCACGGCCCCGGCGGCGGGCGGTTCAGCGCGCCAGGCGTGCCGCGTCGCTCTTGGCGTCGACGAGCGTGGCGCGCAGACCGCCCACGATGTAGCGCACCAGCCGCTGCGCAGCGGCCGGGTCGTGCGCGCGCACGCGGCCTTGCGAGAGGCGTTCGATGCGCTCGTCGCGCAGGTGCATGCCGACCGCGCCCAGGGTGAACTGGCACGCCCAGGCCAACTCGGCGTGCCCGGCGCCCGGCTGGGCGGCGTGCAACGCGTCCATGAATCGCTGCGCCAGCGGCTCGAATCCTTCGCGCAAGGCCTGATCGGCCTCGGGCGAGGCCAGCAGCAACTCGCGCGCGAGCAAGCGGGCGTAGGCCGCTGCCGAGGGCTGCTGGCGAAGTTGCAGCAGGGGCAGCACGAAAGCCTCGACGACGGATTGCAGTCCCTGGGGCTGCTGCGCGTGGCGGCGCGCATCGTCGATGTCGCCCGCGCGATCGAGGTGCCAGTGCCGGCGGTGCGCAAAGATGGCGTTGAACAGCTCATGCTTGCGTCCGAAGTAGTAGCCTACCAGGGCCAGCGGTATCCCGGCGGCTTCGGCGATCTGTCGCAGCGTCACGGCGTGGAAACCGCGGTCAGCGAACAGGCGTTCGGCCACGTGCAGGATGTTTTCCTGGCGGTCGTTGCGCAGCATCGGCGCCAAAGTTTTCGTGGTCATGTTGTCGAAACTCCCTGGAAGGCGCGAACGGGGTGTGGCCGCCTGAGGTGACAGACAGCGCGGCACGGCAGCGCTAACCTGTGCGCCCAACCCGAACCCGCCGCCGCCTCATGCCGAACCCGATCCCCCAGATCCGCCGCTACACCGAATGGCTTGCAACCCACCGGGGCCTGTTCTTTGACGACTACCCCGCGTTGTGGCGCTGGTCGGTGACCGATCTGGAAGCCTTCTGGGGCAGCATTGACGCGTACTTTAGTTTGAACATGTTGCCGGAAGGGGGGCGGGTATTGGCCGCCAACACCATGCCGGGCACGCGCTGGTTTGCGGGCGGGCGCGCCAACTACACGCGACAGGTGTTTCGCCATGTTCAGCCGGCCCAGGCTGCGGGCCTGCCCGCGCTGATCGCCCGCAACGAAAAAGGCCGCGCCACCGAGATCGGCTGGCCCGAACTGCAGCGCCGCGTGGCCGCGCTCGCGCTGCACCTGCGCGCGCAGGGTGTTCAGCGCGGTGACCGCGTGGCCGCCTACCTGCCCAACATTCCCGAGACCGCCATCGCCTTCCTGGCTGTGGTGAGCATCGGTGCGGTGTGGAGCGTGTGCGCGCCCGACATGGGCACCAACGCCGTGCTCGACCGCTTCCGCCAGATCGAGCCGGTGGCGCTGATCGCCTGCGACGGCGTGACCTACGGCCAGCGCGACATCGATCGCCTGGACGTGCTGGCCGAATTGCGCGCGGCGCTGCCCAGCGTGCGCCATGTGGTGCTGCACACCAACCTCGCCGAGACACCGGGGGCAAAGGCACAGGCACTGGATCGGGCCGCGCCGTGTGCGCACTTCGAGGCGGTCACCGCGCGCGACGATGCCGGCGTCGCGGCTTTCGAGCCCGACGAGCTGCCCTTCGATCACCCGCTGTGGATCGTCTATTCCAGCGGCACCACCGGCCTGCCCAAGCCCATCGTGCACGGCCACGGCGGCACCGTGCTGGTGGGCATGGCGCTCAAGATCCTGCACAACGACATCGGCTGCAGCTACGACCCCAACAACCTGGGCGAGCGCTACCACTGGTACAGCTCCACCGGCTGGGTGATGTGGAACGCGCAGGTCAGCGGCCTGCTCAACGGCACCACCTGCGTCATCTACGACGGCAACCCCGGCGGCTCGAAAGAGCGCCCCGACTGGACCACGCTGTGGCGCTTCGCGGCCGAGACCGGTGTCACCTTCTTCGGTGCCGGCGCGGCCTTCTACGCCAACTGCCTCAAGGCCGGGGTGGATCTCTCTACCTGCGGCGACCTCTCGAAGATCCGCGCGCTGGGCAGCACCGGCTCACCGCTGTCGGAAGACGCGCAGCGATGGGGTTCGCAGCAATTCGCCGCCATCGCCACGAGCGATGCACAGCGCGACATCTGGTGGTGCAACATCAGCGGCGGCACCGACTTCGCCGGTGCCTTCATCGGCGGCCACCGCGAGCTGCCGCAGGTGCCTGGGCGCATGCAATGCCGCCTGCTGGGTTGCGCGGTGGAGGCGTGGAACGAGCGGGGCGAGCCCGTGAACGACGAGGTCGGTGAGCTCGTGTGCACCCAGCCCATCCCGTCGATGCCGCTGCACTTCGTCGGCGACAAGGACAACCAGCGCCTGATCGGCAGCTACTTCGACGCCTACCCACCCGGGCACGGGCGCAAACCGGGCGGCGGCGACCTCGGCCCCGAAGCCGGCGCCGTCTGGCGCCACGGCGACTGGCTGCGCATCCTGCCCGACGGCTCTTGCGTGATTTACGGCCGCTCCGACGCCACCATCAACCGCCACGGCCTGCGCATGGGCACCAGCGAGATCTACAGCGCCGTCGAGGCGCTGCCCGAGGTGCTCGACTCCATGGTGGTGGATCTGGAGTACCTCGGCCGCGAGAGCTGGATGCCGCTGTTCGTGGTGCTGCGCGAGGGCCACACCCTGGACGCCGCGCTCACCGAACGGCTGCGCGGCGCCATCCGCAATGCGCTGTCGCCCCGCTTCGTTCCCGATGCCATCTACCAGGTGGCCGAGATCCCGCGAACGCTCTCGGGCAAGAAGCAGGAACTGCCGATCAAGAAACTGCTGCTCGGCCAGCCCATCGAGAAAGTCATCAACCGCGAGGCGATGGCGAACCCGGGGTGCCTGGCGTGGTACGTGGACCTGGCGAAGCAGCGCGCGGCCTGATCGGACCGCTGCAACTCCCCGGGCGGCGTTCGCACCTCAGCGCCGGCTCACCAGCACGATGCCGGCGGCCACGCCCGCCAGGGCGAGCACCAGCTTCAGCGTGAGCGGCTCGCCCAGCAGCACCACACCGAACACCAGCGCGAACACCGGCGTGAGGAAGGTGAAGGTGCTCATCTGCGTGGCGGGGTAGTGGCGCAGCATCCACATCCACGCCAGATAGCTGGCGAACGCGCCCACCGCGCTTTGCAGCGCAATCGAACCCCAGGCCTGGGCCGAGTAGTCCAGCCGCCAGGGTTCGCCCAGCAGCACCGAGAGCAGCGGCGCCACCAGGGCCGTCACCGCCACTTGGTAGAAGAGCGTTTTCTCGGCGCTGGCCGCGGCCATTTTCGTGGCGCGGATGGTGAGCGTGGTGAGCCCCCACAGAATGCCGGCGGCCAGGCCCAGCGCATCGCCGCGCCACTGGCCGGCCACCGGTGAGGTCTGGCGGAAACCTTCGCTGAAGGCCAGCGCCACCGCCACGAAGGCGATCAGCAGGCCCGTCCACTGGATGCGGCGCAGTGTTTCGCCGGGCACCACGCGGGGCAGCAGCAACGCCACCACGAACGGGCTGGTGTAGAGGAACACCGTGAGGCGCGACGCGCTGGTGAATTGCAGGCCGAGGTAGATGCACGCGAACTCGCCCGCGAACAGCAAGCCGGCCAGCAGGCCGGCCCCCAGCGTGCCGTCGCGTTGGAAAAGCGGTACCCCGCGCGCCACGCACCAGACCCACAGCAACACCGTGGCGCCCCAGAAGCGCAGCGTGGCCTGCCACAGCGGTGGCACCTCGGCCACCGCCACCTTGATCAGGATCTGCTGGAAACCCCAGAAGGCGCAGCACACGACGAGCAGCGTGATGGCCAGGGTGTCGAGGTGGGTCTTGCGTTCGATGGGCAGGGACATGGCGGGATTGTGGTCGGCCTGCGCGTGCACCGCTGTCGCGGCGGCGCGTGGGCGGGGCTGCGGGGTCAGCGCGTCCGCGCGAGGCGGCGCAGCTGGTCCTTCAGGCGTTGCACATCGGCGGCCGAGAGGTCGGCCAGCACCTGGGCCTCGTGGGCGCGCGCGCGGCGCAGCAGCGGCGCCACCTTTCGCTGGCCCGCGGGCGTGATCGCCACCAGGGTGCGGCGCTGGTCGGCCGGGTCGTCCTGCAGCGCCACCCAGCCTTGCGCCGCCAGGCGCTGCAACAGCTTGGTCACCGTGGGCTGCAGGCTCAGCACCTCGTGCGCGAGCGCGCCCACACTCATCGGCGAATCACCGCTGAGCACCGCGAGCACGCGCCACTCCAGCGAGCCCAGGCCGACCTCGCGCACGTGGGCGTCGAAGTCCTTGAACAGCGCGTGGTTGGCCTGGCCGAGCAGATAGCCCAGGTAGTCCTGCGTGAAGCGTTCACCCCCACGCTGCGCCGCTGCGCGGGTCGCTGCCCCCCGAGGGGGCTGATCCGCCTTGGGGCTGCCCGGCGGCGGATCGCGTGGCTCGCTCACAGCGGATGCTCCGCGTAGAAGCGCCCGCCGTGAAAGAGCAGGGGGGAGGCCTCGGGGCGGTGTGCACAACGCTCCACCTCGCCCACGAAGATGACGTGATCGCCCTCGGTGTACTGGCTGCGGTTGAAGCACTCGAACACCGCGGCCGTGCCCTGCAGCAAGGGTGCGCCGTTGCCCCCTTCGGTGTAGGGCACGCCGGCCCACCGGTCCACGCCGCGCGCGGCAAAGCGCTCGGCCAGCGCCTGCTGGTCGGCCGCGAGCACGTTGATGGCGTAGTGCGAACCGTTGCGAAAGTGCGCCATCGAGCCTGCATGGTGCGCCAGGCTCCAGAGCACCAGCGGGGGCGAAAGCGACACCGAGTTGAACGAGTTGGCCGTCAGGCCCACCAGCGTGCCGTCGGCCGCGCGCGCGGTGACGATGGTCACGCCGGTGGCGAACATGCCCAGCGACGCACGGAACTCGTGCGCCGAGAAATCGGGCGGGCGGGCCGCGTGGCCGGCTTGACGGGCGGGAGACATGGGCTGCAATTTACATGAATATTCATGAATAATGTGACGACCCTTTGCCACACCCCCATGAGGAGACCGGATGCTGCAGGAGCGGATCGAGCCCGCCTGGATCGACGCCTTCGAGGCGATGCTGCGGCGCTGCGCGCTGCAAGCCGGCGAAACGGTGGCCATTCTCGGCGAGACACAGAGCCGCCCCGTGCTGATCGAACTTGCGCACCTGGCCGCCGCGCGCCTGGGCGGGCGCTGCTTTCGCCTCACGCTGCCCTCGGTGTTCAGCAGCGATGCGCCGGTGCAGCGCTCCACCGGCGCCAGCCCGGCGATCCAGCAGCTGCAACCGGTGATCGCCGCGCTGGCGGGCAGCCAGCTCGTGATCGACTGCACCGTCGAGGGGCTGATGCACGCGCCCGAGTTGCCGGGCATCCTGGCCGGCAACGGACAGACGCAACCGCGCGTGGTGTACGTGAGCAATGAGCATCCCGAGGCGCTGATGCGCCTGCTGCCCGACGACGCCACCGAAGCGCGCGTGAAGGCGCACGTGAAGCGCTTGCGCGGTGCGAAGCACATGCGCGTCACATCAGCCGCCGGCACCGACCTGCGCGTCGACCTCACGGGCGCCGTGGTCGGCGGCAACTGGGGCAGCACCACCCGCCCCGGCACGCTCACCCACTGGCCGGGCGGGCTGGTGCTGGGCTTTCCCGCGGCGGGCACGGTCAACGGCACGCTGGTGCTGGGCGAGGGTGACGTGAACCTGACCTTCAAGCGCTACATCGAGCGGCCGATCACGCTGACGATCGAGCGCGACACCGTCACGCAGATCGCGGGCAACGGCGTGGACGCCGAGTTGTTGCGCAGCCATTACGCCGCCTGGGGCGAGCCCGAGGCCTATGCGGTGAGTCACGTGGGCTACGGCCTGAACGCCCAGGCGCGCTGGGACAGCATGGCGCTCTACGACAAGCGCGATTTCAACGGCACCGAACTGCGCGCCTTCGCGGGCAACTTCCTCTACAGCACCGGCGCCAACGAGGTGGCGGGAAGGCACACGCGCGGGCACTTCGATTTCCCGTTGCGCGGTTGCACGGTGACGCTTGACGACACCGTGGTGGTCGACGCGGGCAGGGTGATCGAATGAATGCGCTGCCCACGTTCACGGCCTTGGGCAGCGGTCCCACGGTGTTGATGCTGCACGGCATCGGCGGCGGCCACCTGGCGTTTGCGCCGCAGGTCGAAGCGCTGGCCGGTGCGGGCTACCGCGCCATCGCCTGGGACATGCCGGGCTACGGCCGCAGCGCGCCCATCGAGCCTTACACCTTCAAAGGTCTGGCGCAGTGCTGCGTCGACCTCATCGACGCGCTGCAATGCGAAAGCGTGGTGCTGGTTGGCCACAGCATGGGCGGCATGGTGGCGCAGGAGGTGATCGCGCGCCGGCCCGACAAGGTGAACCGCCTGGTGCTCTCGGGCACCTCGCCGGCCTTTGGCAAGCGCACCGACGGCCGCAGCGCCGAGGCCTGGGCGCAGCAGTTCGTGGCCCAGCGCACCGCGCCGCTGGACGCCGGCAAGAGCATGGCCGACGTGGCGCAGGTGCTGGTGCCGCAGATGGCCGGCCCCGGGGCACTGCCCGAGGGCCTGCGCCTGGCCGAGCACTGCATGGGCGCCGTGCCCGCGGCCACCTACCGGCGCGCGCTCGACTGCCTGGTCACGTTCGACCGCCAGGCCACGCTCGGCGACATCCGCGTGCCCACGCTGCTGATCGCGGGCGAGTTCGATCGCGTGGCCTCGCCGTCGGTCATGAAGCGCATGGCCGAGGCGATTCCGAACGCGCGCTACGCCGAACTCAAAGGCATCGGTCACCTCACCAACCTCGAAGCACCCGAGGAGTTCGACGACCTGCTCCTCGGCTTTCTGGCCGAGCCCGCACCGGCGCCCGCGAACGATCTGCACTGACGCGCCCACTTGAACGGTTTGAAAGGAAACGCCATGCACCGCGATCCGCTGTCCACCGGCCTGGACTTCACCCCCGCCGTGGGGGACATGGCCTTCACACCGCTGCAGCGCGAGCTGCTCACCGTGGCGAACCGGCTGGGCCGCGAGAAGTTCGCGCCGCGTGCCGCGCAATGGGACCGCGAGGCCAGCTTTCCCTTCGCCAACTACGACGACCTGCGCGAGGCCGGCTTCCTGAAATTGTGTGTGCCGAAGGAGCACGGTGGCCTGGGCGCCGACTACCCGACCTACATGATGGTCGCGGCCGAGGTCGGCCGTTTCTGCGGTGCCACCGCGCTCACCTGGAACATGCACATCTGCAGCACCATGTGGACAGGCGTGCTGGCCGACGGTATCCCCATGACGGACGCGCAGCGCGCCGAACACGCTGCGCGGCGCGAGCTGCACTTCCAGCGCATCGTCAACGACGGCGCAATCTACGCCCAGCCTTTCAGCGAAGGCTCGGCGGCGGCCGCGGGCCGCGCGCCCTTCGGCACCACCGCGAAGAAGGTCGAGGGCGGCTGGCTCATCAACGGCCGCAAGATCTTCGCCAGCCTCTCGGGCGCGGCCGACTACTACGGCATCCTGTGCACCGAGGACGTGGAGGGCAAGGACCCGGACCCGCGCGACACGATGTACATCAGCGTGCCCGCGACCAGCGCGGGCCTGGCCATCAGCGGCGAGTGGGACCCGCTGGGCATGCGCGGCACCGTGAGCCGCAACCTCACCTTCAAGGACGTGTTCGTGAGCGACGCCGAGCAGCTCATGCCGCGTGGCATCTACTTCAAGGGCGCGCAGACCTGGCCCGCCATGTTCTTCACGCTGGCGCCCACCTACCTGGGCCTGGCCAACGCCGCCTACGATTTCACCGTGCAATACCTGCGTGGCGAGGTTCCCGGCGAACCGCCGGTCAAGCGCCGCCAGTACCCCACGAAGCAGATCGCGGTGGCGCAGATGCGCATTCAGCTGGAGGCCATGAAGAGCCTGTTCGTGCGTGCCATCACCGAGGCACGGCCCGATCCGGGCAAGGACGAGAAACTGCGCCTCTACGCCGCGCACCACACGGTGATGGAAGGCGCCAACGACATCGCGCGCCTGGCCATCCGCACCTGCGGTGGCCAGAGCATGATGAAGCACCTGCCGCTGGAGCGCCTCTACCGCGACAGCCGTTGCGGCTCGCTCATGCTGCCCTGGACGGCCGAACTCATCGTCGACCGCATGGGGCGCGAAACGCTTTACGAGCCCGGCGAGAAAGACTCCTGAGAGGACACGCCCCCACGCTCCGCACTTCGTGTCGTCGCTGCCCCCCGAGGGGGCTGATCCGGCTTGGGGCGGCCCGGCGCCGGATCCCGGCCCGCGCGCGTACCGCGCGCCCCGGTCTCGAAGCCGTGGAAGCCGAAGGCCATGGCCGGGCGCTCGCCGCTCATGAGCTCGGCCAGGGCCTTGCCCGAGCCGGCGCCGTGCGTCCAGCCCAGCGTGCCGTGGCCGGCGTTGATCCACAGGCCCTTCACCGGCAGGCGGCCGATCAGCGGGATGTTGGTGGGGGTGGCGGGGCGCAGGCCGGTCCAGAACTGCGGGTTGCCGCCCTCGGCGCTCAGGCGCGTGTCGGCCACGCCGGGGAACACCTCTTCGATGCGCTGCACCAGCATCTCGCAGCGCTTCTTCGCCAGCGGGGTGTCCAGCGACAGGTCGAAGCCGCCGAGTTCGATGGTGCCGGCCACGCGCAACTGGTTGCCCAGGCGCGAGATCGCGATCTTGCGGCTGTCGTCGATCATGCTCACGAAGGGCGCGCGCTCGGGTTGCAGCAACGGCAGCGTGGCGCTGTAGCCCTTGCCGGGGTAGATCGGCACGCGCACACCGATCTTCGCCAGCAGCGGCGTGGTGTAAGAGCCGCAAGCCACCACGGTGGCGTCAGCCTTGAGGGCGCTCAGCACGCCGCTGTCGCGGCTGCGCACGCGCACCGCGTTCACGCGGCCGCCATCGGCGTCGATCCCTTCGATGTCGTGGCCGTAGAGAAGGCGGGCTCCGCGGGCAGCGCACAGGGCCGCGAGCTGCTGGGTGAAGACGCGTGCATCGCCCGACTCATCGGTTTCGGTGAAGGTGCCGCCCACGATGCGCTCGCCGTAAGCCGCCAACGCCGGTTCGATGCGCAGCAGCTCCTCGCGCGAGACCACGCGGCGCTTGACGCCGAAGCCCGCCATCAGATCGGCCGCAGCGGCAGCGCCTTCGAAGGACTTCTGATCGACGTAGAAGTGCGCGATGCCGCGCTCCAGCCGCTGGTACTCGATGCCTGTCTCGCGCACCACGTCCTTGAGTGCGGCGTGGCTGTACGAACCCAGGGCGACCAGCTGTGCCACGTTGCGCTCGAAGGCGGCGTCATTGCACTGTGCGAGAAACTGCAGGCCCCAGCGCCATTGCGCCGGGTCGAGTTGCGGGCGGAACAGCAGCGGCGAGGTGGGCGAGAACATCCACTTCAGCGCCTTCAGGGGCGCTTCGCGGTTGGCCCACGGCTCGCAGTAGCTCACCGAGATTTGTGCCGCGTTGGCGAAGCTGGTCTCCAGCGCCGCGTCGCGCTGGCGCTCCACCAACGTGACCTCGTGCCCGCGCTGCAGCAGGTGCCAGGCGGTGCTCACGCCGATGATGCCGGCGCCCAGAACGGTGACTTTCATGACGGTCTCCCGGCGCGGTGCGCCGATGCCGCCAGTGTCGGGAAATCACCGGGTCAGGTGAAGCGGGATTCAAGCAAAATCGAGTTCATCAGTTTTGCTGATGGAGCTTTGCCCATGTCCACCTTCGATCCCGACGCCCTGGAATGCCTGGCCGCCATCGTGGAAGAGGGCGGTTTCGAGCGCGCCGCGCAGCGGCTGTCGATCACGCAGTCGGCCGTCTCGCAGCGCCTGCGTGCGCTGGAAGCGCAGGTGGGCACGGTGCTCATCGTGCGCAGCCGGCCCCTCAAGCCCACGCCGGCGGGCCAGCTCATGCTCAAGCACGCCAAGATGATGCGGCTGCTGCGCGCCGACCTGGAAAAGGACCTCAAGGAGCTTGCCCCCAGCAGCACCGCCACCGGCCGCGGCGAGGAGCGCATCTCGGTGGCCATCAACGCCGACAGCATCGCCACCTGGGCGCTGCCCGCGCTGGACGACCTGGCGCGCAGCGGCCTGCCGGTGGAAATCATCGCCGACGACCAGGAATTCACCCATGAGTGGCTGCGCGAGGGCCAGGTGCTCGGCTGCGTCACCTCGCTCGGCCAGGCGCTGCGCGGCTGCCGTATGGAGCCGCTGGGGGTGATGGACTATGTGCTGGTGGCGCAGCCCGAATTCGCACGCCAGCACTGCCCGCGCGGGATCAACACGCAGAACTTCCACCGCCTGCCTTTCATCGCCTTCAACCGCAAGGACCACCTGCAGCATGCCTTCGTGGAGCAGGCCTTCGGCCTGTCGCGCGTGGTGCTCAAGCAGCGCTTCGTGCCTTCCAGTGAGGGGCAGGTGCGTGCGGTGCTGGCGGGCTGGGGCGTGAGCGTGGTGCCGCACCTGCTGGTGCGCGCCCTCATCGAGCGTGGGGATCTGGTCGACCTCGCGCCGCGCCGCCGCCTGGGCGTGGCCTTGCACTGGCATTGCTGGAACCTCAGCTCCGATGTGCTGGATGCCTTGAGTGCGGCCTTGCGCGCGGCCGCGGCAAAGAATCTGCGCCCATCGGCGTGAGACCCGACAGTTTTCCAGGGAACCGTCGGGTTGCCTTGTCGACGCTGCCGTCAGCCTGGGGCAAAATCGACACAGTCATGTCCACCACCACCGCCACCCCCAAACGCAGTTTTCGCGAGCGCATGCACCTGGCGCGCGAAGACGCGATCATTTCCGCCGTGAACCGCCTGTTGGCCGAAAAAGGCTTCGAGGCCATGACGGTGGACGAGGTGGCCGCTGAAGTGGGCATTGCCAAGGCCAGCCTCTACAAGCACTTTCCGAGCAAGGAAGACCTGGCTGCGGCCGCCATGGTGCGGGTGATGGAACGTGCGCGCGCCTTCCTCGACACCCGCGAGGCCGACACCGCGGCGCGCCCGATCGAGCAACTGCGCGCCGTGGCGCGCTGGACCATGGAAGTGCAGCTCGACGGCGAGATGCCTTCGCTGCCCAGCGAAAACTCCTCCTTGCGCGCCACGCTGATCAACAACAAGGCCTACATGGACGGCCTGATGGACGTGAGCGAACGCCTGGGTGCCTGGATCACCGCAGCCCAGGCCGACGGCAGCCTCAACCCCGCCTTGCCGCCGATTGCCGTGCTCTACACGCTGTACGCGCGCGCTTGCGATCCGGTGCTCGGCTTCCTGAGCGGTGCCGAGCTGTTCAGCCGCGAGCAGATCGTGGACATGGTGCTGGCCACCTGCTTCGAAGGCCTGCGCGCGCGTTGATCGCCCGCGACGCACACGCAACAAAGCCGCCCGCGGGCGGCTTTGTCGTGAGCGCTGCGGTGTTCAGCGCACGATGAGCACCGGCACCTTGCACTGCGCCAGCACCTTGGTGGCCACCGAGCCCAGCACCAGACTGCCCAGCGCACCGTGGCCGTGCGAGCCCATGATCAGCAGGTCGAACTTGCCGCTGTTGGCGGTCTTGGCAATGATCTCGCCGGCCGCGCCCACCTTGTGCAGCAGCTTGGCCTCGATGCCATGGCGCTGCAGGAACTTGGCCACGGGCGCGGTGACCTTGGCCGACTCGTCCTCGTAGTAGGCATTGGCGATGTCGGCGCCCACCGCGGCGCGCGCCCGCGGCGGCAGCGGCGCCTGCACGCTGATGGCGGTGAAATCGTTGTTGGCGCCGACCAGCTCTTCGTGCGTCGTCAGGTAGGCCAGCATCTTCTTGGTGTACGCGCTGCCATCGACAGCCAGCAGGATCTTCATCGTTTGCTCCTAGGTTCGAATTCCACGGCCGCAGTGTAGGGCCTGCGCGGCGCGTGGCCTTGAGCCTCGTCAAGCCGAGGTGACTTCAATGATGCACAGCGGGTCGAACGCCGCCTGTTCCTCTTTCTCGCGATAGCCCAGCGGGTTGGCCTTGATGCGGCAGCGGCCCACGCGAACGTCGGTCGGGCAGTGCAGGTGCCCGTGCAGCCACAGGTCGGCCTGCGGCAGCAGGTCATCCAGCGCATTGCAAAAGCCCGCGGTGCCAGGCGTGAGGCCGTAGCGCGGGTCGGCGCTGTGCAGCGTGGGCGCAAAGTGCGTGATCACGACGGTCGGGCCGTCGAAGGGCCGGGCGAGCGCTTCGCGCAGCCACGCCTGGCAAGCCAGCGAGAGTTCGCGCATGGCGGCGGCATCGAACAACGTGCCGTGGCGCGTGCTGGCCATGCTGCGAAGGTAGTGGTTGGCGGCGCGGTAGGCTTTCTCGCGCTGCAACAGCGGGTCGCTGCCCGGGGGCTGGATGGCGTCGTAGTCGCTCCACAGCGTGGTGCCCACGAATCGCACACCGCGCCACGTCCAGACCTCGCGCTCCAGCCAGTGCAGGCCGAGGCGCTCGCAACTCGCGCGCAGGCTGGCGTGGGCTTCGTCCACGTCGAGGGCGTCGTATTCGTGGTTGCCGGGCACGAACAGCACCGGTACGGGCCAGTTGGCGAATCGGCGCAACGCCCAGTCGGCCTCGGGCATGGTGCTGCCGTCGCGACGGCGCTGATACGAGCCGATGTCACCCGCCAGCACCAGCAGATCGGCACCGGGGGCGGGGCGGGGCACGAAGTTTCGATTGGCCTCGATGTGCAGGTCGCTCAGCAACTGGATCTTCATGCGCCGATTCTGTCGCACCGCGAGGCGGGGCCCCCGGTCACCCGCGGGTTGCGTGCGGCCCGTCCAGTTCGCCCAGCGCACTGTGCGCGGCCCGCGCCACCGCCTCGCGCAGCCAGCGGTGCGCGCTGTCGTGCTGGCGTTGGCGGTGCCACAGGCTGTCCACGTGCACCTCGGGCACGGCCAGCGGCAACTCGGCCGTCGCGAGTTCGGCCTCCATGCCGGTGGCGCCCAGAAAGTGGCGCGGCAGCACCGTCAACAGGTCGGTGTTGGCGACCACCCGGCCGGCGGTGAAGAACTGGTTGACGGTGAGCACGACGCGGCGGATGCGCGAGCGCGCCGCGAGTGCCTCGTCGACGAAGCCGAACGGCCGCCCGGAGAAGCTCACCAGCAGGTGGCGCGCGGCGCAGTACGTGTCGAGCGAAAGCGGCTTGCCGGCCAGCGGGTGGCCGCGGCGCATCACCACCACGTAGCTGCCGTCGTAGAGCCTTTCGAAGGCGAATCGCGGCAACTCGTCCTGCTGCTGCAGCGCGCCGAGTTCGGCGATCACCGCTGGAAAGTGCCCGATCGCCACGTCCACCGAGCCGATGTCGAGCAAGCCGCGCGGGTCGCGCGTGGTCAGCGGCAGCACGCGCAGGTTCACGCCCGGTGCCTCGGCCTCGCAGATGTCCACCAACCCGGGCACCAGCTTGGCCGCCGTGGCGTCGGCCATGGCCAGGTGAAAGGTGTTGTTGGCCGTGGCCGGGTCAAACGCGCCGGGCGAGAGCGCGCCGCGCAGCAGGCCCAGGGCCTCGCGCACCGAGGGCCATAGCGCCTCGGCCACCGGCGTGGGCTCCACGCCAAAGCCCGAGCGGCGAACCAGTTCGTCACCCAGCAGTTCGCGCAGGCGGCGCAGCGCGTTGCTCACGGCGGGCTGCGTCATCGCCAGGTGGGTGGCTGCACGGGTGAGGTTGCGTTCGGCCATCACCTCGTCGAAGACGCGCAGCAGGTTCAGGTCAAAGGTGCGGAAGTTGGGCGAATTCATCATCTGAGTGAATGGTATCCATCATCAAAATAAAGTGGCGCCATATTGGGGTAAACCCGTACAGTAGCGCCCATGCACCCCACCGGGTGTTCCATCAAGGAGTTGCCATGAGCACCACCACCCTGTCCGCCCCGCTGAACATCGCCGTCTCCGTGAACCGCCAGGCCCCTGCCCCCGAGGGTGCCCGCCGCCTGAGCGCCCTGCTGCTGGCCGCCGTGCTGGCCACGCTGGTGGTCATCGCCGACCAGGTGATCGACACCTGGGCCGACGGTCACCTGATGCTGGCCTGGGTGATCCTGTGGGCGCTGGTCTTCGCCGGCCTGGCCCTGTTCGCCGATGGCGCCCGCCGCCTGGCCCGCCGTTCGGTCGCCGCGCTGGACGACTGGTCGCGTTCGCTGGCCGAAGCCCGCGCCGAGATGCGCCTGTGGGAGATGGCCCGCCAGGACCCGCGGCTGATGAGCGAGTTGGTTGCCGCCCGCAACCGCGCCGAAGTCGAGTCCGAGGCCGCCAGCGTTGACTTCAGCGACGCCCTGGCTCCCATCGGTCTGCCCGATGCCGCCGGGGCCGACACCCGCAGCTACCTGGAGCGTCTGGCCGAGAGCCGCATGCGCCAAGCCCACCTGCACTACGTGTAAGCCGTTGCAGCGTCCATGAAAAAAGCCCCGCGAGCACTCGCGGGGCTTTTTTGTGTCCGGGTCGGCCGTTCAGGCCGCCAGGCGTTGCTCGATGCGGGCCTTGGTGTCCTGCAGCTCGCGCGGCAGGTGGTAGGCCAGCTGCTGGAACAGCTCGGCGTGCAGCTGCAGCTCCTGCGTCCACGCGGCCTTGTCGATCGCCGTGACGGTGGCGTACTGCTCGCGCGAGAAGTCGAGCCCGCTCCAGTGGATGTCCTCGTAGCGCGGGCTGGTGCCGAAGGCGTGCTCCACGCCCTGGCCGCGGCCTTCGATGCGGTCGATCATCCACTTGAGCACGCGCATGTTCTCGCCGAAACCCGGCCACACGAACTTGCCGTTCTCGTCCTTGCGGAACCAGTTGACGCAGAAGATGCCGGGCAGCTTCGCGCCGCTGGCCTGCAGCTTGGCGCCGAGGTTCAGCCAGTGCTGGAAATAGTCGCTCATGTTGTAGCCGGTGAAGGGCAGCATGGCGAACGGATCGCGGCGCACCACCCCCTGCGCGCCGAAGGCGGCGGCGGTGGTTTCCGACCCCATGGTGGCGGCCATGTAGACGCCCTCGGTCCAGTCGCGCGCCTCGGTCACCAGCGGCACGGTGGTGCTGCGGCGGCCGCCGAAGATGAAAGCGTCGATCGCCACGCCCTTCGGGTCGTCCCAGGCGGCGTCCAACGCGGGGTTGTTGGTGGCGGCCACGGTGAAGCGTGCGTTGGGGTGGGCAGCCTTGGCGCCGGTTTCCTTCGCGATCTGCGGCGTCCAGTCCTTGCCCTGCCAGTCGATGGCGTGCGCAGGGGCTTCGCCCATGCCTTCCCACCACACGTCGCCGTCGTCGGTGAGCGCCACGTTGGTGAAGATCACGTCCTTGTCCAGGCTGGCCATGCAGTTCGGGTTGGTCAGCGTGTTGGTACCCGGCGCCACGCCGAAGTAGCCCGCCTCGGGGTTGATGGCGTACAGGCGACCGTCGGCACCGGGTTTGATCCAGGCGATGTCGTCACCGATGGTGGTGACCTTCCAGCCCTCGAAGCCCTTGGGCGGGATCAGCATGGCGAAGTTGGTCTTGCCGCAGGCGCTGGGGAAGGCCGCGGCCACGTGGTACTTCTTGCCCTCGGGGCTGGTCACGCCCAGGATGAGCATGTGCTCGGCCAGCCAGCCCTGGTCGCGGCCCATGTTGCTCGCGATGCGCAGGGCGAAGCATTTTTTGCCCAGCAGCGCGTTGCCGCCGTAGCCCGAGCCGTAGCTCCAGATCTCGCGCGTCTCGGGGTAGTGAACGATGTACTTGAGCGTGGGGTTGCAGGGCCAGGGCGTCTTGTCGGTTTCGCCGGCCTGCAGCGGGGCGCCCACGGTGTGCACGCAGGGCACGAAGTCGCCGTCGGTGCCGAGCACGTCGAACACGGCCTTGCCCATGCGCGTCATGAGCTTCATGTTCACGGCGACGTACGCGCTGTCGGACAGCTCCACGCCGATGTGGGCGATCGGGCTGCCCAGCGGGCCCATGCTGAACGGCACCACGTACATGGTGCGCCCGCGCATGCAGCCGTCGAACAATGGCTGCAGCGTGGCACGCATCTCGGCCGGGGCTTTCCAGTTGTTGGTCGGGCCGGCGTCTTCCTGGCGCTCGCTGCAGATGAAGGTGCGATCTTCGACACGCGCCACGTCCGACGGGTCGGAGCAGGCGAGGTAGCTGTTGGCGCGCTTGGCCGGGTTCAGGCGCTTGAAGGTGCCGGCGTCCACCAGCTGCTGGCACAGACGGTCGTACTCGGCGTCGCTGCCGTCGCACCAGACGATCTGGTCGGGCTTGCACAGGGCGGCCATGTCGGCCACCCAGGCGATCAGGCGCGCGTGCTTGACGTAAGCGGGTGTGTTGAGGGTGAGGCCCTGCATCACGGGTGAGTTCATCGGACGGACTCCAGAGGTTGAAAACCGGCGGCGGCCCAAGACACCAACAGCCGCAGAAGCGGCTGTCATCAGGGGGGGTGTCTCAGGCGGCAAATTCGGGTCGGTCGGCGCGCAGCTGCGGGGCGGTGGGCACACAGCTCGGGGTCCGCCAGGGGATCGGTGAATCCGCCCGCGACGGCGCGTATCGGCCACGGATGCGATTTTAGGGAAGGGGGTTCCGGGTTACATCGGCGTTACATGCAAAACCCGCATGACGTGATGCAGTTGACGCGCGCTAAACCGTTGGCATGCATACAAAAGTGCGCATGAAAAAGCCGAAGGCCCTCTCGGGCGCTTCGGCCGGTGTCGGGGCGCGCTTGGCGTCAGGCCATGAACACGGCGATGAACGCCAGCAGGAACATCAGCACGCCACCGGCGACGGGCAGCACGATGGGCATCAGCGGAACGATGGACTCGACCACGTCGTCGGTCTGCTCGGGGGTGTGGTGCTCGTGGTGGGCCATGGGTGCTCCAGTGCGGTGACGTCGAAAACCCGGGATTTTAGGCGATCTGCCGCGGCGGGCCGCTCACAGCAAAGCGTAGGTGGTGGTGGCGCGGCAGGCGCTCTTGCCGTCCTGCGCGCCGCGGATGTCGATCTCGCCGAACGCCAGACTCTTGCCGGCGCGGATCACGCGTGCCTCGACCAGCGCATCCTGGCCCGACAGCGGCTTGAGGAAACTGGTGTTCATCTGCACCGTGGTGCAGGGGCGAAAGGCGCCGAAGTGGCGGATCAGCGCCAGCACCATGGCGGTGTCGGCCGCGGCCATCATGGCCTGGCCGCACAGCATGCCGCCGACGCGGCTGAGCTGGTCGGATTGCGGCAGGCGCAGCGTCACGCGGCCTTCATCGTGGCTCTCGACCGCCAGCCCCAGGGCCTGGACCCAGGGGGCGAAGTACTCGGGCAGGGCGGCTTGCAGGGCGCGGGTGGTGTCGTCCATGGGGCGTTCGGGTTGCGGTGGGGAATGGATCATTGCGCGTGGGCGCCGAAGCCCGCGGCATTGAGCACGTCGATCACTTGTTGCACGTGGGCGTGACCGCGGGTCTGCAGCACGAGCTCGATCTCCACGTTCTGCGCCGCCAGCAGCGTGAAGGCGCGCTGGTGGTGCACCTCGTCGATGTTGGCGCCGGCCTCGGCCACGAGGGCCGTGATTCGGGCCAGGTTGCCCGGCACGTCGCGTGCGTTGACGGCGATGCGCGCCAGCCGTCCGGCGCGCACCATGCCGCGCTCGATGATGGAGGCGAGCAGCATCGGGTCGATGTTGCCGCCGCACAGCACCAGGCCCACGCGGCGGCCGGCAAAGCGCTTCGGGTGCTTGAGCAGCGCGGCGAGGCCGGCCGCGCCGGCACCTTCCACCAGCGTCTTCTCGATTTCCAGCAGCATCACGATCGCCTGCTCGATGTCGCCCTCGTCGACCAGCAGCAGGTCGTCCACGCGCTCGCGCACGATCGGCAGGTTCACCTCGCCCGGCGTGCCCACGGCGATGCCTTCGGCAATCGTGCTGCTGCCTTGCGGAAGGTGCGTGCCCTTGATGGCGTTCACCATGGCCGGGAAGCGCTCGGTCTGCACGCCGATCACCTCGATGCCCGGCTTGAGTGCCTTGGCGGCGGTGGCCATACCGGCGATCAGCCCGCCACCGCCCACCGCGACCACCAGCGTGTCGAGGTCGGGAACGTCGGCCAGCATCTCCAGCGCGACCGTGCCCTGGCCGGCAACGATGGCCTCGTCGTCGTACGGGTGCACGAATACCAGGCCCTGTTGCGCGGCCAGCGCGCGCGCATGAGCCCGGGCTTCGTCCAGCGTGTCGCCGTGCAGCACCACCTCGGCGCCGAAGCCCCGCGTGCGCTCCACCTTCACGCCGGGCGTGAAGCGCGGCATCACGATCACCGCGCGCAAGCCCAGGCGTTGCGCGTGGTACGCCACACCCTGCGCATGGTTGCCTGCGCTCATGGCGACCACCCCACGCGCGCGCTCTTCGGGCGTGAGCTGCGAAAGTTTGTTGCAGGCCCCGCGCTCCTTGAAGGAGGCGGTGTACTGCAGGTTCTCGAACTTGAGGAATACCTGGCAGCCGGTGAGCTGCGAGAGCGTGCGCGACTCCACGCACGGGGTGCGCAGGACGTGGCCGTTCAGGCGGGCGGCGGCGGCACGGATGTCGTCGATCTGGAGCATGGCGCGATTGTGGCCTGCCGTTCGTGGAAAAAGCCCGAGAACGCCCGTCATCACGCACTTCCATCGCGCATCAAGCTGCGTTATGGTGCTCCGCACAGGGGCCTTGACAGCGTTGCGCCCCGCTGCGCTGCAGGGTTCTCCTGGAGGTCTGCACATGAACAAACGGCTTTCGTCACCGAGCCCCATGGCCCGCACGCCCGAGGCGCGCGCCGTCGGCGCGGGCGAGGGCCGTCTGCACGTGCCGCACGGCCTGCGTCAGGCGCCGGTGCTCGACCTCATGTGCTCGCACTTCGTGCTCACGCTGGCGGCGCGCCAGGGCCCGCGCTTCAACGTGCGGCGCGATCTCAACACCCTGCTTTCGCTCGCCGGCCGTCACCTCGTGTGGCCGCACACCGTGTTGCAGCGCCTGCGCGAGTTCCTGCAGCGCCGCTGCAAGGACAACGAGCTCTGGGCCGGCCACGACAAACTGGCGCCGGGAGCGTTCATGGACCGCTACGGCGTCTGGCGCGGCCCGTACGAAGAGGGCACGCTGTTCTTCTACCTTGACGAGTACGCCAAGGAGGCCCCCAAGGACCTGCTCTCGGTGCTGGCCGTCACCGGCGAATGGTTGAGCCAGGCACTCAAGAAACAGAGCACGCTGGTGGAGAAGAACATCGACGCGCTGGCCGAGTTGCTGCAGCTCAACCGCGCCGAACGCGCGCTCCTGCTCTATGGCACGCTGGCGCGCTACCAGCGCGACCTGCGCTCCATCCTGGTCGAGTTCAAGGTGAACAACGCGCCCGAGGCCTACGCGGCCATCGCCGACGTGGCGGGTGTCAAGGCCAGCGAGGTGGGCGAGGCGCTGCGTGCCGGCTCGCGCCTGGAGCGCATCGGCATGGTGGAGAACCTGATCTCCGAACACAACATCACCGATCTGGCCGACCTGATGAAGGTCAGCGAGAAGCTGCCGCCCGTGCTGATGCGCGAGTACCGCTCGCAAAGCGAGCTCATGGCGGTGTTCACACGCCCGGCCGCGAAGTCCGCGCTCGTGCCGGCCGATTTCGACTACGTGTCCGACGACGTGCGCCTGCTCAGCGGCCTGCTGCGCGAGGCCGTGGCGCGCAAGGAAGCTGGCGTGAACGTGCTGCTCTACGGCCCGCCCGGCACCGGCAAGACGGAACTGGCGCGCGTGGTGGCGCAGGCTGCGGGGCTCGCCCTGTTCGAGGTGGAATACGCCGACCGCGACGGCAACGCGCTCTCCGGGCGCGACCGCTACCGCTCTCTGCAGATCGCGCAGGTGTTCCTCAAGGGCACGGCGCAGTCGGCCCTGCTCTTCGACGAGGTGGAGGACGTGTTCCCGCCGATCTCCAGCGAGGCCGCGCAGTTCATGGCGCGCGCCGAGCAGGTGCCGGCGCCGCACAGCCACTCGGTCAGCGGCAAGGCCTGGGTCAATCAGGTGCTCGAATCGAACGCGGTGCCCACGATCTGGATCACCAACCGCATCGAGCAGATCGACCCGGCGTTCCGGCGCCGCTTTGCCTACCACCTCGAGCTCAAGAGCCCGCCGCCCGGCGCGCGTGAACAACTGGTGCGCAAGACGCTCGATGGCGTGGCCGTGAGCGAGGCCCTGATCGGCCGCCTGACCGAACGCAAGGGCCTCACGCCGGCGCAGATCCGCACCGCGGTGCGCTTCGCGCAGCTGGCGGTGGCGCCGGTGCGCGCGCCTGGTCGCAAAGCCGCCAAGGCAGCTGCGGCGGCGCCGCCGGCGCTGCTCGACGACCTGATCGAGCGTCAGTTGCGCCACGCCGACCGCGCACTCGGTCGCGCGCCCGACGCGCTGCAGCGCCCCAGCGTCACGCAGTACAGCCTGGCGATGCTCAACGTCGAATCGCGCCACCCGATCCCGCGCATCATCGACGCGCTCAAGGCGCGCGGCCACGGCTGCCTGTGCTTCCACGGCGCGCCCGGCACCGGCAAGACGGCGCTCGCCGAGCACCTGGCGCAGCAGCTGGGCCGCCCGCTCATGATCCGCCGCGCGAGCGACCTGGTGAGCAAGTTCGTCGGGGAGACCGAGCAGCAGATGGCAGCGATGTTTCGCGAGGCCGAGGCCGAGCGCGCGGTGCTGCTGCTCGACGAAGCCGACAGCTTCCTGCAGGACCGCCGCGGCGCGCAGCGCACCTACGAGGTGACCGAGGTCAACGAAATGCTGCAGGGCATGGAGCGCTTCGCCGGCATCTTCGTCTGCACCACCAACCTGATGGACAGCATCGACCAGGCGGCCCTGCGCCGCTTCACCTTCAAGATCCGCTTCAAGCCGCTCACACGGGAGCAGCGCGAGACCATGTTCGTGGTGGAGGCACTGGGCGGCGATGCGACGCGGCTGGAGGGCGCGAGCGCGAAACGCCTGGCCGCCATGGACCAGCTCTGCCCGGGCGACTTCGCCGCGGTCAAGCGCCAGGCCGACATCCTGGGCGCCGCGATGGACCCGCTCGAGTTCCTTGACCAGCTCGAAGCCGAACACCGCATCAAGCCCGAAGTGCGCGAAGCCCGCGGCATCGGCTTCGTGCACTGAAGCGGCACGGCGCCGCGGCCGCCGCGCGGAACTTGCGCGCGCCCGGCGCACTCCAGCGCGCGGGCCCATATTGGCCTGTTCCGTCAACCGCCGCACCATGAACCGCCGCTTTCTTGCGCCGCTGGTGGCCTGGAGTCTGGCCCTGCTGCTTGCAGCGCCCCTGTCGGCCCAACCCGCCATCCCCGACACGGCGCAGTCATCCCCCGCGCCTGCCGACGCCTTGCAAGGCGCGCAACTGTTGCAGGCCTTGCGCGCCGGCGGGCTGGTCATCTACTTCCGCCACACCGACACCGACTTCTCGCGCACCGACGCCGGGATGCGCAGCATGGACGATTGCGACAACCAGCGCCTGCTCTCCAGCCAGGGCCGAGCCGATGCCGCCGCGATCGGCGAGCAGATCCGCCGGCTTGGCATTCCCCTGGGTGAAGCCCTGGCCAGCCCCTACTGCCGAACCATGGACCACGCCACGCGCATGCTGGGGCCGGTCGAGCCGACGGTGGCGGTGCGCGCCCCCAACGGCGAGACGATGGGCCTCAAGCGCCTGCTCGCGCGCCCGGTGGCGCCCGGCCAGAACCGGTGGATCGTGGGCCACGGCAGCCCGTTTCGCGCCATCGCCGGCCCGCCGCATCTGAACCAGGGCGAGGCGGTCGTGATCAGGCCGCAAACCGACCACTGGACCGTGATCGCGCGCCTGCAGGCCGGCGACTGGGCCCGCCTGGCGACCACCCCCTGAAACGACAAAGGCCACCCGGGGGTGGCCTTGTGGCGTACCGACGTGTCGGTCGGCAGGGGGTTCAGTGCACCAGCGCCATCGGCTTGCTCGGCAGATCGTCGGCGTCGTAGTCGGGGTGGTTGTCGACGAAGAAGCGCAGCTTGGCGTCGAGCCGGCCCACGCGGCGGTTGGCCTCGCCCTCGTGGTGGTGCTTGGAGATCAGGTTGAACAGCTTGCCGCGCAGGAACCACAGGTCGCGTGGGGTGCGGCAATTCATCAGTGCGGCGTGCAGGCGCGCGCGCAGCGGGTCCTGGATGTCGGCCATGGCGGCGTGAAACTCGTCGACCACGTAGTCGAGTTCGAGGACCTGGGTGTCGTGGTAGCTGGGCGTCTTGCGCTTGGCCAACCAGGGCAGCTTGAAAAACATGCCGCGCTCCGTGCAATCTGGGGTTCGTTTCCGGTGGGGCCTTTCAGCCCCTCTGCAGGAAACATCGGCACGGTGACCCGCCGGCTTGAGCGGCATGACACGCGCGACGGGCGGTGGCCGACGGGCGGTCGGGCGTGTCACACGGAGGTTTTCGGCGCGGGGCCTGCAGACTTGAGTGCTTAGCGAAAAGCACTCACCACCGCGAGCACCGCCTCGCCGTAGGCGGCGCGTTTTTTCTCGCCGATGCCGCTGATCCCGTCCAGATCGGCCACGTCGGTGGGGCGGCGCTGGGCAATGGCGCGCAGCGTGGCGTCGTGAAAGATCACGTAGGCCGGCAGGTTGTGTTCCTTGGCGACCTGGGCGCGCCAGGCCTTGAGCGCGTCCAGGCAGTCGCGCTCGGCCAGCGAGAGCGGCGCGCCGTCGTCGCCCACCGGTGGCCTGGCACGCGCGCTGCGCGAGCGGGTGGGCGCTCGCTCCGCCAGCAAACGCAGCCGCACCTCACCTTCGCCCTTGAGCACAGCGCGCGCGCCGTCGGCCAGGTGCAGGGTGTTGTAGGGCGCGTCGTCCACGCGCACCGCCTCGATCGCGATGAGCTGGCGCAGCAGCGCGCGCCATTGGGTCTCGCTCCAGTCGGCACCGATGCCGAAGGTGCTGAGCCGCTCGTGCCCGTTGGCCAGGACCTTCTCGGTCGACTTGCCGCGCAGGATGTCCATGATGTGGCCAGCGCCATAGCCGTGGCCGCTGGCCTGCTGCACGCGGTAGATGCACGACAGCAGCTTGCGCGCGGCCTCGGTGGCGTCGAACAGCTCGGGCGGGTTGAGGCAGTTGTCGCAGTTGCCGCAGGGCGCGCTGTCTTCGCCAAAGTAGCGCAAGAGCCGCACGCGGCGGCAGTCCGAGGCTTCGGCCAGGGCCAGCAGCGCATCGAGCTTGCCGCGCAGCACTTGCTTGAATTCGTCCGGCGCCGGGCTGTCGTCGATCATGCGGCGCTGGTTCACCACGTCCTGCAGGCCGTAGGCCATCCAGGCGTTGGCGGGTTCGCCGTCGCGGCCGGCACGGCCGGTCTCCTGGTAGTAGCCCTCGATGTTCTTGGGCATGTCCAGATGGGCCACGAAGCGCACGTCGGGCTTGTCGATGCCCATGCCGAAGGCAATCGTGGCGACCATGATCATCCCTTCCTCGCGCAGGAAGCGGTCCTGGTGCTGCTGGCGCACGGCGGCGTCGAGCCCGGCGTGGTAGGGCAGCGCCTTCAATCCGGCCTGCTGAAGCACCTGGGCCACCTCTTCCACGCGACGGCGCGACTGGCAATACACCACGCCCGCGTCGTGGCCCTGCGCGCCCATGTGCTCGTCGCGGATGAAGCGCAGCAGCTGCTGGGTGGCGTCCTTCTTCTCCACCAGCAGGTAGCGGATGTTGGGCCGATCGAAGCTGCTGATGAAGGTGCGCGCGTCCTGCAGCTGCAGGCGCTCCACGATGTCGGCACGCGTGAGTGCATCGGCCGTGGCGGTGAGCGCGATGCGCGGCACACCCGCAAAGCGCTCGGGCAGCACGGCCAGCTCGCGGTATTCCGGGCGGAAGTCGTGGCCCCACTGGCTCACGCAATGCGCCTCGTCGATGGCGAACAGCGACAACCGGCCCTGCGCGTGCAGGCTCTCCAGCATGGCCTGGCAGCGCGGCGTGAGCAAGCGCTCGGGCGCGACGTACAGCAGGGTCAGCTCGCCTCGTCGCAATTGCTGTTCGATGCGCTGCGCATCCTCCAGCGAGAGGCTGCTGTTGAGATAGGCCGCGCTCACACCGGCCTCGCTGAGCGCGCCCACCTGGTCGTGCATCAACGCAATCAGCGGCGAGACCACCACCGCCACGCCATGCCCCGCGCGCTCGCGCACGATGGCCGGCACCTGGTAGCACAGCGACTTGCCGCCGCCCGTGGGCATGAGCACGAGCGCGTCGCCGCCGTCGCTCACGTGCGTGACGATCTGCGCCTGCGGGCCGCGGAAGGCCTCGTAGCCGAAGACCGACTGCAGCACCGCGACGCAGGCTTCCAGCGTCTCGCTGCCCTCGGCGACGTCGATCACATCTGTTCCCACGGCAGCCCGTCGTGGCGCCAGCCGTTGAGTGTGGAGCGTTTGAACTGGTCGTTGAGCTCGCCCTCGAAGCCGTGCACCACGTGCGCCACGTCGGTGAAGCCGGCTTCCTCCAACGCCTTGCCGGCGTCCAGCGTGCGCTTGCCGCTGCGGCAGATCAGCAGCACCGGGCGCTCCTTGCTGCCGGCCTCGGCGGCCACCGCCTGCGCAAAGCGTTCCGGCTCGGGCGTGAGGTCGGGGTATTCGTACCAGGGAATGTTCTCCACGCCGGGCGGGCGGCCCACGTAGAGCGATTCGATCTCCATGCGCACGTCCACGAACAGTGGCGGCTCCTGGCCCAGCGCGGCGCGGCGCTCGGTTTCGGCCTGCAGCCAGGCCCAGGCTTCCTTGGGGGACAGGTGCTTCATGGGGGCGTATTGTCGGCGATGGTGTCGGCCATACCCCGACCGGCCGCGCGGTGGGGCCGGGGGCCGCTTCATACAATCCCCCGATGGACAAGAAGCCCTACACCCGCGCCCAGGCCCTGCCGGGCATCCTCGAGCAACGCATCGCCATCCTCGACGGTGCCATGGGCACCATGATCCAGCGCTTCCGGCTCGACGAGGCGCAGTACCGGGGTGAGCGCTTCAAGGACTTCCCCCGCGACGTCAAGGGCAACAACGAGCTGCTCAGCCTCACGCGGCCCGACGTCATCCGCGACATCCACGAGGGCTACCTCGCCGCGGGTGCCGATCTGATCGAGACCAACACCTTCGGTGCCACGACCATCGCCCAGGCCGACTACGAGATGGCCCACCTGGCGCGCGAGATGAACCTGGCCTCGGCGCGGCTGGCGCGCGCCGCCTGCGACAAGTTCTCCACGCCCGACAAGCCGCGCTTCGTGGCCGGCGCGCTCGGCCCCACGCCCAAGACCGCCAGCATCAGCCCCGACGTGAACGACGCCGGTGCGCGCAACGTCACGTTCGAAGAACTGAGAGCCGCCTACCGCGAGCAGGTGGAGGCGCTGATGGAAGGCGGCGCCGACGTGCTGCTGGTCGAGACCATCTTCGACACGCTCAACGCCAAGGCCGCGCTGTTCGCCATCGACGAGGTGTTCGAGGCCACCGGCGAGCGCCTGCCGCTCATCATCAGCGGCACCGTCACCGACGCCTCGGGCCGCATCCTGAGCGGCCAGACCGTGGCCGCCTTCTGGGCCAGCGTTCGCCACCTGCAGCCGCTGGCCGTGGGCCTGAACTGCGCGCTGGGCGCGGCGCTCATGCGTCCGTACATCCAGGAACTGGCCAAGGTGGCGGGCGACACCTTCATCAGCTGCTACCCCAACGCCGGCCTGCCCAACCCGATGAGTGACACCGGTTTTGACGAGACGCCCGAAGTCACCAGCCGCCTGCTGCACGAATTCGCGGCCGAAGGCCTGGTCAACATCGTGGGCGGCTGCTGCGGCACCACGCCGGACCACATCGCCGCCATCGGCCAGGCGGTGCGGCCGCTCGCACCACGCCACCGCGCCGCGTTCTACGCCGAAGCGGCCTGAATACCCGACGCCGGCCGGGGAAATTCCCGGCCCGGTGACAATCCCGCTTCCCTTCAAGGGGAGTAATCGGCCTGCCACCCCGCGCACAGCGAGGCATCGGCAGCGCGGCGTTCTCGTCAATTCGCGGTCGAAAAGCCGCCGGGAACGTCCTGCCACCCACCGGGTGGTCGCGACCAGACCTTGGGGTGTTCGTTCAACACCAAACCGAGGTCTTTCATGGAAAGCATCGCCCCACTGTGGCTGTGGCTGGTCTTTGTCGCGTTCGTCGTGGCCGCCCTGTTCGTCGATTTCGTCGTGCTCAAGAAGCAGGGCGCCCAGGCCGTGGGCGTCAAGGAAGCGCTCAACTGGTCGCTCATCTGGATTGCACTGAGCTTCATCTTCAATGGCCTGTTCTGGTGGGCCGTGAAAGACACCACCGGCTCGACCGCGATCGCCAACGAGAAATCGCTCGAGTTCCTCACCGGTTACCTGATCGAGAAGAGCCTGGCGGTCGACAACATCTTCGTCTTTCTGATGATCTTCACCTACTTCGCGGTGCCGCCCGAGTACCAGAAGCGGGTGCTCATGATCGGCATTCTGGGCGCCATCGTGCTGCGCACGGTAATGATCCTCATCGGCGGCTGGCTGCTGTCGCAGTTCCACTGGATCCTCTACGTCTTCGGCGCCTTCCTGGTGCTCACCGGCGTGAAGATGTGGTGGGCCGCGGGCAAGGAGCCCGCGCTGGACGACAACCCCGCACTCAAGCTGCTGCGCCGCCTGATGCCGGTGAGCAAGCACTACGACGGTGAGAAGTTCTTCACCGTCGAGAACGGCAAGCGCATCGCCACGCCGCTCCTCATGGTCATTGCGCTGGTCGGCGTCACCGACGTGATCTTCGCGGTCGACTCCATCCCCGCAATCTTCGCCATCACGCGCGACCCGTTCATCGTGCTCACCAGCAACGTGTTCGCCATCCTCGGCCTGCGCGCCATGTTCTTCCTGCTGCAGGCGGTGGCCAGCAAGTTCCACCTGCTCAACTACGGCCTGGCGGTCATCCTGGTCTTCATCGGCACCAAGATGATGCTGATCGACATCTTCAAGATCCCGGTGGCGGTGTCGCTGGGCGTGGTGGTGGGCATCCTGGCGATCACCATGTTCTGGAGCGCCAAGACGGCACCGAATACCTGATCCCCCACGCTCCGCGCGCACCAACTTGGCACAGGCGTTGCTTACGTTGGTGCCATGCAACTGGCAATCGATCAACTGGTCAGCTCCGCGGTGGCACCGTCCACCGCGGCCTGGCGCGACCCGCTGGGCCTGCTGCTGGCCAGCACCGGCGAGGGCGTGTTCGGGGTCGATCTCGACGGCCTGTGCGTGTTCATCAACCACGCCGGCGCGCGCATGATCGGCTATGAGCCGGCCGAGCTGCTGGGCTGCAACATGCACGAACTCACGCACCACTCGCACGCCGATGGTGCGCACTACCCGGTCGAGGACTGCCCGATCTTCAACGCCTTTCGCCGCGGCGAGCCCTGCCGCATCGACACCGAGGTGTTCTGGCGCCGTGACGGCAGCGCCTTTCCGGTGGAGTACAGCAGCCACCCCATCGTCGATGGGGGTCAGGTGCGCGGCGCCGTGGTCACCTTCGTCGACATCACGGAACGCCGACGCGCGGCCGACGCGCTGCGCGCCGCCAAGAGCGAGCTGGAGCAGCGCGTGCGTGAACGCACCCACGCCCTGGAGACCGCGCTGCGCCAGGTGCGTGAACTCGCCGCGCGCAGCGAGGCGGTGCGCGAGGAGGAGCGCACGCGCATCGCGCGCGAGGTGCACGACGAGTTGGGCAGCCTGCTGGTGGCGCTCAAGATGGACGTGAACTGGATGGACAAGCGGTTATCGGAGCAGGCGCAACGCCGCCCTGACGAGGCCGAAGGCATGCGCGAGCGCATGCGCTGCAAGTGCCAGAACATGAGCCGGCTGATCGAGAGCGCGGTCGACAATGTCGGGCGCATCATCACCGACCTGCGCCCCAGCATCCTCGACCACCAGGGCCTGTGGGCCGCGCTGGAATGGCAGGCCCAGGAGTTCGTGGCCAGCGCCGAGCTCGCGCTCGACTGGGACATGGCGGTGGAGGGCGCACCCGAGCCGCCCGAGCCCCTGGCGATGGCGGTCTTCCGCATCTTTCAGGAGATGCTGTCCAACGTCGGCCGCCACGCGCATGCCCGTCGGCTGGCGGTGTGCATCCGTCACCAGGCTGGCGTGCTGCACCTGTCGGTGCGCGACGATGGCGTCGGCGCCCTGCCGCAGGCCTTTGAGGCCGCCGACGCCTACGGCGTGATGGGCATGCGCGAACGCGCGCGGCACTTCGGGGGCGATATCCGGATCGCAAGCAGTCCGGGCCACGGCACGCACATGGCACTCACCGTGGCCCTGGAGTCAACATGAACAGCCAATTCAGCGAGGCCAGCCGCTTTGACATGCTGGCCGACACCATCCGCGTGCTGATCGGGGACGACCACCGCATCGTGCGCGAAGGCCTCAAGCAGATCCTGGCGGACGCCCCCGACGTCAACGTGGTGGCCGAAGCCCAGCGCGGCGACGAGGTGCTGGCGCAGGTGCGGGCCCTGGGCGGTCACGACGGCATCGACCTCGTGCTGCTCGACATCGCCATGCCCGGCATCGACGGCCTGGACGTGCTGCAGCGCCTGCGCAAGGAACACCCGCACCTGCCGGTGCTCATGCTCAGCACCTACCCCGAGAAGCAGTACGCGGTGCGCTGCATCCGCCTGGGTGCCTGTGGCTACCTCAACAAGAGCGCCGACCCGGACGACATGTTGCTGGCGGTGCGCAAGTGCGCCGGCGGTGGGCGCTACCTCACACCGGCCACGGCCGAGGCCTTGGCCGCCGCCGTGGGCAGCGCCCACGCGCAGGCCGGGCCCGAGGCGCTGTCGCACCGCGAGCACCAGGTCTACCGCCTGCTGACCCAGGGACTCACCGTGAGCGAAATTGGTGCACAGCTGCACCTGGCGCCCAACACGGTGAGCACCTACCGCGCGCGCATCCTGGAAAAGACCGGCGCCAAGAACGACGTCGAGCTCGCGCTGTACGCCGAAAGGCATCGTTCGGGGGCCTGAGGCCCGGCGCCACCTCCCGTTTGTAGGGCGGGCCCTACACGGCGTCGAAGCAGGGCCCATGAAATCGCCAGCCGGTGGCACATCCGGTCGCTGTTGGCCCGGTGCTTGCAATTTGGGTCGCATCTCCAACTCACGAGGTGCGCCATGTCCGACTACTTCGACCCGTACAACGCCGACCGGCCCCTGATGCTCAAGTGCAGCTGCGGGCGCGACCACACGGTGGCCGAGCACCAGGCGGAAGAAGCTGCCGCCGCGCGCGCTGCCACCACCTTGCGCGAGCGCAGCGAAAGCAGCGAGTTCGAGGCCTACAGCAACGCTTTCATCGAAGCCACGCTGGTCAAGTCGCTGTTCCCGCAGGAGCCGGTGCGCCGCGCATTCTTGAAAGCGGTGGGCAAGCGCACGGCCATGGCGGCGATCGCCAGCGTGCTGCCCGTGGCCAGTCTGCAGGCCATGGCGCAGGAGAAGAAGGGCGCGCTGGAGAAGACCGATCTCAAGATCGGCTTCATCCCCATCACCTGCGCCACGCCGCTGATCATGGCCCACCCGCTGGGCTTCTACAAACGCGAGGGCCTCAACGTCGAGGTCATCAAGACCGCGGGCTGGGCGTTGATCCGCGACAAGATGATCAACAAGGAGTACGACGCCACGCACTTCCTGTCGCCCATGCCGCTGGCGATCTCGCTCGGCGTCGGCTCCAACGCCACGCCGATGAACGTGGCCACCATCCAGAACACCAACGGCCAGGCGATCACGCTGCACGTCAAGCACAAGGACAAGCGCGACCCCAAGACCTGGAAGGGCTTCAAGTTCGCCGTGCCGTTCGAGTTCTCGATGCACAACTTCCTGTTGCGCTACTACGTGGCCGAGCACGGGCTCAACCCCGACACCGACATCCAGATCCGCGTGGTGCCGCCGCCCGAGATGGTGGCCAACCTGCGCGCCGGCAACATCGACGGCTTCCTCGGCCCCGATCCGTTCAACCAGCGCGCGGTGTTCGACGAGATCGGTTTCATCCACGTGCTCACCAAGGACCTGTGGGACGGTCATCCCTGCTGCGCCTTCGGCACCAGCAGCGAATTCATCCGCCAGAACCCCAATACCTTTGCGGCGCTGTACCGCTCGGTGCTCACGGCCGCGGCCATGGCGCGCCAGCCCAAGAACCGCGAACTCATCGCCAAGGTGATCGCGCCGCAGGCCTACCTGAACCAGCCCGAGACGGTGATCGCGCAGGTGCTCACCGGCCGCTTCGCCGACGGCCTGGGCAAGGTGCAGAACGTGCCCGCGCGCGCCGATTTCGACCCCATGCCGTGGCAGAGCATGGCGGTGTGGATGCTCACGCAAATGCAGCGCTGGGGCTACATCAAGGGCGACGTGAACTACAACCAGATCGCCGAACGCGTGTTCCTCATCACCGACGCGCGCAAGCACATGAAGGACCTCGGCATGGAGTTCAAGGCCGGGCCGGGCTACGAGAAGCACACCATCATGGGCAAGGTGTTTGACCCTGCGAAACCGGCCGAATACCTCAAGAGCTTCGCCATCGCGAAGACGGCGTGAATATGTGCCCCCACGCTCATCACTTCGTGTATTCGCTGCCCCCCGAGGGGGCGCGGGCCTCCCTTGGGGCGGCCCGGCGGGAGGCCCCATGAAACGCCTCAACCTGAACCTGCGCGCGGCGCTGGTCTCCCTGCTGCTGCTGTGCGTCTTCATCGGCGCCTGGCAGCTCGGCACCACCGGGCCCAGCGTGGGCGGCTCCTCGGCCGGCATGACGGCCGAAGAGATCGAGTACGCGAAGATGATGGGCAAGGACCCGGGTGCCACCAAGAGCGACGGCTTTCCGCCACCCCTGGAGGTGGCCAAGGCGAGCTGGGGCCACCTGGCCGATCCCTTCTACGACAACGGCCCCAACGACAAGGGCATTGGCATCCAGCTCGCGCACTCGCTGGCGCGCGTGGGCCTGGGCTTTTTCCTGGCCATGCTGGTGGCGATTCCGCTGGGTTTCCTGATCGGCATGTCGCCGCTGATGCAGAAGGCCTTCAACCCCTTCGTGCAGGTGTTGAAGCCCATCAGCCCGCTCGCCTGGATGCCGCTCGCCCTCTACACGCTCAAGGACAGCAACGTCAGCGGCATCTTCGTGATCTTCATCTGCTCGATCTGGCCGATGCTGATCAACACCGCCTTCGGTGTCGCCTCCGTCAAGCGCGACTGGCTCAACGTGGCCGCCACGCTGGAGGTGAACCCGCTGCGCAAGGCCTTCCAGGTCATCCTGCCGGCGGCCGCGCCCACCATCCTCACGGGCATGCGCATCAGCATGGGCATTGCCTGGCTGGTCATCGTCGCGGCCGAGATGCTGGTCGGCGGCACCGGCATCGGCTACTTCGTCTGGAACGAGTGGAACAACCTCTCGCTCACCAACGTGATCTTCGCGGTGCTGATGATCGGCGTCGTGGGCATGTTGCTCGACCTCATGTTCGCGCAGCTGCAAAAGGCGGTGACCTATGTGGAGTGATTCCCGCCAACACGGCGCCCCTGTGGTGGCGCCGGCAAAGAAAGAAGCGCCCATGAGTGCCACCCCCCGCGATTTCCTGCAGGTCCAAGGGCTTGCCAAGGCCTACCAGGCCGACAAGCCGGTATTCGCCGACGTGGACTTCGGCATCGCCAAGGGCGAATTCGTCTGCATCATCGGCCACAGCGGCTGCGGCAAGACCACCATCCTCAACGTGCTGGCCGGGCTGGAGCAGGCCAGCGCCGGCTACGTCTTCATGGACGGCCGGGAAGTGTCCGGGCCCGGCCTGGAGCGCGGCGTGGTCTTCCAGGGCCACGCGCTGATGCCCTGGCTCAGCGTGCGCCGCAACATCGCCTTTGCCGTGCGCAGCAAGTGGCCCGACTGGAGCGCGTCGCAGGTGGATGCGCAGGTGGAGCGCTACGTGCAGATGGTGGGCCTGGGTGCGGCCATCGACAAGAAGCCCAGCCAGCTCTCCGGCGGCATGAAGCAGCGCGTGGGCATTGCGCGGGCGTTTGCCATCCAGCCCAAGATGCTGCTGCTCGACGAGCCCTTCGGCGCGCTGGACGCGCTGACCCGCGGCACCATCCAGGACGAGCTGCTGCGCATCTGCGCCGAGACGCAGCAGACGGTGTTCATGATCACGCACGACGTGGACGAGGCCATCCTGCTGGCCGACCGCATCCTGCTGATGAGCAACGGGCCGCAGGCGCGGGTGGCGGAGATCGTGCGCAACACCATGCCCCGCGACCGCCAGCGCGCCACGCTGCACAAGGACCCGCAGTACTACCGCATCCGCAACCACCTGGTGGACTTCCTGGTGGCGCGCTCCAAGGAGCTGTCGCACGGCCGCGCGCCGGCCGTGCCGCCCGAAGTCACGCCCGGCCTGCCCGAGCCGGAACCGTCCCCCGTCCAACCCGTCCCGCTGAGGAGAATCGCATGAGCCGTCTGGAAGTCACCGAGAAGATCATCGCCACCAAGGTGGCCAAGGGCCTGAAGTGGGCCGACGTGGCCGCCAAGGTGGGCCTGAGCAAGGAGTGGGTCACCGCCGGCTGCCTGGGCCAGATGACCTTCGACGACGCGCAGGCCGCCACGCTGGCGAAGATCTTCGACCTCACCGAGGCCGAGACGCAGTGGCTCAAGGTCGTGCCCTACAAGGGCAGCCTGCCCACCAGCGTGCCCACCGACCCGCTGATCTACCGCTTCTACGAGCTGGTGAGCGTGTACGGGACCACCTTCAAGGAGCTGATCCACGAGGAGTTCGGCGACGGCATCATGAGCGCCATCGACTTCCGCATGGACCTGCAGCGCGAGGCCGACCCCAAGGGCGACCGCGTCAGCATCACGATGAGCGGCAAGTTCCTGCCCTACAAGACGTACTGACGGGCGCGCGGGGCGGCGCGGCGGCACGCCGCCGCCGGCACGGCCCCAGCCAGGCCCGCTCACGCCGGCTCAGGTCGCCTCATGCCGGCTCAGGCCGCCTCGGACCGCCGGGGTGTCGCCTTGTTGCGGCCGGGCGGCCGCGTGGCCGGCTGGCAGTCGCTGCAGCGGCCGTAGAGCGTCAGTTCGTGGTCGCTGACCGTGAAGCCCGGCGGCGCCAGCCGCGACAGGTCGCCCGGGCAGGCGTGCACGTCGAACACGCGTCCGCAGGCCTGGCACTGGAAGTGGTGGTGGTGGCCGTGGCCCACGGTCTCGTAGCGCGGGTTCTCGCCCGGCAGCGCCACCAGCTTGATCTCGCCCTCGTCCAGCAGCGCCTTCAGGTTGCGGTAGACGGTGGCGATGCCCAGCCCGGGCACCTGCGCCTGCGCGGCGGCCAGCACCTCCTGCGGCAGCAGGGGCCGCTGGGCGGCACCGAGCGCCTCGCGAATGGCAGCACGCTGGCGGGTCGATCGTTCCATGGCCTGCATTGTGACCGCCGGATGGCTGATAATGCAGTCTCAAGAGCAAGACCCGCCAGCCCGGCGGGGCGCCTTCACCCGTGCTGCGCCTCCACGACCTGACCCTCGGCTACGACCGCCACCCGGCCGTGCACCACCTCGGCCTGACGGTCGAGGACGGCGCGCTGCTGGCCGTCGTCGGGCCCAACGGTGCCGGCAAGAGCACGCTGCTCAAGGGCATCGCCGGCCTGCTGCGGCCCATGTCGGGGCGCATCGAGCGCACGCCGGCGCTGGAGCGGCTGGCCTACCTGCCGCAGCACGCCGAGGTGGACCGCAGCTTCCCGCTGCGCGTGGCCGACGCCGTGGCCATGGGTCTGTGGGCCGAACTCGGCCCCTGGGGCCGCCTGCGGCGCGCGCACCGCGAGCGCGTGGCTCATGCGCTGGAGGCCGTGGGCCTGCAGGGTTTCGAGCAGCGCACGCTGGACACCCTCTCGGG
>VFQO010000658.1_pt1 | contig 33828 bp, 30 predicted proteins | sample 3512331 | NCBI WGS metagenome assembly VFQO01 (sample SAMN10412371, study PRJNA504923) | tailings metagenome | isolation source: Replicate 3 from Balatoc abandoned mine | place: Philippines: Itogon, Benguet | collected 2017-08-28 | reverse complement strand
GCATCGCGCTGCGCCCGGCGCGGCCGCGCGATGCGGCGCGGATGCTGGTGGTCGAGGGCGATCGGATCGTCGATGCGGGGGTCGGCGACCTGCCCGCATGGCTGCGCCCCGGCGATTGCCTGGTGTTCAACGACACGCGGGTGATTCCAGCACAGCTGGAAGGACGGCGTGGCGACGCAAGAATCGGCGCAACGCTGCACAAGCGCATCGACCTGCGCCGCTGGCAGGCGTTCGTGCGCAACGCGAAACGGCTGCGCGTCGGCGAGACGGTCGATTTCGGCGCCGGCGTTTCGGCGCTGGCCGAGGAGCGGCTGGCCGACGGCAGCTTCATCCTGACATTTGCGGGCGACGAGCCGGTCGAGGTGCTGCTCGAACGCGCGGGGACAATGCCGCTGCCACCCTATATCGCGGGCAAGCGCGCCACCGACGATGACGATCGGTCCGATTATCAGACGATGTTCGCGCGCGAGGACGGCGCGGTCGCGGCGCCGACCGCGGCGCTGCACTTTACCCCCGGCCTGCTTGCCGCGCTGGCCGACGCGGGTGTTGCTACCGAGACGCTGACCCTGCACGTCGGCGCCGGGACCTTCCTTCCGGTGAAGGCCGAAGACACCGAAGATCATGTCATGCACGCCGAATGGGGGCGGATCGAGGCGGACACGGCGGCGCGGCTCAACGCGGTGCGCGCTGCGGGCGGCCGGATCATCGCGGTCGGTACCACCAGCCTGCGCCTGCTCGAAAGCGCCGCGCAGGACGACGGCACGATCGCGGCGTTCGCGGGCGACACCGCGATCTTCATCACGCCGGGGTATCGGTTCAAGGCGATCGACGGGCTGATGACCAATTTCCACCTGCCGCGCTCGACGCTCTTCATGTTGGTCAGCGCGCTGATGGGATTGGAGACGATGCAGGCGGCCTACGCCCATGCGATCGCCCACGGCTACCGCTTTTATAGCTATGGCGACGCCAGCCTGCTGCTGCCCAAGGACGCGGCATAGCCCCAACGGGGCCGGCGGCGCGCGGCCCGCTAAATTTCGATGATAATCTTGACGTTGTCGGGGCTTACAGCGGCCGCCTCGGCAACCTGCGCCTTGGCGCGGGCGACGACGTCGCCCAGGCTGTCGGCCTCGTCGATCCCCAATAATTCGGTCATTTCGACCGCCAGCAGCACCGCCAGCGCCTTGATCCGCCCCGCCTTTGGCCGCGCCTTGTCCTGCTCCCAGGCCGAAATCGATTGCTCGCTGACCCCCAGCTTGGCGGCGATCTGAACCTGCGTCAGCCGTCTGGCGGTGCGCAGGCGGTGGAGCCGCGTCCCGAAGCTCTCCGCCATGGCGCCGCCGCTGGCCGCGTCCTCTCCGCGATCCGTTCCGACCACAGCGCGCAGTTGCGCGGCGCTGAGCGTGGCGGACGAGATCGGGGCTTCGAACTGGCAACCATAAAGGGTGCCGCTCGCCCAGATGACCTTTGCGCGGGTCGCGCCGGCGTGGGGCAAGACGATGTCGATGCCATCGCCCACGGCGAGCACCGCATCGCCTTCCAGCAACAATCCGGTCGCCGAAATATTATGGACCGATACCTTGACGTCGGCCCCGCCGGCCTGGGTGCCATGCAGTTGCAGGCGCAATTGTCGCCGCACGCTCCGCGCCTTGCCGCCCGTCGGCGCCGCGCTGTCGATAAATGCTGGAATAGCCATTGCGCCCATGATCGGCGCTGTGGCGTTAAGGGCGCGTTACCGAAACCCCGATGCGGCCATGCGTGCGATCGCGGCGACGGCCGTTGCCGCGCAATGGCCAGGCGGGCGAGCGTCGGGGTTAAAGACGAACTAAATTAAAAGTTAAGTTTGGCGGATGGGTTCGATCGAGAAGCCCGCTCGGATCAAGCGGCCCTGATCTCGCGATCATTTCGCGACGAAACGCGCGGGAATCCTAGGATTCCGCTTTATTCTACGATTTTAACATCTTGCTGGCCGCTGTATCAAAGGGGAACAGACTCCGCTCCAGCGCCCCAAATGGGCCGAACCGAGCGGTATCGGCATTGCCAATGTAAATATTTTGTTTATTTTCTCCAACAGATTTGAACGATTCTTCGACCACGGGGGTGGCGAGAACAAGAATAGCTTGCGGCGCGGCGCCTTGAGGAAATCAGGCACCCTGCCCGGCATTGGGGGTTTTTTGGCATATTGTCTTCACCGGAAGGTGGCGCGGTTCGGCGCGGCTGCTGCGTTGATGCTGTTGTCGGCGACCTTTGCCACCGCGGCTAACGCGAAAGAAATCCAGAACGTCCGCTCGCTCGACATCGCGGTCAGCGGAGCCATTCGCCAGCATTGCGCGATGGGCAACATCGGCAACATGGATTTCGGCAATCTCGAACGCCGCGGCCTGGGCGTCGAAACGCAAGTGGCGCTCGATTGCAACGTGCCCTTCACGATGACGATCAAGGGTGCCCGTGGCGGCCTGACGCACACGACGATGCCCAACGGGCAGGGTCCGTACAGCGGGGTCGTTCCCTATAGCTTGGCTGTCGAAATACCCGTGCGATATCCGTCGCGTCAGACGGTGAGCCAATCGTTTAACAGCCGCCAACTTTTGGCCGGCGGCGTCATTTCCAGCAACGGCGGCATCGCCACGGACGGCATGCGCCTGTCGGTCAATCTCGGCCAGCCCTCGGGCGAGGCCGGGCTGCTGGCTGGCGATTATTCGGAGACGATCACCATCACCGTTTCTCCGCTGTGAAAAATTCGCCTGCGGCCATGTCGCGGGCGGACTTAAAACCGGCAGGGCAGGCACCGATGCCCTCCCGGTTCTCCGACCAACCGGTGCAAATATCACGCCCCGCCCGGCCTTGGGCGACGGCGTTATAATAGAGGGAAGAAGATTATGAAGAAGATCCTTAGCGGCGCCGTTGCCGCCATTGCTCTCGTCGGCGTCGCGACGCCGGCTGCTGCGCAGACCAACCAGCGTCACTATGCTGGTACGGCACCGATTCCGTACACCATTACCAATCCGCAGCCCGTGACCGTGAACCTCCCGTTCATCGGACCGGTTACTACCAATCCCGGCCAGATCGCCGGCGAACTGGGCGTCGCAACTGGCGTTGGCACCCGTTACACGGCACTGGCCGACGCTCCGAGCGACAGCGAAACCGCAACCCCGACCGTCGATGTCGTGTTCACGCTGTCGGGTTCGGTCAACAAGGACTGCTCGTTCTATTCGGGCAACAACGCTGGCGCGCGCACCATTGACTTCGGCGTCATCGGCGTTCGCACCGGCAACAACGAAAACGTCAACTCGGCGTTCGAAATGGTTGGTCCGGCGGTTGCCGACATCGACACGCTCACCGCAGGTTGCAACTTCAACAACGAAGTCGTGATCACCAAGAACAATGCTGCGGGCATGGTCAATGCCGCTGCCGGTGGCTATGACACCGACGAATTCCAGGCGAACATTCCGTACAGCGTGAATGCAAGCTGGACCGGCGTTGCGCTCAACACGGTTGCCGCTGGCACCGCTCAGTCGCTGAACGTGTCGACCACCGACCTGAACGGAACGCGCCAGCAGGGCGCATGGCGCTCGAACATGGCGATCGACATCGTCGCCCCCGCGATCACCAACAAGGGTCTGGTCGCCGGTACGTACAGCGGCACCACGACGCTGACGCTGCGCGCCCTCTAAGTTCGCGCGGTAACGAATAGGCGAAGGGGAAAGAGCGATCTTTCCCCTTCGTTTATAATTGAATGCGAAGATGTCGGGCGACGACAGGGGGACAGGGAATATGACGGCATTGGCGACGATGAAGCGGCACGCACGCGCGCTGTTGGCTGCGCTCGCTGCGCTTGTGATCCTTGCGACCCCGGCGCTTGCGATGCGCGTGTCGCCGATGGTCGTCGAGATGGAATCGCGCGGCAGCAACGCGGTGGCGCGGATCGAGGTCCAGAACATCAACCCCGGCAACCTGGCGTTCCAGACGCGCGTGTTCCGGATGGAAATCGACAAAGACGGTAACATCACCGAAACGCCAGCCGACGAAGATTTCCTGATTTTCCCGCCGCAGGGCGTCCTGCCAGTCAGCGGCCGTCAGGTCGTCCGCCTGCAATGGGTGGGCGATGCCGAACTCGCGACCTCGCAGGCCTATTATGTGTCGGTTGAACAACTGCCCGTTCCCTTTGAACCCGGCGCGGCCGATGCGGTCGGGGCGCAGGTGCAGGTGCTGTATAACATGCGCGCGCTCGTCGTGGTCGCCCCGCCCGGTGCAAAGCCGGATGTGAGGGCGACGACGGTCAAACAGGCGACCTATCAGCCGCCCGCGTTGCCGGGATCGAGTGAATTGCCGCCGATGCAGGACGGGGTGGAAATCACCCTGCGCAACGACGGCCGCCGCCACGCGCTGATGGCGAACTTCGGCTGGCAGCTGGAAGGCACCGATACGGCCGGCAAATGGCTGCGCGTCGACATTTCGCCTGAAGAGCTGAATCGCGCCGTCGGCACCGGCTATGTCCCGGCGCAGGGCGAACGGACGTTCCGCGTTCCGGTTCCCGGTTTCGGACCCGGCCCGATCAAGCTGTCGTTCAAACGGTGAGGCTCGCCCTCGCGCTTTGTTCGGTCGCGTTGCCCGCGCTGTGCGCGGGCACAGCGGCTGCGCAGGTATCCATTCCGCTGCCGCAAAATCCCCGGACGCCATCCGCACCGGACGCTGGCCCGCCGACGACCATCCCGCTGCCCGGCACACCGATCCCGCCGATCCCGACGCCGACGCCGGTGATGCCGCAGATCCCGATCGGTGCGCATGGTCGCCCCGACATCAATCCCTATAACCGCGACATCGAAATGACGGTGCCGCTGACATTTCAAAGCAGCAGCCTGGGCGATATTCCGATGCTGTTGACCGCGGACGACCGGTTCCTGCTGGAATCGGCCACATTCCTGCGGCTGATGCAGCCGGTCCTGAACGAAACCGCGCATGCCGATCTGGCGTCGCGGCTGGCGACGCTGCCCAATTTCGGTCCCGATGACCTCGCCAAGACCGGGGTGCAGTTGACCTATGACCCCAGCACGCTGGCGGTGGTGGTGGTTGAGGTGTCGGCCGAACAGCGTGCAATCAAGGATATTTTCGCGCCGCCGCGCGAAGACGCCAATGATGTGACACTGCAACCCGCCGGTTTTTCGGCCTATCTGAACCTCAACGCGATCCAGACCTATATCTGGGAGGGCAACCAGGCCGACCCGCCGACCATCAATCTCGACGGCGCGGTGCGGCTGGGCCGTTTCGTTTTCGAAGGCGACGCGCAATTGGGGCAGCAGTTCGGGCTGACCGGCGATTCCTACAAATTCACGCGCAACTATGCGCGGCTGGTCTATGACGAGCCCGAGGATTACCGGCGCTGGTTTCTCGGCGATCTCGATCCCGAAATCCGCGGCCAGCAGTCCTTCGTGGAAATGGGCGGCGTCGGCGTGCTGCGCCAGAGGCGGCGGTTCAACAGCTTCCGCTCGGCGATACTTCAGGCCAATCGCCAGCTGGTGCTGCAACGCGAATCGACCGTGCGCTTTTTGCGCAACGGATCGCTCTATCGCGAAGTCCGGCTCCAGCCCGGTCGCTACGACTTCAGCTCGCTGCCGCTCGTCGCGGGCAGCAATGATATCGACATCCAGGTCACCGACAATAGCGGCGCGGTCCAGAACCTGTCGTATCAGCAATATCTCGATCCGATCGATCTCGATCCCGGCGATTATGAATATGGTGCCTTTCTCGGGCCGACCAGCCGGACCTTCGGTGGCGCCCCCGATTATCGTGGGCCGGTCGCCTTCACCGGCTTTTTCCGCAAGGCGTTCCTGAACCGCCCCGCGATCGGCATCGGGTTCCAGGCCAGCAAGGACGTCCAGACGCTGACCGGACAGACTCAGTTCGTGTTGCGCAACGGCAGCCGGCTACTGCTCGATGTCGGGGGAAGCAATTCAAAGACCGCCGGACAGGGTTTCGCGACGGGCATCAGCTACGAACATTTCATTGATCGCGACGGGCTGGCGGACAGTTTCACGCTGCGCGCCGATTATCTGTCGCCCAAGTTCGCTACCTTGGGCAATCTAGACGGAATTAACACCACGTCGGCGACGGTGTCGGCGCAATATACACGCCAGTTCAACCTGAAATTCACCACCACATCGACCGCCTCCTATCTTAAGGGTCGTAACGGTCTGGGGGACAGCTATCGTGCGGGGACCACCGGCTATTACAGGCTCGATCGTCGTTGGACGATCCGCGCGGGCGTAGACTATACGAAATTCCCGTCGAGCTTTTCGCGGGGTAACGGTTTCAGCGTCAACGTCGGCATCGTGTTCCAACCTGACTATCGACGCCGCGCCGAGGCGCGCTACGAAAGCCGCGACAATCTGGGCGAGCTTTCCTATAATCAGAGCGGCCTGAACCAGCTTAACAGCGTCGGGTTCGGCGGCGTCGTGACCCGCGATGACAACAGCGCGCGCGCGCTCGGCTATGCTACTTATGCCGCCAACCGCTTCGATGCGTCGATCAGCCATGCGACCTTCGGACCCAGCCTGTCGGACGTTACTCAGGTCAACGCCACCACGGTCCGCGTAGGCACCTCGCTGGCCTTCGCCGACGGCACTTTCGGAATCGGGCGGCGGATCAATGACAGTTTCATGCTGTTGTCGCCGCACAAGAATCTCGGCAAGCGCAGCGTTGTGGCCGGACAGTCTCTCGCCGAGAATAATTATATCAGCAAGAGCGGCGCGCTCGGCGCTGCGGTCAACAACTTTCTTGGGTCCTATTCTACGCAGTCGGTGCAATATGACGTTGAAGATCCGCCGACCGGCTATGACACCGGGCCAGGCGTATTCCGGGTCCATCCGCCTTACAAGAGTGGCTACGCCGCGCGCATCGGCACCGACGCCTTTGCGAGTGTGATAGGCACCTTGATCATCGCACCGGAAAAGCCGGTGTCGCTGATTGGTGGCCGGGTTACCCTGCTCGACGTCGCGGCAACGGAAACGCCCAAGCCGATTCCGTTCTTCACCAATTCGGTGGGACGCTTTGCGATTACCAACCTGCTGCCGGGGCGTCGCTATCTGGTCGAAACCTATGGCCCGAACGGTTCGATTGATCGCAGTTTTGAATTTGCGGTGCCGGCGGATACCGATGGTCTATTGAACCTTGGCACCATCCGTCCCGGCACGAAAGATTAGGAGGCTTTATGTTGCGCCCAACGCTGTTCCTCGCCGCTGCGCTCATGGCCTTGCCGCTCCACGCGCAGGCGCCGACACCGGGCGCCAACATCCGCGGCGCGGAATGCCTGATCCGCGCCAATGCGGCCCCGACGAGTTGGCTGATCCAAGGCTATGACCCCTTCGATGGGGCTGTCCCCGAAGGGACGTTCGCCGTCACTTTCGTAAACGAAGGCACGGGGGAATGTCGTTTCACGCCGACATTCGAACTGAACCAGCCGCCCTTTGGGCTGTCGAAGGGCAGCGGCAGGCCGATCGGTTATGCGTTGCTCAATTTGACGGACACGCAGGACGTGACGCCTCGCGCGGGTCGGACCCCGCGCAATCCGTCGCAGCGGATGATCACGCTGGGCGCCAATGCATCGCGCACGTTGCTTTATAAACTTGTCGCCGACCCCGATGACGTCAAGGATTCCGGCATTTTCACCCAGGACGTTACTTTGGAGACGCAGGACAGCAGTTTTCGCTCGCTCGGCGGCACGCGCATCACGTTGGGCATCGATGTCCTGCCGTCGGCGCGGATCGGTCTGGCCGGCGCCTACACCACCAACGACGGGCATGCGGTGGTCGATCTTGGCGAGTTGCGCCCCGGCGTCGCGCCGGTGCCGCTCCAGCTTCGCGTAGCCAGCACGGGCTCTTATGACTTGAGCGTCACGTCCGCCAATTCGGGCCGACTGCGGCTCGGTACGAGTGAATGGTATGTCCCCTACAGTTTGGCGATCGGTGGCAACTCCGTCAATCTCACTGGCGCGCGCACTATATCCGGGCCAACTAACGGGGGCCTTCGCCGCGACGCGTTGCCTATTCAGTTCTTGATTGGCAATACGTACGATCGCCGTGCTGGGGTTTACAGCGATATCATATCGATTTCAGTCACCGCTCGCTGAGCGTCGGGCCGCCGTGTCGGCCCGCGAACATGGTTAGCGGACGGCAAACCAGCCTTTAACTTCATTTTAGATTTCGAGAACTAGATACTCATCCGAAACTTTTGCCAAGGGGCGGAAAGGTTGCGGATGATTAGGAAATTCTCTCTCGGGCTGGCAGCCGCTGTGCTGGCGATCGCGCCTACTGCCGCGATGGCGGCGACATATGGCTTTAACCTCAACCTCGTGGTCGCGGTAAATTGCACCGTGCAGCATCAGGCGATCGGCTTTGGCGCGATCAGCGGTAATGCCGTATCGCTCGGTAGCTTTCGCGAGTTTTGTAACGCTCCCACGGGCTATGATTTGGTCATCAACTATGCCCCCGGATCGCTCGAAGGGACGCGGATCATCGCCGGCAGCGACGAAATCGTCCTGAACGGTTCGGGTCACGCAATCCTGAGCCGAGCGTCGGGTCCGCGCATCCGCGAGCGACCGATCGCCGCGGTGCCTGGCGACAATGGGTTCGATACCGACCGTTTCGAACTGATGATCGTGCCGATCTAAGGCATCCGACGGCCGCATGCCTATTCTGCACGACCGTTCCGGCAAGGGGCGTCCTGCCGATAATGTCGGACAATTATTCACCATATCGCAAGGCATTGTGCCCATAGCTGGAACGATAGTGGGGGCTAGCAAGAGTTAGATTTGATGGAAATGCCATCGCGGATCGAATCCGGCGAGCGGGGGGAGGATGGTGTCGAGGAGGGCCAGCGCGGCTTTTTCGGCATGATCGGATCGCGCATCGGCAAACCGCGCGGCGACGCTGCGCCGAATCTGCACACCCGCGAAGCATTGCTCCTGCTCCAGAATTACGAAGAAAGCGGCCAGGGCTGGTTCTGGTCGACCGACGCCAAAGGGCGGCTGACCTATATCACCGATTCGGTCGCGCGGCTGATGGGGCGGACCAGCGGCCAATTGCTGGGGACAATCTTTATCGAGCTGTTCCTGCCCGTCGACAGCCATGGCGAACGCCAGCGGACCTTGCCTTTCCTGCTTACCAAACAATCGAAATTCGACGAGCTGCCGTTGCGCAGCGCGTTCGAGGGCGACGATCGCTGGTGGGCGATTTCGGGGCGGCCGCAGTTCGACGGCGGCGGCAGGTTCACCGGCTATCGCGGCAGCGGCACCGACATCACCGCGCAGCGCCGGTCGGCCGAGGACGCATCGCGGCTGGCGCTCTATGATTCGCTGACCGGGCTCGCCAACCGCTTCAACATTTCGAAAAAGCTCGACACCACACTCGCCGCCTTTGCCACCCAGCAGCGCGTCTGCGCGATCATGCTGCTCGACCTCGACCGCTTCAAACAGGTCAACGATACGCTGGGCCATCCGGCGGGCGATGCGTTGCTCAAACAGGTCGCCGAACGCCTGCTCAAGATCGTTGGCGACAAGGAAATGGTCAGTCGGCTGGGCGGCGATGAATTCCAGATCATCCTTCCCGACATCGACGACCGCGGCAAGCTGGGCGATATGGCGGCCGACATCATCAACAGCCTGTCGCAACCCTATTCGGTCGAGGGCAGCCGCTGTATCATCGGTGCCTCGGTCGGGGTGGCGATTTCGCCGTTCGACGGCCTGACCAGCGACGATCTGGTCCGCAACGCAGACCTCGCGCTCTACGCGGCGAAGGGCAATGGGCGCGGGCGTTTCAGTTTCTATTCGAGCGACCTGCATCAGGCGGCCGAAATCCGCCGCGCGCTCGAGGACGATCTGCGCGACGCGCTGGCGCGCGGCGAAATGGAACTGAGCTATCAGCCGGTCGTCAACTCCAAGTCGAATATGGTCACCGGGGTCGAGGCGCTGGTCCGCTGGACGCACCGCGAGCGCGGCGTCATCTCGCCGGCCATGTTCATTCCGATCGCCGAGGAAGCCAATATGATCTGGCCGCTCGGCGAATGGGTGCTGCGCAAGGCGTGCGAGGATGCGGTCCAATGGCCCGGCGACATGCGCGTCGCGGTCAACGTGTCGCCGATTCAGTTTGCCAACGCGGATTTGCCCAAGATCATCGCCAGCGCGCTCGCGACGACCGGGCTCGCCCCCGACCGGCTCGAGCTGGAAATTACCGAAAGCGTGTTCCTTGGCGATTCGGCCGAAACCGGAAAAATGTTCAAGGCGCTGAAAGGCCTGGGCGTGCGGCTTGCGCTCGACGATTTTGGCACCGGCTATTCGTCGCTCGGCTATTTGCAAACGGCGCCGTTCGACAAGATCAAGATCGACCAGAGCTTTGTGCGCGGTGCGACCGAGCCGGGATCGCGCAACAGCGCGATCATCGCGGCGATCGTGGCGCTGGCCGAGGCGCTGGAGATGGAGACGACAGCAGAGGGCATCGAATCGCTCGACCAGCTCGACCTGATCCGCAAGCTCAATGTCAGCCATGTGCAGGGTTATGTCTATAGCAAGCCGGTGCCCCACGCCGAGCTGCTCGACCATGCCGAGGCCGGGTCGTGGACGATCAAGCCCGCGGGGCCGGCGCGCCAGCGCAACGACCGCTTTTCGCTGTTCCGCACCGTCGGCGCGATCCACGACAACCATCGCTATAATGTCGTGATCCGCAACCTGTCGACGACGGGCGCCTTTATCGAGGGGATATTGGACGTGCCGACCGGCACCCAGTTCGTCATCGATTTCGGCGAAGGCCAGCTGGTCACCGCGACCGTCCGCCGATCGATGCGGCATCAGCAGGGCATCGAATTCGAACAGACGATGGTCAGCGACGGCAATGGCGGGTTGTGCACCCGGCATCGCGTGTCGCCCTATTTGATCGCCGCCGCGACGCAATCGACCGCGGCGATGGCGCTGCCGATGTTCACCACGACCAGCGACTGGAAAGCCGCCTGATCGCCCAGGGTCAGGACCCCAGCGTGGAACCGTCCGCGCGATGGCCCGTTCTGCTCCGAAACAGGAGAAGATCATGGCCGAAACGAAAATCTTTGCCCGGCTGAAGGCCGATCACGACCGCCACCGCAAGCTGCTCGACCAGATCGACGCGACCAAGGGCGACAGCCCCGAACGCGAACAGCTGTTCGAGGCGTTTCGCGTCGAGGTGACCGCCCACGCCGCATCGGAAGAAATGTCGCTCTACGCAACCATGCTCGGCAAACCGGACCTGCGCGAGGAGGCGCAGCACAGCGTGTCCGAGCATAAGGAAATCGACGATATGCTGACCGAGCTGTACGAGATGGACTTTGGCTCGACCGGCTGGCTAACGCGTTTCCGCACCATGAAGGACCGCTACCTCCACCATATCGAAGAGGAAGAGGAAGAAATGTTCCCCGAGGCCGAGGAAGGCCTGTCCGAAGCAAAGAAGGAAGAGCTGCTGGCGATCTTCGAAAAGGAAAAGCCGAAGGAGAAGGCCAAGGCGGCTGCCGAGGAGCCTTCGAGCGAGCATGCGAAGGAATAGGCGATCGGGGTTAGAACGCCGTCGTCAATAACATTGTCATCCCGGCCTTCGCCGGGATGACAACCCAAAGGCCGAACCTCGACTTTACCAGCCTATCCCGCCATAGGCGCGCGCGATGACCGACAGATTCGCTTTCCAGATTGCCGCCACTGACGGCGCCGCGCGCACCGGCACGATCACGATGCAGCGCGGCGAGATTCGCACTCCTGCCTTCATGCCTGTCGGCACCGCGGCAACGGTGAAGGCGATGCGCCCTGCCGAGGTGCGCGCCACGGGCGCCGACATCATTCTGGGCAACACCTATCATCTGATGCTGCGCCCGACCGCCGAACGCATGGCGCGGCTCGGCGGGTTGCACCAGTTCATGGGCTGGGACCGCCCGATCCTGACCGATAGTGGCGGCTATCAGGTGATGAGCCTGTCGGCGCTGACCAAGCAGAGCGAAGAGGGGGTGGCGTTCAAGAGCCACCTCGACGGGTCGAAGCATATGCTGACCCCCGAACGATCTATGGAAATCCAGCGCCTGCTGGGCAGCGACATCGTCATGGCGTTCGACGAATGCCCGCCCAACGGCGTCGACGCGAAACGCGCCGAGGCGAGCATGGAGCGATCGATGCGCTGGGCGTCGCGCAGCCGCGCCGGGTTCGACGCGGGCGGCGAACATGCGGCGCGCTCGGCCTTGTTCGGCATCCAGCAAGGCTCGCTCGACGAAAAACTGCGCGCGCGGTCGGCGGCGGCGCTGATCGACATCGGGTTCGACGGCTATGCGATCGGCGGGCTTGCGGTCGGGGAGGGGCAGGCGGCGATGTTCGGCGTGCTCGACTATGCGCCCGGGCAGCTTCCCGCCGACAAGCCGCGCTATCTGATGGGGGTCGGCAAGCCCGACGATCTGGTCGGCGCGGTGGCGCGCGGGGTCGACATGTTCGATTGCGTGCTGCCGACGCGGTCGGGGCGTAACGGGCAGGCCTTTACCTGGGACGGGCCGATCAACATCCGTAACGCCAAATTCGCCGAAGATTCGGCGCCGCTCGATGCGTCCTGCGCCTGTCCGGTGTGCACGACCTGGTCACGCGCCTATCTGCACCACCTTGTCCGGTCGGGCGAGATGCTGGGCGCGATGCTGATGACCCAGCATAATCTGCATTTCTATCAGGCGCTGATGCAGGCGATGCGCGACGCCATTACCGCCGGAAAATTCGCCGCTTTTCAAAATGATTTCGACGCGCGCTATCAGCGCTGACGTCAGTCGAGTTTGCTGAGAAGGTCCAACAGGGACTGCGGAATCGTTTCGTCGACGGTCGATTCATACGCGCGGCGCAGGGCGCCATTGACGTCCTGCGCTTTGGCCGCCGGTTTTTTGTCCGTGTCCTTCCGGGACGTCTCACTGCGTGACGAACCGGTTTCAGACGGCATTATTCGAGCATTCGCTTAACATGGGCCCTGTTGCTAACCGCGCATTTATCAAACCGCAATGGCGCGTTTGTTCTTCCCCATGAAACTAATTTGCGGCTAAATCGTTCCCTTGGAGTGAAATTATGTCGGCGGGCGGCGCTTTCGGTCGCTTTTGCCGGGTTTTCGGCGGGTTAAGACCCGTCTCAGGAGGGAAATTTATGTCATTGGGTCAGGCGATCGCGCCGCATCTTCCATATCTGCGGCGCTATGGTCGGGCGATTTCGGGCAGCCAGCAACATGGTGATCTGCTCGTCGCGCGTTTGCTCGAAACGCTGGTTGCCAATCCTGCTGCGGTCGATACCGCGAACGATCTTCGCATTCAGCTTTACCGGATGGTGCATGACAATTTCGGTCTGATGGCCGACGCGTCGACGGCGGCTGACGAGGCCGACCGCACCGACATGGCGATCGCCGACGCCCGGCTGCGCCGGATTCCGTCGCTGGCGCGGCAGGCGCTGCTGCTGACCGCGGTCGAGGGGTTCAATGCCGACGACACCGGCCGCATCATCGGCCGCGACCCCGACGAGGTGAAAACGCTGATCGCCGAGGCGACCGGCGAAATCGACCGCCAGACCCGCGCGCGCATCCTGATCATCGAGGACGAACCGATCATCGCGATGGATATCGAAATGATCGTCCGCGATCTGGGGCATGACGTCGTCGCGGTGGCGACCACCCACCGCGAGGCGGTCGCCGAAGCGCAGAAGCATCAGCCGGGCCTGGTGCTCGCCGACATCCAGCTCGCCGACAACAGTTCGGGCATCGAAGCGGTGCAGGAAATCCTGACCGCGCTTAAAGTGCCGGTTATCTTCATCACCGCCTTCCCCGAACGGCTGCTGACCGGTGATCGCCCCGAACCGGCATTTCTGCTGACCAAGCCGTACCAGCCGGCAACGCTGCGCGCGGCGATCTCGCAGGTGCTGTTCTTCGACGAAAGCACGGTTCCGGCCTGAGAGAAGTCCGTCGCCCCCGCGCAGGCGGGGGCCGCCATAGGTTTACGCGGCAACGCCGGATAAGGTGCCTAGCGGCCCCGACCTGCGCGGGGGCGACGGATTATTCCGCTGTGGCTTGCCTCAATCAACGTCGCAGGCGATAGCCGCCCACGATGACGCCCAATCGCCAATCCGCGCTCGACCGGCTTACCGCTAACGCGCCCTTTCTGGCGCAGCTCGCCGAAATCAATCCCGACGACGTTGCACGTTTTCTGAAGCACGGCACCGATGCGGCAATCGGGGCGGTGACGTCACCACCCGCCACCGACGACATCATGCGCACACTGCGTCAGTGGCGCGGGCGAATGGCGCTGCTGCTGGCGCTCGGCGACCTGTCGGGCGAGCATGACGTGGCGACGACGACCCGGCTGCTGTCGGAATTTGCCGATCAGGCCTGCGACATCGCGCTCGCGGCCGCCTTTGCCGAGCGTGTGCCAGGCGAAGAGCCGCGCGGGCTGTCGGTGATCGCGCTCGGTAAGCTCGGTAGCCACGAACTCAACTATTCGTCGGACATCGACCCGATCCTGATCTTCGACCCTGACACGCTGCCGCGGCGCCAGCGCGACGATCCCACCGAGGCGGCGGTGCGCATCGCACGGCGGATGACCGAAATCCTGTCGGCGCGCACCGGCGACGGCCATGTCCTGCGCGTCGACCTACGCCTGCGCCCGCATCCCGAGGTCACCCCGATCGTACTGCCGGTCGACGCCGCGATCTCCTATTATGAATCCGAAGCCCTGGCGTGGGAGCAGGCCGCGTTCATCCGCAGCCGCGCGTCGGCGGGCGATCGCGCGCTCGGCGGACAATTTCTTGCCGCGATCCAGCCCTTCATCTGGCGCCGCAGCCTCGATTTCCGCCAGCTCAAGGAAATCGGCGCGATGAGCGACCGCATCCGCGACCATTTCGCGCAGGGGCAGGCGTTCGGTCCGGGTTATGACCTCAAACGCGGGCGCGGCGGCATTCGCGAGATCGAGTTTTTCGCGCAGGTGCATCAGCTGATCTATGGCGGGCGCGACCCGTCGCTGCGCGTCCCCGCCACGGTCGATGCGCTCGCGGCGCTCGCCGCGGCCGGACGGATCGAACCCGAGGTCGCGGCCCGTCTAGCCGACCATTATCGGACGCTGCGCCGGATCGAGCACCGGTTGCAGATGGTCGAGGATCAGCAGACGCATTGCCTGCCCACGCAGCCCGCGGCGCTCGATAATGTCGCACGGCTCGGCGGCGCGGCGGATGGCGCTGCGCTGCTCGCGCTGCTCGAACCCGTCGCCGCCGACGTCGGCGCCTGTTACGACCGGCTGGTCGCCGAACGCGCGGTGACCACCGGCCTGCCGCGCGACGACGATGGCCTCGCCGCGGCACTGCGCGCGGCGGGGTTCGAGCCGCCCGATGCGGCGCTCCGCACCATCGCCGAATGGCGCGGTGGCAAATTGCGCGCGCTGCGCAGCCCGGCGGCGCTCGACGCCCTCGAAACGGTGCTGCCCGAACTGGTCAGGGCACTCGGCGCCGCGCCCGATCCCGATGCCACGCTGACGCGCTTCGACAAGCTGGTCGCGGGGCTGCCCAGCGCGATCAACTTTTTCCATTTGCTCGCGGCGCAACCGGCGCTGGCGAAGATAGCGACGCGGATTCTCGCGCTCGCCCCGACACTCGCCGATGCGCTCGGCGCGCGCGCGCAACTGATCGAGGGGCTGATCGACAGCCGCGCCTTCGACGCCCCGGCCGACAAGGCGCAGTTGCGGGCCGAATGGGCGCCGGGGCTGGCGGCGCTCGACTATGAACGCCTGCTCGACCGCGTCCGCGACCTGGTCGGCGAACGGCGCTTTGCCTATGGCGTCCAGCTCGTCGCCGGATCAACCGATCCGCTGGCGATCGCCCGCGGCTATTCCGAACTGGCCGAGGCGGCGTTGCAAGTGCTCGCCGACGCGACAGTCGCCGAGTTTGTCGCGGCGCACGGCTCGATCGCGGGCAGCGAGCTGGTCGTGCTCGCGCTCGGGCGGCTGGGGGGCAGGGCGCTGACCCATGCGTCGGACCTCGACCTCATCTATCTGTTCACTGGCGACCATCTCGCCGAATCCGACGGGCCGCGCCCGCTGGGGGCGACGACCTATTACAACCGGCTGGCGCAGCGGGTGACCGCGGCGATGTCGGTGCCGACCGCGGCGGGCAAGCTGTACGATGTCGATACGCGGCTGCGGCCGCAGGGGGCGCAGGGGCCGCTGGTCGTCACGCTCGACAGCTTCGAACGCTATCAGCGCGAAGAGGCGTGGACTTGGGAGCATATGGCGTTGCTCCGGGCGCGGCCGGTCTATGGCTCGGACGCGGCGCGCGCCGAGGTCGAGCGGATCATCGCCGAATTGCTGGCGATCCCGCGCGATCCCGCGAAACTCGCCGCCGATGCCGCCGAGATGCGCGCCAGGATCGCCGCGCACAAACCACCGCAGGGCGCGCTCAACATCAAGGGCGGCCCCGGTGGGCTCGTCGATCTGGAATTTGCGATGCAGGTGACCCAGCTCGCGAGCGGACAGTGCCATGATCCCAACATCGGCGCCGCGCTCGCCTGTCTCAAGGCGGCGGGGTTGGCCCCCGACGGCGTGTGCGATGCGCATCGCCTGCTCGCGCGGATGCTCGTGATGCTGCGGCTGACCGCGCCCGCGGGTGAACCGCCGACCGCGGCGGCGCGGCAATTGGTGGCCAGCCAATGCGGCGAGCCCGGCTGGCCGCAACTGCTTGCCGCGCACGATGCGGCGCGGCAGGAGATTGCCGATTGGTGGGCGTCGATTCGCCCGGTGCAGGAGAATGAAACATGAGCGGTCTCAATCTGGGCGATGCCATTCCCGCGGTGACGCTGCTGGACGCCGATGGTGCGACGATCGATCTCGCCGCGATGAAGGGTGCACCGCTGGTCGTCTATTTCTATCCCAAGGCCGACACCCCCGGCTGTACCGTCGAGGCACAGGATTTCACCCGGCTCGCGCCCGAATTTGCCCATCTGCATGCGCAGGTGCTCGCCGTGTCGCGCGATGCACCCGCGAAGCTGTGTAAGTTCCGCGACAAATATGGCCTGACCGTGCGGCTGGCGTCCGACGAGGACGGTGCGGTGTGCGAAGCGTTCGGCACCTGGGTCGAAAAGCAGAATTACGGTAAGACCTATATGGGGATCGAGCGCTCGACCTTTCTGTTCGACCGCGATGGCAAGCTGGCCAAGGAATGGCGCAAGGTGCGCGTGAAGGGGCATGCCGAAGCGGTGCTGGAGGCGGCAAAGGCTCTGTAAATGTTGGCTTTGGGCGAAGCCGCGCGGGCGGTTCTGCTGACGCCAGATCCGCACGACAAACGTCGCGCGGCGCGGGGTCTGGCGCGGGCATGGCGGCAGGGGCGCCTTGACCATCGCTGTGACACCGCGATGCCCGATCAGCCCGCCTGGCCCGCCCACCCCGAACTGCTCGAACCCAGCCGGATGCCGCGGCGCGGCAAGGGCGGGTCCGCACGCGGCCGCATCGCGTTGCTCCACGCGCTCGCGCATATCGAATTTGTCGCGATCGACCTGGCGGTTGATCTGGTGGGGCGTTTCGGCGACGAATTTCCGCGCGACTTTGTCGATGACTGGATCGGCGTTGCCGCCGACGAAGCGATGCATTTTGCGCTGCTCGACCGCCGTTTGCGGCAGCTTGGCAGCCATTATGGCGCGTTGCCCGCGCACGCGGGGCTATGGGAAGCGGCGCAGGTCACCGCCGACGATGTGCTGGCGCGGCTCGCGATCGTGCCGATGGTGCTCGAAGCGCGCGGACTCGATGTCACGCCGCCGACTATCGCGCGTTTCCGCGAAGCCGGGGACGAAGCGTCGGCACAGATTTTATCGCGAATTTACGACGACGAGATTCGTCATGTGCGCGCGGGCACAGTCTGGTTCGGCTGGATGTGCGACGAACGGGGATTCAACGCCGTCGGAACGTGGCAAAGCCTCGTAAAAGCGCGATTCCGGGGGTCGCTCAAAGCGCCGTTCAACGACTCGGCGCGCCACGACGCCGGTCTAACGCAAGAATTCTATGGTGTTATTGCGTCTTAACCATTGGGATAGCACACAGGCTTCGCGGGGGATGAGCAATCATCCAAACCAACAAACACCGGCGCCAAAGCCTTTTTATGACTTTGGCGACATGGCACACGCGGGGTCGTATTTTGATAAACACTCTTCTGACGCAGAAGTTGCATCAAGTCGCAATCGTCTGCGCCGCAGCATTTTTCGCAACGGCGACTCCCGCCGTCCAGGCCGCCGAAACCAGCGCCGATGCGGGCATTATCGCCCCCGACGAACCCGATGACGACAGCTTTACCGCTGGCGTTCCCACCACCGGCGAAGACAGCGAAGCCCGCGCGATTTTCCAGGCGTGGAAGCGTCTCGACACCGGCCTGACCGCCTCGATTGGCGTTGCGGTGCCCTCGCGCCGCCCGATCGACCAGATGTCGCTGTCGTCGTCCTATGGCATGCGCGTCCACCCGGTCACCGGCAAGGTCGCGCGCCACAATGGCATCGACATCCCGGCGCCGCACGGCACCCCGATTTACGCGACCGCCGACGGCATCGTCGGCCGCGCCCAGCGCCTTGGCGGCTACGGCAATTATGTCGAAGTCGAACATGGCAACGCGATCCAGACGCGCTACGGCCATATGTCGTCTTACGTCGTCGTCCCCGGTCAGTCGGTGAAAAAGGGCGACGTGCTGGGTTACGTGGGTTCGACCGGCCGTTCGACCGGCAACCACCTGCATTATGAAGTCCGCATCGAAGGTGCACCGGTCAATCCGATGCCGTTCGTGCGGTCGGACCAGATGGCGATCGCTGCGATCACGGGCAAAAATGTCGCGATGGGCGGTCCCGAATAACAAGAATGACGAGCTTTCCTGGGTCGGAGAGGAGGGGCGCCAGGCGGGATAACCGTCGCGGCGCCCTTTTCATTTGGTTCAGAACGCTTATCTAGCCCGCATGGCCACGCAGCTTTCCGATATCACCCTGTCGCCCGCCGCCGCCGCGCGCGTCCGCTGGATTGCTGACCGCAAGGGTGAGGTGGATGCGGCGCTGCGCCTTGCCGTCGATGGCGGGGGCTGTTCGGGCTTCACCTATCGCTTCGGCCTGGCCGAAAGCATCGACGAGGGCGACATCGTCACCGAAACCGACGGCGTGAAGCTGGTCGTCGATCCCGTCAGCATCGACCTGGTGCGCGGCTGCATCGTAGATTTCGTCGATTCGCTGGGCGGATCGTCGTTTAAGGTCGAAAATCCCAATGCCGCCTCGGGCTGCGGTTGCGGGTCCAGCTTCTCGATCTGACGCCTTTCCCACCGCCGTGCTTGCTGGCATAGCGGGCCGATGAAAATCGCGACCTTCAATATCAACGGGATCAAGGCCCGCCTGCCGCGCCTCATCGAATGGCTCGAGGAAACCCAGCCCGACGTCGCCTGCCTGCAGGAATTGAAATCGAGCGACGAGACGATGCCGACCAAGGAGATCGAGGCGGCGGGGTACGGCTTTCTCTATCATGGGCAAAAGGGCTTCAACGGCGTCGCGATCCTCGCCAAAGGCACCCAGCCGGTCGAAACCCAGCGCGGGCTGGCGGGCGAGGATGAGGACGAGCAGTCGCGGTATCTGGAGGCCGACGTCCACGGCCTGCGCGTTGCGTCGATCTACCTGCCCAACGGCAACCCGCAACCGGGGCCGAAATTCGACTACAAGCTGCGCTGGACGGCGCGGCTGCGCGAGCGGGCAAAATTCCTGCTCTCCAGCGAAATTCCGACGATCCTGACCGGCGATTACAATGTCATCCCGCACGACGACGATGTGTGGGATCCGCGGGTGATGGCGACCGATGCGTTGATGCAGCCCGAATCGCGCGATGCGTGGTTCCGCCTGCTCGGCGACGGGTGGACCGACGCGATCCGCAGCCGCCATCCCGGCGGCCATGTCTGGACCTTTTGGGACTATCAGGCGGGCGGCTGGCAACGCGATCACGGCTTTCGCATCGACCATTTGCTGCTCAGCCCGGTGCTCGCCGACCGGCTGCTCGACGCCGGCGTCGACAAGGACCACCGCGGGCGGGAGAAGGCGAGCGACCATGCCCCGACCTGGGCGGTGCTGGCCTGATCTGGCCACTCCCGTTCCTATCGTCATCCCGGCGAAGGCCGGGATCTCGCCATCGCTTTAGAGCGCGAGGGTGAGATTCCGGCCTTCGCCGGAATGACGATCCGATTGAAGATGATCCCGATCAGTCCAGAGGCTTGTCGTAAATCTGATAAACCCGGTTTACCTTGGCATCGATGGCTTCGGCGACCGCTTTCATCCCCTGATTGTCGTCGAGCACCCAACCGATGTCGCCGCGCTCGGTCGCGTAGTCGCGCACCGCGTCGCGGCGGATGAATTCGATCATCATGAAGGCGAGGGTGCTCGCCATGCGGCTGTTCTGCAGCTTTTTGGCGACCCCCATCAAGGGGACGCGCAGCGTGCGGCTTTTCGGCTTGCGCAGCCACCACAGCAATCGCGCCCAGTTAAAGGGGAGCAGCGAGCCGTCCATGTCGATCAGCAATTCGTTGATGTTGGGCAGGACGATGATGAATGCCACCGCCTCGCCGTCGAGTTCGGCGACGCGGACCAGGTCCTCGAACACGATGGCGCGCAGCTTCTTGCCGATGAACGCGATTTCGCTGTCGGTCAGCGGGACAAAACCCCAATTGTCCGACCAGGCGTCGTTGAGCAGCCCCATGATCAGCGCGGCTTCGGTGTCGAAATTCTTCTTGTCGACCTTGCGCACCCGAATGCGCGCGTTCTTTTCGCCTGCCGCGACGATGCGGTTCACCAGCGGTGAAAAGCCTTCTTTCACGTAGACGTCATAGTTGATCAGCTGCTTGATCGGGCGATAGCCGCTGGCCTCGATCCAGTCGCGATACAGCGGGCTGTTATGCCCCATCATTACCGTCGGCCGGTTTTCGAAGCCTTCGATCAACAGCCCCGGCTCGTCCCAGATCGAGATCGACAGCGGTCCCAGCGACCGGTGCATGCCCTGACCGCGGAGCCAATCCTCGGCGGCGGCGAGCAGCGCGCGGGTGGTTTCCGCATCTTCGGCTTCGAGCAGGCCCCAATTGCCGGTACCCGGCCCCATGCCCTGTTCGGCGGGCTGCGCGAGCGCGAGATCGTCGATATGCGCAGAAATCCGCCCGACGGTGCGCCCATTGCGTCGCGCCAGAAACAGCTGGGCCTTGCCATGTTCGAACCACGGATTCTTGCCCGGGGTGAGCAGGCTATGGACCTCGCTTTTCAGCGGCGGCACCCACGCCGGATCGCCGCGGTTGAGCCGAAAGGCGAGCTCGACAAACTCGCGTTTGTCGTTCTTGTCCTTGACCGGGTGGATGGTGATCGGGCCGTCCGAATATCCGCTCATACTGGTTTCCTGAAATGCCAACCCTATATGTCTGGCGACGCATTAGGGCATCGCTGCCGCGCTGGCGACCCGCATTTGGCCATTTTGCTGCCACGAAATCATGGTGAAGAGCGACGGTTATGACGACGATCAATCCCTCCGCCGATCGGATCGCGGCGCCACTGGCCAGGGCGGCGACCAAGACTCCCAAGTCGGCGATCGCCGACGATATGGCGATGATCCGCGCCGCGTCGGAGCTGACGCGCGACCTCACCGCGCCCAGCCCGCGCATCTATTGGACCGATTTTCTGGCCTCGGCATTCATCGGCTATGCCGGTGTCGCGGGCGCGATTTGGGCGCCCACGACGGCATGGGCGCTCGCCGCGGCGTTGATCGCGATCCTCGCGCTCTATCGCGCGGGCAGCTTCATCCACGAACTCACCCATATCCGCAAAAACGCGCTGCCGGGGTTCCGTTTCGCTTGGAACCTGCTCGTCGGCGTGCCGCTGCTGATCCCGTCGTTCATGTATGAAAGCATCCACAGCCTGCACCACAACCGCACCAAATATGGTACGGTCGACGATCCCGAATATCTGCCGCTCGCGCTGATGAAGCCGTGGACGGTGCCGCTGTTCGTCGTCGCCGCGGCGTTTGCGCCGCTCGCCTTGCTGTTCCGTTACGCGGTGCTGACCCCGCTGTCGTTCCTGATCCCGCCGCTGCGCCGGATCGTCGTCGAGCGCTATTCGGGGATGATCATCAACCCGCTGTTCCGCCGCAAGCCACCCGAAGGCGAGTTCCGCCGGATGTGGGCGTGGCAGGAGGGCGGCGCGTGGGCGTGGTCGAGCCTGCTGATCGCCGCGGGCGTGTTCGGCTGGGTGCCGCTGCGCGCGCTGCTGATCTTTGGTGCGATCGCCGCGGCGACTTTGGTGCTCAACCAGATCCGCACGTTGGTGGCGCATCTGTGGGAAAATGACGGCGAAGTGCTGACCGTGACCGGCCAGTTCCTCGACAGCGTCAATGTGCCGCCGCCGGGTCTGCTGCCCGAGCTGTGGGCGCCGGTGGGCCTGCGCTATCATGCGCTGCACCATCTGCTGCCGGGCGTCCCCTACCATGCGCTCGCCGAGGCGCATCGCCGGTTGAAGGATGTGCTGCCGACCGATTCGCAATATCATGGCGCGAATTACGCGAGCCTGCCGCAGCTGGTGCGCAATCTGGTCGCAGGTTCGGCGCGCGGGGCTGCGGCCTGAATATACTTACCCGGCGGATGTCTGCTTTGGGGTGGGGAGCTGCCTTTCCCCTCTCCCGTCGGGAGAGGGATACGCAGGCTTGGTTGCGTAGCAACCTAGCCGAAGTTGGGTGAGGGGATCACCGTCCGATACGAAAACCAACCTCAGACACCCTCACCCAACCCTCTCCCAAGGGGAGAGGGCTTTATGACCGCAATCGGTCGCTAGCTGCCGCCAGCCCTATTCCTCGGTCCTAATCAAAATCATCTCACCGATCAGCGCGAACAGGATGAACGGCCCCCACGCCGCCAGAAACGGCGAGTAGGCGCCCAGATCCCCCATCGCGAGGGCGAAATTGTCGGCGACAAAATAGGCGAAACCGAGCCCCATGCCGAGGATCGCGCGGATGAACAGCTTGCCCGATCGCGCCAGCCCGAAGGCCGCGACCGCGCCGAGCAGCGGCATCAGGATCGCCGACAGCGGCCCCGAAATCTTGTGCCACAGCACGCCCTTCAGCGCGTTGACCGGCCGCCCCGCGGCCTCGAGGTCGGCGATCGCCGCCTTCAGTTGCAGGAACGGCAGCTCGTCGCCGTCGACCTGCGCCAGCGTGAACTGATCGGGGCGCACCGACTTTGCCGCGACGATCGTGCCGAGTGGCTCCATCGTCCCCGATCGCCGGATGAACCGCCGCGCATTGGTCATTTCCCAGCCGCCCCCGGCGAGCGCGCGGGCGCTGTCGGCCTTCAGCATCGACGACAGCACCCCGCCGGTGCGTTCGTAGATGGTGACGCCGGTGAGGACGATCGCGGGCCCGCCGGTCGCCACGGTTTCGGCATTGATCAGATCGTCGCCGTCGCGCACCCAGATATTGCTGCGCACCCCATTGTCGGGCGGCACCTTTTTATACTCGACCTTTTGCCAGGCGCTGAGCGCGGCGGTCGAGCGGGTGACGATCCGTTCGTTGAATGCAAAGCTGATCGCGGCGACGAGCAGCGCGGCAAGGAACAGCGGCGCCAGCACCTGATGCGCCGACATCCCCGACGCCTTCATCGCGACGACCTCGCTGTTCTGGTTGAGCGTGATCAGCGTGAGGATCGTTCCGAGCAGCACCGAAAAGGGCAGGAAAGTCTCGATGATCTGCGGCAGCCGCAGCCCGACATAGCGCCACACGTCGCTGTCGCTGTTGCCCGCCACCGCCAATATCTTGCCACTCTCGCCGAGCAGGTCGAGCGTTTGCAGGATCAGCACCAGCGCGAACAGGATCGAGAAGGAGCGGATGAGGAACAGCCGCCCGACGTAAAGCGCCATCGTGCGCGACGGGAAAAAATGAAGCTGGTGCATATCAGGTCAGGCTTTCCACGCCCCGCGGCTTGCGCTGGAGCATCGTGAGCAGCCCGCGAATCTTTTGCGCCGCCTTGGCCGCAACGCGTTCGAGCGCGCCGATCGGTTGGCCCCCCGGCACATGCGCGACGACGTAATACATCCAGATCGCCAGCGCCGCGAACAGCAGGAAGGGCACCCACAGCGCAATCACCGGATCGACGACACCGCGCGCGCCCATATCCTCGGCATATTGGTTGATCTTGTGCTGCGTCACCAGCAGCACGATCGACAGAAAGACGCCAAGCGACGAGGTCGATCGTTTGGGCGGAATGGCGAGGGCGATCGCGATCAGTGGGATCAGGAACATCGACAACACTTCGACGATGCGGAAGTGGAAATTGGCGCGCGATTCGAGCCGCGTCTGCTCGGACTGGCTGCTATCCTTGCCGGCGACGAACAGCTCGGGGATCGTCATTTCGCGGTCGGCGCCGCCGCGCAGCCGGAACGCCTCGATCTTGGGCAGCGGGATCGGCAGGTCGTGGTTGTCGAAGGTCAGCACGCGCGGCACCGAAAATTTCGGCGATTCGTGGATCAGCACGCCTTGCGACAGGCGCAGGATGATCGTGTTCGGATCGTCGGTGGCAAGGAACTGGCCGCGCGCCGCGGTCGCTGACACGCGCTGCCCGTCGCGGTTGTCGCCGCGCACGAAGATCCCGCGCAAGCTGCGCCCGTCGTCATAGCTTTGCTCGATCCGCAGGGTCATCCGGTCGCCCAGATTGGTGAACTCGCCGACCTTGATCGACGCCCCCAGTGCGCCCGACCGCAGCTCGAATTGCAGCCCTTCATAGGCGTAGCGGGCGACCGGCTGGATGAACCCGACGATCGCCAGATTGAGCGCCGCCAGCGCGATCGCATAAGCAAAGGGCACCCGCATCAGCCGCCCGAAACTCATGCCGACACCCTTCAGCACGTCGAGCTCGCTCGTCGTCGCCAGCTTTCGAAACGCCAGCAGGATGCCCAGCATCAGCCCGATCGGGATGCCCAGCGACAGATATTCGGGGATCAGGTTGGCGAGCATCCGCCACACGATGCTGACCGGACCACCCTCGGTGGCGACGAAGTCGAACAGCCGCAGCATCTTTTCCAGCACGAGCAACATCGCCGAGAGGACGAGGGTACCCAGCATGGGAAAAAAGATGAGCCGCGCGATGTAGCGGTCGATGGCAGGCAGCTTATTCAATCTTTCGTCGCCCCATCACCATGATTTGGCCGCAAATTGTTCCGATATGCCGATGCAAGGGCGACAGGAACCCGTGTCGGCATGTGCTTTTTGCGGTTGCTGACGTGGCTATAACCTCTGGAGGTATTGAGGTCATGTCGAAAATTTTTCTCGCCGGCCTGCTCGCCGCTGGCGCTGCCGGAGCGCTGATTGCGCCCGTCGCGGCGCAGGGTGCGGCATTGGGTCCGGCGGCGGCGCTGTGCAACAGCAACGCGACCGCGGTGCAGGTTGATGTGCGCGGTTTCAAGGCGCGCACCGGCACCGTGCGGGTCCAGATCTACAGCGCGAACAGCAGCTATCTGGAAAAGCGCAAATGGATCGAACGCGTCGACGTTCCCGTGTCGCGCGCCGGTACGATGTCGGTCTGCGTCCCGGTGAAGCAGCCGGGCAATTATGTCGTGTCGGTGCGGCATGACATGAACGGCAACGGCAAGTCGGACCGCAGCGACGGCGCCGGACTGTCGGGCAATCCCGACATGAAGGTCAGCGATTTCATCTTCAAGCGGAAGCCCAAATTGGCGACGGTCAGCTTTGCCGTCGGCGGCGCCACCAAGCGCGTGCCGGTGGTGCTGAACTACGTCAACGGCCTGTCGTTCGACCCGGTCGAATAGGGAGCTTTATGGCCAGCGTCGCGCTTCTTTCCAATCCGCGTTCGACCGGCAACCGTGCCCTGTTGCCCCGGGTTCGCGAATATTGCGCGGCGCACCCCGACATTTTTCACTATGAGGTCGAGGACGTCGATCAGATTGGCGAGGCGATCCGCACCATCGCGATGGTATCCCCGCGCGTCGTCGTCATCAACGGCGGCGACGGCACGGTGCAGGCGGCGCTGACCGAGCTGTATTCGGGCGGCCACTTCGGCGGCTCGCCGCCGCCGGTCGCAGTGCTGCCGAATGGCAAGACCAATCTGATTGCGCTCGATCTGGGCGCCGCGGGCGATCCGATCAAGGCGTTGCAGCGGGTGATCGAGCTGGTCGAATCGGGCCATCTGGACGATCATGTGATCGAGCGTCAGCTGATCTCGCTCGACAGCGGCGGTGAGGCCCGCCCGGTGCTCGGCATGTTCCTGGGCGGCGCCTATCTCGCCGACGTCATGCTCTATTGCCGCAATCGCATCTATCCGCTCGGCCTGCCCAACGGCATCTCGCATTTCCTCGCCGCGATCCTCGGCCTGTTCGCGATGATGTTCGGACTCGGCGGCGGGCGGCTGCCGCCCAAGCCCGAAGCGATGACGGTGTCGTTGATCCGCCAGGGCGAATATAAGGGCAAATTTTCGCTGCTGATCGTGACGACGCTCGAAAAACTGCTGCTCAGCATCCGCACCAATGACAGCGCCGGCGAGAGCGGGCAGATGAAATTGCTCGCGGTCGAACGCGGGTTGGGCGCGCTGGTCCGCATGCTCGGCGCAACCTGGCGCGGCACGCTGGGGCAGCGCCAGCTCGACGGCGTGCATTTCCAGCAGGGCGACGAAATCCGCATCGAAGGCGAGCGGTCGAACGTGATCCTGGACGGCGAGATTTTTCAGGCGAAGTCGGGCAAGCCGATCATCCTGACCTCGACGCAGCCGGTGCCCTTCCTGCGTCTTGCCGCCTGAGCGGATCATGTCGGCGTTGACGGACCTCGTCCGCGAAGAACTCCATACCCCCGTCGATCCGCGCGTCTCCGCAATGGCAGCGGCGATCGCGGCGCAATATCCGGGCAGCGCGCGCGCCGTGCTGTTTTACGGCAGCTGCCTGCGCGAGAGCGAACTCGACGGGCTGATGCTCGATTTCTATCTGATCGTGTCGGATTATGGCGACGCCTATCCCAAACGCTGGCTGGCCGCCGCCAACCGTTTGATCCCCCCCAATGTGTTTCCGTTTCAGCATGGCGGGCTGATTGCCAAATATGCGGTGCTCAGCGAGAGTGATTTTCATCGGCTGAACGGACCCGAAACCCGCAACGTGTCGGTGTGGGCGCGCTTTGCCCAGCCATCCCGATTGGTGTGGACGGTCGACGATACCGCCGCGGACCGCGCGGTGGCCGCGGTGGCGCGCGCCGCGCCGACCTTGCTCGCGGCGGCCGGATCAATCGATGGCGAGCCGCCGCTCGACTGGTGGCGGCGGGCCTTTGCGCTCACTTATTCGGTCGAACTGCGCGCCGAACGGAGCGGCCGGGCGCAGTCGGTCGTCGATGCCGATACCGACCGCTACAAACGCTTCAGCCTTCCCGCCATGGCGGCGATCCCCACCGGAACGCGCGGCGGCGCATGGGCGCGGCGGCGGGTGGAGGGCAAGGCACTCAGCATCGCGCGGCTCGCCAAGGCCAGCCTGACCTACGCCGGCGGGATCGATTATCTGGCGTGGAAGATCAATCGCCATGCGGGCACAAAGATCGAGATCAAGCCCTGGCAGCGCCGCTGGCCGCTGGTCGCCGCGCTGACGCTGGTGCCGCGTCTGATCCGGGGCGGCGCGATCCGGTAAGCGGGCGGATCCCCGGGAATCAGGATCTAGCTCGCGAGCCGCTGACCTTCGCTCGACCGCGCGTCGCCGCAGCGGCGGATCGCCTGATCGAGCGCGTTCAGCGTGAAGGGCTTACGCAGCACGTCATGGTCGCCAAAACTTTCGGCCTCGCCGGCATCGCCGGCATAGCCGGTGACGAACAGCACCGACAGTTCGGGCCAGCGCCGTTTGAGCCGGGCGACCAGCTCGGGACCGGTGAGTTCGGGCATCAGCACGTCGGACAGGATCAGGTCAAATCGGTCCCCGTTGGCTAGCCGTCCTTCGACCAGCCCCTCGACCTCCAGCGGATTGCCGCACCCGACCGCGCGATGGCCCAGTTCCTCGACGGCATCGACCGTCGCGGCGAGCACGCGCTGGTCGTCCTCGACGACCAGGACGTTCAGCGTTTCGGTCGGTGCGGTATTGTCCGCATCGCCCTCTGCGTCGCTGGTCGCGGCGGCGACATCCTCCGGCTTGGCGACCGGCAACAGCATGGCGACGCTGGTGCCTTCGCCTTCGGTCGATGAAATCTGCACCTCGCCGCCCGACTGCCGACAAAAGGCGAAGACCTGGCTCATGCCCAGCCCGGTGCCCTGGCCCGCGGGCTTGGTGGTGTAAAAGGGGTCGAACACGCGTTCGAGCACCTCGGGCGCCATCCCGCACCCGGTGTCGATCACCTCCACCGCCAGTGCCTTGCCGTCGCCATCGTCGAGGGTGCGGATGGTCAGCGCGCCATGACCGTTCATCGCATCGCGCGCGTTGACCGCCAGGTTGAGCAGCGCGTTTTCGAATTGCTGCCGGTCGAGCCAACAGGCGAGGCCATCGGCACCAAGGTCGAGGGTCAGCGCGATGCGGTCGCCGATCGTCCGTTCGATCAGCTCGGCAAAGCTGGCGATGCAGTCGTCGACCGGGGTGATTTCCGGACGCGCGGGTTCGGCGCGGGCAAAGGTGAGCAACCGCCGCGTCAGGTCAGCGGCGCGGTTGGCGCCGTCGAGGGCGTTGGCGAGGTGGCGTTCGGCCTTTTCCGGCGTATCGGGCAGCCAGCGCTGCGCCAGTTCGAGTCCGCCGACAACGACTGCCAGCATATTGTTGAAATCATGGGCGATGCCACCGGTCAGCTGGCCGACGGCTTCCATCTTCTGCGCCTGGCGCAGCTGGGCCTCGGCGGCTTCGCGCTCGCTCATCTCGCTGCGCAGCGCAATATTGGCGCGTTCGAGTTCGGCGGTGCGCGCCTCGACCGCCTCTTCCAGCTGCGCCGCGCGGTCGCTTTCGGCCGCCTGCTCGCGCCGCGCGACGCGGCGCTCCGCCTCGGCACGGACGAGCGAGAAGGTGGTGCCGATTGCCGCCGCCGCCGCCGCCGCGCCGAGCAGCGAGAACAGCAGGATCGCCTGGTTCAAACTGGCGCGGTCGGCGGCGGCGACGCGGTTGCGCTCGCGCAGCAGGGCGCGTTCATTGTCGATAATCTGGGTCAGCAGCCGGTCGATGCGGCCCAGCGCCGCGTCATGGCCGGCGGCATGATATTTCGAGATCGCGGCGACGGTCTGGTTGTAATTGGCGCTGAGCGCCGCGTCGCCGAGCTGGCGGCCGCGACTATCCATTTCACGCGTCAGATCGTCGATCAGCTTCGACTGCTCGGCGTTGTCGCGCACCCGAAAGTTGAGCCGGGTCAGATATTGCCGCGCCAGCCCCCATTGCTGTTCATAGACGCGGCCATCCTCCTTTTGCAGCCCAACGGCAAAGCGGCCGAGTGCCGCCTCGGCCCGCGCCAGTGCGGCATCGAGCGAGCGGGTCTGCGAAATGACCTCCAGGCTCTGCGTCTGCCAGCCGAGTGAGCGGTCGTAATTGTCGCTGGCGCGCGCCAGCAGCAGCACCAGCGCCGCCACAATGCCGGTCAGCAGTGCCGCCATGCCGATCGTCAGCCAAAAGCGTATCCGCTCCCGCCGATTGTCGGTTTCCGTATCGCCATCCCGCTCGAACACGCGCCTGTCTTAACGGACAAGCGCCGCGCCGCAAAGCGTCGAAGCCGCCGCAGGTTCCGCGTCGCTTCGATTCGGCGCAAAAAGGAATCCGCTGGTCGGGGGACTGGCCCGGATCAACTGCTGGCGATTCAGCCGATAATGCCGACGCGTCGGCCCGCACGCTCGAAACGCGCGAGGATTTCGGTGACCTGGTCGCCGCTATGTTCGGCGCACAGCGAACAGCGCAGCAGCGTCATGTTCGCCGGGGTTGCGGGCGGGCGGGCGAGATTGACGTAGAGGCCTTCCTCCAGCAGTGCTTCCCACATCGTCGCGCCGCGTTCCAGATCGGGCATGATCACCGCAATGATCGCCGACTGCGGCTCGTCGGTGCCGAGCGTGAAGCCGAGGTCGCGCAGCCCCTTGTGCAGCGTCTTGCTATTTTCCCACAGATGCGCGCGCTTGTTCGACCCGTGCATCAGCTTTCGGATGCTCGTCGCGGCGGTCGCGACGACGCTGGGCGGCAGCGACGCGGTGAAGACATAGGGGCGGCAGACGAGCCGCAATATCTCGAACTTCGGGTGGTTCGACACGCAGAAGCCGCCGACGGTGCCGACGCTCTTGCTGAACGTGCCGATGACGAAATCGACGTCGTCCAGCACCCCCTGCGCTTCGGCGACGCCGCGACCATGTTCGCCGATGAAGCCCATCGAATGCGCTTCGTCGATCAGCACCATCGCGCCATTTTCCTTGGAGACGCGGATCATCTCCTTCAGCGGCGCGACGTCGCCGAGCATCGAATAGACGCCCTCGAGCACCACCAGCTTGCCAGCGTCCGCGGGCAGGCGCTTCAATCGTTTTTCCAGCGCCTCGACATCATTGTGACGGAACGCGACGATTTCGGCATTGCCCATCGCGCAGCCGTCATAGATCGACGCATGGCTGTCGATGTCGAGGATGACATAATCGCCCTTGCCAGCGATCGTCGAAATGATCCCGAGGTTCGCCTGATAGCCGGTCGAAAACACCATGGCATGATCCATGGCGTAAAATTCCTTGAGCGCCTCTTCGCACTCCTTGTGCCCCTGATAGGTGCCGTTGAGGACGCGGCTGCCGGTCGTGCCGGCGCCGAACTTGTCGAGCGCGTCCTTGCCCGCGGCGATGACGTCTTCGTCGAACGTCATGCCCATGTAGTTGTAGGTGCCGAGCAGGATCGTCTCGCGCCCGTTACAGATCGCAACGGTCGGCGAGATCACTTTCTCCATCACCAGGCTGAACGGATCGGTGACCCCGGTCGCGAGCAGATCTTCGCGCTGTTGGATCAGTGGGTCGAACTTGGAAAAAAGGTCGGTCATCGCGGTGTCAGCCCTGCAATTTCTCGACGGCGGCGACCAGCTGACCGACGGTTTCGATCTCGGCCTGCATGTTCATGCTGATGATGATGTCGAAGGTGTCCTCGACCTCGGCGACGAAATCCATCACCGTCAGGCTGTCCCATTCGAGATCGCCGGCAAAGGTCGTCGCGTCGGTCAGCTCGACACCCTTTTTGTTGAAGGGGGCGATCAGGCCGTAAATTTGGTCGGTGAGGGCGGTGCTCATGTGGTGCGTCCCATAAAGGCATAAAGTGGCGTGCGGCATGCCGCGAAGGCGTCCGATTGGCAAGCGAATGCGGCGGGAACAGGGCAGCATCTTGCCGCTCTCGCCACTTCATGGCATCCCTGTGGCGGGTCGCTGGCGCATGAAGGACGGGGGAATGGTCCATGGACAGCGAAGACGCATCGACACCAGCGGCGCGGTCGGCGGTTTCCTTTCCGCCGAACGCCGTCCATCTCGTCCGCACCAACCAGCAACTGACGATGCAGCTGTCGCAAATGGCGGATCAAAAGGCGTCGATCCTGATGGGCGCGACCTTTGTCGTTTTCACCCTCGCGGTCGGGCAGGCGCGCGCCGGGGCGGGGGCGCTCGCGATGCCGCTGACGATCCTCGCGACCTTCTCGTTCCTGTCGGCGCTACTCGCCGTGTCGGCGGTCCTGCCGCGGGTCGGCAAGGCGCCGCCCATCGTCTTCAAGGACGGCAAGGATCACAGCAACATCCTGTTCTTCGGCCGCTTTTCCCAGATGGAGGAGGATGAGTTCATCGACGCGGTGAAAGCGCGGCTGCACAGCGAAGAGGATCTGTACGAAACGATGCTGCGCGATACTTATCAGAACGGCATCGTGCTGGCGCGGCGTAAATATCGCTATCTGGCCCATGCGTACCGGCTGTTCGTCGTCGGACTGACGCTCACCTTCGGCGCGTTCGCGGTCCAGATGGTGACGATGTGGCGGGGGTGAGATAAACCGTCGCCCCCGCGAAGGCGGGGGCCGCTAGAGGCACTTCTCGGCTTGGCTGCGCAATGACGACAGCCGCCGCGTTCAGAGGCGCGTGACTCTGAAACGCCCTTCGCGGGGGCGACGAGTCTATTGTTGCCTTTCTGCCACCCCCGCCCTCGAAAATCCCGCCGAGCAACGCCCGGGATTGAACCCCCGCACCCCCAAGCCTATCCGGGCCGGCCATGTTGCAGCAGGCCACGCCCTTGACCGCGCAAGCGCCGCCGGGTCTCCGCGCCGAGTTTCGCGCGACGCTGGCGCTTGCCCTGCCGCTGGCCGCCGCGAACCTGCTCCAGATGCTCGTCCACGCGATCGACGTCATCTTTGTCGCGCGGCTCGGCGATGCCGCGCTCGCCGCCTCGTCGCTCGGCGTGTCGATCTTTGGCCTCTTGCTGTGGACCGGCAGCGGGCTGGTCGGCGCCGCCGCGCCGCTGATCGCCGCCGAACTCGGCCGCCGCAACCATGCGGTGCGCGAGGTCCGGCGCACCGTCCGCATGGCGCTGTGGCTCAGCGCGCTGGTATCGCTGATCTTCATGGGCATTTGCGCCGCGGGCGGCCCGATCATGGTGGCGACCGGGCAGCCTGCCGAAACCTCGGCGCGCGCTGCGGGATTCCTGCTGATCCTGATGTGGGGCATGTTCCCGATGATCGCCGCGACGGTGCTGCGCATCTTCGTCTCGGCGCTCGGGCGGCCGACGATCGCGACCGCGATCACCTTTGGCGCGCTCGGGGCCAATACGCTCGGCAACTGGGCGCTGGTGTTCGGCAATCTGGGGATGCCCGCGCTCGGGCTGCACGGCTCGGCGATCTCCAGCGTGCTGACCAGCGTGCTGATGTTGGTCGCTTATGTCGTCGTCATCCAGACCGATCGGCGGCTGCGGCGCTATCATCTGTTCGGCAACTGGTGGCGCACCGAATGGACGCGCTTTTTCGACATGCTGCGCATCGGTACTCCGATCAGCCTGACCATCCTGGCCGAGGCCGGGTTGTTCACCGGCGCGGCGTTCCTGATGGGGCGGATCGGGGAGGCGGAGCTGGCGGGGCACACCATCGCGCTGCAGGTGGCGGCGCTGGCGTTCCAGATCCCGTTCGGTGTCGCGCAGGCGGCGACGATCCGCGTCGGCCTCGCTTACGGCGCGCGCAATCATCGCGGCATCGCCCAGGCCGGACAGGCCTCGCTGGTGCTCGGCATCGGCTTCATGGCGTTCACCGCGCTGCTCATGTGGCTGTTCCCGGCGCTGGTGCTGTCGATCTATGTCGACGTCGATGCGGCGCGCAACGCGGCGCTCGTCGGGTTCGCGATGCAGTTTCTGGTCGTCGCCGCGGCGTTCCAGCTGTTCGACGGCGCGCAGGCGGTCGCCGCCGGGGTGCTGCGCGGCTTGCAGGACACCCGCACCCCGATGATCATCGCGATCTGCGGCTACTGGATCGCGGGTTATGGCACCGCGATCTACCTCGGCTTCTGGACCCCGCTCGCCGGCGTCGGGGTGTGGATCGGGCTGGCGGTCGGCCTGATCGTCGTCTCGGCCGTGCTGCTGATCCGCTGGCGGATGCGCGCCCGTCTCGGGCTACTCCCGGCCTGACGCAAAAAACTTGGACGGCGGTGGTTGACGCCTATCCGACTCCCACCCATATGGCTGCCTGTTAGCACTCGCGCCTTGTGAGTGCTAAATGACATCCATTGCATTTTTGGAGGGAAATCCATGCAATTTCGTCCGCTGCACGACCGCGTGCTGGTTCGCCGTATCGAAGCCGAAGAAAAGACGGCTGGCGGCATCATCATCCCCGACACCG
>VFQO010000657.1_pt1 | contig 33900 bp, 23 predicted proteins | sample 3512331 | NCBI WGS metagenome assembly VFQO01 (sample SAMN10412371, study PRJNA504923) | tailings metagenome | isolation source: Replicate 3 from Balatoc abandoned mine | place: Philippines: Itogon, Benguet | collected 2017-08-28 | reverse complement strand
GGACAACTCTGCACCTCTTCAACCCGCACGCAGTCTCTTTATCTCTCGGGGTAAAACTGTTCAGACAAGCGGGGCCACTTCTGCTTGAGCCGCAAGTCGATGCAATGAAGCACATCGACTGGCCAGAGCTTGACCTCACAGCGTTGAAGCAACGAAAGGGAAACGGTGCTTGAAGCACGGCGTCCGGAGCACGCATCTACGAGTAAGCGGGCACGTATGGTTCGATGCGTGGCACGAACCCGAACCGCTGTTGCAGTCCGCAGGTTCACTTGATTTGCGCTCAAGAACCTGTTCGAAATGCCGATAGCCCCTCGAGATGGGTACATCCATCCAACATTGAGGACGCAAATGAAAGTAAGCAAGGCAGAGAACGCAGCCGTATCGGCTGCAGAAGAGCTGGCAAAGAAGGCGCAGGCGGAACTCAAGCGCCTCGAGGCAAAAATTCGCAAACTCGAGCGCCGTCTTGAGTCCTCTACGGATGTGTGGCATCAAGCCACCAAGATATTGGTTCCGGCATGGTTCGGTCAGAACTCCGTAGAAAAGGGATTCAAGCTTGGCGAGACCTTTTCGGCTGCTGGGGTCTTGGCCCTTGTTGCCATCGGGAAAACATGTCGAGAAAGCGAAGATTCTTCGAACAGAAGGGAGTGTGAAGTTGGGATGCAGATGAGACTGAGGCCTTCAGGTTTCGACCGAGAAGAAGCACGGGACCTGGCGCAACGTGGCTTCAGTGAGCTGAGGCTGCACAAGCTCATCAGGCCGCACAAGAGAACGAGGAACCTCGCGCAAGAGATTGAGGTCATGAGCAAGCCCCAGCTTGAATACTTCGTGTTAAGTGCAAAGGGGCAGAAGTGGTTCGACCTCATCGAACGCTCGGCCGGATGTGCCGATATGGACAAGTAGCCAAGGGCGAAAGCTCGCAACTGCGAAGAGCGAGCAAGTGCCGCTGCAGTCCTTTCTGACTATAGGAGCCCGGCATACCACCCGGGCACTCTTTCTCAGGCTCAATCAGCCAGCGCCTTCAAAAGCGCGTCTCGTCCGTCCTGATAGAACTCGATATCGAGCTTGGTAGCCATCTCGTCTGAGAGGTCGAACAACTGGCGCCGGCAAGACACCGGGAGCAACAAGGCCTTGGCACCCTTCTCGACTGCAATTTCGGCCAACGTCACTGCGTTGTGAACCGGTTCGATGGTGCCGCCGAGCGTCACCTCTCCGACCACCACCAAGCCACCGCGGACTGACTTCTTCAGCAGCGCGCTGGACAACGCGATGAGCGCCCCGACGCCGGTCTTGGCACCGGCCTTGGCGGCGTCGAAGCCGCGAAGCTGCACCGAGAACTCATGGGACCGCGGGTCCCGGTCTCCGACCAACTGCTGAGCACGGGCATAAAGGTTCTGCTCCGCACAGCGGATGGACTCCTTGAAGGCGGCCGGCACCGGGTTGTTTAGCACCCGCACGCCGCTTCCAGGCCCCTCGTTTATCTCGAGCCTGAAGAGGCCCGGGTGCTCCTCGTCACCACCGGGGCTCAGCACCCAGACCTGGCCGCACTCCAGCGGCTCGTCGCCGATGCCACCCTGGCTCTGCAGCTCAGGCGTGCTGACGAACTTTTCGACGCCCTCGGCGCCCAGGGTGTAGCTGAAGTGGGTGTTGCGGAACTCGGCCGCGCCGATGCGCTTCTGCTGCTCCTTGACCCGACGGCGCACTTCGAGCGCCAGGCGCACGGCCCACTCGAGGTCTTCCTCGCTGACCGCCATATCCGAGCCGGGGTACATCAGCTTCAGTAGTCCGCTCACGGTCTTGTTGACGCCGTTGAGGTCTCGGCCCGACAGCGCACCGCCCCAGCGCACACGCCCTTGCAACGTCGAGACCCGGCTCTGGTTGCGCAGTTGGGTGAAGCACTCCGACAGGAAGTCGCTCACCAAGCCGAAGTGGGTGGTGAACAGCGTGGGGTTCAGCTTCGGCACATCCCAGCCAGGAAGGAAGCAGTGGATGCGGTCCATGAACGCCGTGTCATCCCGCATCTCGGGCGGCAGCGGCCCGAAGAGATGACCGATACGCTGCTGGTGCTCCACGTCGACGTCAAAGTTACCCACCAGCACGATGGAGCCGTCCGCCCGGATGCTTTCCTTGCCCCGGGAGAACTCGCCGCTCTCCATGTAGCCCTTCATGATGTTGACGCCATCCTTCTGGTCGAAGGACACGCCAGACACCTCGTCGAAGCACACCACGTCGTACTGGCACACCAAACCGCGTTGGCCGCTGGCGTTGTTAACGAACATGCGGGCTACGGTCGCCTTGCCACCGGAGATGAGGTGGGCGTAGGGTGAAACCTGCTGGAACAGGTGCGACTTGCCCGTTCCCCGGGGGCCGAGCTCAACCAGGTTGTAGTTGCGCTCGACGAAAGGCACCATGCGCAGCAGTAGCGCGTCCTTGGCTCGTTCCGACAGGGTCTCGGGTTCGAAGCCGACGCTGCGCAGCAGCAGGTCGCGCCACTCAGCAGTGGAGAACTGCTCCCGCCCCTTGGCCAGAACGTCCAGCGTCTCGCGCTTTGAGAGCTGGATGGCCCTCAGCGCTTCGACACCGAAGGGCCGCCCGCCCTTCTCTTGTGCGATGGATGCGTCGTAGCCCAGGGTCACCTCGGCGTAGAAGCCGCCGGTGAGCATGCGCTCGTTCTCCTTGACCATCTCGGGCGTGAGCCGCACGTCCGTGAGGCGCAGGCTGGGCAAAGTGGCGATGTAGGAATCGGTCTTGGAGTCCAGACGCGCCGTGACGATATCGATAATCTTCACGGAGCCGGCCTCGCGTGCGCGGGCCTTGAAGAGCTCCTCTTCCCCGGCTTTCACCGTCCGCGACACCAGCTGCCGCTGGACGATATCCAGGCCCTCCTGGATTTCTGCCTCGTCGGTGGTGGCGCAGTAGCGGCCCAGCAGGAACTCGACCACATACGTTGGCACGGGGAACTGGCGGCTGAACGTCCGCACCAGGTCCTTGCGTACCACGTAGCCTTCGAAGGCAGCGGTCGCCTTCCTGTCCAAATCGTCGAGTTGCATCATCAATCACCCATCTGCGACCTGTCTGGAGCCGGTCGCCCGCCTTGCTTTTCTCTATCTCTGTGCCAGGTAACGAAGTAACAGCCCCGTCCCTGGCTTGGCTTCATTCAGCCACCCACTGTCGTCGCCTGCTTCTGCAGCACCTGGCCATCAGCTCCCAGGATGACGACCACGGCCGCTGCACCCAGGTTGTCGTCGTCGGCCACCGCCACGCTGGCCTTGTCGACCTCCAGGGGCTTCACGCTGGCCACCAGGCTCGACGTTGCCAGCGCGGGCTTCGTCCGCACGTCCACCGTCAGACCGGCCGATGTGCCGTCCACCTCGACCACGCAGCGCAGGCCCTTCCAGGTCACCGACTTGATGGTGACCTGTGCGGCTGCCGCAGGCGCAGCGAGCACCAGGTCCAGCACCGGCACCAGGCACTCTTGCAGGCTCAGGCCACCGTGCGCGTAGTCGGCTCCAGCGATGAAGGACGACACGCCTGGCGCATACGCCACCTGGACATCTTTACACCAATCCCAGCCGAAGGTGAGCGGTGTGCCGTGCGCTGTGTCCTTGAGGACAGCGCAGCGTCCCCAGCGGGTCTCAGCCTGGTGTTTGGGCAGCTCCGTCTTCGGCAAGCCCCCTGGTACCAGCAGCCAGCCGTGGTCGGTGACGATGCGAACCCGGCGCCACCCCGCATCGCGCAGTTCCTGAACCCGTTCAACCACCGCTGCCAGCTGGGCATCGACGTCACGCGCGAGACGAACGCCGTGTTCGTGGCCGTAGTGGTCCAGGTCACCCGACTCCGTCCAAGCGCGTCCGCTCGGGTCACCTGTCTCATGCTTGTCTAGTGGCTGCACGCCGTTGTCGGACAGCAGCTTCCTGAAGTTGTGGCCAGAGAGCGGTTTGCCGTCTGCAGCTACGCGGGGCTCGAACTCCACGTCTTCTGCCGTGCCGGACACCAGCCCCGCTACTGGCGAGCACCAGGCCTTGCCGGATGCCGTGACCGACGGCATGCTGGTCCAACGGGCTGCCAACGTCGTGGTGCCCAGCCCATCCAGCTTGGCACGCAACCGCTGGGCGACGTCGTATCGCAGGCCGTCCACGAACACCGTGCAGGTGTCCGAATCACCTGCTGCGTCCGATGCCGCCTGCAGCGCTGGCATGCCTCCCACCTTCTTCACGGCGTCCTGCAGTCGCTTGGCTGCTTCTTCCAGCCAGGGCAGGTAGATTGCGCGCACAGCGGCGCCCACGGCGTCGGTGTCTGCCTTGGTTTGCACGGCGCCCATGGCCTGCGTGGCCGCCTCGTCCACACGCCACCCGGACTGCTGGTAGCTCGAAGCCAGCTCCGAAGGCGTAGCCCCGATGGGCGCCGCTGCGCTGAGCTCAGCCAAGCGGGCCAGGTGCTCCAGCGCTTGAGCCAAGGGCGACTGCCCCATGCGGGACCACAACCACCCCCGGCGCGCGCCGTGCACCTTCTCAGCGGTGGCAATCGCGATGCGCGCCTGGGCAGCATCCATGGCTGCACAGTCAGACAGCGCGTTGCGCAGACTGGCCTCGCCTTGCTCATTGGCCTGCGGGTAGCCGGCCAAAGGTCCATGGGGGTTCATGTCCGGGAATAGCCCCAACTGCGGTGGCTGCACGGTGCGGAGCAGCGTTAGCACCTCTGGAAAGCTCGTGTACGAGTCCCCATAGAGTTCAGCCACGGCCGCCCACTTACCCTCGCGCCGAGCCAGCTTCTCAGCAGCCACCAGTGGTCCATCGCTGACTGGGTCGAAGCCAAAGTCAGACTTGGCCCGCTTGCAAAAGACATTCCACCGCACGTCGGCCAACTCCTCCTGCGCACTTTGGGGGGCATTCATCCACACGAGCAGGTCTCGAGTGGGGTTAGGTGCTAACAGGCTGAGTAACCATTCGGCGTTGATTTGGCGATTCGTCAGTTCGTCCAACGGCCGCTCGAGCAACACACCGGAAGACACCACCTGGGCCAGCGCCTCTTGCGTTGCCTTGTCCTGAGAAACATTTAGCCCAAGGCCGCCGTTCTTCGAGGACAGGAAAGCGCTCACGGTCCAGTCCTTGGCGTTGGCCTGACTCCAAAAACTTCCTCGATATTGCAGCTCCGCCAATGGCTGCAGGTCTCTGGGACAAGACTCAATCGCTCTTAGGTCTGCCTTGCTGACCCCTGGCAAGTACACAACGGGTACTACGCCAGGTTTCAACAGCTGAATGCCGCTTCCAATCACGGTCTTCAGCCATATGCTCGGACCTTGACGCAACTCTGGCTGGTATTGCCCTAGCGTCAGGAGACCTGGCAAAACATCGGAAAGAGACGGAACCACATGCTGCCACTGACGCTCCGGGTCTGGCCAGAGCACCGCCGCGGGAGCGGTCATCAGTGAGCGGTTGACCTTCGCAGCAGATAGGAGCGCTTCCGCAAGCTTCGACTTGATGTTCATGATGTCGCTGTCATACGGGGGGCCGCGGCTGGATATCTGAGTACGCGAGGAAGGAGCACGCCTCGAAAAGCGACTGCGGCCGACTCGGTCCCGCCTCCTTGTTGGGTGACCACCGACCACAGTAACGGCTGCCATTGGCTGAGTCCAACATCAACTGGTGGGCCAATCGCAAGTGCTTGGGCTGCGTAGAGACAAACCCAAACGGGATTCGTGCTCCTGGCACAGCTGGCAATGGAGCATGAAACAGAACGGCCGCAAATCGCCCTGGGTAGAGCAGAATCTCCAGAGAGGAGTGCCAGCGAGTGTTCGCCAACTCGGAAGGCCTGAACAAATGCAGTTCAACCAAACCGGTATTCGAATACTTACCCCTCACAGACGGCTCTTGACGCTCTTCGGCCCTATCAAGCACGTACAAATCGTCTCCCTTGCTCGTGGTCCTTAGCGCCTTCCGGAACGCTTCCACAGCCTGCCTGAAATCCTCTCCTCGTCCCCAGAAAGCGTAGTCGGGCGCGAGCCAGCCCAAGGAACCTTGATGCAACGGCTGCCCCTTGTAACCGGAACGGGCTTCATGAATGAGAGCCAGCAGGCTGTCACGATTACTCTTGAGGTATGTGGAACCAAACAAAGGCAGAACACCTTTGGGACCTTCCAAGCCGTGTTCGACATCCAAGGCTAACTTGTGAGCGTTGAAGTCAGGCCCAACAACGTACGGCCTGAGAAAGTCCAGTTCAAAGAACTCTATGAACTCGTCCGAGTGATTGCCCTCGACCTGCGCATTCGCCTCCAACGAAGCGGCAACACGCTCGCGAAATTCGGTCAACAACTGCATACTGGCACCAGCTTCAAACTCGTTGGGGAGCTTGGCACTGACGACGTTCTTTGCATCAATCTCCAAGCTGACCGTCAACGGAACAAAGCCCGGCTTGCGAGCCTCCACACTTTCAATCGAATGAACGCCGTAGGACCTTTCGCGCTCCTCGCCGCGCGAACGCGCCGTCTCTCGTTCGATGCGGGCGAAGCTCTCTCTGTAAGCACGACGCGCCATCTCCAAGCTGTTTCCCACAAGTTCCGTCGGCGGATTCAGCTTCACCCAATTCGCAGTGGCGAACGCAAATTCGGCCCGCCCCAGCATTGAGAAAGTCAACAAGTCAAACGGCACGACATCTGTGCGTCGCTTGAGCTTTGTCACCCAAGGGTAGTCGTCCGGGGATGACTCGAAACGTTGACGCATCTCTTCGCTGAGGGTCAGCTCGTCCTCCGACAAGCTGACGTAGCCCTGGCGATTCAACGACTCTATAACAGAGAGAGCTTCAGCCTCGGAGAATCCGAAGTAATCCCTGAAGCCTCCCAGCGACACACGTCCACAGGTGTGAAGAAGTCGAAGCACGAACTCTGTCACCGCAGGCAATCTCTCCTGGGTTGAAATAAAGGCGGTCACCTTGAAAGGCTGAACCGGCAAAGCAAAGGTGATTCGGTTGAACGGTGCGTGGTCGACGCTCATGAACGGAACTCCTGTGCCTTCACAATGGTGGCTCGGTTTGCCTCGCTCAACGACTCGATTTTCTTGAGAACCTGCCCCAGTGGTAAACCGGCGTTCTTGCCGCGCCACATAGGTGCAGCCCCCACCACCACCAAACGTTCCATAGCACGCGACATCGCCACGTTGATACGATTTGGAAGTCTCAGGAACCCTGGATTTTGTTGTGGGTTGTTGCGAACCGTTGACAGAATGACGATGCGGTTTTCCTTGCCCTGATAGCTGTCGACAGTGTCAATTTTGACTAACCGTCGAAGGTCCGAAGGAATCCATCGAGCCTCGCTTTTCAAGCGATTCAGCACTTCGCGTTGTTTGGAGTACATGCAGATGATGCCAATGAGGGGCTCACCATGCTGCAAGCCTTCCTTCAGTGCCCGGACCAAGCCAGGACTCAGAATCAATGACTTGAGAATATTCATCACCACACCGGCTTCTGTGTCGTTCCAGCAGTCGATTCGGTCAGGCGAGTTACTCTCCATTGCGCTCCTGCCGAGACTCGACGTGTCAACCCAACACACTTCATGACGAAGCTGCACAGGTAGCAGGCTAGTGTCCAACCAGGATGGGGCCCTACCCGTCGCAAGATTGCTCCCGTAAAAGACCTCAGACACCAACTCACCAATGGCCGGAGCCATTCGGTACTGCTCTTTGAAGGAAGCCCCGACTGTTCGCCCATAGGGAGAGTCGAAAACCCGCTCAAAGTCGCTGGAAAAGGCCAACGAGTCAACGGCGTAGCCGAGCTTCTTGGAAACGGCATGTCGAACTTCTTGGTCGAAGGTAGGGGGCAGTTGCTTGTGGTCCCCAACCAGTAAAACGCGACGGCCCGTCTGCATTGCAACGGCTAGCTCGCTGGGTGCTGCACGCCCCGCCTCGTCAATGACCACCCAGTCGTACATGTTCTGGATTACGCCAGCTGCTCGTCGACCAATGCCCACCAAAGTCCCAGCGACCACTGTTCGCGACTTGGCCAGGAATTCGACGAAGTTTGCGGCAGGCTCGCCCAGCGTCTTCAGCCAGTCATCAGACATCTTCAGCAGCCGGCGAAGGCGCTCAACAGCCTGTGGCGACTGAACTTCATATTGGGTTACCAGTTGCTCAAAAAGGTCGTCCATCACCTCCCCGAGCTGAACCTCTCCCACGCTGTACTGGTAGTCCCGCTTGCAAACCTCCTCAAGCGCATCCGATAGCTGACGACCTCGTTGGAGGCTCACGTCCTCATCCGGTGACTCCTGCGTATTTGCCCTCTTTCGACCAGAAGACGGTTCTGGCACATCCATAGCCAAAGCCGAAATCTGCTCGACCAAGCGGCCAACATTTACGTGAAGCCTCACCGCCGCCGCAGCAAAGTCCGAAGGGAGCCCCATCTCGGTAGCGAGGCGGACGACACGTTCCTTGTACTCGGCTTTGAATCGCTCCCTGTACGACTGCTCAATCGACGACGAATGCAAGTGCCGAATCGTCTCGGAAACCACCGACTCGTGCCCCAGTCGAACCGCATCAAAAGCGATGCCTTTCGAATCAAACAACTCCAGCGCCTTCTCCAAGGCGTTATTGACCGCTTCATGTGCCTGACTGACCACTAGCACCCGACGTGCCCCCTCCTTCGTCACCAGGTAGTGCAGCAGCGCAGCAATGAACCAAGTCTTTCCGGTACCGGGCGGCCCTTGCAGAAGACTCAAGGGCCCAAACTGCAATGCCTTCCGAAATGCCTCTCTTTGACTCTCGTTAAGGCTTTTGTTACCTTGACTGTAGGCGTTGAGCGCCTCCTCGGAGGGACACTGGAACTGCATGGGCGCTGGCTGCGTACCAGCGGACTGGAAGTACCCCATTAAGTCTGGCACCACTGAGCGACCCTGAAGAATGCGCTCCACGGCCGCTGCGCGACGCGTCAACGAGGCGCTCTCCATGTTGCTGCGCAATCTCAGCTTGTCGCCTGGCTTCGGCGGCTTCCCACTCCAGCGCTCAATGGCAAGCTCGGCATTGGTCCCCAAAAAGGTGTCCCGAAGCTCCAGGTCGCCACACCGTCGCCATTGCCCTTCTGCGTTTGACTTCTCAACCCAGGTCAAGTCATCAATGTCGGGGTCGAAGCCAGCACCATCGAGTGAACATGGAACCAACATCTGATGCTCACGCTGCGGATTGCGTCGAGGCTCCCCTACCACCGTGGCAATGGGCAATGAGTCTTCCTCGGCTGCGAGCAGCGCCTGCCAAAGCTCCTCAACATCAATTTCGGGCTGCTGCTCAGCAGCAGACCCTGAACGGTCGGTATCAACCTCCGGGTCCAAGACTGGCAAGGCCGGGGAGGGAACGCCTCCCTCTTGCAGACTATCCTCCGCAGCCTGAGCAGACTGGTCCCCGAACTTTTCGCACCACTCCTCCAACGAAGGCTCCAGGTCAGACACCTCGTGCCTGGAACCATCGGCCAGCGAAAGTCGCGCGCGAAACCGCCCGAGACACTTGTCCTGCGTCCAAATGAACTGCGTCAGGTCAATCGGGCGAACTATCACCCGCGAAGCTCGCCGCTCCGTCGGGTTCCATTCCACCGTAAGTCTTGCGCCAGCCCCCGTCAATTGGACAATTTTTGAGCCAGGGTTCTTTCGTGAGTCTTCCATCGTGAGATAGAAGTACCCGTTGTCCCCCTGCATTTCACCCGCGGGCACACCCGTTGCTGAAAGGCCGCGAATCGTCACGGAATACGGGACCACATCGGGAAGGTCAGTGGACTGCCCCTTACCGTCTAGCGCACCTTGAAGCGGCTCCAGCGCGGAAACCTGACGCTCAGTGAGCAATCGCTGAACCTCTTCACGCACCTGCTCCAAACCAAACAGGTTGTCTGCTGGCTGCCCCTTGAACAACAGTTCGTCGAGCACAACGGCCAAGGCATAACGGTCCCTGGCCAGCGGCGACAACGTTTTGTAGTCAGGTGGAAGGTAGGCGGTGGAATACACATCGCTGGACGACCGACGGAAATCCAACATGTCAACCAACACGGGACTACCTTCGCCGTTGATGACGATGTTGTCAGGCTTGATGTCGCCATGCGGCCACTCAAAGGCATGCATCTGCGCCACAGTGGCTGTCAGCCTCCGAGCGACGCCCAGTCTGGCCTCACGCGGCTGTGGCTGCTCCATCCACTGCTCCAGCGTTTCGCCTTCCACCCATCGCTGGACAACCAACAAACTGCGCCGGCTCAGGCCGCTGTCAAGCACTGTAGCCACACCCGGCAATGCCGCTGCCCGGAGGTTTCGCGCCCGTTCAAGAAATGAGAGAAGGCGAATGGCTTGGTCGGGTCGCTTCAGGTCTGGCTCTACCCCGTGCCACTCCTTGACCAGCACCGCTTGACCCTCAAAGGTGCTTCGAAACGCTAAGAGGTCGTCGTCATCGGTCAGGGGCTCCCCTTCCTCGGGGTAGTCGCGTACACGGCTCTTTGCACGGTGAACGTCGAACGCGGCAAGGTCGATGACCTGCTCATTCTCATTCTTGGACGCCTCATTCAAGGCCTCCAGCATGTCGCGGGCCGTTTCGTATCGAACCTTGGGCTCTGCGCTCAGCGCCTTGCGGATGACAACATCAAAAGCGCCGCCGTAGGCGTCCGATGCTCTCGGCTCCCATACGAAGTGCCCCCCCACGCGTGGCGGTCGTTCTCCGTGCAGCACCAGGTGCACCAACACACCAAGCATGTACACGTCGCGACGGAACGGGGTAGCGCCTTCTGTCGGTCCTGAGTCCTCAGGCAAGTTGGAACGCTCCACCTGGACGCGCTCACGAAAGGTCCCGATGGTCGCCATAGTGGGGTAATACGCTGCGGGGAAGCCCGACAGAACCACCTTGGCTGGACGCTCAACCCACAGGCAATGCGCCCCAACATCTCGGTGCGCAACGTTGAGGTCGTGTAAGTCTGCGAATCGCTGCAGCATTGCCTTCACCAGCACCACACGCTCAGCGGGTGTCAGCTTTGCAAGCCCAGAATTGACAAACTCGCTCAGACGAGTGACTTTGGGCGGAAGCGCGTAGAGCTCAGCGAAGTCGCGCGTGACGTCGGCCTCGGACATCCGAGCAATGGGTCGCAGAAGGCTGCGCGCAAGCTCCTCGTTTCGTGGCTCAACGTGCTCATATACGCGTTGTTCTCGAAGACCAATGAAGCCGCGCTCCCCCTCTCCAATGAGGTCGCTTCCCAGTGCACCAAAATCCCACTGCCGGAGCAACGCAAGCTTATCTGGGTCTTGCTTCTCCTTGGCGCGAAACTCCGCATAGAGCTTCTTCGGATGCTCCCACAACGGCTGAGCCTCCGGTCGATACCCATGAATGTTAAAGCCCGCCGGGCGTCCTCCCTGCCCTTCAAAAAAGAGGTCATAGACGTTCAGGAAACCGAGGGGATTCATTCGACTTGGACGACTGACGAACGCCCTGTACTTTGACTCCTCCGTCCACTCCAGTAGTTCGCTCAAAAAAAGTACGGAGTCAGCTTCTCCGGGGTCCGCAGATAGGTCAATCTCCCTGATGCTTCCGGTCAGTACGACAAACGAAAGCACCCATGGGCGCTTAGCTGCGCCCACCCGCGTCTCAAGTGTCGTGCCAAGCCTCTTTGCTTTCAAATTGACCAACGGCACCGGCGACCGCCCACGTGGCTGACCGTCGACATACCAGTTGCCTCCCCGGGCGATGAGCTTTTCACCTCTCCAGTTCTTCAACTCAATAACGACGATATGGGTGTGTGTGACCAACACCAGGTCGAAGTCGTCGTCGCCAGCACCAGGGCCTCCGCGCGGGAGCTTGAACGATGCGTATCCACGCCATCCCTTGGTGAACGCAGCCGCGTCGAACGCCTTTTGTATCTGCTGATGTGCGTCGATTTCCGAAGCCGGTACTCCAGCCTTCTCAATGAGTCGAACTTCCATGTACTCCCTACCCCCATTTCACCGCTATTGAATCTTCAGACCTTGAGTCTCCACTGCTTGCTCAAGACATCAATCGAGTCGTTCTTCTGAGACTGAACGTCAGCAGATGTCCAGGTCGCCTTCTGCAACAGGCGTCCTGCGTAGCTGTCCGCGCAGCCAACTGTCTTTTTCATGGGAAGCCTTCGCCGATTCTTAGAAGTGGTACTTCTCGCTACGCTGTTTGAAGGCCTGCTCCGAACCCTCCATGATGTCGAGCACGGCCTTGGTCACGTCAGCACGGTCAAGTCCACCTTGGGTCCGCTGCTTGCCTCTTCCATCCCGAGCTTCGAATGCGTAGATGAGCTCCGCATCAGCGTTCACGGGCAAGTTGGCGTTGTGCGTCGCCAGAATGAGTTGACGGGTGTTCTTCGTGAGTCGGAGCAAAGGAACCAGGTCACTGAACAGGTAGTTCGAGTCAAGCTCGTCTTCCGGCTGGTCGATAACGATAGGGCCCGAGCCTTCCGCCAAGATGAGACTGAGCAGTGCCGTGTTCCTCTGCCCTTCGGAGAGCACCTTTCCACCTTCGCCGCTCATTCTTCCTGCGCTGGTGCCGTCTGGTCGCTTCAGCTCAACGTCGATGAGGTCATCAACTCGACTCAATCGAACCTTCTCCCAAACCGCTCGCACGTCGGGCGTGTCAATGTGCTTCGAAAGCTCTGGCAGCAGCGGAGCGGCTGGGCTTCCCTCCGGGACAGTCTCAGGTGCCTTTAGCCATCCATGCACCACCTCCCATGGAGAGGCAAAGCCTGGGGACTGCGCGAAAGTCGCAAATACAGACTTCCCAATGTCCTCCCAGCCTCTGCCCAGGCGAGTTCTGCTGTCCCTGGGCGCAAAGCGGCCCCAAGAGTCTTCAAAGGCGTTGCCATCAAGCATGAAGCTGGCAGTTACGACAGTCGTTGGGCCTTGAAGGGCCTCGCACGCCGCCTTCCGCGCCTCGTACTGCTCACGCCAAACGGCATGAAGCTTCGCCAGAGCCCGCTCCAACTCCGCAGACTGCTGGTGCAACGAAAAAAGTTGCTTCTGTTTGCCGTCGAGCTCGCTTTGCTTAGCGCCTCGAAGACGGTCGACCTCTTGCAACTTGCTGACATCGCTTGGCTGGACACCCTTTTCCTTACAAGCGGCAAGAAATCGTTGCTCTGCCTCATTCAGACGCGCGCTCACCTCAGCCCACTGAGGATGGTTCTCGAGGCTTTCGCGGGACTTTTCAGAGAATCGATTAACCGCTGCTTCCACTTCAGCAACCAGCGCGTCGCGGGCCTTTTGCAGCCTGTCGCGCAGTTCCTCAAACCAGTCGTGATGCGGCCACTCAGCTGCGGTTTCAGGGAGCTGAGGGATAGGGTCTAGAGCGGCGAGCGCAGTTCGGAGGCTCTCGGCATAGCCTTCGGACAACGAGGAGGCGCCAGCAATGAATCGCTTGGCATCTTGGGCCTGTCGATGCACGTTGGCGTCTGCCTGAATGTCCTTCCGCGCTTGCCACTGGCGATTGAGCTCATCAAGCTCCTGCTTGGTCCGTTGAACATCCTTATCCAAGGACTCAGCCTGGCGACTCGCAGCGAAGAGCTGCTCCAATTCCCCACGGATGGCTGACTCTCGGCTAGCCAACTCGGCCAATCGTTCACCACAGGATGCGTCAATAAGGCGCAACACCTGGTTCTTCTGGCCTGGGCTGCTGAGGCGGCTCAACTCACCCTGGCTGAAAAACTGGATGCGAAGTTGGTCCAGAACCGTCCGGAGGTCGTGCACCTCGCGCTGGAGAAGTCGGTGCTCCTTCGCACCGGGCTTCAGCAGCACGGTGTCGACGACACCAGGCGCCACCTCAAACGTCACCTGCAGTTCGGCATCGTTGTTATCCACTGTCCGGAGAATCCCTTTTAGCTTCTCCTGAAGGTCCGAGTGGACGGTTGAGGCGTAATCGGGCTGAAAGCTGAATCGCAGGTACTCGAGAAGGGAAGACTTGCCACTGCCCCGGCCGCCAATAACGCAGTTCAGGTTGGGTGAGAAGTGAACCGTCTGGTCGTCCAGGAAAGCCGCGCCCTTCACGGAAATGCTGACGAGTCGCGGATGCCGCTCCTCGTCGCTGGGACGCTCCTTCTGAAGACGGATGCGAGATTCGTGGTCTAGAAACGCCTGACGCAACGCTTCCACAGAGGGCTCAGACATCTTGACCCATGTGTAGCGCATGCCGATGTAGTTGTCGGCGTTCTCTTCGGGGGTCAACGCCTTGTTGTCCGAGGACATGATGCAAGCGATGGGCCTCGCACGCTTCCAGGCCGTATCGCAGTCGTCGCCAGCGCCAAAAAGCCGACGCCATCCTGCACTCATCTCTCCGACAGGCTTTGGTACCTCGACCGCCAAGAGCTCAGGGTTCAAGTACTCAGTTTGCTGAAGCCACTCGCTGAGCTTCCCGTTGTCGAACAGGCCATCATCTTTGAGTGCATGAGGCATCACCACGATGCCCCGTTGCTTGCCGTTCGCTCCTATCTGCTGGATGCACTGCAGAACCTCCGGGAGCCGTCGTGTCGACTTCGCAAGTACCCCGCCTTGAACGCGCGGATAGGGAACACCGCACTCGGTCAGCAAGTGGTCCAACTCGTCAAGGTTTGAGTCAGGCTCGAAGATGCCGAGTACGTGAACGCCCTTTCCGACGTCAGCCTCGAATTCGAAGCCGGGGAACAGCACCATGCGATACCCGAATTCACCAGTCAGTTCATGAATCGCCTCCTGCAATAGAGGGATGAACGACTTGGACAGGAAGTTGTGGTCGGTGATGGCTATCGCCTCAAGCCCAACCTCGTAGCAGCGACGGATATAAGCGATGGCAGATGCCTTTTGCTCCTCCGGCGTGCCCCCCAGAGCAGCACCCCGCCAATGCGGCGCATCTGCAGGGGTCTGCATTTGCAAGTCGCACTTGAACCATCGCATCCCTTGGTACTTAGACATTGCGGCTCTCCTTCGCAGCCAACTTCTCAGCCAGCGATAGGTGGTGGTCGTTGATGCGGTCGCCTTTGAAGACCTTGAACCAAGGTGCGCTCTCGACGTCCTTGCCACGGTCCTTGTCCCAGGTGATGTTCAGCTTGGGCTTCTTGTTGTGGCGCAGGACCTCGGCGGTCATGAAGGGGCGGATGTTGAGCCGCACGCCGTCGTTGAGGTCGGGGTTCCAGCCAATGGGCTGTTCAGAGAGCTTCTTCCAGCGGACGAAAATGTCGAAGGGCTGTTCACCCTCCAGGATGAGCTCCAGCTGACGCTTCAGGGCTTGAGCGGCAGCCAGTCGGGGCTGAGCGCCGTCGACGTTGGAGCGAACGCCTCCCTCCTGCTGACGAATCCAGTCGCCCAGGTAGGTGTGAATGAGTCGCTCCAGCTTCTTGTGGTCGAGCTGGTGGTAGTTCACCAGTGCGGCGAAGCCGTCCTTCAGGCCGTCCCACACATGCCAGATGAACGGGCGGTGGTGGAAGCGCTTGGCGTGCTGCTCGAAGAACTTGTCGCGCAGCCAGACGTCCAGGCCTTTGCCTGCGCACTCGGCATCGGCCAGTAGCTTGTCGAGCACGCCCGGCTTCCAGCTACCGGGCTGTACGGTCTCCCAGGCGGCAATCAGCAGCTTGAGCAGACGGTCATGCGCAGGCGCCTCGCCGCGCACCGAGGGCAGGCAAACGATGCCGTCGTCGTCGGTGTGCTCGGCCAGCTTCTCGCAGCGGGCAATCCAGGTGCGGGCCTTGTCGGCCAGCTCCATCGCCGTGTCGGTCTCGGCCGGCCAGCGGTAGCCGGCCAGGCGGGCGACGGCGACTTGGAGCGGGTCGGTGGCGGGCTGCGGGTGGCCGTGGAACAGCCATTGGGTGGGGTCGTCGGAATAGGGCTTGGGTAGGCCGTTGGGGTAGCGCTCGGCGGCGACTTGTTGCCAGCGGGCGAGGTTAAAGGGGACTTTGACCAGCGTCGCGTTTGTGACATTCACCTTCTGGTCGATTTGACGGACAGCTTCGTTGTATTCCGGGGATGAGCAAAAGGTCCATATGGCTGGTAAATGCTCTGCTTTCTTCGGAACGATAGCTGCGCAGCTCATGTCGTATGGGACGCCGTCGTATCCCGAGGCTGGCAACTCACGCATCTGGCCAATCGTGATGCCTTTTTTCCCCCAGATTGGGCGCCCCTTCACACCTTCACCAAGAACCTCGACCAACGCGCCCTTGCCGCGCTCCCAAAGAAGTACAAGTTCTCGGCCACTTGCGTTCGGCCCGTCAATTGCGGCACTTTGCATCGGAGCCCAGTTCTCACCCAGCTCGCTAGATTCCCAATGGAACTGAAAGAATCTGGGGTTATCGCCAGACGTCAGCCCTTGATAAGACGAGGCATATTGCTCCAGCCGAGTGACAGCACTTGGTTCCGCCAGGGCAATCCGTGCATCCGGATTCGTCAACTGGCCTTTCTGGCTGACCGCCACCACTTCGCCTTCCCGCAATAGCGCCGATTTTTCTTGAGGGCCCCTAGGCGCGCTGGCATCTACGCCACGCAGCCGATAGCCATCGGCCGCTTTTGCATTGGTCTGAGTCAGCAGGATGATGAACGCCCCCGCAGCCTGCGAACTGTCGAAGCCGCCTTCGCCAAGACGAGCCAGCAAGTTCCATTGCACCGACTTGAGTAGCGACTCCCTCTGCTTCTTGTAGCTTGTGAGGAACAGCCAGTTCTGCGGCATCACGATTTGCACCACGCCCGCGCCTTGGTCGCGGCTGAGTTCGAGGCAGCGCTCCAGAAAGACGTTGGCCAAGTCGTTCTTGGCCTCCGGGTAGTGGGTCTCGCAGTAGTCCTTCAGTGTGTCGTTCTGCTTGCCTCGCGCCAGGTAGGGCACGTTGGTCACCACCAAGTGGTAGCGCCCGTCCAGCAGCCGGGCCGCGTCCAGCAGGCCCTTGGCGGTGAGCGCCAAATCCCAACTGTCGTCCTGCAGTTCGCTGGCCTGCCCCCACAGCGTGGCCGGGCGCTCGGTGGCCAGCGCACGCCCCAGCAGGTCGCGCAGGGTGTCGAAGCTGGACGTGGCCAGGTCGTTCTTCAGGCTGCGCGCCGGGTCCAGCAAGCTGCCCAGGAGGGGCGCCTGCGCGAAGCTGGCGTGCAGCAGACGCAGTTCCTGACGCAGGTAGGCCGCGTTGGCGGCATCGTCCGGCACAAGGGCCATCCAGTCCTCGGGCTTGGCCGCCACCTTCAGGCCACAGCAGGCCACTTGCGGCGCAGGCATGTCGGCGCGCACGCCCAGCGGGTCGCCGTTCTCGTCCGGAAAGCGCCAGGCCGCCAGGGCCAGCGCGAAGACGGCGATTTCCACGCAACGGGCGTCCAGCTCCAAGCCGTGCAGGTTCTCAAGCAGCACCGCGTCCACCGCGTCCATCGCGCTCAGGCCCTCGGCCGCCATGCGCATGGGCACCAGCAGCAGGAAGGCAGCCACCAGGAAGTGGCCCGAGCCGCAGCAGGGGTCCAGCAGCTTGAACTCGTCCAGCCGGTTGGGCCAGCCTTCGAACTTGCCGGCTGCCGGCGTACCGTCGTCCAGCGTGCGCAGATAGGTCAGCGGCACGGGGCAGGTTTTGCCCGGGTGGCGCGTGACCCACCAAGCCCCCAGCGAGTTGTGGAGCAGGAAGTCCACCATGTAGGGCTCGGTGAAGAGCTGGGTGACGGCGGGCAGCTCGTCGGCGCCAATCTTCACCTCCGAGGCGTTGACCTCGTCCTTGCGCTTGGCCTGCCAGAACTGGTAGACCCAGCCCAGGCTGTCGCTGGCTTTGAACACCTCTGGCGGCAGCCCGGCCAGCAGGCGCTCCAGCTCACGCTGATGCTCAGGCGCAAAAGCCAGCTCGAACACCGGGCTCTGCGGCTTGAACACCTGGGGCAGCATGCGGGCGGCCAGCTTGCCGGCCAGTTCCCACTGCGTCTTGGAGCCGAGCTTCTCGCCCTCCAACATGGCCTGCTCGTGGTCGACCAGGTTCTGGCAGTCTTCCAGCGACACCGGGGCGCCCATCTCCCAAATGAGCAGCCCGTTCTCGGCCAGGAAGCGGGCGAACAGCATCCGGTGCCAGTGCTCGTAGGCAACCTCCCACACCAGGTGCTGCAGTCCCTGGGTGTCGTCCTTGGCCTTCACGTCGCCAAGCGCTCGGCCGTGGGCGCGCAGGCGGCGGCGCAGGGCTTTGAGGTCGTCGCTCAGGTAGTCCGGCGCCTTCGCCTCGCTCACGGCCAGCTGCCGCAGCGCGGCCAGCGCAGCCCTCTCGGCCACGTCGCGGGCGGACTTGACGGTGTTCTCGAGCTGGCTGCGCAGGGGCTTGGCCAGGGGCTCGTTGCTGATGCTTGCGGTCGGCATGGTGTTCTTTGTGTTCCCTGAATGGGGTAACGCAGGTAACGGCTGTAGTTCCCCGGTCTCCCCTTTGGACGTCCTTGGTCGTTAAAGCGCCACGGGCCCTTTCTGAAGCTTGACGCTGAGCAGTGCCTCCACCTCAGCCAACCAGGCCTTCAGCTCGGCCTCGTCGTTCAGCGTTCTCTTGGGCAACGAGACGTGCACGACGTTGGGCTTGAGCAGTTGTACTGCCGCGTGTCGCGCCGCCTCGAAACGGTTGGACAAGGCCTGGGTCTTGGAAACCCAGTGGTCCAGGTCGCAGTCGTCCAGCGCGTCCTGCAGCTGCTCGGGCGTGCCGGTGGCCACGACGGGCGGCGGCACCAGATGGTGCTTGGCCGTCAGTTCATCTCGTTGGGCGTCGTTGAGCTTGTTCCAGTCGGCGTCTTGCTGCAGCAGGGCCTGCTGCTGGGCGAAGCCGTGTTGGAACGCGTCCAGCTTGGCCTTCAAGGCCTGGCGCAGCAAGTCGACCGCCTCGTCCAACAAGGGGCGAACAGGGTCCGGGTCCGCCAGCAGGCTGCGCTGGGTTTCGATGGCGTCGGCTTCAGCCTTGAGCTTGGCGTAGGGGCCGAGGGCCTTTGCGTGGCGGAGCAGGTCGCCCAGCTTGTGCCAGGCCGGCATCCGCTTCGCAATCTCAGCAGCGGTCTTGGTCCAGCCCTGCGAGAGGGCCAGCACTTCGTCGAGACGGTTGAACAGTTCCAGTAGCTGTGCGTTACCGCTCTGACCCTCGATGGCTTCGATGACCGTGAGCTTCGGCGTCTCGGGCGCCGGGGCCGGGCCGCCTGCCTTGGAGGCTTGCTCGCGCAGCTTGGCCAGCAGGGCCGGCATCCGGTTCAGCTCTTCCTTGGGCTGGCACGGCACGCCCACCGCGTCGAACAGCTTGCGAATCTTGATGAGCTGAATCGGCGTGATGTTGATGCTCTCGCGCCGGAAGCTCGTCTGAGTGAGCTTGGCGCGGTCCAGGCTCTTGGCATCAACAGGCTTGGAGGCTGCGTCGGTGGCGTTGACGTGCCCCGACGCCAGAAGCGCATAGAGCGCGCCATCAATGGCGTCACGCGGCCAGCCGTAGGGCGGCGCCTCGAAGTTCTCGCGAATCTCCGAGCCCTTCTTGCCGGGGCCGATGAAGCCCAGCAGCTTTTGGCAGACCGGGTGCTTGTCTGCTTCCTGGGTGTGGCCGACGGCCTTCAGAGCCTCAAGGTTGCCCTTGCGGGCTTCGTCCAGCACCTTGCCCCACTGCTCGTGGTCAGCCGCATCGAACTGGCTGTAGAGGCGGATGGCCGAGGACTTGGCCGCGCGGTTGATGCGGTCTGCCAGGTCACTGCCGTCGGTAGCCTCCTGCCCGCCGGCCTGGAACACGCGCACGCCGGCCATCAGCTTGTCCACCAGCTCGGCCAGTTCCTTCTCGGCGTTGCGCTGGCGGCTTTCCATCGAGCGCTGGGCGTCGCGCCCCTCTTCGGTGGACGGGTTGCCCTTCTTCTGCAGCGTGGTACGCGCAGCCTCCAGCGCCACGATGGCGTTTGTCAGCTCGGTCTTGTGCTGGGCAGGCAGGAATGCGAAGAGCGTGGGGTTGTCGGAGCTCTTGGCCTTGGACTCGGCGATGACCGACTTTTCTTCGGTCTGCCAGCCATCCTGAATCCACAGGTACAGGCTCTTGTCGTTGTCCTTGGGCAGGGTGTCGTCGTAGGTCGGGCTGAGTGTTCGCACCTCGTTGCCCTTGCCCTGGGTGACGCGCACCTTCTTCAGCACCTCGGCAAAGCGGGTCTTGAGCAGGTCGGCACGCTTCTGTTCCACGCGCTGGGGTGCGGCCTTGAGCTCGGCCTCCTGGGCACGGAACTCGTCGTACCAGGCGCTGGACTCGCGGGTCTGCAGCCGGTACTCGGTGCCGCTGCCGCCGGCCAGGGCCATGACCAGGCGGTCTTTGTTCTGCAGCTCTTCGAGCAGGGAGGGCAGCGACTTGCGCAGCTCGGACGAGCCGGCAGACAGGTCGGTCACCAGAAGGTCTGCCAACGCTTCCTCGGTGGCCTTCAGGCCCAGGTCCATCGCCGCATCGGCGGGCAGCTTATTGATGAGATAAATGAGCTTGAGCAGCTTGGCCTTGAGCTGAGCGTTCCCGTCGCCGACTGCAAAACGCTGGACGTTCTCGAACACCTCCTTCGGCAGTTGCGCCGTGGAGACGAGGTTGGCAGCAATCTGGTCGTAGAGGAAGTCACCCGAGACGACGTGCCCCAGCGGTGCCTCAGCGGTGGCGAGCACGGCCTCGTGCACCACGCGCAACTGGCTGCGAAGCTGCGAGACGGTGCCGGTGGTGTCGATGGTGCGGAGAACGCGTTCCCAGAAGCGGCGGCGAACCGGCAGCAGCGGGTAGTCGGACGTCATGACGCTCTCGTCGTCGGTGACGTGCTCAAGCTTGGTGCCGCGCAGGTGGCGGGAGATTTCGCCGAGGTTGTTGCGCCAGACCTTCTCGACCTCGGGCTGCACCGAAGGCTTCTTGGCCAGGATGATTTGGCGGGTGACGTTTTCGACGTCCCAGTCGCCGAGCATCACTTGCACCGGGAAGCGGCCCATCAGTCGCTGCAGGTTGGGCATGCCAGAGAGCGCCGACTGGCCCGTGCCCACGAAGAGCAGCTTGCCGTTGAAGTGCTTGCTCAGCGTCTCGGTGACTTCTTGGACCTGGAACGCCTTCTCGGCGTCTGCGCCGATGTACTGCTGTACCTCGTCCAGCACGACCAGCGTCAGCGGGAACTTGCCGTCCTGCGCCAGGGCAGCTTCTATGGCCATGGTCATCTGCTCGCTGGTGACGTCGGTCACCTGCGGGAATTGCTCCTTGAGCAGCTTGCGAGCATCCGCTTCGGTGTGCGCAAGGTCCGGACGAGCCTTCAGCAGCGCCTTGGCCAAGTGGCCCGAAACGTACATGTGGGGTAGCTCTTGGGCCAGCGAGCGGCCGGCCGCCTTGAGCTCCGCCTCGACGCTATCCAGAATGCCCTCACGCTTCATCCACAAGACGAGCTGCGCCTGGTTGTACTGCTCCGGTAGCCCCTTCGACTTGAACACGATGCCCAACAGAGCGAGTCGCACCTTGTCGCCAGCTCCAGCACCCAACTTGCCGGCAGCGGCATGCAACCCACCGTAGCGCCTGCCCTGGGTAGAAAGCTCTCTCAACTGCGCGAACACCCCCGTGGGAAGCTTGGCGATGCTTCGGGCGGTGGCACCGTCGGCGAACTGGTAGTCGGTCCACAGCGTACGCAGCATCTTGGCGAGGTGCGACTTGCCGCTGCCATAGAAGCCGGAAATCCACACCCCCGGCTGCTCGGATTTGGAGTCCAGGTTGAGCAGGAACTTGTCGAGCATGGTCTCCAGCCCCTTCTCGTACTGGCCATCGCAGACGAAGGTCTCGAGCTCATAGCGCAGGATGGCCTGCGCAGCCTCGGAGTGGTCTTCGGAGACCTCCGCCACGCCGTTATTGACGAGGCGGTTCTCCTTCGGGGGCTTGTTGTAGATGTCCCTGTTCAGCATGGTGGTCCTAGCTTTGGTTGTTCAGGTGGTGTGTTGAATCATTCCTGGGCCAGCAATGGCACTGCCAGGTAGTTCCAACCGTCGCGGGCATCCAGCAGACGGTAGGTGTGGTTCTCCGGGTGATGCTCTCCCGGGAAGAAGACCAGGAGCCGGCCTTGGACGCTCTCCTTGATGCCTTCTACGACCGAGGACACGCGAGCAAGGCCAAACAAGGCACCAACGCCCAAGAGCGCGACGACCGTGTCAGGCCCGGTCTCCTCGGAAATCCGGGCCTTGAGCTTCGCCGTCAGGTCAGCGACGAACTCGGTGAGTTCACCGGCTTGGTATCCGGCCATGTCCTCGGGCGACTCGAAGTAGGCGTCGCGGTACTCCTGCGAAGCCATCCACTCAGGGAAGGCGTTGGTCAGGTCCAACAGCAGCCACTGCTTACCAGCTTGCTGGGTGGCGAGTTCGAACTCACCAACGTTGGCTCGCAGACGGAGCTCGTCGGCCTTGTCGTAGACCGCAAAGATGACTCGCTGGATGGCGGCGAGACCAGCTTGCCATGGCACCGACAAGTGCTCTCGGTAAACGGCAACCAGTTTGGCGACCTTAGACGACATGTGCGACCTCCTGACGAATACGCTCCTCTTCTGGCGTGAGGTACCCTGGAAAGCGGACCTCCTTGACGCCGCCCGAGTTCATGAACACGAGCAGGCCCCGATGCGAAGCGGAATCTGCAAGGGCCTCTAGCTCGTCGGATGAGCAACCGAACAACCTGGTCCACTCTGACGAGAAGAGTCGTTGTCCAGTACGACCTCCGAGGTAGCCAAGAAAGAGCATCAGGGCCACAGATTCGGGGTGTGCCGGTGGAAGGGAGCGGGTCTTATTTCGGTGGCCGGACAGCAGCCCTGCCGCCGTCCAAGTGCCGGCGACGTTCTGCGCAAATGACTTGAGCGACGCAGGGCTGAAACGGTCTGGGTAGGCCTGCACCAGGAATCGCTCGACCGCCTCCCGGGAGACCGCTGCGCCAATGGGATGGCCGAGAATGAAGTCCTGGGTCACGCGCAGCAGTGGGTCGCGCGCCAGTGCCGCTGTCAGGGCCAGCATCGGCTGGGCGGCTTCGTTCAGTGGCCAGAGACGGCGCAGTGCCCGAAAAATGGGGTTAGCCGTATCCAGGCTGTAGAGCGCACTCATGTAGCGCAGCGTCAATTCCCGCGCCTTGCGGGTCGGCTTGCCTAGGACGTTGTTGTCCACGATGGCCGTCGCGTAGTCAGCACGGCTGGTCTGGGGTTCGGTATGGCCCAGCAGCATGCGCATTTCGTCCAGCATCATCGTGCGCGCTGCGTGAGGGCCATTTGCGCCGGCTCGAAAGCCCAATTGGGCCAGGAGTGCCTGGGTTTGCTCAATCACGCGCCGCTTCCCCGTTGAGGGGCGTATGGAAGAGCTTCATCTGGAACGCCCTCCAAAGGGTACCCCTGAGTACGGCAATAGGCCACCACCATGACCTCCAGCATGTTCGCGAGGCTGCGCATCTCGCGCTCAGCCGCCACCTGCAGCGCCGCCTTTATGTGCGGCTCCACCCGAACGCTGACCACCTCTGACTTGACACTGGCCATTCTTGGCTCCTGTAAGTAAAACGCCACTCAGTCGCTAGCTTAATGCAAGTAGTGGTCGATTTTGTCTGCCCTCCTCTGACATGGCGCCTAAGCCGCACCTCCACTCCTTGAGCTACTCAGCCAGGGAAGAAGCTGTCGCTGGGCAAGTTGGAGAAATGTGTGAGGCCGAACGGACCCAGGAAGTCCTCACCAAGAGTCGGCGTCATGCACGTGCCGATGCAGAGGCAGAAAGGGGCCGTGCGCAAGGCCCCGCCCTGCCGTGTAGCGGGGTACCTTGTTAAGAACTTGTACAAGACTCGTCATATCGCAGCGAAAGCTTGTCCACTCAGGCGTTCTTCCAAAAGGGCTGCTCGGCATACGACGCGCTCTGAACCTTGAAATGACCTCCCCACGTCACTTCGCGAGCTGGCTTTACCGGCGAGACTTTTCGCGCGGAAGGCACAGCACGCGTACCGCGTTCAGCCATATGCGCAACCAAAGGCATGGCGCGGATGCGAACCACATTCGCCACGGAGTTGCCCAGCGAGACGTCCCATTGCGTGAGACTCCCTACCGCGCGCAACGCCGCCTTGACGTCGGCAATGCGCCGACGGTGCGTACTCGCGGGTACGCGAATGCCCTGGCTGGGCCAAAGACGGTCCACGAGCGTCGCGTACCCAATCGACATCGTTTTGCCCTGACCGAGGCAGGTCGAGAGAAACGCATGGACCAGCATCGCGGTCTGCGAGTCGAGTTGCAGGCGCTCGGAGAGCAGAACTTGGGCGTACCCCGGACTCAGCAGTGCCAACGCTAGCCGGTGGTTCAAGGCCACATGAACTTTCTGGTCGTCTCCCACCAACCAGCTGACCAGACGGCCTGAACGGACCGTCCTGGCCGACTCTGACTTCTCCCAAACTGTCACTTCGCACAATCGCGCCAGAGATGCGCGTCGGCTTTCCGTAACAGCGCCCCCAACGCTGGTCGAACCACACCTGCGATGGAGCTCACTCCAACTACAGCTGAGCATGAGGGTCGATGGCGCGTCTGGCGTAGGGGTCGGTGAATCCTCGTGCAACGAAGCCCAAAGCTGCGAACCGATTTCCGTCCTGTCGGTCCGGTCGAGACGGTGCTCGATGGGCCTTCGCCGATGCTGCTCTTCCGCAAGCTCAAGAAGCACGAGCAGCAGGGTCTGCTCGGGAGCGCCGAGCGCCTCCCGCGCACTGAAGCGAAGGGTGAGGTCCTCACCGTACTGGTACGTCTCGTTGAGAGTCGGGCGTGCTGCACGGCTCTTCGCCAAGGGCCGGAAGAGCTGACACAGTCCAACTGGTGGGGAAAGTCGAACCACCCGTGGCTGCGTGGTCTCCGGTGTCACCGCTATTGCCAAGGACTGCCGCTTCATGACCGACCCTCCGCCAACATGAGTACGCCGTGCGGACCTCGTCGCGCCAATAGGGTTCCTGGGTTTCCAACGTAGTTCGATTTCGGGACGTCGAGGAGAACGATTTCATGCAGCTCGTCAGCCAGTATTCGGTGCTGCTTCGCTGTTTCGCGGGTAGGACGGCTCAAGTTCATTTGCCAGCGAACTGCATTTGTGAGCGCAGTGGACCCGCGCCCAGCATCGGCAGAGCCCCCAAATCCGTGCACAGCCGCAGCACGGCTGGAGTGATGCACAAGTAGCCATGCGGCTCCGGTCGACGCCGCGTAGCTCGCGATATGACGAGCCAGCGCCTTCATAGCGGTCGAGTCGTTTTCGTCCGCGTTGTGAAAGTCGCGTACAGGGTCAAGGATGACGAGCCGGGCCCCCATGCAAGCCTCCCGCAGTTGTTCACCAGCTGGCGTCCTATCCAAGTTGTCCCCGAGCAGATTCACCTGGTCTCCACCAGCGAGTGCGTGGATAACGAGGTTGCGCTCGAGAAGCTCCGCGGCTGTATCAGGGTCGATGCCACTAGCTGCGAGCTGAACGCTTGCGATGGCATGCAATCGATGCCAGACGACCTCAGCTGACTCCTCGGCAAGGACCAAAACAACACGCTGCGCCTTTCCACCCTCAGAAACAGCCCCACCCACGAGGCCGCCCAGCAGGGGTGTACCGGTGGCCATTGCGATGCCAACTTGTAGGGCGAGCATGGTCTTGCTGACGGCGCCTGGGCCAACCAGCAGCCCGACAGACTTCGCCAACAGGCCTGGAAGAACGTGGTCAAGCGCAGGGGGCGGGTTGCGCAGCATGAATTTAATGTTCAACGGCCTGCTGAAGGGATTCTTCTTCGCTTGCTTAGCCATGTTGAACACCCTCCACGCGTCGTGCCAACCACGCATGTACGTCTTCTGCACGCCACCGGAGAAGGCGGGTGCCGGGAATGACGAGCCGCGGAGGTACAGCGGCTGGGTTGCGATGTAAGTCTTTTCGGATGGTCTCCGGGCTGCGCGCAAGAAGGGTTGCAACGTCCCTGAGCTTGAGCACAGGATTCGTATCGGACATTGAATACTCCAGGCCGGTCAACGGAGCACGTGACGACCGGTAGCGCCTGCTCGTGCCCGCTAGCGCCACGAAACGGCACCAGCTGACATGTAAAGCGGACGCTTTTTATCCCTCGCATACGGTCATAACCCCGCTGGTGGTGCTTCGCTGGATGGCGGCACACTCGCACCATGCAGAGAAGCCACCAGCCAAAAAAAGGGCGAGCCGAACGCTCGCCCTTTTCAATCAGGTGTTCTCATCCTCCTCAGACTTCAGTGACTGATATCCCTGTGTCCGATAACAGAGCCCGCCTCCGACTCGTTATGCAGAACTGCAGCGCGCTGCAGCCAGCGGACAGCTTCAGGGACCTCTCGCAAAGCGAAGAGGTCTTGGCAGCTGACCTCGGAGTACAGGATGACGAGCGCACGTCGGGCCTCGTAGCTCAGCGAATCCAGGCTCTCGGGCAACGCAGCCATCACGGCCGGGTCGGACCGCAGGCGTTGGAAGGCCCGTTCTACAAGCTCTTCTTCAGGCAAGTTTGGCCAGGCAAAGTCTGCCATCCGAATCTGCCCCGAGACCAGCTTGACCACGATGGGGGGAACCATCAGGTAGGTCGCGCAAGCCGCCGCGAAATCGTGGCTGATGTGGTTCACCTTGCGCATGCCGTTACGAAGCTGGTGGATATACCCCACCGTTACGCCGAGTTGACGGGCCAGCTCCTGCTGATGGTGCCCACGAGCGAGCGCCTCATCGAAGAGCCAACCCATCAACGCGCCGCCTGGCGCGCTGTACAGGCGGCGCACACGGGCTTCACGTGTTTCGACGCTGCCGAGGGTGCTGGCCACGGGGTGGATGGCTTTCCTTTGCTTGGAGTTGAGGTTCTGAAGCATGGTTGGATGTCCTAGATGAGCTCGGAAATCGAGCCCTTCAAAATCGTGTAGCAACTGCCTCTCCACCGCGACTCTCGGGCTGGCTCAGCCTTTTCGCCGGGACGCAAAGCCCGCGCTTTGGAGGGCTCGCAGCAAGCTTTTCTCTCCTCCGTCGACGGCCGCGAGGATGTCAGTCCAGCGCCGGAATACTGATGTCTTTCGGAATCCGCTCGCCGGAGCGCGGCCGTATCGTCCGCACTGAACCGCCGCCGTGGCGGCCTGAATGGCTTTCACGGCATCCTGCAGCGGGTCTGACACTGGGGTCTGCGGAGCCGCTTGGGGCGGCTCCACAGTTCTGACCTTCTTTAGCGCCGCGAGCACCCGCTCGGTGCGTACCGCGGAAACAGCAGATGTCAGGCTGTGCGCCGCCGCCTCCTCGACGAGACGGAGCGCTTCGGTGAGACGCCACACAGGGTCTACCTGGTGCAGTAGAGCCTGCTTTCTGGCGGTCTCTTTTGCCAACGTGGCCGGCCCGATGATGCGACGCCCGACCATGGCGCATTCACTCGGCGTCAGCAGCAAGGCGAGTTGAGTGGGCAGTGAGGTGGCGTCTGACTCGATGCTGCCGACGAAGGTTTGGTGGGTGTAGCCGTGCGGGACATCCGGACCCTTGGGGACCCAGTGGCTGCGGTACAGAGAAATGCGGTTGCCGCGGCGTTTGAAATGCATGTGTGCTCCAGAAGAAGTTGATGGAGACACGTATAGGTATCCATTTATCCACAGCGGCGCGACACGGTGGTGCCCGAGCGTAGGCAGCGTGATGCTTGCGCGCTAACCCCTGGAAAACAAGTTCTTGAGGGCACCCTCACCATCGACGTGAGCGATTTCATGGAGGACCTGCCTGGTGGGCACCAAGCGCCATCCCCTCGATTGGCCAGCGGGCGGACGGGCCGGCGTCCAGCCGTCGCCCTGGATGAGTCATCAGACGCGTGCAAGGGAGGCACCTTTTTCGCGGCGGAACGTTTTTGGGAGACGAGCTGCTCGCGACCGGGACCGGCCAGGCGGTGCGAACCGCCGCCGTCCCAGCGCATGCCGACCTTGGGCGCTCAAGGCGCGAAGCGCCGTCGCCTGCGGCCGGGGTCCCCAGTCACGACTGATGGACATCTGCTTTGTCGTGGCTGGGGCAAGCCGTGGAAGAACGGCAGGCCGAAGAACAGTTGCGCAAGCCGTCCCAGGGTGCACAGCGGCTTCGAGAAAACATTCCGGGACGGCGGCGGTTCGCACCGGCGCAGCCGGTCCGGAAGCACAGCGACCTTGAGGGACGTCGCGACGAATACGCGACAGACGTGTGCCCCTGGCACACGAGGCTGACAGAGGGGAAAACACAGTTGCCCCATTCCCGCTGGCCGCCGTGCTGGAGAACATTGCCAGTGCCCCGAAAGACCGCTTTGGCGTGGTGCGCCGGTTACTGCCGCTGGGTAGCGCCACCCTCTGGGTGGTCGCTACACGGGAGAAGGCGACGCCACCACTTCGAGGGTCGAGGACAGGGTCGAGCGGCCGCTGGTACGCCCCCATGGAGAACTGATTACATGCCGCAAGAACACAGGATGCCGCGCCGCGCATCACAGCCCCACAAGCATCCGACCACTGCAGTACACGGGCCCGCGCCAAGTGGTGCCGTGAGCCATGTCCCTGTGACGCCTGAGCAGGCATCACCATGGCACACCAGGGTGCGTCCACCGTCCCGAGGACTTACCTCAACGGTTCACAGCAGCGCGCTGCAGGAGCACATCCGCGTGGTGGCACTGAGGCTGGCGAATCGCTTCAGGGTCATCCGAACGATTGATATTGCTGTGGGGTGCTTTGCCGAGCGCCCATTCAAAGCCGCGCTGACGGCTGCTCAGCGCGCCATGCGCGGGATGGTCAAAGATGACTTGCTGCGCCGCTACAGGACAGACCGCTTTCAAACGGTCTACGGCCTGACCGGTAAGGGCGCGGATTGGCTGGCCAACCGTGGGGTAGACGCCTCGTCATCTGTGCGCCGAGTCTCCGACATGAGCAATCCGGAGCATCGCCTATGGGCCCAGTTCCTGACGCTGTGCTGCGAAGCGCGAGGACTTCGGGCGCATACGGAGCAAGAACTGATGGTCCTGCTTGCGAAGAATGGGGGGGTAAACGATGACACATCGCATGGGCTCCTGAATGTTCTCGTCACGATGAATCGAGGTTCAAGACGGATTGAACTGCGCCCCGACGCAGTTGCCATCGAGTCGGACGGTGTGACGTGGCTCGAGGTGGACCGCAGCGCCAGAGGTGCTGACCGCGCAGCCTCGCTCAAAGCCCTTGCGCTTTCGGTGGGCCGAACTACTCGACTCGGCGCGCCTCTGCGCCGCGTCGTGGTGCTCACCCGTACGCCGCGCATCGAGAACCGGATTCGCGCAACGCTTGAAGCTCTGGTGCAAGAGTCAGCGGAGTTTTCGCTCACCGAGGGCCGGAGGGTATTGATTCCCAGCCGCGAGGGCGCCTACATAGTGATTCGAACGCGCGAGGAGGTCATGCCAGATGGCAGGACACGTCTGGTGGACGATACCGCCGGATACGTGCTGGTCCAGGCACTCCCCGTCTGGCTTCCCAAGGTCAGGCTCGATGGGCGCGATGGGCACGCAATCGATGGCTGGTTCGACGAGAACTATCTGCCGTACCAACGCATTCCCCCGATGGAGCCCTGGCCCGTGCCCGAGTCGCCGCTACGGTCGCTCGCCGCGAAGGGTAGCGGCTGAGCAGGGTGTCGCTATACGTTGTGCGCACTGTCGCGCACTAGGACATCCATGAAAGAGAAACACACTGAACAAGAGGTCAGGGACACGAGCGACGCGGCGACCAGCTCGGTTGCAGAAGCAGGTTTTCGCTCGCCCCAGAACCTGACTGAAGCATTCATCCGGCTTGGATTGAGAGTTCCGCCTGAAGTACAGGGACACTGGGTTCTTTGCGGCGAGATGCCTGCGGCGATGTACGACGCGTCCTTCGGTCCCGACGCACCTGCGCCGCTGGTCCATGTCGCCTACTGCAGAACACCGGGCGGTGGAACGTACCTGGTCATCACGCACCAAGCCATGTGTCGGCAGCACCGTTTCCTGATTCCCCTCTGGGATGCAGAAGTGCTCAATGCCGTGAAGGTCATGCGTGAAGGTCGTATGAGGGTGGTGCTGATGAAGTCGCAAGGGCCTGATGCCGCGGTCTACGCTTTGAACTTGGGCCTGCAAGCACTGGATGCGGCGGTCGTCAAAACCGCGCCGACCGACCCCGCCGTCCTCGAGAAGCTCCTGATGGAGCTGCCAGAGGTCGTCGCATCGGTCCGCGAGCTGGACGCGATTCCCGGTAGCGCCGAAATGGAAGAAGTCAGCGAGGTTGCTGTGTCCGTTGTTCCACCGATTGATGCGACGTTGCGTTTCATCGAATCGGCGCCAAAGGAGCTTCGCCATTGACCGCAAGGCCGTCGCTATACGAAAGGGCAGAGGCGATGTCCTCTGCCATCAAACAAGGAGAAAAGAGATGCAGCTGTACGGCAATATCGCCACAGAGCCACAAGTGAAGACTTCTAGGGCCACAGGTCGCAAATTTTCCGAATTCAGGGTCGCAGAAAGCATGCGGGGTGTGGACACCCAACCCACGTGGTACACAGTGCGCCTCATGAAGGAGGAGAAGCCCCACCTCAACAAGGGCGACTTCGTCAAAGTTACAGGCAAGTTGAAGGCGGACTTCTACCTGTCGCGAGACGGTAAGCCGACGGGCACCTTGCTCGTCATCGCTTTCGAGGCAGCAAAGATATCCAAGCCGATGGCACAACCGGCAGTGGCTGTCGAGTAGCCCGTTCAGCAACGGGAGGATGGTTGATTTGCTCCCCCTGTGAACCAGGGGGAGTTTTTCTGCGTGGTCCAAAGTTGGTCACGTGGCGCAGCCGCCAGGCATGTCCCTGCGGTACATCTCCCAAACAAATCCTGAACGGCCTCTGCGTTTTCGGCGCCGAAAGTCTCCTCCGTCAGTTGCAGCTTCTTTCTGCCGCTCGCTACGGCACAATCTGGCTCGCGACATACAGGCCACCATGTAGACCACAACTGAACTCCGATTGCAGCCAGACCACACACCACAGGTGCGTCCGTCGATGGCTGAAAAATCTGGAGTTCAGTATGCATGTTCGTTACCCTCGCGCGGCCGTGGCAGCCGAGCCTTCTCCGTCGGTTTGGTCCGTAGCCGACGTCCTCCCCACTCCGAGAGCAGGCACGGCCATACAAAGGCCCCTGGTGCTCTGGGCGTCGCCTGCACTGTCCATTCAGGACGGAAGATTGGTCGGCGTCAGACGTGCCGGACCAGTCGTTCAGGTGGCGTTCATCAGGTCCGGTGAGAGCCGGTTTCGATGGTTAGCACCCGAGGCAGTATTGACCGAGTTTCAGGCGGCAACTTGGGCAAAGAACTCTCGGTTCTCTTCAGAACATTGAGACCTTGACAGTTGGGCTGCGCGTTAGTGCAGAGCCACAGTTTGAGCTGCCTGATGTCCTCGCAGATTAGCCACCCACGAGGACATCTACTTTCAATAGCTCCGCCGCCGGGTGCATTGCCCGAACTCGTCGTCAACAGCGAGAAGGCGATTAGCGTCTGCGCGACTCCCTTGAGATTAGCCGGGAGTTAAGGCGCGCGATGCTGTTGCATAGAAGCGGCTACACGGTTGCGGGCTGTGCCTGCTCTGTTTGGGGCTCCGACCTTTGCGGCACTGGCTGCACAAGATTCATGCCCAGCCTAACAGCATGCGCAATCCTCACCATGGCCGCGATGTCACCCGAGCCCTTGAGCAACTCTGGCGACATACCCTGCGCCTTGAGGAGTCGCTTTTCCTCGCTGAAGCCAGAAAACAAACAGACCAAGTCCCCACTTGGCATCGCGCAAGTTACACAGTACGACCACCCTCGGTCGGTGCGCCGATGATGATTGGATTCGCCTTCGAAGAGCACGTCTCCCGCTTGCAGCTCTTCGTCGCCCCGGTGCAAGTAGCTCCCAGGAATGTCGTTGGCGCCCTCAACATCACAAGGCAACGGGAGCGGGTCGCCCGCCCGAGAAATCTTTGCCCAGTACCTGCAGCGCGAATCATGAGGACGAATTTCAACGGAATGAGATTGCATTTGGTTTCCAGAGGTTCGACTGCAGCACCTCGCTGCGGTCGGCAGGACAGCGCCTGCCTCTAGGTATACGCACTTGGTTTTATATTTATCGACACCTTCCCCGAGGATGCAGCATTGAGCCCCTCCCATGCAGCCCCTCATCCGGCGACCTGTAGCCGGTGAACTACGTCACACCAAGTACCTGAACACGATGACTGTTGAGACACCATGGCAGAAGGCTGCGGCTGCAGGAGGGACTACTAGCTCAGAGCGGCTGCTTGCACTGCTTGCCAAACGAGCGTTTCTTTCCCTGTGGAGCTACCCGAATGTCTACACGGACGAAGGCCGGAAATCAGGAAAGGGGGATGGCAAGGAACTGTGCGACCTTCTTGTGGTGTTCGGGGACTACGTCCTGCTCTTCTCTGACAAGGACTGCCACTTTCAGACTCACGTCGATGTCAATGTCGCCTGGCCTCGCTGGTATAGAGCGGCGGTCGCAAGGTCAGCAAAACAGCTTTCAGGCGCCGAGAAGTTCCTAAAGGCATACCCTCAGCGGGTATTCACTGACAAACAGTGCGAGCACCCGCTTCCTGTCCCACTTCCACCTCACCAGTCCGCAAAGTACTTCCTCATAGCCGTTACCCGCGGCTCTCACTTTGCCGCCCGCGAGTACTTCGGCAAGCGCAGCTCAGGCACCCTGATGCTCGATACCAGCATTGAAGGTGACTCGCACTTCGACAAGCCGTTTCGTATCGGGTTTCCTCTGCCGATGCGCAGGTTCGTGCACGTCATCGACGAGCTCGCCATTGACTTGCTGCTTGACGAGCTCGACACCGTGGCTGACTTTGTCCGTTACCTGGAGCACAAGGAGCGACTTCTTCAACCACCTGGTGACGTTGTGATGGTGCCTGGGGAAGAGGAGCTGCTAGCTCGATACATGGCCACGCCCCCTGTCGATGGAACACCGTTTCCAAAGCGGCCGAACAATGGCTCATGCATCGCGTTCCCCGAGGGAGACTGGCACACCTACATTGACAGCCCTCAACGGGCGGCCAAGAAGGAGGCTGACCAGGTTAGCTACACATGGGACGCTCTCATCGAACATCAGAGCAACTTCATCCGGTCTGGAGAGGCTATCTCCTATCCGGACGCCCAAATGCCCGGCCCTCACCACGAACGCATTGTTCGAGCGCTCGCAGCGCAATCGCGGGTGGAAAGAAGAATGCTTTCGAAGGACCTAATTCACGCGCTGAGAACCAGCGTCCCGGGAGAAGTCTTCGCCCGGGTGAAGGCGACGGGGTCGCCTCCTACCCGAGCGTTTGTTTTCGTGACTGCGGCCAAGCCAGCAGACATCTCGTACGAAGACTACCGAGCAACACGAGCCGAGACACTAGCCATCTACTGTCACGCGGTCAAAGATGGGCTCCCGACCCTTCAGGAGGCCATCGGGATTGCAAGCGAGCCCTTTAGTGAGGACGCGTCATCACAGGACTTCATCCACGCGGACCTTGCAGGAATGTCGCCCACAGAAATCGCTCACTGGCGCAAGCGCGCAGACGAAATCGGGATTCTCAGGGGCGACTCTCACGTGAGGCTTAGCAGGAGTTCGGAACGTCATTTCCCCGCACCGTTCAGCTTCTCAAGCCCGGGCCCCATCTATCTCGGTGACGATGGCAGGCCACTCAATCGGGCGGAACGGCGCAAGCAGCAAAGGGAAGAACGGCGAGGCGCCAAGAAGCGCCGTTGAAGCTCGCGCGGCAGGATTGACAAAGTCGCAATAGGTTTTCACATTTTGATTTTCCGCGCGGAAAAGTACGTGTCTCTTGACACCTAGTGACTAGGTGTCGGTCGGGTTGCGATACACTGCCCGGGCGGAGGTAGTGATGCACGCTACTGATGCACAAATCTGCCACGCGGCTTCGTAAGTTGTTGATTTTCAATGTGGTTGATGGAGATTAAGAGAACCTCCTCGTCTCCACCACCCCTCTCGCCGTCAGCACTGCCCCAGCGCAGGGATCT